>Ga0209404_10000446_pt1 | contig 32098 bp, 29 predicted proteins | sample TroAtlMetagenome_2_FD_187447 | JGI IMG/M metagenome (GOLD analysis project Ga0209404, IMG submission 187447) | Marine eukaryotic phytoplankton communities from Atlantic Ocean - Tropical Atlantic ANT8 Metagenome (SPAdes) (version 2) | ecosystem: Environmental > Aquatic > Marine > Oceanic...
GAGGGTCCAACAACCACAACCATAAAATTGATGTTGCAACCATCGGTACCATCGATGGCAAATAAAACAACGTCCGAAAGACAGCCTGACCACGAACTTGCCAATTCAACATCACAGCCAGGCAGACTGCCAGCATCGTTGATAAAGGGATCGAAACGGCAGCATAGTAAAACGTATTCCACAACGCCTTACCAACACCTTTGCCTTGAACAATTTCACTGGCAATACGTTCATAGTGATCTGTGCCGATATATCGGGGCGACGTCAGCAAGTCATATTCAGAGAAGGACCAAATCAACGATGCAACAAAAGGGTATACAAAAAGAAGAGCGAGACCAAACAGCCAGGGGCTAACAAACAGCCACCCCGACCACCGATGGATTCCTCTTGCCTCCGCTGTCATAACGATTACTCTTTTTTACTTGTCGCTGCTTCAACGGCACGACGATCAACCAAGTCGAAAGAACGACCCGACTCCATCGTCACGTAATCCTTCTCTCCTTCAATCACAGGCCGGCGACGATCATAAAAATGCACCGCACCGTCACCTTTCACTGCCCCGATCCGTCCCTTGACGATCAATGCCGTCCCTTCATCGATGCCAATTCCCAGCAATTGTGGGTACTTATCCACCAATGAGGTCATATCCTTAAAGCGATTACGCTGTTTGAAATGCTGGTCAATCGCCGAGCCTGGTAAAAATCCAAATCCCTTTTCGTAGCCAGGTGCCATAATATCACGATTTCCAAGTGGATTTGCACGCGCGAGATAATCACCCTGAATGGAAGCTCCGGCAGAACTACCGCCAATAACACCGCCCTTGGCAAGCACTGCATGAATCAACGGGTAAGCTTTTGTGTATTCATAAGCGTCTACAAAACGCCATTGCCGTCCACCGCCAAACCATACGCCATCAGCATTTTCCAATGCCTCCAGCATTTCCTCGGATTCAACGGCACTTCGCTCGCGTTGTCTCAGAACGGTGATATTCTTCGCCCCGCCCGCTTCAAACATTCGCTTTCCATAATCTTCAGGCAATGGATCAGGCATGGAGGTGGGAAGGACTACGATGTGAGCGTCTTCGCCACCAGCCGCAGCGACAAACTCTTTCACCAATTCAAGGGGCATACGCCCACCTCCGACGATCATCAGTGTTCCTTTTTTTACGATCGGTTCCGCCACCTTTGCTGCTGGAAAAACTGGGAGTTGACGATCACGAACCATTCGCCGCAAGCTTGTCAAATCAATGAGTGAGTCTGCGGAATACTTAACTGTTTCCTCCTGTCCTTTGCGGGCACGCGGTAAAACAGCCGTAACTGCACCGGCACCTACCACTTTCATAAACCGACGATCCACCAACAAAGCCGTATCTTCATCAATGCCCAGTCCCACTTTGGTAGCATGTTTACGCATTGCATTCTGCAATCGTGCTAGCCTATCTCGTTCTGTAAAATGCTGATCGATAACAGCTCCAGGTAACAAATCAAAGCCTGTATCTAATTGAGGCCGACGTGAACCACCTACAATCGCCAACCGTGATTGTATGGCTGCTCCGGCACTCGTGCCCCCCACGACTCCCCCGCGTTGAAGTAACTGGTCCAATTCTTCTTCAAAGGAAGTACCGATGTACCTGTCAATAATACGTTGCTGACTGCCGCCAACGAACCAAACGCCCGTTGCCTCTTGGATACTTCTTAAAAATGGTTTTGACGATGCCTCTTCCCGTGACTCTGCGTGAACAATTATCACGCTGCTAACATCGAGATCATCCCATGGTTTTGCAAAGCGGTCTTGTTCATCAGTACCGGCATCAGCTGACGCCGTCGTCACAACCAAAATCTTTGCTTCATGGCCACCAGCCCAGGCTACGAATTGTCCCTGTGCCGCTGTCGGTATCTTGCCCCCACCCACAATGACAAGCCTTCCCTGAGCTCCAACAGGATCCACGTACAGATCATTTGCAAGTGTCTGTTGTACGGTTAATACAAGTAATGCCAGTAAAGTGACGCGAATCGTTTGAATATTCAAGTAGTTAGACTCCGTGGAAGACACCTGTTTTTAAGTAGTTTAAGATTCGTTGCTAAGTACCTTCGCACCAGCTTCCAGTGTTTCAACAATTTTTTCAACGTCGTATACGCAACCGCCCCAGGTTCCGCCCCCGACTTTTTGCAAAGCAGCCCATAATCGAGTGTCATCGTGCAAGGCGGCATCTTCGGCAAGACCTTCGAGCCTCCCGCGAGACGCAAGCAGTTGGTCTGCTTCTGCCGGTGTCAGATCTTTATCTGCCGTACCAATGAGATTCACCGATCCGTTCAATTCGTTACGGTCTACGATAATTTCAATACGATCACCATCTCGCACTCGACCAATCGGGCCATCTGCCAAAGCTTCCGGACCAACATGCCCGATACATGCACCGGTACTAACTCCGGAAAAACGAGCGTCCGTTACAATCGCCACTTCTTTACCCCATTTAAGGAACTTGAGAGCCGAAGTCAATTGATAGGTTTCTTCCATACCGGTTCCCAGTGGGCCACGCCCTAACAGGACTAGGATATCCCCGGGCTTCAGTGCCGGTTCGATTTGACCTTTGATGGCCATGATGGCATCCCGTTCTGATGTAAACACACGTGCCGGTCCAACTTTACGATAAACGCCATCATCATCAACAACGGACGGATCAATCGAGGTCGCTTTGATGACGGATCCTTCCGGGCAGATATTCCCTTGAGGGAAACAAACCGTACTCGTGAGCCCTCGATTGAGAGCCTCGGCGGGAGGAAGAATTACGTCGTCAGGGTTGATACCATCATGTTCCTGAAGCCGATCTCGTAGTGTTTGCCGACGTTCTGATTGTTCCCACCAATCCAGAACGTCATTTAGTGTCTGCCCTGTAATTGTCAGCACAGAAGTGTCCAACACCCCCATTTTACGAAGATGAAGCATCACTTCCGGGACGCCGCCAGCCAGGAAGAACTGTATGGTTGGATGATTTGCCGGCCCATTAGGCAGCACATCGACAAAGCGAGAGACTTCACGATTTACGTCGCTCCAGTCATCCACCGTAGGCCGCTTCAATCCACCAGCATGAGCAATAGCGGGGATGTGAAGTAATAGATTCGTCGAGCCACCACAGGCAGCGTGAACTACCATCGCATTGCGAATCGATGCATCCGTCACGATGTCTTTCAAGGTCAGTTTTTTCTCGACTAATTGAGCCAAGGCATGCGCACTACGGATCGCATTATCAATCCATATCGCCTGACCACTGGGAGCCAGAGCGGCATGAGGTAAAGTCATACCCATCGCTTCGGCCACCACCTGACTAGTCGCAGCCGTTCCAAGAAACTGACATCCACCGCCAGGCGTCCCACAAGCTCGACACCCTGCTACCGCGGCATCTTCCAATGTGATTTCACCGTGAACATACCGGGCACTGATAGTTTGCACCGCTCCGGCATCTTCTCCTTCTTCAGGTGGCAGCGTAACACCACCGGGAACGATGATTCCTGGGAGATCGTTTTGGCCATTGAGGGCAAGCATCATAGCAGGTAGTCCTTTGTCGCAAGTCGCGACCCCTAAAACACCCTGCCGCGTCGGTAAGGAACGGATCAAACGCCGCAAAACGACTGCCGCATCATTTCGATAAGGCAAGCTATCAAACATGCCGGTCGTACCCTGACTGCGACCATCACAAGGATCACTGCAATAGGCGGCAAAAGGAATTCCACCGAGTTCTTTGATGGTTCGTGAAGCAGCCTGAACTAACAACCCAACTTCCCAGTGACCGGTATGATACCCGAGAGCGATCGGCGAACCATCTTCAGCTCGCATTCCTCCCTGCGTACTCAGGACGAGATATTGCGGCCGCAGCAAATCTTCGGGATTCCACCCCATCCCGGCATTCTGCGTTAGTCCAAACAAATCGCCACTTGACCAGGTACGGAGGATCTCATCGGTTAAAGGTAATGCACCACTTGGTCCCGGGCCTTTCGTTTGAACGTCCATTACTCCGACTCCCGGAGTAATCGATTCGAGCAACGAGTTTAATTGATTCGCCGCTGCGTCATCGTTAGTCATCTAATTCACTTTCCTGCAAGGTATCTGAGTCTGCGACAGGCGACTCTGTTTTGATTTTCACAAATCGTTGTACTACTAATGTTAATAAAACTGGAACACCAATGCTTATGCCCATCGCCAAAGGAAACCAATCGTGTTTACTGGCGATATGCCCAAATGCACTGTAAGCAAGCGAAATCCCGAGGTTACTGAGGATAATGGGGAGTAGAAATCTTCGCCAACTGAGTCCATGGACCCCCATCAATAAAACACTGGCTTCGGCCAGCACCGGAACTCCGCGGGCCAAAACAAGAAACCCTGGTCCAAATCGATGCGTGAGGCCAGCAGCACGCTGAAGATCTTCTTCCTGAGAAAATCGAAGAGCGAATGACCTGCCATACTTGCTGGCGAACCAAAAACCAAGGACCGCCCCAATATTCATTCCGCTCCACGAAACGAAGGTTCCTGTAATCCAGTGCATTTGTCCACCGGTAAAGGTCGACACCACGCTACTGGGAATTGGGAGAAAGATATCACCGGATAACAGTAAGATCACGATGCCTGCCAACCAACTCGAATTCTCAACTTGGGAAATCCAATCTTCGATCAAATTCCCAAATAAGAAAAAGGGAATGATTGGCACCGCCATCACTAGGCAAATAGGAATCAACTGGCGAAACAGAGTTTGCAATTTAAGACTCCGAATAATGACTTACACGTGGAAGTCGTGATTTAACTTCGATTCGAGGTTTCGCGACTGACGCCAAAAAAATCGCCGCCTTTGAGGCGTTCATCATCCGTACCCCAAGCAATTTCTTTGGGCATTCGCTTCAGAAGCGGAATGTGTTTCGAGCAATGAATATATGCTTCCTCAATCACCACGCGAACCCAGCGTTCCGGCTTACGTCCTCCCTGTCGTTCACACTTCAGACGGATCTCACCAGTCACTCGGACATCTTCCAGTAGCTTCTGGCTCTCAACAATTTCTGCTTTCCCATTGATATGAAGACCAACCGTGGTTTCGAAAAAATCGACTAGGAGGAGCCCAATGTGTGGGTTCTCTGAGATATTCCCTAAACTTGCCATGACCCCATTTCCACGCAGCTCGGGGTAAACGATTGTCTTGTCATCCAGAGCGATGACAAATCCGGGCAAGCCACACCGAATACTGCAGTCGCATTCACCTTTGCCATCAGCCGTCGAGACAAACATCACCTCCATCCGTGAAACGAATCGATGCATTTCATCGTTGAGATGATCAATAACCTGATGCGAGTAAAACCAATCGGCGCGATATGTCGTTCCGTATTTTTCCTGCAGCCCATGTTCACCACAAGAGCCGGGCCGTGGTTCACTCTCGGATTGTTCACTAAGTTGATCTGGCATTTTCTGTTAAAATTCTGTGAATCAAATGTAATTTGTTTCAGTTTACACACAGCACTCCAACTCAGTAAGTGAATCACCCTACCAATCCGCAAGGGTTTACATTTCATAGACATGATTATTCGGATTCTATAGAAATTGAATTCTAGACCCTTCATCGAAAGGACCTGAATTCCGATAACTGAATCTATAGCCAAACCAATCTTCTGCACCTCACATTTCCTTCAGGTCCAGCCCGTCTAAAAATTTGCTGACGAGAAGAATGTGTCACATGTCGTCACCCGAGAGGTTCTACCATGCTTGATATCATGTCTAGGCAGTCGGCCGAATTAAACAAAGAACACTTACGTAAAGTTATCCACCAAACGCTTTGCGACATTGGTCAACTCGAATCATCCCAATTCCCACTCAACGAACGTCCATTAACACGAGGTGGAGCTCCCTGTGGAGTTCTCTTTAGCGTGAGTGGTCCACGTCAGGTAACACTGACAGCGGTTTGGGACACCATAAAAAACAAATTGTTCCTATACGACTCGAGCGGAAGTCGTTGCGATCAGATCTTAGTTGAAAACATAACGACCGTGTTAGCTTAAGAAAGCTCTATCAGAGTATTAAAATCCTAGGACGCTTCAGCTGTTTCAGCTGAAGCTTTCTTTTTAGCACCAGCCAATTTACGCCAGAGATCCGTCAACGGAGTTGCTATCAGATAATAAAGAAAGATAACCGGCAAAGCAATTTCCTGAAAAACCAAGGCCCCAACAATGGCAAATAGAATCTGGACAATCTTGAAATAGTGACGCTTCATTGACTTTTTCTTAGCCAGCTGTTTCGCCAAGTGTGGATACCGCACGTAGGAAACCATTAGCCAGGCCAGAATAACTGTCAGTGGAGGTACGATAATCATCACTAACTGGTCAACATCGATATTAACGCTCTCAAGGATTGCATCCTTCTGAAGCATTATATCCGGCATGGCCATTGCAAAAGTCGCGATTGTACCGGCAGCAGCTGGTGAGGGTAACCCTCGGAAATACGATGTATCGCCTCCTTCCTCTGCTTCAACGTTATATCGAGCGAGTCGTAAAATAGCACAAAGCGTGTAAATTCCTGCAGCACCTTTCATCAGCCGAGGATGAAAAACATCGGCAAAAAACAGCATAATGAAAGCAGGAGCAACACCAAAGGTAATCACGTCACAGAGGCTATCAAGTTCCATACCAAATTTGCTGGTTTGATTTAGTAAACGAGCAACTTGTCCATCCAGTGCGTCAAAGAGCATTCCCAGAAAAATCAGAAGGCCTGCATAGCGCAAAGCTTCGTATGCAGCATTTGGATCGAGTGGTAAGGCTGCAGCAGGGTCCATGCCTTCAATGGCCAAACGAACACCAATCGCCTTCGTTGCCAAACCAATAGCCGCCAATCCACAAATGGCGTTGCCCAACGTCATTAGCGTAGGCAGGATTGGGAATTTGGAATCATCCGACAAATCGTCATCGAAATTCGCATCTAGGTCTTGTGACAAATCACTCTTCATACGGCTAATTATAAACTTGTCTGCTTGGGATTAATATTGAGCAATTCATTCATACCGGGCAAAAACAGTGGAACCGGCCTGAACTTTATCCCCAAGTTTCACCAGGACCTCCAGGCCTTCTTCTCTGGGAATGATCAACTCCGTTCTCGAACCTAGCTTGATCATCCCAAATTGAGCACCTTGCCTAAACGTCTCTCCGGTTTGCGCCCAACAAACGATTCGCCGGGCTAATTGTCCTGTAATTTGCCGCACTCGCATTACTCGGTGTGGAGTTTCGGTCGACTCCAGCCACAATTCAAGTCTCTCATTTTCCCAAGCCGACTCCGGCTTCAAAGCACTTAGAAACTTCCCTTGACGATACCGAGAGGCAAACACTGTACACGCGACCGGCACACGATTGATATGCACATTAAATACGGAAAGAAAGATTGCAATTTTAATAGCAGGCCCATCGATTACGTCATCGTGTTCAATCTCTTCAATCAAATCGATCTTACCGTCAGCCGGTGAAACGACAGTCCCCGGCCCCTCAGGAATCACTCTTTTCGGATTGCGGAAAAACCAGATTACTTCAGTTTCTAAAAGGAACGGAACGAGGGCTACTATCCACCACCATGGTGAACCGTGGAGTGCAAGGTAGACAAGCAGAACCAAGAGCGGAATGAGAATTGAGGAGAAGATTATCATCTCGGCTAAACCTGCCCGCGCAAATCCATAACTCTCACGACCAGTGAAGGGGTCGTCTTTGGGATCCCAGTAGTATCCTGGCTGATTTGCATAAAATTTCAAGTCGCGAGGATCAAGCACATCCCAGGGACATTGATTAGCATCACCTTTCCGTGTTTCTGCCATCCGACGAATGTAACCTCGACGAAAAGTCTTAAGGTAGAATCGACGGATAGATCCCCAAAACAATTCGATCCGCATACACACTCCACCACCTGGCTGGACACAGTGGATTTGAGAGTCGTGGGGCTGAATTTCGCGGCCCCCCGGAGTCAATGGAGGAGTGGAATCTGACATGGAATTCGCTTCCTGAAGGATCGAGGCATGTGCTATGGCGCAACATACGTAATGTCGAATTATGGGTGATGGCGCATACGGTGTAAACCCTCTGTCCTCATGACGGACATGCGGGCAGGTGACTTAGAATACCTCACACAACAATCATGTTAAGGATAGAAAACGAATAAAGCCTCGAGCCGTTTTGCTACTCTTTTTCTTGCTGATTACAAAAGTGACTACCCAGAGCAATGGAACGTGACCAATCTCATAACACTACACGTCATGACAGCTATATTCGGATTAACAATATTGAATACGGCAAGATCGGCGAATACCGTTTGCTGCTGGGTTTGCATCTGCCACATGAAATCGACCAAACTCCATTAGTGATTGGGATTCATGGTGGAGCGTGACAACCTGAAACAAAAAAACTCCGGAGATTGTCCATAAGACAAATTTCCGGAGTTTTAGTTCGGTAAGGATGCTCTAAGAGTGACATCTTAAAAGTAGGCCTGGACGGACTCGAACCGCCGACAAAGGGATTATGAGTCCCCTGCTCTAACCAACTGAGCTACAGGCCCATCATGGCACTTAGCAAACTAAATGCCGGGCATAGGTTACTTAGCAATGTTGTAGCAGTGAATCAAATCCTGATCTCGTATATAAAGCTTCCCGTTACTGATCACAGGGTGCGTCCAAATCTTACCTCGCTGTGAGCGAATAGTCGACTGTGGTGTCAGAGTGAATTTACCATGTTCTTTGTATCCTTCCGGAGATGGCTCAAGCAGAACAACTTCACCCGTACTTTCAGACTGAGCGTAAAGACGGCCATCAGCGAAAGCTACGGCACCTTTGCCAAAAGTCTTGTTATTCCAAACCATCTCACCGGTCTTGAAGTTCTGGCAAATCCAACCAGGACCATCGGAGTAACCATAGAGATAGTCGCCCAATTTCACGACTCCACCATGGTGATTCTTCATGACTGTATTTCTATAAACATCAGTCACCTGATTCCCATTTACCGTTAGCAACTTACAGCCTACCCCGTACCCCGAAGTGATGTAAACATCTGCCCCGCTAACAATGGGAGTAGGAATCGAAGCTACCCGGCCTTCCCACTGGCTCTTCCAAGCCAACTTGCCGGTCTCAGCCACAATGCCAAACACGTGTTCGTGAGTCATCTGGATATACTGTTTCACTCCACCAAGCTCGACCGTTACGAGACTTGCATACTGAGCACCGTCAGTAATTTCAGAACTTTGCCAGATTTTGCTTCCATCTTTACGATTGACAGCCAGAACCGAACCCTGAGCACCACCGGGAGTACAAATCACTTTGTCACCATCTACCGTGACACTTTCACAATATCCCCAGTTCGGACGTCGGCCACCAAAATCAGCCATATCAATCTTCCAGTTCTCTTTCCCAGCAGCGGAAACAGAAACCAGAGTACCTACCCCCGAGAGCACATAGACATTGCCGTCTGCAACCGTTGGAGTAGCACGCGGACCGTTACCCCACCCATTTTCCAAAATGTTACTTAGAGCCAATGCCCATTTCTCTTTTCCAGTCTTTGCCTCCAGAGCAAACAGAATTTCAGCATCACCACGAGTACCTAAGGTGTACAACACGCCATCTGCAATCGCAAAGCTGGAGTAGCCTAATCCAGCATTATTAAAGGTCCAGGCTTTCTCGGGACCATCTGCAGGCCAGGATTGAAGCAAGCCCGTCTCTTTGGAGATGCCATCTCGTGAAGAGCCTCTCCATGTAGGCCAGTCAGCTGCTTCAGCCAAGCTGGAAACCAACATTGCCAGCAGAGCAAACATTAATAAAAACGACTTTGACATTTTCCTGTACTCTCTAAAACTCTATCTATGAATCACGCTATCAAGACAACGCTGAAGACTTTTCTTAAAGGGAGTGCCAAGCACACCTTCCATTATTGATGTTACCATAGAAAGCACGGTTTTTCCTAGCGGGGGATGATTGAAGACCGACTCTGCTTCCAAGATCTCGTAATCACCTGCACTACCTTGATGAATCCCACTTTATGACTGAACTGACAAACTCCGATGAAGACTCAAGACAAGTCTCCCAAATCAGCCTCAGTGGCCGATGGATCGGTCCAGTATTAGCCTGCATTTTGGCAGCCATTCTGAAAACACAATCAGACATACCAGATCCTGCTTTGGCAACAGCCTGCACGGTTGTTTTAATGGCTGTCTGGTGGATTACAGAAGCGATTCCTTTGGCAGCAACTGCCATGCTCCCACTCGCTTTATTCCCCATCCTAGGGGTTGGTGAAAAAATGTCGACCGCTCCGCAAATCGATCAAGCCGTGGTTTGGAATCTGGATAACCCTCGTTTCGGAAAGCCGCTTCAAGCACCTATACAATCCGATAGTCCGCGTGAAGGGACCGGCACTTTAATCCAGATTTCAGATGATCATGGAATCATCGACTCTGAGAGCGGGAAGATTTCAGTTCCGTTACACTCCATTCGAGCTAAAAAACCAGCCAGTCTGTTTGAAGTTACCTCGCGCAGCTATGCCAGCAAGTTTGTTTTCCTGATGATGGGAGGGTTTCTGTTGGGAATGGCCATCGAACGGTGGAACCTGCATAAACGAATTGCATTGATGACTATTCTTGCATTAGGTACGGAGCCGGCGCGACTGATCGCAGGCTTCATGGCGACCACCGCAATACTAAGCATGTGGATTAGCAACACGGCTACGACCGTCGTCATGCTTCCCATCGCCTTGAGCCTGATCACACTATTGAGAGAAAAGAATCCTCAGATCGACAATTCACGTCTCAACAACTTTTCCGCCTGCCTGCTGCTATGCATCGCTTACTCAGCCTCTGTCGGAGGACTCGGAACTTTTTTGGGGACACCAACCAACCTTTTGCTACGCGATATTCTCGAGCAAAACGGAATCGAAATCAGCTTTGGGCAATGGATGGCGTTTGGGCTGCCATCAGCGTTGATCTTCCTGGTGATCATCTGGCTTTTAATGACGAAAATGATCTTCAAAATCAACTTACCAAAACTGGAGGGAGGTCGGCAGCTCATTCAGAATGAGTTGAAAAAGCTTGGACCTATGAGCAAACCGGAAAAAACCATCGCCTTTCTCTTCGCCGTTACAGCGATTCTTTGGATTACGCGAAGCTTTTTCACCAAGTGGGCATGGCTTCAGGAGCTCTATCCGAATGTTATTTATATCGATGACACTATCATTGCAATGACGGCATCGTTGCTGTTGTTTGTCATCCCTGCCTGGGGTCATCCCGGGCAAACATTGATGGATTGGAAAACTGCAAATCGACTTCCCTGGGGAGTGCTGCTTCTATTTGGCGGAGGCTTGGCATTGGCAGGAGCGGTGAAATCAACGGGGCTTGGAGCGATCATTTGTAATGCCGTAACACCCTCTGGAGCAACAGCCATTCTGATCATCATGTTCGTTGTCACAACAGCCATGATCTTTATGACGGAAGTAACAAGTAATACGGCGACGGCTGCATTAATCCTGCCCTTGCTTGTCACACTCGCGGGGAACCTTGAAATCGATCCAAAAATCCTACTCATCCCGGCAACTCTCGCTGCCAGTTGTGCATTTATGCTGCCGGTGGCAACACCACCTAATGCAATCGTGTTTGCAGCCGGGCAAACCACGATTCGCCAAATGGCTCGAGCCGGTTTGGTATTGAACGTGGTTTCTATTTTGTTACTTCCACTGTTGACTTATATTATTGGGCAACTCGTCTTCGGCTTTTAACGACCAACTCGTACAGCATTCAAGGATGAATTGTGATGACCAGTTATATTGTCATACCAGCCCGCCTTCATTCAACGCGGTTACCTGAGAAACTACTTCTTGCAGAAACAGGGAAACCGTTAATCCAACACACATACGAATCTGCTCAAAAAGCCACTCAGCCATCAGGCATCATTGTGGCTACGGATCACGAGCGAATCGCGGAGGCTGTCAAGGGATTTGGCGGTTCCGTCGCGATGACGGATCCAGCGGCGCCAAGTGGTACCGATCGAGTTGCCGAAGTTGCTCAAAAGCTGGAAAATGCGGATATCATCGTTAATGTTCAAGGTGACGAACCAGATATCTCTGCCGAAGCTATTGATAAAGTAGTCGAACTACTGGAGAACAATCCCAACGCTGTTATGGCTACCTTGGGAACTCCCATCCGAAATAAGTCCCAGCTAGAAGACCCAGCCTGCGTCAAAGTCATCTTTGATCATCAGCAACGTGCAATGTACTTTAGCCGAAGTGTCATCCCGCATGCCAGGAACTGGGATGCGAGCCTTTTAGAAGCAGAACCCGCTCATTTCCACCAACATATCGGACTCTATGCCTATCGACGTGAATTTCTGCTGTCACTCACCAACTTACCCCAGTCTGAATTGGAAAAACTGGAAAGTCTTGAGCAACTACGTGTACTTTTTCACGGGTATACGATTCTTGTCGGAGTGATCGACAAACCTTCTTTGGGAATTGATACCCCAGAAGACTATGAGGCGTTTGTCAGATTAGCGAGAAATCGTTAGAATTGTCGAGTTGCGGAAGAGTTTCCTGGAATTCGCCTGACTCGGTAATTTCCATAAAGCAGAGGGATTCCTTTGTTTTACGCCTCAACATTGCAAATCCGAAGGTAGAACGATGGATGTTTCTACCTTGATCACCAGTTTTTTTAAGGGAAGTGGTGGTCGTTAAAAAGCCTGAATGGAATCACATCAGAGATAACCAATGACCAAGCATATATTTGTTACCGGTGGTGTTGTTAGTTCTTTGGGAAAAGGCCTGACTAGCGCTTCGATTGGCCTGCTCCTGGAGCAACGCGGCCTCAGCGTCAAAATGCAGAAACTAGATCCCTATATCAATGTGGATCCCGGCACCATGAGCCCCTATCAGCATGGTGAAGTCTATGTGCTGGATGACGGAAGTGAAACCGACCTCGACCTTGGTCATTACGAACGATTCACCAATAGCCCGCTAACACGTGACTCAAACTACACTACCGGGCAGATCTATCTATCGGTAATCGAAAAAGAGCGTCAGGGAGAGTTTCTGGGGAAAACCGTCCAGGTCATCCCTCATATCACTAACGAGATCAAACACGTTGTGAAACGCCTTGTCGATGAGGACACCGATATTGTAATCACCGAGATTGGTGGGACAGTCGGCGACATCGAAAGCCAGCCATTTCTGGAAGCCATCCGCCAATTCTCTCAAGATGTCGGTAAAGAAAACTGTCTCTATATCCACCTCACTTTAGTACCTTACCTCAAGGCTGCTGGGGAATTAAAAACGAAACCAACTCAACACAGCGTTGGACAACTTCGCGAGATCGGTATCCAACCGGATATTCTGATCTGCCGTACGGAACAGGAAATCAGTCGGGAAGACTGTGAAAAGATTGCCTTGTTCTGCAACGTTCCGTTGGAAGCTGTCATTGAAGAAAAAGACATGGACTTCTCGATTTACGAAGTACCTCTCGCTCTGAAAGAACGGCAACTCGACGAACTCATCACTGACCGGCTAAACCTAAGTGCCCCTGAAGCCAATCTGGACGACTGGAAAACACTACTCCATGATTTGCGTAACCCTCAACAGGAAATTAGCATCGCTGTCGTCGGTAAATATGCCGAGCACAAAGATGCCTATAAGTCGATTTACGAAGCACTTGATCATGCGGGCATTCGCAATCGGGCTCAAGTAAGAATCGTGCCCATTCAAAGTGAATTAGTTGAACACGAAGGCCCGGAACGTCTGCTTTCTGGTTACGATGGAATTCTGGTGCCTGGTGGCTTTGGTGAACGTGGTATTGAAGGTAAAGTTCAATCTATTAAGTTCGCCCGTGAGCGGGAGATACCGTTCTTCGGAATCTGCCTGGGGATGCAAACTGCCTGTATCGAATTTGGTAGAAACGTTGTCAATTTAGAGAAGGCGCACTCAACCGAATTCGACAAGAACACACCCCATCCGGTTATTTGTCTCTTAGATGAACAGAAAAACATTACGGAGATGGGGGGGACTATGCGACTAGGTGCTCACCCTTGCCTGCTCACCGAAGACAGCCAAGCTCACCATTGCTATCAACAGGACGAAGTCGCTGAACGTCATCGTCATCGCTATGAATTCAATCATGTCTATCGCAACCAATTCGCAGCAAACGGCATGATTGTTTCGGGAACAAGCCCTGACGGCTTATTACCGGAGATCGTAGAAATTCCTGAGCACCCTTGGTTTGTAGCCGTTCAATTCCATCCGGAATTCAAATCTAAGCCAACACGCTCACACCCTCTATTCGCAGGGTTTATCGAAGCAGCCATTAAACGTCGCCTATCACGCGGTGATGTTTCGGTCGAACAGGAAATCGAACAGGAAATCGAACAGGAAATCGAATCTCTCGATAATGCTGAATAGTCTCAGGGACAGATTTCTAAGCCTTCACCATCCATACTCTTAGGGCAATTGTTTTCACGATTCCTTTCCGCACCTCGTGCGTTTCTGCGCTATTGGTATATATTAGGAATTCAGGAAACAAAACAGGAGAAAACAACGCATGTCTGAAACACCAGAAGCATCTGAACCAATCGAAGAAGAAACACCAATCGAAGAGTCCACCGCAGAGAATACCGAAACACCTGAATTAGAAAAGACTGTCGAAGAGCAAGCGGTATCTGACACAAGCGATGAACAACTTAGTGAAGAACAGGTTGACGAGCTGGAAACCGTCGAATTCCCCGAGGCCAGCTTCGATATGCTACTCATGCAGCACCATACTCAAGCAATGCTTGCTATGGGTATGATCCCCGACCCGGCAACCGGTCAGGTAATCAAAAACAAGTCCGCTGCAAAGTTTCATATCGACATGCTGGGGATTATCCAGGAGAGAACCAAGGGTAATCTCAATCAGGGGGAAGAGGATGCACTCAATGGCGTCTTACATAACCTGCGAATGATGTTTGTAGAGGTCAATAAATAACGCCGCAACCGATCATGAGTGACGATGCCCAACAGCACGACCCTCAGGATACTCCGACAGACCATCAGGAAGATCAACGTCAATTCGAAGGTATCCTGAACGACAAAGCGTACGCCAATTGGCGACGTGCAGGGCTTAAGGTACGCCACTTCCCAAAAACATCCGGTGTCTACCTCATGAAAGATGAGGTGGGGCGTGTCATCTATATTGGTAAAGCCAAGAACCTTCGAAGCCGGGCCGGAAGCTATTTCACAAATCGCTCGATCGATGACACCCGGATTTCAAAATGGCTACATGAAATCCATGACATCGACTTCATGGACTGTGCCAGCGAAGTCGATGCACTTTTGACCGAAGCCCGGCTGATCAAGGATATTCAGCCGCCCTACAACAAAGAACAACGCGACGACAAATCGTTCCCCTATATCATGATCACCAATCGTGAAGACTATCCACGTGTCGAGGTGACTCGGGAACCGCCGGACAAAAATGCCCGGCTCTACGGTCCTTTCACCAGTGCCGGTTCGCTTAACGGAGCTTTGAGTGTTTTGCAACGCATTTTCAAGTTCCGCAACTGTTCGCTCGACATCGATGCCGACGACGAAAAATGGCAGTGGTATCGCCCGTGCCTACTGGCCGCAATTGACCAATGTTCTGCCCCCTGCAATCTACAAATTAGTAAAGAAGACTACGCCAAAGACATTCGTCGGCTACAAATGGTTCTCGATGGGAAAAAGACGAGACTTCTACAAGGCATGAAGAAAGAAATGCAGACAGCCTCGCAAGAACTTCACTTTGAAACAGCCGCAAAACTACGCGATGAAATAAAGATGCTTGAGTCTCTCGACCGTCGCGGAAATATTGAAACTCACGAACAGCCGGAAGTCTTCTATACAGACCCTCGCAAGGGTATTGCCGGTCTCAAGAAAGTACTCGGCCTTGAAATAGAACCACGAACAATCGAAGGTGTGGATATAGCTCACCTTGGAGGTTCAGAAACTGTCGCCAGTCTTGTGCAGTTCATTGACGGCCTGCCATTCAAACCGGGATATCGTCGGTTTCAGATTAAGGATGTCGACGGAGTCGATGACTTTCGTAGTATCTATGAAGTGGTGAGCCGGCGATTTAAGCGATTGTCTGACGAAAACGAATTGTTCCCAGACATCCTCTTGATTGATGGTGGTAAAGGTCAGTTGAGTGCTGCCGTCGCAGCCTTTCGGGATATTAATGTAAATCCCCCAGTACTGCTTTCGATTGCTAAGAAGGAAGAATTAATCCATCGCCCTGATGAGGATGAACCACTAAGACTCACTCGCAACTCATATGCTTTGAGACTTCTGCAGTACATTCGCGATGAAAGCCACCGCTTCGCGCAACACTACCACCACATATTACGTCGCAAAAAAGTAATTCCCGATTAAGAGGCAAGGATTTCCTCCCCAGCTTCGGCAATTCCTTCTTTATGAGCGCGAATCGAATTTCAATTCTGATTCCCCAGCGAGTTGCCAGCAGTCAAAGCGGACTTGGCTAAATTGACGAAAGCGTTACCAACGCATCATTTTCTTCTTGAGTGGGTTTTCTGCCCACATCATTCTCTTGGCAGAGCCTCTTAAATCGGAACCAAATATCATCCCCCCCAGAAAACTGCCGGGTTTATTGATTTTTAATCCGAAATCCCTTGCAATCTAAGTCAAGATCAATAAACTGATTCTGTGGGTTATTTACCCATTACCGTTTTTTTTGGGTCTCACAGGTGGGTTTTCAGCCCACAGGCGGCAGATCCGATTAAATCCAAAAGGTGCAGGGAGGCATCGTGATCAGGTTGGAATCAATTACCTCAAAGAGGCGAATAAGACGACGCAATGTCTTCACACGAAACTCTATTGATCGGCGAACATCGGCGAACACTCGATCAGAGATATCGGCTTTCCATTCCGCCGGAATTTTCCGAACAGATTCAAGACCCTGGTCCCGAACTCATACTCGCCAAAGAAAGACCGGGATGTCTCAGTCTATGGAATGCCGACCCTTGGGAATCCCATCTCCATCGTGGAATCACCTGGGTGGCCGACAAATTGAAAGCCGGCAAACTGGAACAGCAGACAAACCAACTACTCCAACTGGGACGCTTGCTCAGTACTCGGCATGTACCCCTCCAACTCGCCGGTCGTGGTCGACTAGTCATCCCCGAAGGATTTCGAGAATTTTTGGATGTCAAACCAGGCGATGCTCTTTTCGTCGTGGGAGCTTCCGTTTGTGTGGAATTGTGGCATCCGCAGCGATGGGTCGAATACTTGAATCAACAAATGCCGGAATTCAGGGAGCTATTTGACGAGCTAAGTAACTAGCAAACAAAACAACCAGCCCGAATACAATACGATATTTAATAAGTAAACCGCATTATCTGGGTCTCTCTTGTTGGGAAGCAAGTAAACCACGGATGGGTTTAAGTGGCACGGAAGCTACATTGTCATCGTATTGTATCGGGCTTTTTTTACACGGAGACGTCCCCTCTCTACCCACTCGGTTTAACTTAAAATGAACACGGACCGACGAGACTAACGGAAACTTCCCCAGCACTAAACCACCTACCATGGCACTACTCATTGGAATTGATGAAGCGGGATACGGACCCTTCCTCGGGCCACTCTGCATCGGAGCGACATACTGGAGTATTCCTGATGAGCTATTCAGTAGTGATGTTGATCTCTACCCACTTCTGGAAAATTTAGTTACCACGACGCTCAAAGACAAAACTCGAATCATGATTGGTGATTCAAAACAGGCCTATAAGCCCCGCGGTGGATTAAAGAATCTGGAACGAGCTATCTTTCCGTTTCTTCAGAATCCAATTTCGTCGTTTCAACAATGGATGGAGACGTTTGCCGTGAAGTGGAGTGTCTGGTCAGCCCAATCTCCCTGGTTTCAAAAATACGACAAACCACTTCCCCGTGCCCTGCCCGAAGGAATGCAAACCGAGCTAACAGAACTGGCAACAAATTCCCTGGCTGGCAGTCCGGTCTGCTTTTTAGGAGCAAAGGTTTGGTGTTTACCTGCCCATCGTTTCAACGTACTACTTGATAGCTTCCCAACCAAAGGGGCCTTGTTATCACATTGTTCTCTTACATTAGCACGACAAATAACCGAGGAATTTACCGACACAACAATACAAATCCATTGTGACAAACACGGTGGGCGCAATCAGTACAGTCATATCTTGCAGCAGTTGTTTCCAGAGTATCTGGTAGAGGTTCACGAAGAGGGGCGGGAAATTAGTCGCTATGCCTGGGGGCCTGAAAACAAACGTGTTCACTGCCGCTTTGTAGCCAAGGGAGAAAGCTTCATGCCAGCAGCTCTGGCCTCCATGTACGCCAAATATACCAGAGAACTCACCATGGAAGCTTTTAATCATTGGTGGGCTCAACACCTCCCGGAAATTAAGCCGACGGCCGGATATCCACAAGATGCCAAGCGATTTCTGAAGGAGGTCGAACCTCTATTACAAGCCCTCTCTGTCAGTCGCAACGTCCTATGGCGTAACAGTTAAGCCATTTATGAATTAACCTTCCCTGCGTAAAATAAGAGATGATCACACTCTATCTTTAGATGCCAACGATGCTTGATGCAGCCCAAATAAAAGCCGACTTCCCTGTCTTACAGCAAACAGTACATAACAATGTGCCCTTGGTGTATCTGGATAATGCTGCCTCTTCTCAAAAACCTCAGTCCGTCATCGATGCATTAAGCAACATCGACAGCACCATCTACGCCAATGTTCATCGAGGCGCACACTGGCTAAGCGACGAAAGCACAGCGAGATTCGAGGAAGCGCGTGATGCGGTAGCTAAATTTATCAACGTCGCCAACTCACGTGAGATTGTGTTTACCACCGGGGCAACCGGTGCGATAAACATTGTCGCTCGAAGCTGGGGTGACGCCAACGTTCAGGAGGGCGACGAAATTCTACTTACGCGATTCGAACACCATTCGAATATCGTCCCCTGGCAACAATTAGCCCAACGAACAGGCGCCATCATCAAGTGGTGTGACATTACCGATGATGGGTATTTGAATCTGGATGAATTTGAGAACCTTTTATCCAAGCGAACCAAAGTCGTTGCCTGCACTATGGCTTCCAACGTGCTCGGCACCTACACTCCGGCTAAACGCATTACTGAATTAGCACATGCCGCCGAAGCAATCGTCGTTCTGGACGCCGCGCAAGCAGTTCCTCATCAGCCGCTTGATTTCATCGATCTAGATGCTGACTTCCTGGCCTTCAGTGCTCATAAAATGCTTGGCCCTTCCGGCGTTGGTATCCTCTGTGGCAAAGAAGCATTACTCGAAGCGATGCCTCCATTCTTAGGGGGCGGGTCGATGATTAATGTTGTCTCGGAAGAAGGATTTACCACGGCCGAATTGCCTGCCAAGTTCGAAGCTGGAACGCCGGCCATTTCCCCGGTTTTGGCATTACCAACTTGCATCGAGTATCTCCAGAAAATTGGGATGGAAAACATCCAGCAACACGAACATGAGTTGGTGTCCTATGCTCATGAACAGTTAGCAACCTTAGGTAAAGTCAACATTCTAGGGCCTCCCCCGGCAAACAAAGCTGGGGTTGTGAGCTTCACGGTTGAAAACCTGCACCCTCACGACTTAACACACGCATTGGATAATCAGGGAGTGGCGATACGGGCCGGTCATCACTGTGCCATGCCACTTCACACTCGACTGTCTATTCCAGCAAGTGCTCGTGCAAGCTTCTATCTCTATAACACACGTAGCGATGTCGATATGCTTGTTAAGGCAATCGATAAAGCGATCCAACTATTCAGCTAGTCGGCTGCCGTTATCTGATCTTGAGCATCATCCATCGTATTATTGCTCTGAGATTCCTGTAGTTCTGCCCAGAATTGCTTCACAACTTCTCGTTCCGGAAGCGTGCTATGAACGTGCGAGCGATGGTCCAGCAAGTATTGTTGGGCTTGCCAAGGATCCATCGACTTAGCAGACATTAACCAACAGATCGCCACCGTGGCACTACGTCCTCGACCAGCTTTGCAGTGAATATAGACCGTGTTTCCCTGTTCCACATGACGTGTTACAAACTCAACACCTTTCTTTACATCTGCAAGTGAGGGAGGAGTAAAGTCGATAGTGGGGATATGCAATTGCTCAATCGCATGTTTCTGATACTGAGAAACTGGACCACCATATTCATTACACGTATTCACCACAGCTCGTACGCCATGAGTTGCCATATTGCTAACATCGAACGGGAATGGGAAGGCACCGACAATAACGTGTTCATCGATGAAGTCCCACCAATTACGAACTTTAAGGATTCGTCCTAGCAAAAAGTTCCAGGCCAACGTACCGGGAAACAGGATGCGCGCGCCCAGCCATTTCAAAGATTTCATTTCAGATACACTCGTTCTTGATTTCGAAGCACCATGCTCGGAATACCTATCTCTAATCCTCCCATAGGTTGTAACCTATCCTCGGGCATTCATGGTGGGTGAATTCTAATCACAACCGGATATCATTTGATATACCTATTTCAAACTCACGAAAATACGACTATGATTGCCGCACGATCGACCATTCCGCGTATCTGCGCCCTAAACGTTTCTGTTAAAAATGCCATGCCTTCGAAACCGATCATTAGTGTTAGCGGATTGCGAGCAATTGTGGGCGACTCGCTAACGCAAGAGCTTATCGAGCAATATATCTCAGCCTATGCATTCCAATTAGCACGAAACGGTAATTCCGGTCCGATTATACTGAGCCGTGATGGTCGTGCCTCCGGTGAAATGATCTGCCAATGGGTTCAGCAGATACTGACAAAATATGGGCGCGATGTCCTCTACGCAGACATTATGGCAACCCCAACCGTCGGAGTACAAGTTCTGGAGAATCAGGCTGCTGGAGCCGTTCAGGTCACGGCTAGCCACAACCCACCGCAGTATAATGGACTGAAACTCTATGGTCCGGATGGTCGGATTCTCAATGCAGAAAAAGGTGCCCAGCTTTTGGGATTTTACCAACAGTTACAAACACCGGCGACTGGCTTAGAGGGCTCGACAACCCAACTTTCAGATACAAACAAAACGCACCTCAAGAAACTACTGGCATTAACCGACGTCAGCCGAATCCAACGGTGTAAATTTAGAGTACTCTTAGACTGCAATCATGGTTCGGGATCCGTGTTAGGAGTTCCACTATTGGAAGCGCTGGGTTGTGAGCTTGTCGTTTTGGGACAACAGCCGAACGGGCAATTTGCCCATCCAGCGGAGCCAACGGCAGACAACCTACAAGCGGTCGGACAACAAGTGGTTGCTCATGAATGCGATATTGGTCTTTGCCAGGATCCGGATGCTGACCGCCTGGCTCTGATTGACGCCGAAGGGAGCTATCTCGGTGAAGAGTACACTATTGCACTATGCATGAAACAGTTATTAGCTGAAGAGCCCGGGGATGTCGTCATCAATTGTGCCACGAGCCGCATGGCTTATGATCTGGCCAATGCCGTGGGCCAAACCTGTCATGAGGCAGCTGTTGGCGAAGCCAACGTTGTCGATGTGATGCTAAAAGAAAATGCAGGATTCGGCGGTGAAGGAAATGGTGGCCCTATCGATCCCCGTGTCGGGCTGATTCGTGACAGCTTTGTTGGTATCGTCCGCGTCCTAGCACTCATGGCCCGCGAAAAACGACCGCTTAAAGTGATCGCTGCCGACATACCTGCTTATTCCATCTATAAGGACAAGGCTCCATTAGATGGCATGGATGCTCAGCTGGTTTTCAAGAAGTTAGTACGACGTTTCCCGGAAGCCGATGCAGATTATACGGATGGCCTTAAGCTACGCTGGCCTAACGGTGACTGGCTACTTGTCCGCGCGAGTAACACTGAGCCGATTTTAAGAGCGATCGCAGAAACCCGATCGCTTTCCGCCTCTCAGACACTATGTAAAAAAGCACTTGGCCTCTAACGTCGACAATGCTTTCAGTAGAAACGCTACAACTGCTGAAGGCCTTAACCTCCGATGATGTCTTTACCGACGTACGGGCGAAGAACTTCTGGAACGACAATCGAACCATCTTCCTGCTGATTGTTTTCCATCAAGGCAATCATTGCCCGGCTGATGGCAATCGCTGTTCCATTAAGCGTATGGAGAAACTTAGTACCCTTTTCGCCTTTGACTTTGTAACGAGCATTCAAACGACGGGCCTGATAGTCCGTGCAATTCGAAGTGCTGGTCACTTCGCCCCACTCTCCATGCTCACCCCGTCCTGGCATCCAGGCTTCAAGATCGTATTTACGATAAGCCGGTCCGCCGAGATCACCAGTCGCAGTATCGACGACACGGTATGGAATTCCCAAACTATCGAACAGCTCACATTCGATTTGACGAAATTGCTCCAGCGTTTGCTCGCTTTGTTCCGGCAATGTAAACGCAAACATTTCTACTTTGGTGAACTGGTGAACCCTGTATAATCCTCGAGTTGCCCGACCAGCAGCTCCGGCTTCTGTACGGAAACAGTGACTGATACCGCAAATTTTCAATGGGAGCTCTGCTGAATCTAGAGTTTCACCTGCCAGCATACCGCCCAGCGGAATTTCAGCTGTCGCGATCAAATTGAGATTGGAGTTTTCGATGCTGTAAATCTGTGTTTCCGGTCCCCGGGGGATATAACCTGTTCCGTGAAGAATCTCACTGTAGGCCAAATCAGGAGTAATGACCGGGGTAAATCCGTTTTGAATCAGGTGCTTCACAGCAAATTGCTGCAGTGCGAGCTCCAACAATACTGCGTCGTTCTTCAGGAAATAAAATCCTGCTCCGGCAATTCTCGCTCCAGCTTCAAAATCAATCAGGTCATGTTTTTCTGCCAACTCGACATGATCCAGCACTGTGAAGCCAAACGTTGGTGGTTGGTGTTCTCCCCGGCTAACTTCGAGATTGGATTTATCATCTTCACCTACCGGCGCAGCTGGATGAGTCATGTTAGGAATACCGGATTGAATTTCGGTGATTTCACTAGCCATTTCATCATGCTGTTTTTGAGCAGCGTCTTTCTGTTCTCGAAGTGCACGTCCTTCGGCCTTGCGTTCTTCCCGTTCCTCATCCGAACCAGCTTGTCCGATAGACTTGGAAACTTCATTCGCACGTCGATTTAATTCTTCCGCCTGTTGCAGCAACTCGCGTCGCTGCCCTTCCAATTCAACCAGACGAGCAACGTCTGCAGTAACACCTCGCAATTCGCAGTTCTTTGCGACAGCCTCTGCATTTTCAACAATGAATTTACGATCCAGCATCGTTGTCTAACCCCGTATAATCTTGCTTATTTCCTGCCAGAGATGAGCACTGGCCTTGGTGCCTCGATAATAATCATCTAATGAGAACTTTTCATTAGGGCTGTGTGTGTTGTCATCATCAAGTCCCCACCCTAACAGTAACGTATCTATTCCAAGCAGTTCACGAAAGGCGGTTACTACCGGAATTGAGCCACCTTCTCGAATAAATACAGGTTTTGTTCCGAATCCCTTTCCAATAGCCTCGGCGGCTGCCGTCATATACGGACTATCAAGCGATACAACAACGCCCGGAGCTCCGTGATGATGAATCACTTCCATCTTCAACCCTGGCGGCAACAATTCCTCCAGCATTTTCTGTACGCTCTCACGTACTTTATCAGGATCCTGATTTGGGACGAGACGGCAACTGAATTTCGCTCCGGCTCGAGCAGGTAAAACGGTCTTTGCACCTTCCCCCTGATAACCTCCCCAAATCCCGTTGAGGTCACATGTTGGGCGTGCCCAGCGACGTTCCAGAGTCGTATATCCTTGCTCACCATGGACGTCTTCAATTCCCAATTTAGACTTAAATTCATCTTCCGAGAATGGAAGCGTAGCAAACTGTTCTCTTTCGCGCTGCTCTAACTCCACCACATCATCATAAAATCCGGGGATCTGAATACGGCCATTGGTGTCAACCAACTTTCCCAACATTTGCGTCAACGCATTGACCGGATTGGAAACAGCTCCCCCAAAGGTACCACTATGCAGATCCTGTTTTGGTCCTTCAAGGTACAATTCAAAATAGACAATCCCTTTCAGTCCATAAGTGATCGCAGGCTGTCCTTTGGCAAACTGACTGGTATCACTGATTACCGCAATGTCTGCTTCGAGTCGATGTTTGTATTGCTGAAGAAATGGATCCAGATTCGAGCTGCCACACTCCTCTTCACCTTCAATCACATATTTAATTTGAAGTGGCAAAGAACCTTCCGCTTCCATCCAGGCCTGAGCACTTTTAATATGAGTGAGCATTTGTCCTTTATCATCAGTCGCTCCACGCGCATAAACATTCCCATCCCGAACCGTTGGTTCAAAAGGAGGCGTGACCCACTCATCCAGCGGATCCGGAGGTTGGACATCATAGTGCCCGTAAACCAAGACAACCGGCGCCCCTTGAACAGGAGCTGTCTCAGCATAAACAATTGGATGTCCCTTGGTCTCCACTACCTCCGTTGTAAATCCCAGGCTACGAAATTGATCTGCGACCCATTGGCCTGCCCGCTGGACGTCGGCTTGATATTGACTGTCCGTGCTCACACTTGCCATGCGTAGAAGCTCGAATAAATCGTCCTGATTCCTCTGACGATTTTCATCTAAGTATGCTTCGATTTTATCCATGATTGTCGTTCCCAATATTGATGGATTCATTTGCGCATTCACTGCACTCTAAAATTATCTTCTTTACAGCGAACAACTAAAAACTCTTTGGTCACCGGTAAGACGTACAATATAATGGCTCCTAAGCCAATCGGCCATTGTGATTAGCGAAGAAGACGATTACTCTGTGGAGCCCAAAGGAATGAGTCAGGAAGCAGCTCCTGTTGTCGAAACAGACAACCGACCCAAACAACAACCTCGGTATAACGTCGTACTCTGGAACGACGAAGACCATACCTATGAGTATGTAATTCACATGCTGAAGGAGTTATTTGGCTTTAATATTGATCACGGATTTAAGCTGGCGACCAAAGTGGACAACAATGGCCGAGTAATTTGTTTAACTACCACACTGGAGCATGCCGAGTTTAAACGAGACCAGATACATGCCTATGGTAAGGATGAACTCATTGCCAATTGCCAAGGTTCAATGTACGCTACGATTGAACCGGTCGCTTAAGTCCTTTTATAGATTCCCATGTCCGCAAAACTAAAAACCGTTACGCTTGGCTGCAAAGTCAACCAGTACGAAACCGAATTCCTTCGGGAAGGCCTGTCTCAAATCGGGTACATCGATGCGCAACAGGACGAAGCTGCTGACCTTTGTATCGTGAACACGTGCACCGTTACCAATGAAGGGGATTCTAAAAGTCGAAAAGCGATTCGACAACTGGCACGTGAAAATCCTGATTCACGCATTGTCGTCATGGGTTGTTACGCTACGCGTGCCCCGGAAGAAGTCGAAGCGCTGCCCAACGTTGCGGAGGTCGTCACCGACAAGCGGGAACTTCCTGACATGCTGGGCCGCTTCGGTGTCGTGGATATCCCAACAGGTATTTCCGGATTCGGGAATCGGCATCGAGCTTATGTTAAAGTTCAGGACGGATGCTTGCTGAGATGTAGTTACTGCATCATCCCGCATGTACGTCCCGAGCTCACAAGTCGGCCGGTACAGCACATTCTGGATGAAGTCGATCGTTTGGTAGCCAACGGTTACAAAGAGCTTGTGATCACCGGAATTCACATCGGGCATTATGGCGTCGATTGGAATATGAAGAAGCCTCGTGAAGAGTGGGTTCGTTTGGCCGATTTAGTTCGAGCCATTGCTAGCCGGCCTGGCGAGTTCAGAATTCGAATCTCCAGTATTGAAGCGACTGAAGTCACGAAGGAACTGATAGCCGTGATGGCGGAATTTGCGGAGAAGATTACTCCACACTTACACATCTGCCTGCAAAGCGGTTCAGATTCCGTGCTGCGTCGGATGCGTCGCCGATGGAGCAAGAAGACGTTTATCAATCGTTGCGATCTGATTCGTCAGGCTCTGGATAATCCATCTTTTACTACCGATGTTATCGTCGGTTTTCCGGGTGAAACTGACAACGAGTTTTCCGAAACACTCGAAACCGTCCGCGAGATCGGATTCTCGAAAATTCATATGTTCCCATTTTCGGCGCGTCGAGGAACACCAGCAGCCGACATGGATAATCAGTTACCCAAACAACTCAAGAAACAACGTGGCCGGGAATTGGCCGAAGTGGAAAAAAAGCTTCGACGTGATTATTTCACTAGTCTGCTAGGTTCTGAACTCGAAGTCTTGGTTGAAGCTCAGAAAAAAGACGCTCCCGACCAGCTTGTGGGTACAGCCTGTCGCTACGCTCCAATTCAGTTCGAAGGCAACGTGTCTCTCATCGGTTCACTTGTTAATGTGATCGCTCAGCGAGTGGAAGATGATCGTATTATCGCAAGTCTTGTCGAGTAAACGCTTAGGCTTAGAAGCGTGACAGATAATTCGAACCAATCGACTTCTTAGGCACATGGATGGGACGCGGCTGAATATCAAATTGAATTCCACCAAGTGTTTTAGGTCGCAAGCCAAACTGGGTGGAGTTTGGAAGTTGTACACGTTGCGCACCATAAGCTTTCATGACAGCTGCCACGCGGGGCTCGAGATTGATTTTCCCATCGAGCTGACGCATACCGAGGGATTGGAAGCTGCCAACGCATACGACACTTTCGTGTCGGTCGTGATACTCATAAGCTTCGATGCCCTGTTTGCGTAAAGCCATTACCAATCTGTGAGCATCCTCCGCTGCCTTCACAAGACTATTCGAAACAGCGGCATCTGCATCATAGTTCTTTTCGATGTCATAGACGACTTTGCCACGGAAAGTGGCCACCTGCACGGAATATTTACCCGGATTTTTCAAAAGACTATGCTCAACTCCACTGTTGAGACGCTCAACAAATGGTTCCACCGAATTTTGGGTGAAGTATTCCGGCGGTAGATTAGGATTGCGAATGATGAAGGCTCGCCCCATGGGGCCCTTCTTATCAGCACTTAAATTAAGTTTACGCTGTAACGAACGCAAACCTGCATAAACCTGTGTTGTACCTGCATCAGGCTCAGGACCTAATGTACGTGGGTGAAGCGTCTTTATCTTCTTCAATAGTTTCTGAGCGTCATCAGATTGCAGCGACTCAAAGTTCCCCACCAACACGGCAATTTCATCAAACTGGACATTACGGTTATAGACCATCTGTTTAGGCTTACCGTACTTATCAATACCTCGCCCCTCGACTTTGTTCGAGAAATCGTAGGACTTGCGGTGCATGAATGCTTCCAGTTTGAACTCTTCACGTAATTCCATAATAAGATTGTGCGCCTGCTTCTCGGCACCCGGTCCACGAAAGGAAGTAGCCATCACCATCCAGGGACCCTGATCCTGAGTTACGCTGTAGCGTTTTGCCGGATCGGCATCCACCTGTTGGAATGGAAAGAACAGATAGTCGAAAGGATTTTCTGCGCGAAGAGTCGATGCCGACAGTAATAGCCCTACAACAATCGCTAATGAAATCCTGAAATTTCTGTAGCTTTTCATCTTCTCACCCATACGAAAAAGAGGTTATTTGAGGGTGGAAGAATAGCAAATTGTGAGGAATCAACGAAAGGCCGATTCGCTTCCATGCCCCACTTAAGCCAGTTGGCTCAAAGACTGCCGCTGGCCATTAAGTCCTGAACTTTTGAGCGAATCTTTCGCATCGCACGGCTCCGGTGACTCAAAACTCGCTTGATACTGGGGCCTAACTCGCCAAATGTCTTGTGATACTCTGGAATCTCAAATAACGGGTCGTAACCAAAACCATTATCGCCAGAGGGCTCAAATCTCATTCGACCATAACAGTAATCTTCGGCGGTCGCTCTGATTTCACCACTTGGATCCGAAATAGCCATGTGACATGTATAAAACGCAGTCCGCTTTTCCTGGGGAGTATTCCCCAATTCAACTAACACTTTTTCATTATTTCGTTCGTCCGTAGCGTCCGGAGCACTATAGCGGGCGGAATACACACCAGGTTGGTTGCCTAAGGCAACCACAGAAATACCACTGTCTTCGCCCATAACCCACATCCCTAGATTCCTAGCCTGCTCACTAGCTTTCAAAGCAGCATTTTCAGCGAAGGTTGTGCCCGTCTCCTCCACTTCTATCGCCTCTGCAAAATCGGCAAGAGTCTTCAGCTGCAATCCCAAGGGAGCCAATAGCTGCTCTAACTCGAGTCGTTTCTTGGCATTATGAGTGCCTAATACTAAAACATGCTCAGACATATGTTGTTTACCTAACGATGTTTCAATGCTGCCATTCCGAAGGCACATCAGGATTTATCTATCGTGCAAATAGTATTCAAACGTCGACTTCAACTCTTCCTGTTGCCCATAGGGAACTGAAATCACAATTGTCTTGTGCAAACTATACTGATCTCCGGTGGGCTGGTAAATCACTTGAACGCCCCGACGATGTGGTAAGACCTGCTGGACGTACCCCCAGCCCAATTGGCGTTGTTGTCCCAACACTGCCTGAATAATCCCAGTCGGTCCAATATGAAACCGAATCGGAACCCACAGACGCCAGGAAACTAACATCAGGGCGACCAACGAGACGGCTGTCATGAGCCAATCCCGGCTGAACCAGTACATTCCCAAGATCACTCCAACGTAAACCAGAGAAACCCCGATGAACAAATAAGGTTGCAAACGGGGCTGCCAGCATACTGTTGTGAATTCGGGACGCTGAGATAGAGCCGACGTGGATCCTGCCGATGAGCCAATCCCAACCTGAGCGTGAGTGCGTGATTTATCTTTCGATCGTTTCGCAGACATGGGGCTACTCGTTTTGAGTTGGCGGTTTGACTTGATCGGCCAAGGCTGACGCCTCGGCCGCTAATTCCTGTTCTAAAGAGATCGGTCCCGAAGATCCACCTCCCGATACTCCGTGAAACATATACATCACCACGAAAAAAATCAATGTGGAGAAGAGAAGCAACGCTGCCAAACACACTCCATAATACTGTGTAAGAAGCGTTGTGGCATTGCTGACCGGCCTTCGTGTCAGATTGATCTCCTTACGTTCGACAGGCTGCTGACCATCCTGATGCTCATTAGACTTCTTAACCCAATTCTCCCAGTCCTGTTGATCCTTCTGACGAGTCTGATCCGAAGCGTGTATTACTCGATCCCGCGCTCGATTCATATTCAGGATAATGACCGAGACCATACCAAGATAAGCGAAGAGCCAGATAATTTTCACTGGCGTGCTAAATGTCTTTTCGTGCCTGGTCATAGGATTAGTCATCCTCGTATAGCAGACAGGACACCTGATGTACGTCATCTGAAAGCTGAGGACGAACGTCCTGGCAATGTGGCAATACGTCAGGACATCGTTCAGCAAACGGGCAACCCGCGTATTCAATATCGGGCGAGGGTACCTCCCCTTCCAGTTTGACTCGTTGGTGACTCACATTCTGCTCAGGGTCCGGTACAGGAGCCGCCGACAACAAAGCCTTCGTGTACGGATGACGAGGGTTACGATAAAGTTCATCTGCATCAGAGAGTTCGACAATGCGCCCCAAATACATCACACCCACACGATGAGCAATATGCCGGACGACTGCTAAATCATGGGAGATAAATACATAAGCCACGCCCAATTTTTGCTGTAAGTCCATCAGTAGGTTAATGACCTGAGCCTGAATAGAAACGTCTAAAGCACTTACCGCTTCATCACATACAATCAGTTTAGGATTTACAGCTAAAGCCCGGGCAATACCGATACGCTGACGCTGGCCTCCCGAAAACTCATGTGGGTAGCGATTCATATAGCGGGGATTAATACCAACCAATTCCATCAGGCGTACAACTTCAAGTCGTTCATCCGAATCGAATTTGCAAACATCGAAATTCCGCATCGGCTCACGAATAATTTTGTCCACAGTCATGCGAGGGTTCAACGACGCAAAAGGGTCCTGAAAGACCATTTGCGCGTTCGCCCGATGGGGCCGCATTCTTTGCTCACTGAGTTGATCAATTCTAGTTCCACCCAGATAGATCATCCCTTCACGATGAGCATTACCTGTCAAATTCAAAATTGCGCGGGCCGTCGTTGACTTACCGCAACCCGACTCACCAACGAGCCCCAATGTTTGACCCGGCTGAACATCAAAACTGACTCCATCAACAGCGCGGATAACGGGTGCCGGTTTACCAAATCCACGTCGAGGTGGTTTGAAGTGAACCTTAAGGTCTTTTACCTGAAGCAATGGAGTTGTCATCCTAGACGTCCTCCTTCCATGTTGTAATATCTCTCAAGCACGCGTGTTGATGAGGTATTTCCCCGTCCAGTGAAACCAGTCGAGGAATTTCCTTCCGACAATCGTCCTCAACAAACTGACAACGTGGATGAAACGCACAGCCTGAAGGCAGGTCAAGCAAGTCTGGTGGCTGCCCGTCAATCGCCTGTAGGTCTTCCTCCCCCTGATCCCAGCGGGGTGCTGAATTAAGCAGCCCAACCGTATAGGGGTGGCGTGGTTGCCGGAAAATGTTTGTTGTTGTTGAAAGTTCAACTTTTCGCCCGGCATACATCACCATCACGCGATCACAAACATTCGCGACAACACCTAAATCGTGAGTGATAAAAATAATAGCCGTGCCAAATTCTTCCTGCATACTCTTCATCAGTTCCAGAATCTGAGCCTGAATTGTCACGTCCAGAGCGGTTGTTGGTTCGTCGGCAATGAGGATATCTGGCTGGCAGGAAATTGCCATCGCAATCATTACTCGTTGACGCATCCCGCCACTAAACTGGTGAGGATAGTCGCGGATTCGTTTTTCAGCTCCCGGGATCCCCACTTTCCTAAGAAGACCAACGGCATGTTCAGAAGCTTCTGTTCGATTTAATCCCATATGCAACATGGTGACTTCGACCAATTGCTCTTCGACCGTCAGAAATGGATTTAAGGCGGTCATAGGATCCTGAAAGATCATCGCGATCTTTTTACCTCGGACTTGTTGCCATTGCTTTTGATTGAGCGAAAGTAACTCCAGACCATCATAGGTAACGCTTCCGCCAACGACCTTACCAGGTGGCTGAGGAGTGAGCCCCATCATCGTCAGATTAGTCACGGACTTACCAGAGCCGGATTCACCAACAATCCCCAATGTTTCGCCGGGATACAAATCAAAGCTTACGCCATTTACCGCCTGAACCACACCGCTATCTGTGTGGAACTCCACCTGTAAATCTTGAACCTGAAGTATGGGTTTATTTGAGCTTGGCATGGGATGGCTTATGACTAACTTTGAATCCTCATAGAAAACCGGGGAACTATTTATTCTTTAATTTGGGGTCAAGTGCATCGCGGACACCGTCCCCAAGAAAATTGAGAGCAAACAAAGTCATTGCCAGAGCCATGCCAGAAAAGGCAATCATCCACCAGTAACTCTTCACAATCGTGATAACCTGCACACCCTCATTAACCAACAGTCCCCAGGAAATATCAGGCGCGTTGACCCCCAGTCCGAGAAAGGAAAGAAAGGCTTCAAAACGAATAACGGCAGGAATCGTAAGGGTCAGGTAGACAATCACTATCCCCATGACATTAGGCACTAGATGACGGAAGACAATTTGCATTCGCGTCGCACCGATTGTTCTGGCAGCTTCAATAAACTGCTCGTTTTTCAGTGAAATCACCTGGCCCCGCACAACACGAGCCATCGTTAACCAATAAATAGCGCCAATAAGCAGGAAGAACACATGGATTTGTTTGATCCCATTCTCACTAAGCGGCTCACGGATTCCAGGACTCGAAAGAAAGGACATAATAAAGATTACGATGAAGATAAATGGAATCGAGTAAAAGACATCCACGATTCTCATCATGATGTTGTCCACTCGACCACCGAGATAACCTGAGATCGCACCGTAGCTAACACCAATAATCAACGACACAAAGGTCGCAATAAATCCACAGGCCAATGAGACTCGTGAGCCCCAGAAAACACGGGACAATACATCTCGCCCTAGCTTGTCGGTTCCAAAGATGGAGGGGATA
>Ga0209404_10000448_pt1 | contig 31994 bp, 31 predicted proteins | sample TroAtlMetagenome_2_FD_187447 | JGI IMG/M metagenome (GOLD analysis project Ga0209404, IMG submission 187447) | Marine eukaryotic phytoplankton communities from Atlantic Ocean - Tropical Atlantic ANT8 Metagenome (SPAdes) (version 2) | ecosystem: Environmental > Aquatic > Marine > Oceanic...
TATTCTCAAAGGCACTATGGGTATCAGAGTGGATGAGGAAACTGAAGCAAAGGGTCTCGATGTCGAGGAGCATGGAGCTCCAGCATACGCTCAAACATCAACTTTAACTGCAGCTCCTGCACCAGCCCCTGTAACAGTTGAGGCTTAAAATTTAACTAAATTAAAAATTCTCCCTTGGATTCTGGTTTCGCCAGAACTCGTTAGTAGGGGGTTCAACAGAGACAGGGCGGTGAGGTACTTAGGTACCTCACCGTTCCTGTTTTTAATATTAAGGAATATTTCTTCTTTTAGAATTCTCCCCTTCGGGTAAGCATATAAAAAACATGTTGGAGAAACAAGATCTGTTACTGGTTGATATTAGTAATTCTCATACAAAGATGATTAAATCTTCTTACTCATCCCTTTGTGGTGAAGTGTTTTCTTTGCCTACTAATGATCTTGATTTGAAAACGCTCAATCTGGTGCCATTGGATATTCAAAAAGAGGAAACGAGAATTGTATTTTCTTCAGTGGTTCCCGAAAAAAATAAATTCATCGAGGATTATTTTGGAATTCACAGAGTTCTTAGAGTTTCAACTAATCTTAATCTCGGTTTTAATATTGAATACCCTCAGCCTGAGAGCATAGGAGCGGATCGAATAGCTAACGTGGTTGCAGCTATCCACCTGACAGAAGCACCAGTCGTTGTTGTTGATTTTGGCACTGCTGTTACATTTGATGTAATAACTAAAGAAAATAAATATATAGGGGGGGTAATTTCTCCGGGCTTATCTGCTATGGCTGATTACATGGCCGATCGTACAGCGCTGCTACCAAAAATTGATTTAAATGAACCTTTATCAGTAATCGGTAAATCTACTAAAGAGGCCATGCTCTCAGGGGCCGTTATTGGTTATCGGGGTTTAGTAAAGGGTATCCTTTTATCAATTTTTGATGAATTAGGTGAAGCAAATATTCCAGTAATTGCGACTGGAGGTTATTCTAAATTGATTTCTTCTAATATTGAGGAGATTGTCGAAGTGAACGAAAAGCTTACCTTAGAAGGTCTTCGTATAATTGCCGCGCTAAACACTCAAGATGACAACTGATAATTCAACTAAAGGCTCAGCGATCGGTATTGATTTTGGTGGCACATCAGTGAAGATTGGATCTTTATCTCAATTGCTGTCAAATAATAGTAATAATGTAAAGTCTCTTAAAACATCTCATTTCGGAACGGTCGATTCTCTCATTTCTGCTATGGTACAGGTGGTTAATGAATATAGAAAAAATGAGGAAATAGTTACTGTTGGATGCGGTGTTCCAGGTCTAGTTGATTTTGATAGTGGTCACATACATATGCTCACAAATGTTCCTGGTTGGAATGATATTGCTTTAAAAGACATTATGGAGAAAGAATTGAATCTTCCTGTTCACGTAGATAATGATGCTAATTGCATGGCATATGCCGAGTATCGTTTTGGAGCTGCTCAAGGATGTTCTAACGTTGTAGCATTAACTCTAGGAACGGGTATTGGCGGAGGATTGATCATTAATGGTAAACTTTACAGAGGTAGTAATTTTGCCGCAGGAGAGCTTGGAAATTACTCTATTGACTATCGTGGCCCTTCAAATGCATATGGTCTAAAAGGAGCATTAGAATGCTACATGGGTAACAAACAAATTTGTGAATTGGCTGAAAATCGCTTTCAAGGTCAGGATTTACCAGAAGGTGGTTGGACTCCTGAAGAGGTTACTAATTTGGCAAAAGGAGGGAATCAAATTGCTATTGAGATTTGGGATCAGATTGCAGAGTGGCTCGCATCCGCGCTAGCGAGCACCGCATGGTTATTGAATCCAGACGCTTTTGTTATTGGTGGAGGGGTTGCTAAAGCGGGTCGATTCTTATTTGATCCACTTACAGAAAAAATTAAAAATCAGGTATCTGATGTGATAGCTAAGGATTTGAAGATATTACCTGCATTTTTTGGTAATGAGTCAGGTATCATAGGAAGTGCTGCTCAGGCTTTAGATTATTCAGCTAATTAGCCTAAAGTTATTGTTTTTTAGCCATAAGCTTTTTTTGGTACCTTCCTTGTACGATGTCAATTAGTACCAAGATTGCTATGACAAAGTAGAAAGTTGTTTTTGTCATAGGCATGACTTCGCTTCCAAATAACTTAAGGTGGGCTTTATGAGCTCCTTCAGTAATTAACATTACACCGACGATGAATAGAATGAATAATCCAAGAATTTCATAGAGCCTATTTTTTTGAAGAAAATCAGAAACTTTATCTGCAAGAACAATCATTAGAAGACCGCTCACTATAATTGCAGTTGCCATTACCCACATGATATATTGAGTTTCACCTGTAGCTTCACCAAATTCATTTAAAACAGGTTCTTGTGCTAGCGCCATAGCGCTTAAAATTGAGTCAAAGGAGAAAACTAGATTCATTAAAACAATCGTAGTGATGACCATGGCAGCAGACTTAGAATTTTTATCATCAGACTCTCCATGAAGGTCATCAGTTCCTATAAGGTGAAATATTTCTTTTACTGCTGTATATAAAATGAAGATTCCTCCAAAGAGGACAATAACACTCTCAAGGTTTAGGCTTCCTTCAATGAATCCCCCAAAATCAAGATTCAAGAATGGATTTTTGAATGCCGATATCACGCTCGTCAAAAGGAAGAGTAAGATGATTCTTGCGGCTACTGCAATTCCAATACCAAGTTTTCTTACATAAGCCTGTTTGTCTTTAGGAGCACGTTTTGATTCGATAGAAATATATAAAAGATTATCAAAACCAAGTACTGCTTGCAGCAGTAGTAGCATCAATAGAGTAAATAGTTGCTCAATTATTACCATTTTTTATGGATAAATAATTTAGGTAAATGCCATCAATTTCAAGTCTCTTTATTTTTTACTTTGGCCCAAGCCTTTTCCATGCTCTCAAGGTTTGAATCCACAACATTAGAGCCATTTTCCTCGAGAATTTTCTCAAGTTCATTAAATCTTCTAGTGAATTTTTCATTAGCAGCTGCCAATAAAGATTCTGAATCCATACCTACTTTTCTTGTAAGGTTAGTTACAGCAAATAACAGATCACCAATTTCTTCAGCCAAGTGCTCATTGCTTTGTATTGCTCCGCCTTCATTAATAGCAGATTCGACCTCATCAATTTCTTCTCTAATTTTAGCTATAACGCTTTTTGCTTCTGGCCAGTCGAATCCAACCTTTTCAACCTTCTTTTGAATTTCGTGAGCCTTAATTAGAGAGGGTAATCCGTTAGTGACGCTTTGTAATATATTCTGTTTTTTTGAACCTTTTTCCTCTCTTTTAATTTCCTCCCATTTATTGAGTACTGATTCGGAATCGTTAATTTCTTCATCACCAAAAACGTGAGGGTGTCTGCGAATTAATTTTTCGGATATTTCATTTGCTGCATCTTCTAAAATGAAATCGTTTGATTCGGATGCAATTTCACATTGCATGACAACTTGTAGGAGTAGGTCGCCAAGCTCTTCAATTATGTGTTCTCGATTTTCTGTTCTAATCGCATCAGCCGCTTCATAGGCTTCTTCTAGAATATTAGGTATCAAACTCTTCTGGGTTTGCTCTATATCCCAAGGGCAACCATCTGGTCCTCTTAAAATACGTACTATCGATCTAAGACGTTCAATGGGTTCTATTGATTTGTCAGGAGCCTCAGGCATTATTTCTTGTTGGTCTTATTCTTTTTTTTTGGTTCAACGATCTTTATTAGAACTTCATTTTTTCTTAAGAAAACAGGTATCCAAGGTGGATCATAGTATGCAAATATCGGTTTTGTATTCTTTTCAATTTCTAGTCCAGCACTATTAATCTTTTTGACTAATTCTTTAGCGGCAGAACTCTCCTTTGAAGATTTTCCTCTGAAACGCATTGCTGCAAAAGTGATTGGCTTTATTTCTTTTACTTGAAGTGAATTGGAAACTGGAGCAGGGGCCCCTTCATCAGCAACTTTTTTGGGAATAACAAAACTCATTTCTCCTTCTTTACCCTCCATTCCCATAAACACGGGTGTGGTCATATCAATTTTTTGACTTTTGTCGTTAGATTTATCGATATATCTAAAAAGCCTCATAAATCTAGAGTCTCGCTCATCTTTTTTTGAGGATACCTTTTTTCTGGTGCTTACAATGGTCATGCTAGAGTATGAACGAATCTCAAAGCCGTTAGCATGTTTCTTAGAAGTGTATTCTGGAGATTCATAACCTCCTCTAGTTAACTTGATTCCTGCAAATCCTAGAGCGGATCCTGCCAACATAATACTAATTATGCTTAGATTGATTTTTTTATTCATTGTTTTGAGCTATTTATTATAAAAATTGTACTTCTTTTGATTAGGTAACTTGCTTAAACGCAAATTATGAGCATTTTTTATTAGTTATGGGAAGAGCATTTGAATATCGTCGGGCATCAAAAGAGAAACGTTGGGATAAAATGTCCAAGGTTTTTCCTAAGCTTGCAAGATCTATTACTATTGCTGCCAAGGCTGGCGGGACTGATCCCGAATCTAACAGCGCTCTTAGGACTGCGATTAGCAATGCTAAAGCAGAGAATATGCCAAAAGATAATATCGACAAGGCAATTAAGCGGGCTTCTGGTGGTGATGATGCTAATTACAATGAAATTAATTATGAGGCTAAAGGCCCTCATGGATCTTTGTTTTTTATTGAAACTGCCACAGATAATACTAACCGTACAGTGGCTAACTTAAAAATGATTCTCAATAAAAATGGAGGTGAAATGGTTCAAACCGGATCATTAGAGTTTATGTTTTCAAGAAAAGCAGTCATTCAATTTCCAGTCATTGAGGGTATGAATATGGATGAAATTGAACTCGAACTCATTGATTATGGATTAGAGGAATTAGCAGTTAATGATGAAATAGCATATTTGGAGGGTGAGTTTACTGCTTTTGGAAATCTAACAACGGCTGTTGATAAACTAGATATTCAGAACGTCAAAGCAAACCTTCAAAGGAAACCTACATCTCCAATAGAATTACAAGATCAACAGATCGAAGAAATAGAGCTACTAATTGATAAGATTGAAGACGACGATGATGTTCAGGCGGTATTTACGAACATAGCCTAATAAAAATTTAATCATCAATGATTTCAGCTTCTAAAATAGCTTGATCGTCTATTTCATCAGACTTCGATTTCTTATTATTCTTCTTACTGCTACGGTGGATGACAATTCGAGTTTTGAAGTAGTTGATGAGTAGTTCTCTGTACGAGGATCTTAGATTTGGAATTAGTAAAGAAAATCCCAGTAGATCAGTCAAAAATCCAGGCGTTAAGAGAACGGCTCCTGCAATGATAATAAGGACGCCGTCTATGACTTCTTTGTGTGGCAGTTTACCGCTCATTAATGCTGAGCGGCCATTTTTTATAGCTTGAAGTCCCTGAGCTTTGGTTAGTTTGGCTCCAATAAAAGCGGTTATGAAAATAATTAGAATGGTTATCCCTAAGCCTATGACTTTTCCGATTTGTACCATTACATATAGTTCAATAATTGGAACTAAAAGAAATAGTGCTAGAAGCTTTATAAACATAGATTACAAGTAATGACTATTTAGTGTATTGTTTGATTATCTGATTTAATTCACGAACTTTTTCTGGATACTTCATCGCCACATTTTTTTCCTCCCCAATATCTGATTCTAGATTATAAAGCTCCATATCTTTTTTTGGCCCTGTGATGACACCTTTCCAATTTCCTTTTCTGATGGCTTTTTTATTGGAAAACATCCAAAAAAGATATTTATGATCCTTTTGCTTTTCGGGGTTGCCCTGTAATGATGGAAGAAAAGATAATCCATCTATGTCTTTAGGAGGCTTTATGTTAGCTATATCACAAGCTGTCGGGAACCAATCCCAGAAAGCCAAAGGCTTACTTAGTGTTGTTCCTTTCTTAATAGTTTTCGGCCAGTAAGCTATTGCAGGTACTCTTATTCCACCTTCATATAGATCACGTTTAAAGCCTCTAAGGGGACCATTAGAATTAAAAGTTTCATGCTTATGTCCTCCCTCTGAGTGAGGTCCATTATCAGAAGTGAAAAATACCAAAGTTTTTTCTTCAATTTTGAGTTCTTCTAAAAGATTTATTATTTTACCAACATCTTTGTCCATTCTCGTAATCATTGCAGCCGCGCCTTTCTTAACAGATGGCCATTCCTTAATATTGTATATACCATAATCAGGTACTTCCATACCGTCACCTGTTGCCCTACCTCCCTCATTGTTCGCATGAGGAATAGTCCAGTGCACATGAAGAAGAAAAGGTTTTCTTTTATTTTTTTTAATGAAATTTAAAGCTTCTGTTGTCATTAAATCATGAGAGTAAGTTGTTCTTGTTTTGGACACTCTTTTCCTGTCTGCCAAAGAACTCGTAAGAACGTTGCCGCTCAGTTGTACTTTTTCCTTATTTCTCCACAAGAAGGGGGGATAATAGTTATGTGCTAGGCCTTGATCAAGATACCCAAACCAGTGTTCAAAACCATTATCGTTAGGGTGACCTTTTGTCCCGACCCCGCCCATAGCCCATTTGCCGACCCCACCAGTAATGTAGCCGTTTGCTTTTAAAAGTTCCGCTACTGTTATATCCTCTGGTTTGAAAATGTAGTTGGCGTTTGAAGAAATTGGTGTGTGCCCCATGTGCTTTCCTGTCCAAAGAGAAAGTCGAGATGGTCTACAGACTGTGTTGCCAGAGTAATAGTCTGTAAATTTCATTCCCCCTTCGGCCATTTTATCCAAGTTGGGGGTTTTTATCGTCTTTTGTCCATAACATCCAAGGTCTCCATATCCAAGGTCATCAACCATTATATGTATAATGTTTGTGCTACTACCATTAGTTGATAATATTAAACAAAGGAGGAATCCAGAAACCAGATTTAGAATTATTCGATAAAGGTAATAAAATAAGGTCATGGCATTAATTTTGTTTAATACAAAAGTTACATTTACGTCACCCATTTTCAAGTGATGTTAGCGTCCTTATAGTCGTTATTAGTTTATGATTTTGATTGATGACTTTAATTCCTTATCAAAAGAGGTAGGATTTCTTGCTAACCTTGAAAGTGCAGTACGTGAAAGATTGGTTAATATTGGAAATTTTGAGACTAAAGAACGTGGCGATTACTTGTCTGTTCAGGGCCACCCTCATAGTAAAATGTCTTTAATAATTTCTGGTCAAGTTAGTGTTAAGATTAGAGCAAATGGTGAAAGTTTAACCGTAATGAAACTAGGGCCTAGTGATGTTGTTGGAGAAATGAGTATTATTGATCCCAAAAAGGCTAGTGCCACTGCTAGGGTTGTTTCAAATAATGCTCAACTATGGCAAATATCAGCTGATGAGTTCACTAAATTTTTGTTATCTGATCAGTATGCCGGTTTTAAAATAATGAAAGAATTAGCAAGAATTCTCTGCAAGAGAATTAGACTATATAATGAGCAAATGTTACGTCATATATATGATGTTAAATCTCTTTATTTAGAGCAAGACTGTTAATATTGTTAAAAATACTGGTTTATTAGGGTTCTAAATTTGAAATTTTTTCTAATATAATTTATAAATTACATTAGCAGTGAATTATCTTTAAGTGTTTAATAGTGAGAAACTTAAAGGATTATAAGGGGCTATAAAAAAAGAATTTTTAGAACTAAAAATTGATATTTGTTCGTTTACGTTCTTAATAATCATCTTGCCCAACACGAATTCACAATCCCAAAACTCTGGCAAGGCTTCAGAGGCTCCTAGCCCTGAACCAGATAAGCCCTCTGTATTAGAAGTTTCGAAATGGAAGAAAATAGTTCGTGAGTTCGAGAAACCATCTATCTGGAAATCTTCATGGCAACTTGTAACAACATTAGGTTTATATTTTCTAGTATGGTCTTTGATATTCTTTAATTATAAGAATCAGGGCCCTTGGTATTATTATATCCCTCTTTTAATTCTTGGCGCAGGTTTAACAGTTAGGATATTCATCATATTTCACGACTGTGGACATCAATCTTTTTTTAAGAAAAAAATCTTTAACCAAATTTTTGGATTTATAACCGGAACATTGGCTTTCACTACCTTTAAGCATTGGACATGGGAGCACAATGTTCATCACGCAACAGTTGGAGACATTGATAGAAGAGGTATGGGTGATGTGTGGACGCTTATGGTTGATGAGTACCTGGCACTTTCAAAGTTACAACGAATTGGTTACAGAATTTGGAGACACCCCTTATTTTTATTTGGATTTGCTCCTACATACATATTTTTAGTCAGAGAAAGGTTTCCGGCACCTACCGCAAGCCCAGCTAACCGAAAAGCAGTCATTTTTACAAATATTGCTCTTTTGATGTTAATGGTTTCTGGATGCCTAATTTTTGGATCAATGATGTTTTTACTGTTTCAATTGTTTATTATTTCAATTGCTGCTACTGCAGGTGTCTGGCTTTTTTATGTTCAACATCAATTCGAGGGAGTTTACTGGGAAAGGCACGAGCATTGGGAGTATACATCTGCTGCCCTAGATGGGAGTTCATTTTATAAACTACCCAAAGTTCTTCAATGGTTTACGGGAAATATTGGATTTCATCACCTTCACCACCTCAGCACAAAGATTCCTAACTATCATCTAGAGGCTTGTCACAATTCTCATCCAGCTTTTTCAAACGTGACTAAATTAACCTTACTTAGTAGTTTTAAATGCATGCACTTTCGTTTGTGGGATGAATCCCAAAAGGAACTCATTACTTGGAAGCAATTTAAAGCCATTAGAGGCGAGCGCGAAGCTTCCTTAGCCTAGAAGAGTTGGACACTTCATGATCGAGTACAACGCCAAAAAAGGCGGTTCAGGACGCCATTGAGTAAGGTCGACTAAGCTCACTGTCCTAATTTTCCTTCTTAGCGGTCTCTTTGATAAGCACAAAGGGAGAAATTACAAGAGCCACGAATTTGGTCCGAGATTTTTCCCAATGCTCCGCATGTGGTTTTCCTGGCTTTAGTATATCACCTGAGGATAGCCATGAGCTAACTTTGTCTTTTTTATCTTCAGCTATAGCTTTTCCCACTTCTTTTATATCAAGACTTTTATCTACATAAATTATGGAACCGTTTAGGAAATGGTTTTCAAGATATTTCCAACTCACTATACCTGTATATTTCTCAATCTGATTATCTGTATCAGGACATGAGTTCTGTAATATACTATAATTTAATGATTCAGGATCTTCGGGTATCATGAAGAAGATAGATGCATAATTTGAAATGTCTAAGAGCTTGCAGATTTTGTAAAAAGGCATTTTCATATAATTGGTGGATTATATAAAAAAGATCTTAGGAATGGTTAGACTAGTTTTCTTTGGAATCCTATTTGTTACGGTATCTAAGGCTCAACTAAAGATTCCAGATATAGAAGATCCAGCGGTAGGATTACCATCTATTAAAATTCCTAATAAATCATTATTCAATAACGCTGTTACTAAATTAGGAGAGAAATTATTTTTTGACCCTTTCCTATCTGTTAATGGTTCTATTTCTTGCGCAACATGTCATGTTCCTGATCAGGGATTCACTCAAAATGGTCAGCGTCTTTCCTCTGGTGTTGAAGGTAAAATAGGACATAGGAATTCACCAACACTTCTGAATATTGCATTTGCCCAATCAATGTTTGTTGATGGACGAGTTGCTACATTAGAAGAGCAAGCCTGGCAACCTATTTTGGCTCATGATGAGATGGGCAATTCTAGTGTATCAGATGTTCTTCAGAAACTTAAACAGAAGAGAGGTTATGTTGAACTATTCACTGAATCTTTTGGGGATGATGGAATCAGTGAGAGTAATTTAGCAATTGCTCTTTCTGCTTTTCAAAGAACTCTTGTATCAGGAAATTCGGCATATGATAAATGGTATTACGAAGGCCAGGATGATGCCATGAATGAGCCCGCTCGGAGAGGATATCAATTGTTTGCGGGTCAAGCTCAATGCTGGCAATGTCATTCAATTGCTGGTCCAGGAGTGCTTTTTAGTGATAATCAATTTCACAATACAGGTGTTAGTTATAGAAGTAAAATTCTTGGCTTGCCCGAAGATTTGGGAAGGTATGTAGCGACAAAATTAGAATATGAGAAAAGAGCATTTAAAACCCCAACTCTTAGAAATGTAGCAGAGACCTCACCTTACATGCATGATGGTTCGTTAAGTACTCTCAAAAAAGTTGTTCAATTTTATAATGAGGGAGGTAGCAAAGACCCTTTGCTTTCTCCTATAATGGGAAGCCTAAATTTATCTGACCGAGATATTGATGATTTAGTAGAATTTTTACGTGCATTGAGTGGTGATCAAAACTATGAACATCCTAAAATAAAAGGATAATAAATTAATAGTTAATATTTAACGAAACATAGATAGTAAAGTGGATTTTTTTTATCAGCATTTCGACTGGATTATTGCTTTTGGTTCTGGTTTTCTATGTGCTTCTATAATTTGGTTATTTCTAATAATAATTAGATTATGGTCGGACATTAGAAGGACTAATAGAGAGTACTTAATTAATGAATCTGAAAAAAATTGTGATGAGAGATTCAGGCAAGCGATGGATCTAATAGAGGGAGCTCAGCATTCGATAAGGCTTAAAAAGCAAATTAATCCAGAATGGTTTACAGCTCTGTATAATGAAATTCCTCCTTTAGTTGAACAAATAGCGATTGTGTATTATCCAGACGATCCTGAGCCTCTAAAGGCTCCCAAATTAGGAGAATTTATACGAGCAGTTGAACTTGCTTCCACAGATATTGCAGATTTTTTACAGAAGAAGAGGATTGGTAGGCTTATCGATTTTAGTGCGGGTAGTGCGATTAGAACTTATAAGAAGGGTAAGACGGTTTCTAAGAATCCCATTGTTCAAGCATGTTCGCCAATATATAAAAAAATTCGACCAGTCGTTCAGCTTGTAAGGTATAAGTCTCCTCTCACTTGGGCCGGTTTAGCGGCATCAAATGCAGCGGCTAGAGTCATTCAACCTTCAATATTGGGAATAGTCGGGAAAAGAGCGATTCAGCTATACAGCGGTGAATTAAATTCATCACATAGAGAATCCAGTGATTAATATCTTCACTGATCGGAAATTATAAAATTATTAATAAAATATAATAATTATGGAATTTGCATATTTTGTAAACAGGGACATATTTTATTCATGGAAGATATGGATATTATTGCCTCCAAATATATTTCAAGGGCAATTATCTTAGTGAGTTCATTGGTACTTTGCTTGTCGGGTTGTACGAGTAATGAGATTGAGGTAACTGCCTCTAGTAGAGGTTCAGCGAGCATTCCTCAAAGTAGGAATATACGAGTTTCGCATAACCCATTTACGGCTGCTCCTCATATTATTAATGTTTCTTCGTACGATCCAAAAGAGAAGCAGCGTTCGGGTTCATATTATAATGAGTTTGACCTAAGAGCTTTGAGGCAGAATGGGGCTCTCGGTCTTATCGCCCGGTGCGGCAAAGGTAAGAAGTTAGATAACAAATGTGCGTCATTTCTTGAAGCTGCAGAGAAACAAAGGATGCTCTTAGGAGCATACTATTTTGTTCTTAAAGGGGTTGATCCAGTCTGGCAGGCAGACAAATTCGTCGACCAGATTAAGAAAATTAAATCGAGCAAGAGATTGAGATCTCCCGAAATCCTCCTAGTAGGTGATTTTGATGCTAAGTCATCGGTATTGGATATCATTAGGTTTATAAACCGGATAGAACAACGCACTGGCCAATTGCCTATGATTTACCTCGAGAACAGTGATCATTTGAGAAGAGTTTTGAGTGCGGCAACAATGCGTCAGAAACAGAGAATGGCCCAGTGCCCGTACTGGATTGCTTTATACTCATCAAATAAAAAGAGTATGGAAACACCAAATCTTTTAATGGAAAAGTATGGAGTTTGGAACCGTTGGTCTTTGTGGCAGTATTCGGGAGTTTATTGGGATAAGAGAAAATCTAAGTCTGTAATTCACAATTATGTTTATAATAATTACCGGTCTCCAAAATATTATGGTGATATGGGTTGCCCTCTAGAAAGAAATCTTTTCAACGGGACGGTAGATCAGTTATATGGATTTTGGGATCAACAATCTTGGAAATGGTAATTTTCGTTAGTGTTGATTTATCAACTACTGAATCGCTCTCCTGAATGCCCACAATTTCTTTTGCCCTCGAAAGTATATTGTTTGAGCGTCAACTGCAGGTGTTACAAATACTGACTCACCTATTTCATAACCATGCACTTGCTCAAAATTTTCCCCAGGTTTAATAATTGATATTTGTCCTCGATTTGAAACCAGATAGAGATGACCATTAGCTGAGACTGGAGAAGCGCTGTATTGGCCAGAACCGTTGACGCGTTCGCGGTAGTATTGATCACCAGTTTCTGCGTCAATCGCTGCGATTATACCTCCATTTCTGATTAGATAAATAATGTCATTGTAAAATATTGGAGAAGGAATTTCAGGAATGCTCTTGTTTAATTCCCAAGTTACATGGCTTTTTTCAATATTGCCTTTACCGCCTGGTTTTATTGCGAGAAGAATAGGCCTTCCTCTTCTAAATGACATATGATTGATGAATTCTTCCTTTGTCCATGATTGATCGCCGTTTTTATCAACCCATCTTAAAATACCATTTATTCTTTCTTCTTTGCTTTTTGGGTCATCAGGCATCGGGATTCCGAACCCTGGATGGCCTAGTGGTAATTCAGGTCGTAAAGGATAGGTAAAATCTCCTACCATTTCTGTTCTGCTAATTTTGTCATCTTTATTTTTATCAAATTGTAACATAGCATTCCAGAAAGGTTTTGGATCGATTTCGTTATCGGCTACTCCTCCTAGTTGAGCTGAAGATACAAAGACATGATTTTTGCCAACTACGGGAATGGCAATCGTTTCTCTTGAAAAACCACCTACGAACCAATTTTCTGAACCAGTTAATGGATTATAACTTCTAACTTTGTCGTTTCCAAGAACTATAAGTTCTGACCCTTGATCATGCTTCCAAATGATGGGGCTTGACCATCCACTGCGGTGGTGAGGTCTTTCGGTGCTCCATTTAGTTGCGCCATTAGATTTATCAAAAGCAATTATTTTAGATTGGCTTAATCTGCTTTTTGTGATGTTGGAGTCGTTATCTAGCACTAAGATTATAGTGTCCTCATAACCCAATGGTGAAGTTGACATCCCATATAAACTTTTAGGAGTAGGAATAGGTCTAGACCACTTTTCCTTACCGTCATGGTCATAACAAAGTAAGCCGTATGATCCAAAGTAGACATATAATTGTTTGCTATCAACGTATGGTGTTGATGATGCAGGGCTGCTTGTTTTGTGAACTTTTTCAATTTGGCAATCAGGAGAAAATTTTTCCCATAGCAACTCACCACTATTCCGATTTATGCATAGTGTTAGTAATTTATTATTTTTGACTCCTGTTAAAAATATTTTATCTCCATTAATTATTGGGGATGAGAGCCCTTCAGGTATTTCTACAGACCATGCTATATTATTTTTGTTAATTTTGACAGGAGGTTTGAAATTCTTGCTCGCAACCCCTGAGCCATTAGGCCCTCTAAATTGGTTCCAGTTTTCATTGGCTTTTATCTGAATTAAAAAAGTGCCAATTATAAAAACTAAATACAGAGTAATCTTAATTGGAGAAATGGGCATTATATATTGGGATTTTATTCTATTATATTACCTAAGATAAAAGAATATTCGGAAAATTATTTTACGAAAAGTACGAATCCTTTAGAACTAATAATTTTTCTCGTCGTGCCAGAAGAAAATAATTCAAGTTTCATGCTATCTGCTACCTTTGGAATTTCTTGTGGTGTGTCAGAGGAATTAAAAAAAGCTAAACATTCATTTTGTTTATGAGTTCTTTTGAAACCTAGCATGCGAGTTCTATTGTTCTGTAAGATTATGCTAAAATCTCCTTCACATAGTGAGGTATTGCTTTTTCTAATAGCACAAAGTCTCTTAAAGAAATTTAATCGTCTCTTATCTTGAGAAACCCGGTAACCTTTTTTTCTAGGGTTGCCATAGGGTAAGGCGTGTTCATCTTCGTATTGAATGTCATCCCAAACCATAGGCTTTCTACAATCAGGGTCATCAGCCCCCCACATGCCTACTTCATCGCCATAGTAGATATATGGAGCGCCTGGTGAGAAAAATTGATAAGCTAACAATTGATCTGCTTTCTTGATGTTATGCTCGCTTAATGGACCAACTGCATAATTTCTATTTTGTTTAAGGTTGGCTCCATGATCGAGTCTATGATTTGGGTTTTCGATCATTGATATAAATCTCTGTGTATCATGACTCCCAAGAAGGTTTTGTAACCCCAGACAAACATTGTATTCATAATCCTCATGAATATTTTTTATCTTGTTTAAGAATTGTTGGGTAGTAAGTGAATTTTCTTGTTGTATAAAATACTGATAACAATTGTCAGCGAATCTATAATTCATTACCCCATCAAAAGTATCGCCTTTTATCCATTTGGAAGCGTTTTTCAGTTTATTATTTTTATAATCTTCCCACCAGATTTCGCCAGTAATGTAAGCTTCAGGATTTATTTCTTTGACCCATTTTCTAAACTCTTTCCAGAAATCGATTGGCACTTCAGCCGCTACGTCGAGTCTCCATCCGTCAATTCCATCCTCTGGATTTCCATCACCATTAGGATCCATCCATCGTTTAACTACCGAATTAAAATATGACTTTAAAGATGCAGGATAGTCATTTTTTGTTTGTTTGAATTCTGGCAACCCTTTAAGGCCTGACCAGCCCTCATATGTAAATTCATCTTCAGTCGTTTTAGGGTCGTCCCATTTTTTAATGGTGAACCAATTTTTATAAAGACTGGTTGGGCCTTCTTCTCGAACTTTCTTTAGAGCCCAAAAGTCAATACCTACGTGATTAAACACACCGTCAATTATGATTTTCATATCACGGGAATGACATTCCTTAATTAAATCTAGAAATAGCATATCAGCTGATGTCCATTGCCATGTCTTCGGAGAGGCTGGATTTTCTGTTTGAATTATGGCTGTATCTTTTTTGGGATTTGGACCAAAATTATTATCGATATGATGCAATAGAGTTGCTCCATACTTATGTAAAGATGGAGACTCAAAGACTGGATTAAGGTATAGCGCATTGACGCCCAAATCATTTAGATAATCTAATTTATCTATTATCCCCTGGATGTCACCACCGTACCTTCTTCTTTGAGCGTTATAATAAAAATCTTTATCTGTTTTAATTTCCCATTCTTGCATTTTGTACCAGTCAGATCCCCACGGGCTAATGCTCCATTCTTCTACTGGATCAAATGGCCATGTTCCATCGAGTGTTTCTTTAGTCGGATCATTTGTAGTATCGCCATTTCTGAACCGCTCTGGGAAAATTTGATACCATATAGCATTCTTAGACCATTTGGGTGAGCCATTAGAGTGATTTATAATAGATAGGCCTAATATAATAAGGGTCAGTATTTTGATATGAGTCATTATTAATTAAATAGCTATAATAGCTTGTATTAATATATTCGATTAATAGATTTTTGAGTTAGTATTAACTTGAGAGCATGTTGCTTTGCAGATTCTTTTACAAATTATATTATGTTTCCACCACAAATAGGTCAATTTAATGACTTGGTTTTTAGCGAAGAGCACGAAGCTGGGATACTTCTTGATGGGGGTGAAGATTTTGGATCGATCCTGTTGCCAAAAAGATATGTACCTGAATCAATAAATAAGGGTGATGAAATAAAAGTATTTCTGTATTTAGATTCAGAGGATCGGCTAATAGCCACGACGGAAAATCCAAAAGCAGTTGCTGGAGAATTCGCATATCTTGAAGTTATTGATTCGACTAGGGCAGGATCTTTTCTTGACTGGGGTTTATCAAAAGATCTCCTATTGCCATTCGGGGAGCAGCCTAGAAGATCTAGGGTTGGTGATTATTTGGTTGTTTTTATTTATCTTGATGAAGTTAGTGGTCGACTAGTGGCATCATCAAAATTAAAAAAGTTTGTCTCTAAAGATATTCCTTCTCATCTTAGAACTGGTAATAAGGTTTCAATTCTTACAGTGGAAAGGACTGATATTGGAATTCGAGCAATCGTTAATGGTACCTGTTGGGGTTTCTTAAAGGGAAGAGATACTTCTAATTTAGCAGATTCAGGGGAAAGGTTAGAATGTTATGTCAACCGGATAAGAGAAGATGGTCTTCTTGATTTAAGTTTAGAGCCTCCAGGGTATTCCAGGATTGCAAGCGCAGCTGATCAATTGTTAAATTCTCTAGAATCAACAGATGAAAAATTTCTCGGAGTTCATGATAAGAGTTCACCTGAATCCATTAAAGAATTTACAGGCATGAGTAAAAAAGTTTTTAAGCAAGCAGTTGGAAAGCTTTATAAAGAGGGAAAAATTAAGATTGAAACAAAAGGAATATCTCTTACTTAATTAAAATTTTAGGAATAAAAGTTTAAGGATAACCCAAGCTTCAAATTAAATAATATAGCTCTTATGAACTCGTAATTAAATCCTCTAAAGGTGGAGAAAATTTTGTCAGGTTGACCCCTTCAACTGCAGCTTCATATTCTTCAAAACTTGGTGTTCTTCCAAGGATTGCGGAAAGGACTACAACTGGTGTGGAAGAAAGTAATGACTCACCTTTTTTTCGTTCTGAATCTTCAACAACTCTTCCTTGGAAGAGTCTGGTTGATGTTGCCATAACTGTATCGCCTTTTTCAGCTTTTTCTTGATTTCCCATACACAGATTACAACCTGGTCTCTCCAGATACATCATGTTATCGTATTCTAGTCGTGCTGAATTTTTGGGGTCATTGTCATTAAATTCAAAGCCAGAATATTTTTGTAATATATCCCAATCTCCCTCGTCTTTGAGCTCTTCAATGATGTTGTAAGTAGGGGCTGCAACCACTAGTGGAGCTTCAAACTCGACTTTCCCTCTTTTCTTTTCCAGATTCTTAAGCATTTGAGCAACAATTTTTAAATCACCCTTATGCACCATACATGAACCCACGAAGCCAAGATCCACTTTTTTTACTCCTTCGTAATAAGAAAGAGCCCTAATCGTATCGTGAGTGTAGCGTTTTGAAATATCCTCATTATGGACATCAGGGTCGGCGATCATTGGTTCAACGATTTGATTTAAGTCCACGACGAATTCTGCAAAATACTTGGCATTTGAATCAGGCGTTATGGCTGGTTTCTCCCCTGATGTTATTTCTAAAATTCTTTTATTCGCTTGATCAATTAAAGCTTGTAAAACCTGTTTTTCATTATCCATCCCCTTATCGATCATTATTTGAATTCGACCTATAGCAATTTTTAGTGAATCTATTAACGTTTCATCCTGAGAAATGCATATTGAAGCTTTTGCCTTCATTTCTGCAGTCCAGTCTGTAAAGGTGAAAGCTTGGTCTGATGGTAATGTTCCTATGTGAACCTCTATCACTCTTCCTTGGAAGACGTTCTCACCAAACTTTTTCAACATTTGAGATTGTGTGGCATGAACTACATCACGAAAATCCATGTAAGGTTTAAGGTCTCCTTTAAAGGTAACTTTTACGGATTCCGGAATAGGCATTGTGGCTTCACCTGTAGCTAGGGCGAGGGCAACAGTTCCAGAATCGGCTCCAAAGGCAATTCCTTTAGACATTCTTGTATGAGAATCACCTCCAATAATAATTGCCCATTCATTAACAGTGATATCATTTAAGACCTTATGTATGACGTCGGTCATAGCGTGATATTCGCCTTTCGGATCTCTTGCCGTAATGAGTCCAAACCTATTCATAAAATTCATGAGTTTTGGAATGTTGGCCTGTGCTTTTTTGTCCCATACTGAAGCAGTATGGCAACCTGATTGATAGGCTGCATCAACAATAGGTGAAATAATAGTCGCTGCCATGGATTCTAATTCTTGAGAGGTCATGAGGCCCGTTGTATCCTGCGATCCTACAATGTTAACTTCTACTCTGACATCAGAACCAGCGTGTAAGGTTGTTCCCTCAGCCACTCCAACTGCATTCCTATTAAAGATTTTTTCTACTGCGGTTAGGCCTTGCCCTTGATGAGAAATTTCTCTGGCCTTAGCAAAGACAGGTTCTAATTCCAATTCTAATGTTTTAGCTGCAAAACTTTGAAGCTTTTTACCAAAAACAACGGCATAGGACCCTCCAGATTTAATAAATTCTAACTTTTGGGGTGTTAATGATGAAGAGATATCAACTAGTTCCGTTTCTCCACTATATAATTTTTTTGTTCTGGTATTGATAGTCAGAGTGGTTCCTGTTTCTACAGAGTATACTTGCTCTAATACGGGTTCTCCTTTTTCATCTAATACGGGTTCTCCTTTTTCATCTAATTTTTTAACCCAGTTTTTTAGGTCGATGCCAATTCCGCCAGTCACGCTGACAGTCGTTAAAAATATTGGTGAGATGCCATTTGTTCCTGCAACGATGGGAAAAATATTTACAAATGGAACATAGGGGCTTGCTTGTTTACCTGTCCATAATGCGACGTTATTCATGCCTGACATTCTCGAAGACCCAACTCCCATTGTGCCTTTCTCTGCAATCAGCATAACGCTCTTGTTTGGGTGTTGTTTTTGAAGTGCTTTAATTTCATTCTGTGCAGCTTCAGAAATCATACACTTTCCATGTAGTTCTCGATCAGATCGGGAATGTGCTTCCTTTCCCGGAGAGAGTAAATCAGTAGAGATGTCTCCTTCACCAGCGATGTAGGTTACTATTTCGATTGTTTCTTCCAACTCTGGGAGTTTTGTGAAGAATTCTGCTTTGGCGTAACTTTCAAGAACTTCTTTGGCAATCTTATTTCCTTCTTCAAAAGCTATTTTGAGTCGCTCAGTGTCTGCCTCATATAAGAAGACTTGAGTTTTCAGAACTATCGCCGCTTTCTCAGCAATTGGTATGTCATCGCTAAGAGCCAAATTAAGAAGAACTTCTACGGACGGGCCTCCTTTCATGTGGGACAAAAGTTCGAAAGCAAATGCTTGTGAAATTTCTTCCACAATAGACTCACCTAAAATAATTTTTTCTAAGAAATTAGCTTTTTCTCCTGCGGCATCGGTTGTACCGGGGAGTGTATTGTAAATTAAAAAATCAAGAGATTTACTCCTGTGTTTATTGTTTGGGTCTTTTATTTGAGTAATAATTTCGGCTGTAAGCTTGTCGCTATCAATTGGCTTAGGATGTAAACCTTGAGCTTTGCGATCCTCAATTTCTTCAATGTATTCTTGATACAAGCTCATGTTATATTGTGATTTTTAGATTTGTAGCGTTTCTTGGGATGGTGGAGGCTTTTATATTAGTTTCGAATATAAGATCAGCAAGCCCCACGCCAAGTATTTTAGCATAATGTTTGAAATTGATGAATAATCTTTCTTAGTTATCTTGAGTTTGTTTGAACTGCGATCTATTTGTTTTTGTGTTAAAGGTCGAAGAGTTGAGATTCCTAGACTGGAATCCTATGAGTTTTATTGTTAATTCCGGCGAGTGCATGGGCCTCTATGGGTGTTCTGGTTCAGGTAAGACATTGTTATTTAGAGCAATTGCCGATTTAGATCCAAATCAGGGAAAAGTTTTAATTAATGGAAAAAGAAGAGAAGATTTTTCTGGGTCTGTATGGCGTAAGAAAGTGGGTTACTTGCCTGCTGAATCTAGTTGGTGGTTTCCTAAGGTTAGTCAGCATTTTAGTTCTATTGAGGACGCTAAGCTAAGATATTTAGGTTTTTTGGATACAAAGATATTTGATAGTGAAGTATCCAGGCTTTCATCGGGTGAAAAACAAAGGTTAGCACTTGCACGCCTTTTATCTGGGTTGCCAGAAGTATTGTTATTAGATGAACCTACAGCAAATTTGGATGACTCGAATGCCTGTTTAGTTGAAACTCTCATAAAGAATTACTGTAAGAAGCAAGGGGCAGCAGCTATTTGGGTTACTCATGACCGATCCCAATTAGAGCGCGTGAGCCAAAATCAACTAGTTATGAAAAATAAAACTCTTGTGGATTTATGATCGCTAGTTCTCAAGAAATAATATCTCTTTCAAATGAAAGGATTTTTTTAGCAGGTTTGCTAATTGTTGCGCTTGGTTTTTTTACATGGAAAGCTGACCTTGGGATAACTAAACCATTATTAGTTTCGTCTCTTCGAATGGTGATTCAATTATTCTTAGTTGGATTGGTGCTTGTATATGTTTTTGAAATTGACCATCCTCTGCCAGTTATTCTTATTGCGCTGGTTATGCTTTTAGTCGCAGGTAAAGAAGTTTCTTCTAGGCAAAAGTATAAAATAAAAGGATTTTGGTCTTACGGCATTGGTACTGTCTCTATGTTCATTTCTTCCTTTGCAGTTTCAGTTTTTGGACTCATAGCTATAATTAGAGCCGATAATTGGTGGGATCCAAGATATGCTATACCTGTTCTTGGGATGTTATTAGGAAATACAATGACTGCAGTTGCTTTGAGTGTTGATAGATTTACAACAAATGTATGGAATGATCGCGATATTATTGAAGCTAGACTAATTATTGGGGAGACGGCAAATGAGGCAATTAAAGATATTGTGAAAGACTCTTTAAGGTCTGGGCTAATGCCGGTCATCAATTCAATGGCTATCGCAGGTATCGTTAGTTTGCCAGGTATGATGACGGGACAAATACTTGCAGGTAATTCACCTGATGACGCTGTAAGATATCAGGTTGTTATATGGCTGCTAATTGCTGTAGGCTGCGGATTTGGTAGTATGATTGCAGTCAAAATGGTATCAAAAAAGCTATTTGATGAGCGTGAGAGACTTAGGCTAGATCAATTATCGGTAAAATAGTTTTATAAAAGACTATTGATTTATATCTTAAAGTAAAATGTAGCATAACTTGTTGCCTCAAGTTCACTAGCTAACATTCTCTTATTACGAGTATTTATTCCCCAGCTTTCCATGAAGATGACTTCCCCTGTATCTTTATTAAAACCAGTAATTACAGATGCATGTCCAGGGTCGTCTTTTGATATTGGCCATTGGCTACGATCTTCTTTTGTTGGAGCAGGAAGCTCGGCTCCTTTCGCTGCAGCAGAGTGGAGTTGATCTCTATAAAAGCTAAACCTTCTCCATACAATTATTGGAAGCCCTTTTTCAAGATATTTTTGCGCCCTTTTAAAATCAAAGCTCCTGCCTCTCTGAAGAGTAGTTTCGCTTTCTTCAGCGGCGGCTCGATATAGGTCTAGCATCTTTGAGCCTTTAGCTGAATCTATATATCGAAACTTAGCCCCAGCAGCCAAAGCGTCTGTACTCATCCTTAGACCTAGATAGTAAGTGGCCATCCCAAGGGTATTTACTGCACAATAAGGACGTCTTCCTTGTTGGAAAATTGGTATATCAATTATATTTCGATCGCCGTTATTATTAATTAAAACATTTTTTTCCAACTTCTTTCTTCTTTCGTTTTTATCCAGTGTTTTGGCTTCAGTGCTTAGGTAGCTTTTGGTTACATCCTTGCTTCGCAATATGATTAGGCTGATGCTGTTATCTTCTTTCAGGCATAGTCGAATTGTTAAATCTCTTATTTGATAATCATTGTAGTAGGTTCGAAGAAATTTCGTGTTTCCTACAAAAGCGTCGCTGGGTGTACTTTTAGAAGTTTTATATAATTGGTCTTCGATTTTGGAGGAAATTTCATCATAATTTTTTCTGAATTCTCTTTTTAATCCCGTTAAATTTGTATTGATATTATTGCTTGTTTTTTTTCTGATGAATTCCTCAGAATCAAGATACATAATTGAAATTGATCTTAGATCTTGCCCCTCATAGTTTGCATAAACTGAACTTGGGTGACTTCCAAAAACAACAGGGCTAACGGTAAGTCTTAAAATGTTATCCTGATCAATTGAAGGTATTCTTTTCCAATCCCCAGGGAGTTTATTACCCTTCCACAGAGAAGTTGCTATTAACTTGTCGGTGAAATCGTTAGCAATTTTTCCCGGTACAAAAGTAGCTCCGAATAAATTGCCACCAAAGTTTTGTGGGATGCAATGGCCGATTGGAGATAAACCAAAAAGGATAATAGTAACTGCCAAATATAGTTTTATATGCATTTAGATAGTGCAGGAATTATGAAAAGTTAAAGATTACAGTTTATACGATATTACTGAAGATATAAAAATAGAAAGATTTCTATGATTAATTCTAAATTTGGCATGAGCCCTGCTTCTCATATATGAAGAGAGTGAGAGTAAATCCGTCAGGCCAGTATTTCGCTTTTAAATTTACCTAACTTTGTGAGGTTTCATTAGGTGATTAGAAATTTCTGGCCTGGCGGATTTTTTATTCAATCTTAACCTTCATTATTTATTAACTCTATTGAATGTCACCCTCAATAGACGATAATGAACTCATGGGATCAAATGAATCGGTAAGATTTTATAACCGTTATACTGGCCAAATTGAAACTGAAGCGATATATGGCGAGTCTTATCTCAAGTTTATTTATGGGAATCCTCTTGGTAAATTAGCTCTTTGGGCTGCAGTAAAGAGGGCAATATTCTCTAAATGGTATGGCTTTAGGATGTCGTCAAATCGTTCTGTAAAAAAAATAGCACCTTTTATCTCAGAGTATGATTTGGATGTTGGTTTATTTCTTGATAGGCCAGAATCATTTCGAAGTTTTAATGATTTTTTCTCAAGAAAACTAAAAACTGAATCTCGACCAATCACAGGTGAAAAAAATGAATTAGTTTTTCCTGCAGATGGTCGTCATATCGTTGTGAAAGATTTATCTTCCAAACAAAGCATTTGGGCGAAAGGTCAATCATTTAATTTGCACAGTCTGTTAGGATCTAAGCAAAGGGCAGAAAGGTTCAAATACGGTTCTGCTATAATTTCTCGGCTATGTCCTACCGACTACCATAGATTTCATTTTCCATGCCAGGGAGTGGCTTCAGCTGCTGAGTTAATTAATGGACATTTGTATTCGGTAAATCCTTTAGCCTTGAAAAAAAATATTTCTTATCTTTGGCAGAATAAGCGATCAATTACTGAATTAAAATCGGATACCTTTGGCAATGTTTGCCTTTTAGAGATTGGTGCTACTTGTGTCGGTTGCATAGAGCAGACATACCAACAGGGCAATATTTCAAAGGGGCAAGAAAAAGGATATTTTAGTTTTGGTGGTTCTATGACGATTGTACTGTTAGAACACAAAAAAGTTACCTTTTCATCTGACCTTTTAGAGCATAGTGAAAATGGTACAGAAGTTTATGCTGTCATGGGTGATATATGTGCTCAAGCCAAATAAGTGATTAATAATCTCTGTCAAGAAGGTAGTGGGCTAATTCCTCTAATCTCTTGCCGTTACTCTTGAAAGGTTTTAGAGCATTTATTGCTTTAACTGTAAGTTTCTTTGCAATTTTTTTTGATTTTTCAAGACCATGTATAGAAGGATAAGTGGCTTTATTAACTGCCTCATCTTTACCGGCACTTTTGCCAAGTGTCTCGCTTGATTGGGTGACATCAAGAATATCATCAATCACTTGGAAGGCTAGCCCAGTACATTGTCCAAATTCCTCAAGAGATAATATTTTTTTTTGACTTGCTCCCACTGACATAGCTCCAAGCTTAAGTGAACTTGTGAGCAATGCAGCGGTCTTACTACTGTGGATAAATTGTAAATTTCTCGGGTTAATTTCTTCATTTTCCCCTTCCAGATCTAGTACTTGCCCCCCTACAAGATGTTTGCTTCCTGAAGTGAGGGCCAATTCTTTCACCATATCACCACTATTATATTTTTTGTTTGGTTTCGTTGAGCTTATAATTTCAAAAGCTAATGTTAAGAGAGCATCGCCTGCAAGGACTGCCACAGGCTCTCCAAAAACCTTATGATTAGTTGGCTTCCCTCTCCTCATATCATCGTCATCCATGCAAGGAAGGTCATCGTGAATTAATGAATAAGTATGAATGCATTCAACTGCACATGCTGCTGGTATAGCATTAGCAAAATCGCCTCCACAAGCTTCTGAAGCAGCCAGGCAAAGTATTGGCCTTAGCCTTTTTCCCCCTGCAAATAAGCTATAACGCATTGATTTGTGGAGGGTTCTTGGGCGAATCGTAGACTTGGGTAGGAAAGAATTTAATGCTTTATCGATTCTTTTTCTGTGGTCTGAGACGAAAGTCTTTAAATTTATATCAGTTCCCATTTTTCATTTTAGCAATTCAGCAATCTGCACAGCATTTAATGCCGCTCCTTTTCGAACTTGATCACCGACAACCCAGAACGACAAAGAATTTTCTAATACAATATCTTCTCTTAATCTTCCGACTAGGCACTCATCTTTTTCAGTCGTATCGAGTGTTGTTGGGAAAATTCCTGATTCAGGATCGTCCATAACATTAACTCCTTCGGCTTCTTTAATTAAAATCTTTGCTTCTTCTACGTTGGGAGTGGATTCGAATTGTACTGTCGCTGCAATTGAGTGAGAGCGGTAGACAGGAACTCGAACGCATGTAACTGAAGCTTTAAGGGATGGATTGTCTAGAATCTTACGCCCTTCATTCTCCATTTTCATTTCTTCTTTAGTGTACCCATTTTCAAGAAATTGATCTACTTGAGGAATAACATTATGAGCTATCTGGCAAGGATAAACATTAGTCTCAATTTCTTTACCTTCGTGGATTGCGGAGATTTGGGACTTTAATTCTTTAATCCCCTGAGCTCCGCTACCTGAAACAGCTTGATAGCTTGACGCGATAATATTCAAAGCATTCCACTTTTGATGAAGTGGATTTAGACCCATTAAAGTTATAATCGTTGTGCAATTTGGGTTTGCTATAATTCCATTATGGTTGAGAGCATCGTTAGGATTTATTTCAGGAACTACGAGAGGTACACCCTCATCCATTCTGAAGGCTGAAGAGTTATCGATTACGACAGCTCCTGCACTTGCTGCGGATTCGCCGAATTCTTTTGAAATATTTCCTCCTGCGCTGAAAAGAGCAATATCAATACCTTCAAATGACTTGTTTGTTAGTTCTTGTATGACAATTTCCTCATTGCGGAAATTAATTTTTTTACCAGCAGATCGCGTAGAGGCAAGAGGTCTGAGCTCGTTTATAGGAAAATCTCTGCTTTCTAAGCAATTCAGCATTTCCTGCCCTACGGCTCCAGTGATGCCCACGATTGCTATATTAGGTGATACCATGAATTTTTTCTTTAGTAAGGTTTTTTAGAGACTAAGATATTAGCTTCTCCTTAGAATGATGCAAACTGCAGAAATTTACAGTGCTGAGGTTTCAATCGAAAAACAGCTATTAAGTCTGTATTCTGGCCTTAATTATTGTAAAGAATACAGAGTTTCGACTTCAAGATTTGGTATTGGTCATGAAGTGAACAGTTTCAAGACGCCTACGGGAAAGTTTGAAATAAAGCAAAAGATTGGAGATGGGGAACCACTTGGAACAGTTTTTGACGGAAGAAAAACTAAAGGTATCTATAACTTCAAGGATCAAATTAAAGATGATTTAATCCTCACCAGAATTCTGTGGTTAAATGGGCTTGAGAAGCATAATAAGAATACCTTCGATAGGTATATATATATTCATGGCACGAACCATGTGAATGAATTAGGAAAACCTCATAGTATGGGATGCATTAGGATGTCCAATGAGGATATAATTGAAATTTATAATTTTTTAAGCCTTGGGTCTAAAGTTTTTATTCACCACTAGCGTTAGATCTAGCTTGCAAAGCACTTTGCCTATATTATTCTAATGATGAACTACTTTAATAACTTTTTAATTAATATATAAGATTCATGAAAATTATTCGTATCATTTCACTGGCAGCAGCAGCAATTGGCTTTCTTACATTGGGAGCTTGTAAAAATAAGAATGCTGGTTACCAAACAACTCCACCAGTAGCCCCCGGAAGCTATATTGATAGCGGTAAATAATTTTTCTAAGTAAGCATTTTAAAGGCAGGTGGTTAATATCACCTGCCTTTTTTTTTGCTCACAAACTCGCTGTCCTTCTCAAGAAATCGCCAAGGTAAACTTTTAGATCTGCTTATTCCAATACGCTTATCAGATGTCACAATAGTTTTTTCTTTTGTTTCTTCGAACCAAAACTTTTTAGGGTTCTCGCTAAAAGATTTCCCATGATCATCTCTTCCAATATTTAAAGCAATTGTGAGTTTGCCCGGTCCAGAACATAGATCTTTTATTTTTTTCATGCCTCTTCTCTTAATCATTAGATCTATTCCTTTATCAGGTCGGATAGCTCTTATTAAAATAAATCCATTTCCTTTTTTACCTTTGATTAATACATTTGCGAGCCAATACATTCCATAATTCAGGTAAATATATGCTGTTCCGGCGTTATGGTTTTTGATAAAATCTCTGGCGCTTGGTTTGGTAAATGTGTGTGCAGCCTTATCATTCTCTGCAGCGTATGCTTCAGTTTCCACCACGATTCCTGAACACTCACCACAAACCAGTCTTTTGCCTACTAAAGCTTTTGCTGCGGAAACTGGGTCTTTCTCAAAAAATTTGGAGCTAATTCGCATTATGAATTTAAATAGTTTCTCAAAAATTTTATAACCCTGTGGGGTGATCGATAAATGTATTTTTTATTTTAAATTTTTTTCCTATGTGGGTAGCTAATTTTTTTACCCCAAAAGTTTCACTTAGGTAGTGTCCAGCATATATTAAGTTAACACCGAGCTCTTCGGCGAGAGTAAATGTATGATGTGCTCCTTCGCCTGTTATGAAAGTATCAATACCTTCTTTTGCTACTGCTTTGACCATTGATCCTGCTCCTCCTGTTATTATTCCAATGCTTTTTATTGTCTCTTTTCCGCCAGGCGCTAAGTGAACTTTCCCATTAATTGAGTTTTCAATTTGTTTAATTAATTGTTTTCTTTTTGTTTTATAATCGAACTGAAGACCAATTTTTATTCCTTTCCATTCAAGAAATGACTTTCCTCCTTTGAGGCCTATAGCCTGAGCCATCAAGGCATTGTTTCCAAATTTTGAGTGTACATCGAGGGGTATGTGGGAAGAGTAAATTGCCATTCCTGAATCAATTGAGGCTTTAATTTTTTTATAAAGAGCTCCATCGATTTTTTGTGCTCCTTCCCAAAAAATTCCATGATGCACGATTAATAAGTCAACCTTGGCATCAATTGCTTTGTAAATAACTGGAAGTGCGGCATCGACTGCTGCACCAACTTTTTTTATATTAGAATTCCCTCTAAGTTGTAGCCCATTAAGAGCCTCAGGATAATCGGGAATTTCGTTATTTTTTAGAGTGTTATCTAGGTAAGAAATAATTTTATCTAGCTTGTTCATCTGATAACCTTGCGCAGACTGCTCTTCACGTCTAGTCTCATCAAACTATGCTAAAAGCCGGAATAGTAGGGATGCCTAATGTAGGTAAATCCACTTTGTTTAATGCAGTAACGAGAAATCGTAATGCGGAAGCCGCTAATTATCCCTTTTGCACAATAGATCCCAATATTGGTGTTGTTTCTGTGCCAGATCCTAGACTTGAGGTGTTAGGGGAAATGTCTAAGTCAGAAAAGGTAATACCTGCCGCTATTGAATTTGTTGATATTGCAGGATTGGTTGAGGGGGCATCAGAGGGTGCTGGTCTTGGTAATAAGTTTTTGGCTAACATTAGAGAAACTGACGCCATTGTTCAAGTGGTGAGGTGTTTTGAAAATGATGATATTATTCATGAGCTTGGAACTGTTGATCCGCTTAGGGATATTGAAATTATTAATGCAGAGTTGATTCTTGCTGATCATGCGGCCTTAGAAAAAAGAAAAACATCTCGAGAAAAAAAAGCTAAAAGTGGTGACAAAGAAGCAAAAAAAGAGTTGGCTGTAATGGATAAGCTTTTACCCCATTTGGATCAAGGCAAGCCAGCTATCACAGCTGAAATGAATGATGATGAAAAAGAAATAATTAAGGAATTCTTTTTGTTAACTTCTAAGCGAACAATTTTTGCTTGTAACGTATCAGAAGACGAACTTGCAGGAGCTATAAGTGACCCTCAAGGACATGCTATGGTTTCTAGAGTTAAGAGTTATGCCAAGGATAGTCATGGAGCAGAGGCAATAGTAATTTCTGCAAGAATTGAGGAAGAGCTTATTGATTTATCTCCTCAAGATGGAAAAGATTTTCTTTCTGATATGGGTATATCTGATAGCGGAGTATCTACAATGATTCGCTCAGTTTATCACCTACTAGGTTTGAACACATACCTTACTACCGGTGAAAAAGAAACTAGAGCATGGACTATAAATTCGGGAGCAAAGGCTCCAGAAGCTGCTGGTGTTATTCATACAGATTTTGAACGTGGATTTATCGCTGCAGAGGTTCTGCATTATGATGACTATGTTGAATATCAGTCTAAAGCTGCTGCAAGAGATGTAGGAAAGCTAAGAATTGAGGGCAAAGATTACGTTGTAAAAGACGGAGACGTTATTGAATTTAGATTCAATGTTTAGAAATTTATTAGCTCTGATTTCAATCGATCTAATTGTTTAAAGCATAATTAATATGCGGAGCAAATAGTTCAGGCTCAAGGAGAAATGAATCATGACCTTTTTCAGAGTGCACTGTAATATGTATAGGATTTATACCGCCTTTAGAAAGCGCAGTGGTTAGTTCTTCTTGTTGATGGGGATAGAAACAAACATCCGAATTTATTGTAAATATTAGATATTTTTGATGACTGCACCTTGAAAACATTTCTTTGTAATCATTGAATCCGCATTCATCAAGTATATCAAAACTTTGCCAAGCATCTAGAATTCTGAGATAAGTATTCGCGTCGAATCGCTTTACGAATTTTTGACCTTGGTGCAACATGTAAGACTCTATAGAACTTTGTATTTGATACCAAGATGAGTCTTCTTCTTTTTTAATCTCCTTACTTGCTCTCTTTTCGAGTGTTCCTAGAGATATGAAGACTTTGTGGCCAATCATTCTGGCAAGCGAAAGTCCTTCTTTTGGATAGTCGTTTTCATAGTAATCTCCATTTGAAAAATTTTTATCAGATTCTATTGCTGTTATTTGTTCAAGATTATGAATGCGTTGGAGAACTGATGTTTTGATTCCGCTAGCAAGCGCTACAATATTTTTAACATTATTAGGGTACTGTGCAGCAAGGCTAATAGCCATTAGTCCGCCCAATGAGCTACCCACCGTTGCATGGAGCTCTTTTATGCCTAAATGGTTTATTAGTTCCATTTGAGAGTTAACGATATCTTTTATACTTACTCTAGGAAAATCTGAGCCATAAGGTTTTCCTGTTTCTGGGTTTTTCGAGTAAGGTCCAGTCGATCCATAACAACCTCCTAAATAATTTACACAAATAACACAATACTTGTCAGTGTCTAAAGCTTTGCCTGAACCAATAAAACCTTCCCACCAACCCGTTTGGCATTCCTTATCCCACTCTACCGATAAACCTTCCACGCTATCATTTATCCCTGCAGCATGTTGGCTAGCGCTTAGGGCGTGAAAAAGCAGAATGGCATTATCCTTATTTTCAGATAATTTACCATAAATCTCATAAGCGAGTGTGAAATTTGTAAGTTTTGCCCCAGATTTTAACTCAAAAGGATATTCCTGATTATTAAAATGATAGAATTGGGTTTTTGTCTGTCCTATGCTATTGGGCATTGAGAGGGAATATAACGTTAAAATTAATGATGACTAATAAGCAATTTCGAACGAATACACGGAATGTCAGCTAAAAAATACAAAGGACTCGAAGGGGAGCTTTATGACCTTTTTAGGGGAGGTGATGATTTTGATGAGATAGGCTTCTATATTGGAATGGTTCACGAAATTGGGGGTACATGCTTAGATGTGGGGTGTGGTACTGGTAGAGTGTTAATTCCTATTGCTCATGAGGGTTTGGATATCACTGGATTAGATTCATCTGATTTTATGGTGGATGAGTGTATAAAGAAAATCAAAGAAGAGGATTTACAGGTAAATATCATAGAAGGGGATATGGTTGATTTTGATTTAGGTAAAAAATTTAATTCATTGATCGTTCCAGGAGGAAGTTTCCAATTAATTAATGATCGTGCGAAAGCTATGGATGCACTCGAGAATTTTCGTAATCATCTTAACAAGGATGGTCTGCTTGTGATGAGTTTTTTTAATCCGTTCTACGAAATTTCTCATGAAAGCCTCGATGGAGTTTGGAGGTTAGAAAAAGATAAAGAAATTAATGAAAAAGGATCTAGAGCATTGTGTCATACCTGTATGGATTTGGACAGATGTGAACAAATAATGAAGGTTAGCCATCGATATGAATTATTGGATGATAATGGAGTAGTAGAGAAATCTGAAATTAAAACCTCGATGATTCGTTGGTACGGTAAGTATGAAATAGAACTATTGCTTCAAAAAGCCGGGTTTTCTGATGTAAAAATATATGGTGACTTTCAGGACCTAGAATATGAAGATGGCAACATATCTATGGGAGTAACTGCAGTTGTGCCTGAATAGATATATGACGGAATCTATAAATTCTGTTGCCGAGAGGATACTCTTTGCAGAAAATTTAGAAGAAAAACTAAGGTTAGGTCCACGAAGAGCCGAAGACTTGAAATTAGGTAAAGCGATAAGCGTACCGAATTTTCCCTCTCGTGATGAGTCACTTAAAATAAGTTCGAATGGACTGCGGGCTGATTTCCCTGGGATAACGCGTATAGAAAATGAGAAGGATCGTGGGAAGATGCTCCACTTTCTTGCTAATCATGAACTTTTGGCAGCAGAGTTAATGGCATTGGCTTTACTGAAGTTTCCCAATGCCCCTAAAGAATATAGGTTAGGACTTTATGATGCAATGAGGGAAGAACAATTGCATGCTCGACTTTATATTAAGAGAATGAAAGAGTGCAATGTTGCGTTAGGTGAATTCCCTCTGAATGATTTTTTTTGGCGGATTACTGCTTCGGTGGAAACTGAATTAGATTTCATAACAAGAATGAATCTGACCTTCGAGCAAGCGAATTTGGATTATTCAAAATACTATGCTGAACATTTTAAGATAATCGGGGATAAATCTACAGCCACAGTGCTTGAGAAAATTTATCATGATGAGATACGGCATGTTGGCCATGGTTTAAAGTGGTTCAGGTATTGGAAGAAATCAGGCCAATCTGACTGGGATGCGTATACAGAGGCTATTCATTTTCCATTATCTGCGACTAGGGCAAAAGGTGTTGTTCCATTTAATGAAGAGGCTCGCAAAGAGATTGGATTTGATTCAGAATTCATTTCTAGATTGAAGGTTTCCCAACAATCTAGAGGTAGAACTCCTATAGTTCATTGGTTTAATCCGAATGCAGAAGTACATGTGCGTACTCATGCCACAGGAAAAAAATTACTTATGAATCGTTTTGAGACTGCTATAGAGCATGACCTTGAAATTTTAATGGCTTCGATGAGCAGACGAGATGATATTGTTTTATTTCGCACTCCACCTTCTCTAAGTCACCTTGAGAAGCTGCAGCGTGCAGGTTTGGAATTGCCAGATGTTATTAGTATTAATGAATTAGGTAAAAGAAAGTTAGGTGGTTTGCGGCCTTGGGCATGGTCACCAGATGCATCAGAATTTTTAAAACCTTTCTCTAGAATGGTATCCGATAAAGTAAAAGAAAAGTGGAGACCATCATTAACTAATAGTTTGTTATCAAAAAAAATTGGATATCAACTTGAAGAAAATTTGGAACTAATTGATTCGAGTAGGGGGGTTTGTAAGGATCAGAGAACTGCTCTTTCTTACTTGAGAGGGGGTTTAATTGCCTACAAGCCTGGCTACGGATGCGCTGGTAAAGGTCTTAGAAT
>Ga0209404_10000449_pt1 | contig 31925 bp, 39 predicted proteins | sample TroAtlMetagenome_2_FD_187447 | JGI IMG/M metagenome (GOLD analysis project Ga0209404, IMG submission 187447) | Marine eukaryotic phytoplankton communities from Atlantic Ocean - Tropical Atlantic ANT8 Metagenome (SPAdes) (version 2) | ecosystem: Environmental > Aquatic > Marine > Oceanic...
TACTCTATAGTTGTAGAACTTCTTTGGGTGTACATCACTATTACGATAATTGTTATGACAATCACCTACCATTACATCAACATCTTCTTGTAACAGTTTATCCAAGTACTCGTACTCAACACCGTCGGGTGTATAAGGTGGTAGGAAGTTTATGAGCCTCAAGCCTTTGTAAACAAAACTTTGATAGACGTTACATTGATGAGGATCTGTTTTATCGTAATCAAGATCTACTCTATGAGCTATTAGCTGTTCAACTGGTCTTATGCTTACAATAGCTAATCCTTGATCACTTGAATTATCTGGCATAGCTGGTGTCCAAGCAGAGTGTAGACTTGTGCCATCCCAGTTCATAAAGGTTTTGTTTGGCGACCTTGAAAGCAAACTTGCTAAAAATGATTTAGTACATCTTTGTAAAAGAATTAAGTCAAAGTCATCAGGCCTGCCATCAGCGTTACAAGTAACCATATTCAATAAGTTTGTGCTGTCAAGGTCTCGCCCTTGAGTATTAAGGCTTACTATTTTCATCCTATTGGGTAATCTCGTAATGCTTGTTCTAATGTATCGTTTGGTGCTGGAGGGTTAACAATATTATTAGCCCACATTCGTTCTTGGCATTCAGGACAACGCCCACAAGGTTCATCAAACGAATCTTTAAATGTTGAACAGTTGTAGGTTAGTGGTAATAATGAATCTTGTATGTCGTGTTCTTTATATAAGTCAAGTATATCTTTTGAATTTAAATTAATAAAAGGAGTAAATGCTCTATAGTCTTGTACTTCTTGTTCTTCGAATCCTCTGTGGGTTAAATGATATTCGTCATCATCTAATAAGAAACTAGCTTCAACCTCTTTAGATACCCTAGCACTATCACCTGACCATACAGAATCTATTAGTCTATGTTGAAAGCCTTCGGGTTTCCCTTCATTACCTTTAGGAAAGAAACCTAGCTTACTTAAATCATTTACTTTATTAATATCATTTTTGTTGTTAGTCCACAGCTCTAGCTCTACGTCATAGTTATTAGTTTGTGTATTAGATATCATTGTCTTAAACTCTACACTAGGAAACTGTTTGCTAATCCATCTAATAACTTCTTCTGCTTTAATTCGCTGATAACTCATACCTTGTACTACAGTACATAAAGGAGTAATAGTTCCTTTGGCATTGTTTTCGTGTATTTCTTTTGCTATTAAGTAAACGATTAAGCTACTTTTAAACCCGCCCGTTAATTTAATTCCGTGGTTTACAAGAGGGTATCCATCTAGCTCTTGCTGTATATCTATATGGTTGTTTTTTGAAAATTCCACTGGTTGATTCCTTATTGAGATTCTTATTATAAGAGTATTTATTCTTATAAATACTAGAACATAAAGGAAATGTATTATGCCATTAACTAGACCCAGAGCCAGTCAGATTAACTTCGACGTTACTAATATCAGTGACCCACTGATTCGATTGAATAGTGGAGAATCGGGAACAGCAGATAAAGACGCTGGCATAGTTATAGAACGTGGGTCAGACTCTAACGTAGCTATTCTATGGGACGAGTCGACTAATACATTTGCTGTAGTTACTACAAGTGAAACAGGTACTACAGCAGGCGATGTTACTATTACATCATATGCTGACTTTAGAGCAAAAGAGATTCATCTACCAGATGGTTCTAATACACTTAACTTAGGCGATGCCGCGGACCTTATGTTATATCATGATGGAAGTAATTCTGTTATTGATGATACAGGTACAGGAGAGCTACAGTTACGTTCTGATTTGGTTAGACTATCAAGTCCTAGCAATAGTGAAACTTACTTAACAGGAACACAAAATGGTAGTGTTGATCTTTATTATGATGATGTTAAAAAGTTTTCAACTATAAGTGATGGTGTACAATTACATAGTTCAGAGGCAGGAAGTGCCGCGAGTCCTATTATGGAATTTTATAGAGATAGTGCCAGCCCGGCCAACTCTGATTACTTAGGACAATTAAAGTTTAAAGGCGATAACAGTTCTGGAGCATCTAAGAACTTTGCTAAGATTAGTGCCAAGTCAGCTGATGTTACTGCTGACGCTGAAGATGGTGTTATAGAAATCACAGTATTGAATAACGGTACACAAGATAACGTTATGAGAATAAACGAAAATGGTTTATACTTAAATGCTGGACACTACATTACACTAGAAGGAACTACAGGAAATGGTAATGAAGTATTCCTTAAAGCAGGTGATCCTAGTGGTGATAGAAATATTATATTTCCAGATGCTAGTGGAACAGTAGCTTTAACTTCAGACATAACAAGTTACAATTATATTACAGCTTCTAGTACTGATACATTAACAAACAAGACATTGGCCGCTACGGCAGTTAGTGGAGATATAACTCCTTCATCTAATAATGCTGTTGCTTTAGGTTCATCTTCTTATAAGTTTTCAAATGTTCATGCTACAACATTTACAGGAACATCAACATCATCACAATATGCTGACTTGGCTGAGATGTATGAAGCTGATGAAACATATGAATCAGGTACAGTAATGGTAGTAGGTGGGGATAAAGAAATAACTGCTTGTACCAAGTATGCTGATCTAAAACTAGCAGGCGTTGTATCTACAATGCCAGGCGTAGTAATGAATAAAGACGGTGGTGGAGAACATCCTGTTTGTATAGGACTTAAAGGAAGAGTACCTTGTAAAGTTGTAGGCAAGATTAAAAAAGGTGACGTTCTAACTACTAGTGAAATAAAAGGCCATGCTACTAAAATAGATAAGGCTACAAACGTTGTAGGCTGTTTAGTAGGTATAGCATTAGCGGATCATGATTCTAATGATCCAGGAACAATCGAAGTATTTTTGAAATAGTTTGGTAGCAGAGGGTGGACTCGAACCACCGACCTTCCGGATATGAGCCGAACGTTCTAACCAGCTGAACTACTCTGCCCTGATACGAAGCTTATGGCCTACCTGGTAGGATTCGAACCTACGGCCTTCAGTTCCGCAAACTGACGCTCTAATCCAACTGAGCTACAGGTAGTTCTGTACAGTATAACGTGGCATCCTTTTCCATAAAGGTTCTACTTAATTTACAATCTTTACCTGTTATAACTGAAACTGCTTTATCTGTTGTAGTCTGTTTGTCATTAGAAACTAGTATAGCATCGGTTCCACCTTTTACTATAGTAACTGTTTTGTATTGGCTAACAGGTACAATAACTCCACAAGCCATTAAAAATACAAATGGCATTGTTAAGAATAGTAAAACCAGAACGTGATTTAATCCAAAGATAATATATTTCATAATGACTCTATTTATTATTTAGGTTCTTCTTTGTCCCATTTTACTAGTAACCAAACCACTAGTAAAAGTCCAAGCATTACAAAACCAAATCCTATCGCTTCTTCCATTTTAAATAACTCCCATAACTGTTCCAACCTATAAATCTCATAGGTACAAGTCTAAGCCACAATGGCACTGGTCTGCTACTGCTCATATCATTCCAAAGAGTATAAACAGTATTAGGATAGTTTCCAACTCTGCCCAATCCTATACAAGCAGGATAAACTTGATCTTTATTAACGTACAACATTCCTCCTAAAAAAATGCTCCGACTGTTAACTCGGGTTAGGAGTAATTTGCCGGAGCATCTTCACGTGCTGTTTTTTGTTTAACGTCGAGTAAACTAACTTAAAGTTCGACAGTTAATTTTATCAGTTATCTGAGTCTTATATAAAATTAACAAAAGAGTGACTCGCGAATTTGTTTTCTTTAATTTTCATTACGTTAGTCTGCTAAACAGCCGCCTCGGCAAAACGATGACTAACTCCTTATTATTGCTAATAAGAATTCTGTGCTAAAGTAGGATACCAAATGGTTTTATAACTCTGGTTCTCCCGACTATGTTCAGGACCCCTAATACCAAAGTTCCACTCTTCTTTAGTAATCATACTTTTAAAAACTTCTTGGGCTCTTTTTAATGTTTTAAAAGGCCCTCTTAAATCTGTTGTAGAAAGTAATTTGTATCCATCCCCTGGGCAATCACCAAAGTTCATCTCTGTAACATAGAAACCTTTTTTACAAAGAAATGGATTTCGTTCTCTCATTATGCTGTTACCTGTACTTCTACTTCATCAACAAAGTCAATTACATCTTCAACTGTATCAAAGCCTATTAATTCCCAGGCCTCATCAGCATCTGATATTTCTTTAACTGCTTGACTTTTTGTTATTTGATTAGTTTTAACTCTATTAATAATAGAATCTAATTTTTCTTCTGCTTTATCCCAAAGCCAATTTTTAACTTTACTCATTAAGCAACCTCCCTTAACATTGATCCAGGAACTCTATATACCATACCTGTACCATCAATATCAACTACAACATATTTAATATTAACTTTCTTAACAGTACCTGTCATAGTAGAACCTCTTCTACTATCAAATTGTACTCTATCACCAGCATTAAAACTCTGTGCTGACTGTACAGAAAGTGTATTCCTTCTTTGTTTAATAGCTGAAATAACTAAATCAATATCACTATTACTTAGATTGTTAATGCCTTTAATAATTGTATTAACGTTTGACATATTTTTTGCTCCTTTTTTGTTTAACATATACTAATATAATAACATCTTTAGCCAAATTGTCAACCATTTTGACGTCTTTTTTTTAAAATAAATGAGGAAAGATGGCACTTGATATAGTGCCATTTACGGGAGGACGTAACTAAATGTAGTGGTTTTCGTTGTATTCTGCTTTAATACAAGAATAAACTTCGGGGATATAGTCTTTGATATGCTGGTTTCTAGCCATATCAAACAGTTTAGTTGTTCTAGCTAACATATGAATACTACCTATAGTAGTATCATTTAAGTGTGCTTCTAAACATTTTCTTAAGGGTTTATGTGAATCGTTTAAAACTCTTTGAACGTCTTTATCATTAATACTTAATACACGTTCTATTTCTTTATGTCTTATGTCTACAGGTAAGTTGTTTATTTCAGCCCAGTTGCTATACACATTATTAGCATCAACAGGTATAGATGTTTTAGATACCCAATACACAAAGTCATACACATTAAACAAATTTAATGCTTGTAACGTAAATTGTATTCTAGTTTTGTTTGCTATATTAGTCCATTGCTTTATTACTTCTTTAGCTTTGTCCCAATGTATAGGTGCTCGTATATATTCTAATGGTTTACCTATGCCATCTATACTTAATTGAGCTGTTACACTTTGAAACTGTTTTAGCTTATCAAACATAACTTGGTTATTAAAGTTTGTACAGTTAGTGGTTATGTTTATAGTAGGATTAGAACTTACTAGCAAGTCTAACGTATTAGATACTTCAGGCATTATAGTAGGTTCTCCACCTAAGAACTTTACAACAGATTTCTCTGAAAGGTTCTTTGATAAAAACTTTAAGTTGTCTATATCAAATACATCTCCACTAGTATAGTCTTCACGAGCTTCGCCATGTATTTCTTTTAAGTAGGTTGCTTTGTTTTGTTCTTTATCTAATTGGCTACTGTTCTTTGGTGTACACATTCTACACTTTAAGTTACATAGATTACTAGGACGTAAATCTAAATCTAAAGGACTACCATATTCGTTTCCTTTAACAATATCAAGTTTAGGAGAACCAAGCTCTTTATACTTTTCGTTATACATCTGTCTATCGCTGGTCATTCCGTTTTCTTCGTCAGACCAACAGTCAACACAAATGTCGAGCTTCTCTCCAGCTAACATTTTTCTTCTTATGTCTTGATAGTAATCACTTTGCCAATGCTGTTCTAGATTAGTATGACTAGGAACTATATCATGCTCTGTACTCATACAACATAATTTTTGATAGTCTTTTTGATGTATGTATTTGTGTATAAACGGAGCATAACATATATTAGTCATTAGTCTTTTTTATGAGGGTAATTAAATGTTATTTTTACGTCTGGGATATAATCTCTCATCTTAATATCAGCAGAAGGTCTTTTATTATCTGTTCCATATAATAAGTTATGTACATTGTTAGGATGATAATAATCTGCTATAAAGTGAGCTCTTGTGATATTGCTATTGTTTCTAACACCGTGAATCTTTAAGTTGTTTATCTCTACTAGTCTTTGAGTTTCGAAGTTGTATTGCTGGTGGTTAATATCAAACATAACGTTACTGTCTGTTACTAAAGGAACATGGAATCTTCTTGTTACTGTAAACGTAGGATCCTGGTCCCAATGTAATGGTATTACTGCTCCAGGTTTCATAACAGCAATCATACACTTGTTAAACACACCCTTTCCGTATCTCTTATTAGCAATATAATCTAAGAGCGGAGAAATGACAGGCTTCCAATCTTCGTATTCTGGAGTATACTCTGATGAAGCAGGATCAGGAATCTCAACCGGTTTTCCTTCTAAACTGTCTTTCGGTCTCCAACCATACGAGTTAAAACTAAACAGTATGCTCTTAATGTCGCTATTGATAGCATAACGTTTACTTCTATATTCACCACTTATATAATCTTTATCAGTGGCCGCTAGGTAACGATCCAGTACGGGTTGGAATAAATGATCTGGTACTGAACCACAGTCGTCAAAATCTCTGTCACCTATTAGTCTCATTGTATTATTACTTATTTTATATTTCTACAGCTTTGTAATTTCCGGTGCCGTCGTTTGGTCGCTTACCTTGGTAATCTGCTATTGCTGACTTAATGGCATCCTCTGCCAATACTGAACAATGTATTTTAACAGGTGGTAAAGATAGTTCGTCTACTATTTGAGTATTCTTTATTTCTTCTGCTTGGTCCAATGTCATACCTTTAAGCATAGTAGTAACCATACTTGAACTAGCAATAGCACTACCACACCCGTAAGTTTTAAATTTAGCATCTTCTATTACACCGTTGTCTGTTACTTTTATTTGTAATTGCATTACATCACCACAAGCAGGAGCACCAACCATTCCAGTTCCTACTGTAATATCTTCGCGATCCATCTTACCCACGTTACGTGGATTGTTATAGTGATCTAATACTTTCTCTGAATATGCCATAATCTTATCCTCTGATTATGTAGTAAAAAAATTAAGCAGGTCCGTTAACAACGCCTTCTATATCAAACTGTAATACATCTGATTGGAAGTCGTTTTCACATCTATCATAATAACGTTTTAGCTTAGGTTCTATAGCAAGAGTATCTGTACCACGAACTTTGTCTAATGCCATTTGGTGTCTAACAAATTGTAACATTAAACGTTTCTTTCTTCCTGGGGATATAGCTTGAGTAGTATGTCCACTAATCTCTCTATTAACCTCAGAACGAATAGTACGGAACCATTGCTGTTCTTTCTTAGTCATTTCGAATTCTGTTATACATTCATCTAGTAATTGATTTATTTCTGCTTTGTGATCATCATCTAACCAACATATGGATAAGAACATAGGATCAACAATAGGTAAAAAAGATATACCTCTATGCTTTGGAAAGTATCGTCTATATCCTTCCAAGAACCATTTCATAGTATCTTTAATTTGGAATATACTTTGTGGCTGTACAACAGAACCAATACCTGCCCAATGCAAGTTTGGAAGTTTAAAAACTTCGTGGAAGATTTCTTCGTGTCTATCCCATTTAGTACCATGACGTAAGTATTCTTCTAGCTTACCTGTACCGTCAAAGCTAAAGTTAATTGTAACGTGTTTGAACTGACTTATAGTTTCAGCAATACGTTTATTCCAACTTGTAGCATTTGTGATTAAGTGTAGGTATAAGTGTTTAGCATGACCTGACTCAACAACCTTGTTTAATACTTTATGAACTCTAGGATCAATAAGTGTTTCACCACCTGACATCTTTAACCATTTAACATTGTCTAAGTCAATGTTTGATACTGGATCAAATTTAGGATCATCATAATCAATTTGCTCTGCCCACTTACGAACAGTTTCTGATTTAGTTACTGAATCCCAATATGTCCAGCCTTGTAAAATTTTGTTATCTAATACTTCTTTCTCAATCTCTGTTGACCAAGTACTGTTACATGAACGACACTTTAGGTTACATAGTTTACTAGGGCGTATGTCAATATCAATTGGCTTGCCCCACTTGTTACCTTTAACAACATCAAGGCCTAAGTTCTCATAGTTTCTATGACTTGTTTCTTCGTGGTCAGCATACTTGCTGATAAAGTGCATTCTGTTTGATTCTTCCCAAACTTTCTCACGTTCATATCTACCACAATACCAATCACATACTTTAGGCATCTTACCATCTAAGAACTCTTGTCTAACATTCTGCATTGTTTCGCCTTCCCAAAACTCACCTAGCTGTTCTTGTAAGTCTTGATCCATGTCGTGCCAACGTCCTACGATTTTACTCATACAACATAGCTTGTGGGCTCTATTGTTAGCATTCATATAAGCATGAAAGAATGGTGCTGGACAAAATGCCTTGTTAGGCAATTCTTCCATTAATTTTTTTGCTTCTTTATCGTCCATAATTAAACCTTTAGTTCCCCTCGCCTTATTGCCTTAAGTGCTTCTCTAACACCTACTTTAATGTAGCTTTCGTCGATTAAAAAATAGTCAAAGTGTTTATGATATCTAGGTAACATAGTCACGTGTAAACAATTAGTCTCTAGCATACTGTATTTAGCACATAGCTTTTTGTACCATTCCAAATACTTATTTGCTTGCCAGTCAGGCCCGAATTCTTCCATTTGATGTAATGCTAGTTGACAGTTCCCTAGTACTAGATGCCCGTAAGCGTTCTGCTGTGCTATTGGCATCATGTCTCCTTTAGCATAGTTGCTAAAACGTACACCTGTTCTCATATTGCCTAAGCCTATACCTTTACTTAAACTAAAGCTAACCTCTGTAATAGCAGGATGATCTAAGTCGAAATCTAAATCATGACAAGTACCATACCAAGCACAATCAAGTATTACAGGTACATCTAGTTCAGCACACCTATCTAATAGTTCTTCGTGCTTACTATGTTTGCCACCTGTACCACAAAATGGTAATGATATAATAACCCAATCTCCTGGTTCTATAGGATCAGCCCATTCGCCGTTTGCTTTATTTCCTATATGTTCATCTAACCAAGCAAAGTTTCTGTAACAACGTCTATGGTAAGCATACTCTCCTCTAAACATTCTTAAGCGTCTACCAGCATATCTAAAGTATGCTTCGTCAAAACTTTGTGTAGTTCCTATAATAATATCACGTCTAGTATATCTCTTACTATGAAACTTACATCCATTTGTTAATCTGTTTAGTTTAGTACTATACATCCAATCTATAAATCGTTCAATGTATTGGTCTTGTACTTCAAAGTATCCAGGCTGACCTAACCAGTCTTGCCATGGAGCACTTCTTAGTTGTTTTTGAAACAACGGATCGTATATAGCATTATGTTTATTTCTAAATACTTTGCCTACTAGTTCATCAAATTCCATTTTCTTTTGCCCATTCGTTAATAAATTCATTTAGTTCAGGACAATAGTCTTCAAACTTTTGATCCCTGCTCTTGTCTAGTTTAGTTGTATGGTCTATAAAGTCTACTAGTGTATGACTAGTATCTTCTGACTCCATAAACTTTAACATACTTTGAAAGTGATATTCTGTTTCTTCAAATAACACTTGTGGGTTCTTATCCCACGACCTTACAGTATCTGGTTCTACCGGAGTATAACTGTTAGGTAATTCGTAATCTTTTGGTAAGCTCATACACCAATCTTTAAACCAACCATTCAAAAAGTTTTCATATCTCTCTCTTATATATACTTTAGCTTTAGGTGGAAGACTAGTTACGCAATAATGTTTTGGATTGTGTACAGGGTGTTGAGTGAACCAAGGTGTCTTTGCTAAACGATTTAGTTTAGTCCATTCGTTTTCAATATTCCATTTTACAATCTCTATTGGTTCTAATACGTTACAAATTTGTAATGTAAATGTAAACCAGGGATTCACATTATCAGGGGAGTCTCTATCTAACTTGATCATGTTCTTTTCTATTTCAGGCCATTTACTTGGGTACCGTATGTATTCATCTAACTTACCAATGCCGTCCACTGACCCGCCAATGTCGATACGTTTAAAATGCTTCCAGTAATCGAATAGCTTTTGAGGAACATTTGTCCAGTTGGTATTATAGTCTAGGACGATATTTTTAGAAAGCCCTTGAGCTATTAAGTTTTCTAATAGTTCATATTGCTTCTTATTAATTAAGGGCTCACCACCTGATATGTGAATTAGTCTAATCTGTGGAGCGTGAGTTTCAAAATCTTTCCATAAGTCTGTATGGTCGTACCATTCAAAAGGATTCCAATCATCTGCTTGTCTTATTACTGTTTCTTCTTCGCCTACTTCTTTTACAGTCCAACCTCCACAGGCTTTTACTGAACTTCCTTTTTGTACTAGCTTGACTCTATAGTCTCCACTTTTAAATCTATCTCTTACTAAATCTTTATGTTCTTTATACCACATAGTAGACTCTGTAGGATTACACATACGACAAACAAGATTACATAAGTTACTAAAACGTATATCTGTTTCGTACAAAGGCGTACTAGGGATATCAATACTTCCGTCTGTGCTTGTTACTTTTAAAGCATCTTCATAATTAAATGTATCATAAAATCTTCTAATGTCTAGTCTACGTCTTGACTGTTGGCCAACATCATCTTCTTTATTACAACGTTGACATATCTCATGACGTTCGCCTGTCATCATACTAGCTCTTACATCTTTAAGCAATCCACAGTTACGAGTTTCAGCAACAGAGTGAGTATCGGCTCTCATAGCAACATCTTCGTTTGTTCGTAATGTTCCTCTAGTCTTTCTATGAGTATTTGCTTGTACACACATACGATAGTCACCGTTGTTATTAATACTAAAACTAGTCCAAGGTACAGGACACCAACTAGGATTGTTCTCCTGTAATGTTCTTAGATACTGTTCACTTACAGGAACGTCTTCGCCTATAACATATCCAGTACCGCCAACAAATTCTGTTTTCTTTTTATCCATACTTTGCTAACTCCGGAAACGTTTCACGCCAATTAGTATTTCTAATACTGTCCATCTTGTCTAAGTATTCCATTGTGTACTTCCACTGATGACTTTTATCTTCTTTCATCATATGGTTTGCTACTGCTCTTAATCTATTATGTTTGTTTACACCTTTACCTTCACGTGGTTGATGATGTGTATTAGCCCATTTAATAACATTGTTATAACGTACAAGTATCTCTTCTTTAAGTTCTTTAGGTAGTACTTGTACACTTAACATACTTGGTTGCCATAATATATGGACACCTATCATACCTCCGAAGTTAGGATAAACAGTTATCTTTTTAAACTTCTGATTCATTTTCCAAACTATAAAGTCTGGTAAGTGCCAGGCGTTCAATGCCTGTGCTGTACAATCAACTTCAACATTTACATTGTCTGATAAGTTGTCGTGCCAATGTAAACTAGCCAATTGATCTTCCCACGTTCCAGGATACCTAATGTAAGTATAACGTTCGTGGGTTCCGTCCATACTTAAATGTAGTGTAACACTTTTAAAGTGTGTGTAAAGTTCTTTTAATTCTTCATCTAGTATTTGTCCGTTAGTATTAAAACGTAAATCAATATGTTCGGCATTACCAGTAGCAACACAATCTTGTACAAACTTTTTAAACTCTGGATTGACAGTAGGCTCTCCACCTATGATATAAACACTATGAAGTTTGTCTATATTCTCTTGTAGACTATCCCAATAGTTTTGATTTTTCTTATACCAGTTGTAAGCACCTGCTTCATTTTTGTTCCAGTAAGTTTGGCTATCTACTTCTGGACTTATCTCTTGCTTTTTAAGTTTGTTCCAATCAGGTATCCACAAACTACTATCGCTTGGGTTACACATAACACAGGCTAGATTACAAGCGTTACCTAACTTCATATCAATGTAATGTATACCGTAAGGCATACCACCATCTTCTGACATACTGTCAACTATACTGTTAAAGTCTAATTGGTCTGCCCATAGATCGTTTTCCCACATACGTTTAGATCTGTATCCTGACTCTTCTTCTTTATAACACTTACGACACGAGTTAGGCATTTCACCATTTAACATTCCTTGTCGTAGTGTTCTCATATATCTTGTATTCCAATAGTCTTGTGCTTTGTCTTTGTGTAGTTCTACAAAGCTACCATCGTCTTTTCTATTACAACCAATGTACTGTTCTTCGTGTGTAGAATCTGAATTAGCTGTACAACATATTTGCATACGGCCATCTGTTCTCGTACTGAGATGAATGAACGGGAGTATACAAAACCCTTTTATGTCTTTAATGTTTCTAACCATTCTACTAATACTGGATCTAACGTTTTATATGATTGTTTTCTAACTTCATCATAGTTAACTGTCGCTGACAATAACTGATGATTCTTGAATTCCATTTCGTCTTGCCTATTTGCTTTATGATAGGCAACAAAGTTTTCTATGTCTTCTACTTGTCTATGTCCTGTCTTTTTAAATCTCTCAAGTCCTAAATCTAATATGTGGTCCGGCAAGTACCTCGGGTGTAGTTCACTATCACGTGGATTTAAATCAAAGTCATAATCTAAACGTTCTAGTAAACGCCATTCAGGCATTCCTAAACTATCCATAAAGTAATATAGCTTGTCTAAGTTCAACCAGTTGTATGCTTGTACCACACAGGCAGTTTTTAAAACCATTTTGTTTTGCTCTTTCATTCCTGTATCTCGAGCAAACCTAACAGCTTCGTCCATACGTTTTGCCCATTGCTTAAAGCTATATGGGTATCGTATGTAATCATATACAGCACCGTAACCGTCTACACTAACAGTAAATTCTACACGTTTAAAATGTATAAACTTGTCTAGTATCTTCTTAACAAACTTACTAGCATTTGTAGTAATCATTAGTGTAATATTTTTTGCTAGGTCTCGCTCAATAGCAAGGTCTAGGATTTCTAAGAAGTCTTTAGACAGGAATGGTTCACCTCCAGTTACTTTAAATATGTCTATAGTTTCGAGGACTTCTTTGACGTAATCTTTCTTTACGGTTTGTTTAAAATCAAAATTTCTATCTTCATCTGTATACTTGCCTATGTGGTTGGGCAATTCTAAACCTTTTTCATTTAGTAAATCTATCGACTTCCAAATTTGATCTGAACTATCTGGATCACACATTCTACATTGGAAGTTACATACATTATCAAACTTCATGTCAATGTATTTTAATGTTGGTTCGAAGTTTGTAGGTTCTAAGTCTTTAAACTTTTCATTGTATGCTTGTCTATAACTCCATACACCTGCGTCTTCTTTAACCCAACAAGTATCACATATCTCAGGACGTAAGCCCATTGTTAATTGTGTTCTTAATGCTGTTGCTTCTTTACCTAAGAAGGCTTCTTTAAGTGTAGCATTTTTAACTGTAACATCTTTATATCTGCTATGACTATTACAGCAAGGTTTGTACCAGCCATTGACACTTAGGTTTTGATGTATCCAAGGTAGTACACAATAAGTAGGAGACTTATTTGGTTTCATCTAAAATCCTAGCCATTTCGGGAAACGTTGTACGGAAGTCTGTACCTCGTTGGGCGTCCATTAAGTTAATGTATTCTCTAAACTCAGGAAGTCTTTGACTCCAGTCTTCGCTTTCCATAAACTTTAACATACCTTCAAGTCGATCAATACCGTAACTAGCACTACGCCAAGTTTCGTAATCAACTTTTCCTTTATGCCAACTAGGAACACCTTTCTCCCAATTAGCCTCCCACCATGGATAGAACTCTTCATATTTTCTACGACACTCTTCTTTAAACCATTTAGGTAATACCTTAACGTTTAAGTGAGGTGGATGATATACAAAGTGATAATTAATACCGCCAGCACCAAAAGGCCACATATTAATTTTACTAAAGCCTTGTTCTAATTTCCATTTAATAAAGTCTGGTAGGTAATAAATGTTAAGAGCCTGTACAGCACAGGCTACTGTAATTTCTGTGTTAGGTCCAGTTTCCTGATCCCATATTTTAAATACTTCTTCGTTACGTTTCCATTCACTTGGGTAACGAATATAATCGTTCCATTGTCCGATTGAGTCTACGCTATAATGAAAGCGTACTAGTTTAAAATGTTTCCAAAGCTCTAATAAGTCTTCACGCCATTCAACACCATTACTGTTATAACGTATTTCCATTTCACTAGCATAGCCTTGACGTATAACTTCTTCTAGTATCTCATAGTGTTCTTCTATGATTAAACTTTCACCACCAGCAAAATATATTTGTTTCATATTAGGTACTTGCTGATAAAACTGTTCCCAGAATTTAGGATTCTTTTTATGCCAGTTGTAACTAGCACCAAAGTTTTTACCTTTGTTATCCCATACCATTGTTTGCTTTAAGTTTTCATTTTGTACTTTAGGATATACTGCTTTCCAGTCTTTAACCCAATCACTAGAATCGTGTGGGCTACACATAACACATCTTAAGTTACACTTTGTACCAAAACGTAAATCAATGTATGCTAACTGTGGAGGAACTTCTCCATCTTCTGTTGTATCTTTAATTAACTGATCTAAATCTGTACGCTGTCTCCAGTAATGAGTTTCCCAGTTACGTTTTGATTTATGTCCAGCCGCCTCTTCTTTATAACATTTAATACAGCTAGGAGGTTGTTCGCCATTAAGCATTTGCTTTCTAACGTTCTTCATATAACTGCCATTCCAACTAGAAAGGAAATCACTTACATTAAGATTGTTAGGCTTGCCATCTTCTGTTTTTAAAATACCAACTTGGCCGCCGTGCTTTCTATCATTAGTAGCACCTACTGAACTAGCGTTAGCTGTACAGCAAACTCTCATAGCACCATCTGGTCTTGTACTTAAATGTACCCAAGGTAGAATACAAAATGTATCGCTAGGTAATCCGTCTTTATCAGGTTCAACTGATTTTGTTTGTTGAGAAGGTATTATATCTAATGTAATTTCTTTATTAGTTTGTCCGACTCTTAAAGTATTGTCTTTAGTTTCTTCCATTACATCCTATCCATTGGGTCATAAGGTTCATAATCTGTATAGTAAGGATCATCAAAGTTTGGATCGTCCTCACCTGTTACTTGTTTAATTTCGGGTATGTAATGTTTCAACATATTTTCAATACCCATCTTTAAAGTGATTGTACTACTAGCACAACCAGAACAAGACCCACTCAACAATGTTTTTAAAGTTCCAGTTTCCATATCAAAGTCTAAGACTTTAACTTCGCCACCATGCATCGCTACATTAGGCTGTATACTTTTTTCCATTATTTCGTTTACTTGGTTTAAGATTTCTTCTTTTGTTTTCATTGGTATATCCATGGTAAAGTTTGTTTTGAATTAGTACCTCTATGTTTGTCCATTGCTGTGAGCCATTCTTTTAACTCCTTACGTGGACTACCAACAGCAAGAATTGAAGGGTAAGTAAGGTTGTTAACATCTATATCTGTTAGTCCTTTATTATTACACCATTCTAATACTGTGTCAATATGTTCGTAGTTTAGTTGAGACTTCGTTATATTTACAGCAATTCTTATATGTTTTTGTTGTAACAATATATCTAAGTTGTCATTGAATACGTCCCACTTCATCGGAAACCTTATGTATTCGCCTACTTCTTTAATACCATCTACACTAATAGTTATCACTATTTTTTTGAACTGTTCTAGCAAATGAAGTATTTCGTCTTTTAAGTATGTTAAGTTAGTAGTAATTTGTAAGTCTATATGTTTAGCATAACCTTTATTTACAAGCCCTAGCAATAGTCTTTCTACACTAGGCATATAAAAAGGTTCCCCTCCTGCTAGTTGTAAACGTTTAATAGAACTAGCATTAGCTAGTATCTCATCTATTTGATCGCTGTTAAATTTAACAGTCCTTTCATACGGTTCAAAAGATAAATGATTGTCTTCTATCCACTTACTGCTAACTCTAGGATTACACATAACACATTTTAAGTTACAAACATTTCCTGGGCGTAAGTCGTAGTATTGTGGCATAGTTGCCATCGTACCTTGGTCGTCTACTTCAAACTTCCATTCCTCAAATTGTTTGTTTACTTTCTTACGTTTACTCTTAAAGCCTTTTAGTTCGTTGTCGTAACATACTCTACAAGGCTTTGGCTTAACACCTTTAAGCATTTGCTTTCTAATTCTTTTTAAGTAGTCATTATTAAATGATGTAACATCAGTATACTCTGGACCTACTGAACTCCTATCACTTATACAGCAAGGCATTATACGATTATCTGTATCAACGAACTGTTGTACAAAAGGAAGTACACAATAACTATTGGAATTGAGCTTTGAACGGATCATATTCCTCCCCACATTTTTCAGCACACACTTTTAGTCTACCTTGTTTAATACTAGGTGCTGACCAACTGTTTTCTATGCTTTGTAATAGACCTCCTCCAAACACTTTACGAAGTCCGTGTTCTTTTGTGTCTATTCCTTGTTTACCTCCAGCGGCCTCAATATGATTCCACACAGGTTCTACTGTAGGATCTTTATGCCACCACTTGTACATTCTACTTGCTGTCCAACAACAAGGCATTAGTAACCCTTCGGCACTAATATAAATGTTACCTTCTTTAGCAACCTTACATTTAATATTACAAGTATCTAAGTAGTTGTCCATACTACCATGTTTAGTAATGATACTATCAATTTGTTTTGTTGCTGTATTTTGTAATTCTTTATTCTTTGGTTTCTTTAAAGTTGTTGTATCTTTTTCTTTACGATTCTTTGCTTGGTGTTCTTCTTTTTTATCTAACCAAGTAGTTACAAACCTTGCTGTTTTCTTTGCTTGAAATCTTTCAAAGCCTACTTCCTCAGCAATACGTTTAGCTTCTTCTACTTGATGTTCGTTGTGTTCAAATATTAAATAGTCCCAACGAGCTCTGCCTCCTGCTCCTATAAATGCTTTATAAGAACGTTCTACTTTTTCCCAACGTACATTTTGTCTGTACATATGATTCGTATCTGCTAGTCCGTCTAAACTAAAAATAACAGTACCCATTCTACCAAATGTTTCTGCTAGTTCTTTCCACCAGTTCTCTTCTTGAGCACCAGCATTAGTATTCATGCTTAACCATAAGTCTGAATTAATACTACGAAGCCATTTAAATGTTTCTAGTGTATCCTTTGCCATAACAGGATCACCTAAGTTGCCACACATATAAAAAGTTTTTAGTTGCTTAATAAAGTCAACATCAAATATACGTTTAGCATCTTCAAGTGTTAGTTCAGCATTAGTAATATGTGGACTATCCTTACCGCCGTTGATGTTTCTATCACACATTGGACAAGCGGCCTGACAACGTTGAGTTATCTCATAGTGTACCATTTTTATATCTTGATATCTATACATTAGTTGTCCAATAACAGTTTAACTTCTTTCCCTGGTCCTACTTCGCTAGGTAGTCCTTTATATAAATCTACATACCATTCTATTACAGCAATATACCAATTGTTACTGTTGTGATGTGCCTTCTTATTAAATTGATATATGTTATCATTTGTAGCTGAACCAAAGACAGCTAAAGCTCTAGCTGACTCTTTTTGTAGTTGCCTAGTTGATAACTTTGTTAAGTCCATTATTTGTATCCTATAACCATATGCCTATCATACTTTGTTAAGTTAATGCTGTCGGCATATAGTACTTTATTTAACTTACATTGATCTAACAGTTCATCAACAGTATTATGACAGTTAACGTGTTCGTCTAATTCGTTAAAGTTATTGCTTTGGAACACACATAGTTGTCCTGGCTGTATTGTTCCTACCCATTCTGGAAAGTTGTCTAAGTGTTCAACACTAGTACAAATAACAGTATCAGGCTTACACCAAAGTTTTTCTTGTGAGCCGTTTGCTCTTTTGGTTGTAAAATCGTGTCCAGCAAAGTTAATATTATATACATCTTCTGTAGTTGCTTTAAACTTCCAGTTGTCTAATGTATAGTTCTTATTAATACGTTCTGCTATAGTCCAACAAGTATCGTCAATATCAAAGCTAAAAACTTGTTCAGCATTACATTCTTTTAATAAGAAGTAAGCAGGAATGCCATACCAACCAGCAAGTAAAAATACTTTACCTAGGTCAACACCTGTTGCTTTTAACTTGTCAATCATCCATAGTTTACTTTTAACTTGCCCAATACTCATAGCATCTTCAATATTATCTGCTTCGTCTATTGCTTTAACAAGGTTAGTAATAAAAGGATCAGCTCTGTTTAATACTGCTGAAAGTCTTGTAACTGATTTCCATTCTTGGTTCTTTACACTTTTAAATAAGTCGCTTATAAGTGTACTGTCTATATCTATGTCCCATAGGTCACACATAGCAGGTATAACATACCAATACTGTTTGTCTTCGTTAGATAAAACTAATTTTCTAAAGTTATCATAACGAACCCAACTATCTCCGTCGGTGCCTAATAGTCTGCCTAGGGTGTAAATTATAGAAGCTGGGTCTTGGGAAGTAACACTAACCTTAAGATCATCTAGTGGTAATAGATCAATCTTATTGTGGAGTTGTGGAGTATTGAGATCTGTAACGAGTCTCAAAATGGCAGTTAAGTCACCTCCCAAAACTGCTCCTTTCACATCTGCTACATCATAATCGATGAGGTGTGAAACTGTTGTGATTAGCCCTGCTGGATCTTGTCCTAGCACAGCTGATCGAAAACTATCTACTCTTTCAGAATGTTCATCATTAACTGAAAGTAATTCTGTCATGACTCTAATAATACTACTAGGGTCTTTACTTTTTACACATCTTTCAAAGTCTTGGAATAAGTCATTGTCTTGAACACGACCTAGCATAGCTGTCATTTTAATTACAGCACTTACATCTTTTGAAAGTGTAGCTCTACGAAACGTAGAGTTTAATATATTATCGGGATATATTTTTTCTATTCTATCTAGAAACTGAATGGTATCAAACGCCATCGAACTGCTCCTTCAACCAAGCAAAATCATTTATCTTAGATAATGTTTCTTTATCGCCTTTATGTTTAATAGCAAATTCTTTTCCTTTGTTAGCACCGTCTATACTGTACTTGCCTAACTTACCATTGCCTACAGTACACCAAGCTTCAAGACGTTGTAAACTTTCATCTTGTTTTTGTCTATCAATGATTCCACTTTGTAATTTAGTAGCTTCTCTAAAAGCAGACTTCCACGTATTGAAAGGGTCTGATTCAATTACAGTACTTGCTACTACTTGTACTGCTTTAAATTTATCACTTACACTAGTTGTGAAGTCAGTAACTTTTTTACCTTCTAATGCTAATACTTTGTCTCTAGGAAATAATTTAATACCGTTGTTACCATAAGTTAATCCATTAATAGCATTGTATGAACGCCATACATGAACAACATCTCTATTCCATTTGTCTGGCCTATACGAAAAGTTAAAGTCTTCGTTAACTAACGTATCTCCTTCAACGTGCCAGTACATACTTGTTCTACTAATTTTAGCACATTCAATATGAGCATTAGTTAAACCTTTAACACCGTGTACACGTCTTGCCCACGGAAATCTATCAACAAGAACTTTCCAATGCTTGTCAGCATCGGGCTCTTGGTAACTCATAAAAATAATATCAAACATTTATACTCCACATAAAACATCAGGGCCCGGTGGTGTATTGGCACCACCTACCAATATAAGGCCCTCTAGTATGGTCTATAGGATTTGAACCTATAACGCCCTCTCGAGCACCGTAGATCAACTACGGCCTGTCTACACTTTTCCAGCAAGACCACAATTACAGTATAGCAAATTAGACAAGTAATGTCAAGAGCAAACCTTAACTTTATATTCTTTTTCAAACCTATCAGCATCTTCTCTAGTATCAACCATAGGTTCGCCTCGAATATTTAGGCTTGTATTGAGTAGTATTGGACAATTAGTTAGTGTATACCACTTCTCTAACAGTTGTCTTACTCCACTTTTTGAATCTTTTGGAACTGTCTGTACCCTACTAGTTCCATCAACGTGTACAATAGCTGGAAACTCTTTTGGAAATTTACAGTCTGCTACTACCTGCATATAAGGACTAGTTGGTAAGTTCTTTGGCATATCAAAATATTGATCTACAAATTCTTCCATAATCATTGGAGCAAAAGGTCTAAACTTTTGCCTACGTTTAATCTCATTTACTTTATCTTTTATTTCTTGCCCTCTAGGGTCAGCAAGTAAACTTCTATTACCTAAAGCTCTAGGACCAAACTCTGCTTTACCACTTGCTACTCCTACTATTTTATTCGTAGCTAACTCGTTTAGTAATTCGTCTACAGGGTATTCGCCTTCAATGTCTGTACCTAAGTAAGGGTGTTCCCAACGTATATGTTTTCCATATACTACAGCCGCGGCACCTAAGCTACTACCACAGTCTCCAGGGTTAGGCATAATCCAAATCTTATCCCACCACTTGCCTAAGTTTCTATTGTATAAACAATTAAGAGCAACGCCTCCCATATAAACAAGGTTATTACTTTTGCCTATCTTTTTAGCACGAGCCATTACTTCGTCAATAATTTTTTCTACTACAGCTTGGGTACTAGCCGCAATATTCATTTCGTTTACACCTTTTAAAAAGTTTTCATCAACTCCGGTGTGTAAATTTTGTTTAAATTTTATATCAGCATAGTTAGAAATAAATTCATTTTCTATTTCTTTTTGTACTGTATTTTCTCCCCAACCAGCCATACCCATTAAAATATATTCTTCGTCTTGTGGGCGTAGTCCTAGTCTTCCTGTCATAGCTGAATAGTATAATCCTATTGAGTGTGGATAACTTCTAGACCAAAGTTTTTCATATTTAACTTCACCCCATTCTCCTATCATAGCACGTTTCTTATATCGTGCTGACCAAATAGAAACAGTATCCCATTCGCCAATGGCATCTATTACTACTACTGTTGCTGTTTGAAATCTACTAGTTTGGAAACCAGCGGCCGCGTGTGATAAATGATGATCGATACTATATACGGATTTAGGGAGTTGTGGATAGTATGCCCCAAAATGTTTCTTAAGCGACTCGCTGGTTGTCCAGGTTGAGGAAGTCTCGCTGTTAAGACCTTGACCGGCATATACTTCTCTGAGTTTCTTCTTCCATGGAACCTCATAATAAGCTACAGCATCAAAAGGACCATATTTAAATGCTTCATCTATTATTTCTCGGCATAAAAATTTATCATGTTTCTTTTTACTATAGCGTTCGCTGTGGCCAGCGAACAGTATTTTGTCGTTGTTTAGTACAGTCAGACCAGCGTCATGAAATCCAGCACTAACACCTAGTATTCTTTTCTTCATTTGATATACTCTCTAAAACGTTCGTCTAATTTAATTAAATCTGTTGAGCGTTGATTGTCCATAGCCAATGTTAATTGTTGAAAGGATTGTTGTGGTACAAGATGTGTTGGAACTTCTCTTGTAAGTATCCAATTTACACATTGCCTAATAAACTTGATTGTGTTAGGATGGTGAACTTGTTGTTCAATAGTATTTAGCTCTTCTGCTAATTGTTTCCTATGTTCAGGTGTCAAAAATCCTATATCAAAACCTTGAGGCCATTCTAAAGGTATCGCAAACGTAGGTTGATTCCAATTAGAATACTTGTCGTACATTTTGTCTATCCATAAAGCATATTCACCCACTCCAAATACATTATACATCTGAAGTACGAAATTTGCCCCCATACGGGCGGCGTGTGGCGCCAGTCTTTCAATGTTTTTGTTTAGCTTGTTCCAGTTACCATATGTTCTAACATACTCATAATATGGGCCATACCCATCAATACTAAAACGTAAATTAGTATTAAAGTGTTTAATTCTATCTAAGAAACTTTTCCTAGCATTAGTACCATTAGTTGTAATACTAATATGTACTTCAGGACCTTTGCCCAATTCTATCATCTTATCTAACAATGCTAAACAGTTTTCATCTAATGTAGGCTCACCGCCTAGCATACGAATATTGTTAACATCTTTTAATAATTCTTTATCAGGAACTTCAAACTCAGGTGGCTCTAACCCATCTGCTATATCACGTTCCCCATATAGTTCGACTAGTGTCTGACTCTCTCCGGCGTGTTCGGCAATTAGACTTGAGTCAACAGGTGTACACATTCTACACATTAAGTTACATTTATTGTTAGGTCTTACATCTAATGATATTACAGAAGGAGTAGTGCCTAACTTTTCGTGTACAAGCTCTTCAGAATCTAGTTGCCCAAACTTTTCTTCGTAAGTTTTTATAGCCATTTGTCTATGACTTGTTTGCTGTTTTTCTTCTTGTGTTTTACATTTACGACAAGCTGTTGGCCATTCGTTTTTATTAAATGTATCTTTTAGATTTTGCCAATAAGGGTGTGTATGTCTTTCTTTAATTGCTTGTTGTAAACTGTTAGCTGTAATATCTTCCACAGCATCACAACATACTTTTACTCTATGTCCTCTAGGATGATTACGTCCTCTGTAATATAAATTAGTATAAGGATAAGGACAAAATAAATTATCCATGATAGTAATCCTCAAACTCTGGAAACGTTGATTTAAAGTTTGTACTTCTTCTCTTATCTAATTCTCTTAGATAAAGTTTTAAATCATTTCGCTGTTTAGTAAAATCGTTTTGTTGTTGATGTTCCCAGTACTTGTATATTCTATCCATCTTGGCAGTTTCATCTTCGTCAAACCATTTAGACTTTTCCATAAATGAAACTGTTTCTTTTATCATATGGCCTTCTTTCATTATCCTACAATCTAAAAACTCTGGATGTCTAACATAAGGAATATCTACATAAACAGAATCACGCCCATACTGTTCTCTTATAAGTTCAATGTCTTTTAAGAACATAGTAAAGCTACTAATACTCAAAGCATTATAGGCACACATAAAAGTAATAGGAGCCTCAGGCAATGTTTCAATACATTGTCCAATACGTTTTATAAACTGTTGATAGTCCATACCATGCCTAATGTAATCGTTACGTTTATCCCATGCCTCAGCTGATGTGTATATTTCTAACTTACGAAGTCTTTTGCTGTCTAGTATTTCTCTAGACTGTTTTAAAAACTTATCCCATAGTTTATCAGGAACACCAAAGTTAGCATTAATGCCTAATAGTAATTCTGTATTTGGTTCTTCTGTTTGCTGAATATAATTTAATACTTGGAAAGTATTTTTATTCATTAAAGGTTCACCGCCTGTGATTCTAAACGTGTGTAATGTTTTATAAAGCCTAGGCCACCACTTCCAAAATGCTTCTTGATAAGGATTGTGTTCACGTTCTGGTATGGGCATTTGCCCAGCGTGTTCTAACCATTCTAAATTATTATATTGATTACTTGTTGGATAAGGACCATGTTGTTTAATTTCTTCCATCCACTTTGAACTAATATGTGGAGCACAATAAACACATTTAAAGTTACAAGCATTACCAAAACTTACTTCAACGTAAGTAGGATTAAAATCCTCGTCACCTTCCATGGCGGCTATTTTATTAAAGTGTGGGTGGCTCCAACTAAAGCTACTCTTGTAGTGTCTATCACTGAATGCCTTAGGTGCCGCATCTTCAATACGCCAACAGTAGTCACACTCTTTAGGACGTATACCGTTAAGCATTTCTTTACGTTTTTCTTTTTTGAATTTTGTATTATGTAAAGCACTAGGATTGTCCTTTAGTTCTTCTAAAGGTACTTTGTGTGTGCTAGGGTGATGACAGCTTTGAGTGTGTCCGTTTTGTAAGTGTAAAGTTACTTGGGTCCATTTGGCAAGGCATAAACTAGGACTTTTCGAGTCTAGTTTTTCCCTCATCTCGTTCCATGGTTTAGCCACTATACTTCTCTTTCAGGATCTCCCATGTCTCAGATGGGCTTGAAACGTGATGATGCCTATCATATAATTTTAACATTTGTACTAAAGGATAATCATTACCAGTTGGTTCACATCTGTCACCAAAGAATATCATAGGTGATCCGATTGTATTATATACTTGAGCTTTGTTTCGTCCTGCCATAAAAATATCTAAACTAGTATTGCCACCTACCTGTGCTTGGAAACCAGGAAACTCTTTATTAAATCTTTCAGCAATATCTAAACGTTCGCCTATCGCTTTGTCCCAATGAAAGTATTCATCTCGTTCTTCGTCAGGCATATTTCTGCCAGGTACACAAAAGTTTATTAGTCCTACACGTTTTTCAATATGGTTCCCCCATCTGTTAGGATACTTACTTTTTGATAATTCTTTTTGTAACCAGTCAGTCATTTCTGGTGGTGGTGTAAAATTTGTTTGTGCTACAGGACTTCCTTTACGCCATACATCATTGCCGGCACATTGAAAGGACATATTACAACCGTCAACAATATCTTCTCCTATTTGCTCAACAGTTTTAGGTCTATCACTTCCAGTTACTAGGTATACATTTTTGTTAACCATCCAGTTAACAAACCAATCATGGAATTCTTTGTCCATTGGTTGCCTAGCATAACTTAACGTTCCGTCAACGTCAAATACATAACTTCTATTTTGATTTCTCCAGAATTTATTATCCATTCTATGATCCTAAGTACTCTACAGCTTTTATAACAGGAATATCAAGTTGTTTGATTCTTTCCTCTCCGCCTAGTTCGGGTAAGTTAACAACACAAGCAAATCCTATAACATTAGCATTCCATTCACGTTGTATAATATTAATAACTGACAATGCTGTACCGCCAGTTGCTAGTAAGTCGTCTACTATAATAACATTTTCGCCTGTATGTATAGCGTCAGACTGAAGTTCCATTGTTGCTGAACCGTATTCTAATTTAAAATCTTGTGAGTGTACAGCACCTGGTAGCTTACCTTTTTTCCTTGCTAGTACCAATGGCTTGTTCATTCTCCAAGCAAGTGTTCCACCAAATATAAATCCTCTAGCATCAACGCCAACAAAACGATCTAAATCCATTTTGTATTTTAATAGTCTATCGTACAAATAATTCTGTGCTAATCTAAATCCTGGACCATTACATAAACTTGATGTATCTTTAAAGTCTACACCCTTTACAGGCCAGTCAGGATACGTTTTGATGTAATCTTTTATTTCATCTTCTTTAGCCATTGTCTATTACTGCTCTCAATTCTTTTACTGCTTTCTCAATACCATCTGGGTGACTATGTATAGCACCGCCTACATTTGCCATCCAGTCATTGCCAAACTTTTCTCTAATACCAGGAATAAGTTCTTTTGTCATACCACAGGATAATGCTGGAGTAAGATTTTGTTCTAAACAAACATCCATAACGTGTTTTAATTCTTCGTAACCCATATCCATATAGCCACCGTACATACCAGCGTGTATTGTATCACACCCTATAAGTCCTGCTAGTTTACACATAACAGCCCATTCAATTCTAAAAGCATTGTACTTGCTTGTTAAAACTTTATCTCCACTTTTTTGAAAGTGTATAAATGTTCCGTTGTCTTCATCTCTAATAGCTTTATAAGAACCCATGCCACTCCAGAAGTTAATGTGTACACCCATACCGCCCCAACCACTAACTGCTCTTGCTTTATCCATTAGTGTGTGAGGATCACTGTTAATACAATAACAGTAAACAGTTTTACTTCCATCTAGTATAGGTTGTACAATACTAATACGTTGCTCTAAAGGTAGGCAAGCCGGGTTACTCATTATTTCATCTTCTTTAATAAAGTCAACACCACCGTCTACCATTTGGCTAACAATATCCTTTAATGTTTCAGGAGTAAGTCCTGTCTTAGGTTTAACAATAGTACCTAGTAAAGGTTTGTCGTATTGTTCTACGTGGTCTCTAAAGCCACTAATACCATAAGCAGGTCCTTGTAAGTCTGCTTTTGTTTTATCAATATGAATATCAATCCAATGACATTGTTGTATAATATCAATGTCCATTTGCCCACCCATTACTGTACACATTAAGTGAGCTATGCCGTCAGCATACCAATCAATGTTTCTATATGGCCAAGCTATTTCTACAACGCCTGCTTTTACATTAGCCAAGTTATCAGGGTCGGCAATTATTTTAGCACTATGATTTTCCATCATTTCGGCCGTTTCATATTTGCTTCTTACTGAAGGGTTTCCAATACTTTGGCCAATAGCCAAAGCTTCTGCGGCTTCTTTTAAATTGGTTTTACTCATTAAAAAGAAGTTACAGCTAAAATGATCTTCTGGTTTTATTGTTCTATATAGTTCCATAATGCTATTATACTATCCTTATTCCTTAATGTCAAATGAATATTTGTCGTTTGTGTTACAAACATTTTTGACTACTACTACTTTGACGTCTGTTAAAAATTCAACAATGCTAACTTCGTATGGCTCAATTACAAATATATCATTTGCTTTCAAGTGTTGTCCATTACAAATCATTTCACCTTCAATAATAAATGTTACTTCTCTTTGTTCTTTGTGAAAATGATCTTCGTGTGGTTCTCCTTTAGTGTGTGTATGGTATGCTACTTCAAAGTTGGCTTTCATGGCTGTATTTTCAAAGTCACCTACAAACCAACCTTTAAACATTTTCTTAAAATCAAATACTTTCATATTATCTCCTATAGTGCCTGTGTATGTAATGTAACCAGTCTGGCTGTGTACCAACAGGCCAAAATGTTTTTCCATGCACTTTATGGATTTTTACAATACGTTCTTTTTCAATTAAATAATTATAAACAGTTGAAACATAATATTCGCCATACTCCGGTTCTTGTAGTAACAAGTGTTCAGCCGCTTCTTTGTACCAACTTCCTTTAGCAAAATGGTAAAAACCTGTTGTAGCATTTATAGTGTCATAACCTTTTCTAGTCTTTTCACAACAATGCCAAACATCAATATCGTTTTCATTTGTAAGAGCGAAACTATGCTTTGCTTCGTCTGAAGAATGATAAACTGTCATGTAACTAGCATTAGGTTCTACTGCCATTTTATCTCTTAATTCTTTTGTGTCCCATTCAAAAACTTGATCACAATTAACACTAATAAAAGGTTCATTGCTATTCATTACATCTGTACAGGCTAACAATGTTTCTGCCGCACCACGTGTAGGTTCGTCTATTGTTATAACACTACCCATACTTTCTAACAATGGTAACATAAAGTCAAACTTTTCTGTATGTTCTTTTAATACTATAAAATGCCATTTAGCATCTGGCCAGTCTAAACTATAATATACATTTTGTATCATAGTTGTATTGCCAGTTCTAATTAAAGGCTTTGGGTATGTGTGTCCAGCTTCTTGGAAACGTGTTCCAAGTCCAGCCATTCCTACTATTATATTCATTCTTCTTTTTCTCTCGTAAATTTAATACCACAATAATTACAAACTACATATCCTTCTTCGGGTACAAAGTAATAAACTTTAGGATGATCATTTGATTCTCCCATACAGGATACACCTTCCCCTTTAACATAAATTATTGTTTCTGGGTTAGTCATTACTTGTAAATAAACGGATCTCGTTTTTTAATTTCTTTTAGTTTTTTACGATATGCTCTTTCCATTTTAATTCGAAGAATGATATCGCTAAAGAACTTTTTAATCTTAGTAAAGATTATCATATTGTTTCTCCTATTTTACTAACAATAAAGTCAGCTATTAATTTGTGTCCACTTTCATTAGGATGATTATGTCTTGCTTTGTTAATCCATTTGCCGTCAGGCCCTCTGTCGTGTAGCCCAGGAACCCTAGTAATATTCTCATTAGTGTCAATCCATGGTGGTAAATGATAGTCGATATCTTCTGCTAGTTGTCTATCGTATTCGTAAGACTCTGGACTTAACTCGGGACTTGTTAGAGCTAAAAACTGAGCTAACTTTATTCCGTTTGCTTTACATATTTCTTGTAAGCTATACATAAGTTGAGATTGTTTAGGTTGGTCTACACACGGTGCTCTTAATAACGTATAATTTTTATGAAGTAATTCTATTGCTTTTTGTTGTACACGGTTTTGATCAACTGACTCGTGCTTAAACCATTCTAAAGGATCAGACCCAATATGAAAACTATAATACTGTCGTTCAGTCCAATTAATCTCAGAACCATCCCCTGACAAGTAACCTTCTAATTGTGGCACACCCCATTCTGTACGTTCAGCACTAGTCCAAGCTACAATAATAGCTAGTTCAGAATATTTTATTTTAGTGTTTCTAATAAACTCAACAGTTCTTCTAAATATTCTTTCGTTACTTCCGCCACCTCTGGCATCGTTAATTAGTTGAGGTATTTTATACTGCTGAGCAACGTGCCAAGGCCAGCTGTTATAGAACTTATAACTTTGTTCGTTAGGGTCGTTTTGTTCACCTAGTTCTTCACCATAAGTCCAACTACAACCATTTGTATATAAAGTTTTTATAGACATTTCTCAGCGTATTCCTTAATTTTTATTATCATATTGTAAGCACCGTTTCTTCTTTGTGCTGTTAATGTATTTCCAAAGTTTAATTCTCGTGTTACATCTATTTCATTGTCAACAATTTCTTTAGGTGTGTGTCCACTAAAAACATCACACAAAATAGTAACAGTTCCTTTTGTTATAAAAGCATCAGAGTCAGACATATATGTAACAATGCCATTTTCAAACTTAGGTACTAACCATACTTGACTAACACACCCTGGTACTTTAAAATCATCTATTCTAAACTCCTCAGGAAAAGGTGTGGCATTTTTGCCACAGTCCATCATATATTGATAACGTTCAAAGTGATCGCTAAACATATCTAATTGTTCTTTATATTTTTCTATATTTGCTTTTATCATTATCTTCCTGTAAACGTATCTATGTTTTCGTTATACCAACTTTCAATTCTACGAGATATAATTCTGTGTCCTGTTCTATCAAAGTGTCCACTACCCATATGGTCTGGATAACGTGTTGCTACTTTACCAAAGTCTAAATCTGTAATACAATTATTAGGAAATTCTTTATGTAGTTCCCACCATGTAGTAATAATACACCAAGCTGATGTTATCATATTAAGTCTATGTAAAGAAGCAATCAAGGCATTAACGTCTTGCCTTCTTTTAAGTTCCATGTCATGTATTTCAGTAATGTACTTTTCTAATGTTTCTAATCTACCTTTATCATCTCTAACTAATGCTTTGTTACCAGGTAAGCCACCTTTGTTGTATAATAGAATGTTGCTACAAGTTTCACTTTGCATTTTATTAGTTGGATTAAAAGGTAATCTTGTTAATAAATCATGTTCGTAGTCTGAGTAGTTTAGATCTTCAATACAAGGCTCGCTAATTTCTTGTAAGGGTAATAACCAGTGAAGTCTATTTTCGTTAGTTGTAGATGCTAATAAAAATGAACTGTCCATATTGCCACCGTGCTTAACTACCCAATCTATCATTAAACTAATACTAAAGTTACAGCAACCTGGACGAGCTAAACTTACTAATTTTGAATCGAAAGCATCAGCTATTTGTACAGGATATGCTTCGAGTTTAGGATCGTCAAGTCCTACACCTGTAGCAAAACTATCCCCAACGTTATATAATGTTTCTACTAATAAATCATCTGGTTGATTAAATGCTCTTACCATCTTAATGTTTCCTTGATGTGCTTTTCTAAATAGTTTGCCCATTCTACGTGAGCAAATTCATTAGGGTGTTGTCCTATAATTGTTTTATCTAATCCTAGTTCCTTGCAAAAACCAAAGTAGCTTTGTTTTATAAAAATATTTCTATCAACTGATTCCCACATAGACTTTGTTAGTTCGTTACTGTAATGATGATGCCAACCAGGATGATCTTTTCCTAGTTTAGCTTTTTCTTTATCGTCATTAATATATCCTTCTGATACAATGTCTTTAAATTCTATACTATCTTCTGCTCCATGTATACCTTTTCCAGTATCATAAAATGCTTGAAACATTAACAATTCTATTTTATATGCTTTACATAAGTTTTCTAAACTTTTAACTTGATGTACATATCTATTGTGTGCTTCTCGTTCTGACCATAAAAATGTTACATAGTTTTTAAAGAAATCATTCATGCCTGGCTGTATATAATCAAACCCTGTTTGGTTAGGCCATATAGTTGTCCAATTAGGCATACCTTCGTTTAATGGATCAGTATAGAAAAAGTCTTTACGTTCTGGGCTAGTCCAACCTACTATAACTCTAAGGTTGTGTGTTGCTTTGCCTGTATTAATATAGTTTTCATAAATCCAACTTTCAGTAAGTCTTACTATACGATCGTTACTAGCGGCCGGATAAGAAATATTTGTAACTGTAATTCCTAGTTTATCTGCTAACAACGTGGGCCATATTTTAGGAATACGATAACTGTTATTATCTATATCCCAGTCTTTTATATGTTCGGGTAAACTTGATCTTTTTATTTCACTGCCAAAAGTCCAACTATCTCCGCATACTAGTAACTCAGTCATAGTATTCAATCCCTATTCTTTCATTGTATTCTTTGAATTTGTATCTTATTTTTTCTCGAAACTCGGGCATAACGTCCATTCGTTTAAACTTTTGTGGATGTCCCATCTTAGGGTAAAAAGGAAAACCAGTTAGTCTTTGTATGTAATTAGCTACTTTTGGTAGGTCGTCATACGAAAAACGTTTACAGTTGCTAGGTAGTTCAGGTACTTTTGGAACTATAACTTTGTCTATAAATTTACCTTGTACCAAGTCGCTGTCCTGCCATTGGTCAAAGAATATTCTATAACAATCTTTATATACAATAAAACTATGTAATGCTTTATTAGTTGTTACTTCTTTAGTTAAATGCTTATGATGTTTGAATCCATATAAGATTTCATCGTCACTACCTAGTATGTTATAATAACAAAAAAGGTTTACAGTACTTGCTATCACTAATATTCTCCACGTACAATCGCTTGCCTATACCAAATGTAATCGATTATTATTACGTTAGTTAATAACCCAAAAGGAGAAAAACTAAATCCCATTATCCATGGAATAATAAACAACAGCAGAACCATCCATCCACAATAACTTTGCCAATGCAAAGGTGTCCACTCTGTCCAACTTGGTGGCTCAGGTTTTTTTCTATAATCTTCTACGTCCCATTCCATTTAATATGCCGATCTTATTTCGTCCCAATCTAAATATGGATCTAAATCTTTTACACTTGTTCGCCAAAGTGTTTCACCTAGCTGTGGTTCTATTTGTATCATTCGTAGATTATATCTTTGACCTAGTTGATACATTATTGTTCCTGGTGAGTACATAGTATCTTCTGGATCTATGTTGCCACCTGTTAAACAAGTTAATTGCTTTGGCATTAATTTCCAATTATAATATCTATAACTGTCACTAATAATATCCATAGCATGACTATTGCCCCAGTAAATTAAATCACTAAATCCGTGTGTAGCAAAGTCTGTTAATACTAGCCCGTTGTTTCCTATACTATAATAAATGCTTCTATCAACTACATCAAAATATTTCCAACGTTTATGTATTGGTACTAGTAAATCAAATCTACATTTAATTACAATGTCGTATCTAAACTTTTCGTTTAGTTCGTGTGTTCTTTTTAATCTATTTGATTGTTGTATGCTGTGTAGCATATTACCACAGAAGCCTCTATGTTTCCAAGGAGTTTCAACAAATGATTCTACTGGGTTTAGCATTTCATTAAGTTTATCCCAATCCTCTTGTGGCTGTCCGTCGTCCCAGCTATGGTAAAAGTGATCAACGTTTTTTATATCTTCAAAGAATCTTAACAAGTAAGGAACAGCCCGTAAGCCGGTTCGTAATTGTCCACTCCAACAAATTGCTACTCTAGGCAAGCTCATGAGAGCCTCCTTTGTAGTAATCTTTTTCACGTTTAAGTTTAATAGGCATATATGTCTGTACTGGT
>Ga0209404_10000450_pt1 | contig 31890 bp, 31 predicted proteins | sample TroAtlMetagenome_2_FD_187447 | JGI IMG/M metagenome (GOLD analysis project Ga0209404, IMG submission 187447) | Marine eukaryotic phytoplankton communities from Atlantic Ocean - Tropical Atlantic ANT8 Metagenome (SPAdes) (version 2) | ecosystem: Environmental > Aquatic > Marine > Oceanic...
ATTATCGGAGTATACAGTGTAAGGTTTACTGCAGCCGCGCATATCTACACCTTGATCGGCGGAACTAAACCGCCGTCTTTATATTTCCGTACCAAACCACCTTTTGACATCTTTTTACCCTTGGGTGCTTCTTTCCTAGGGTCAAAACCTTTTGATAGAAAAAATTGCAACAGGCTCATGCTATCAGAGGCTGGGCCATCAAAATACTCTGCTCTTAAGTCTTTTTCTTTATTGGTCATTCGGTAAACCCTCTTTTTATATACCTACAGTGTACACTTTAGCTTATACATGGCAACAAGTTTCAACGCAAGTAAAAGAAATTACCCCCTGCAGGGGCAATCTGCAGAGGGTAAGAGAGGTAACTATGAAGGTTGTCAAGTCCAGCCTGCCGCCGCAACTCTTCTAACGTCTCTACGTTGCAGCATAACCGAACCCTCACCTGCAGTTGATACATGCAACATGAAGTATTGTAAAGCTTCAGCTACATGCGAATGTTTATTTTTATCTATTGTGCCATTTTTGTAATGAAATCTATAACCACCCATCATAGCTGCTTTTAACTGTGAGCATCTAGGATCTACTAAAAACGCGCTGTCGCCGTCTACATGTCGCATCAGGAAGTCATCTACCGCAGACAAACGTGCTGACACGTTGTTCGTCTTGGCTGATATAACTCTGAAACCTTCTGCTCTAATTATGTCAACTGCCGAACGTTCATCTGTTTGCGCCCGCTGAATACCGGCTGGATCGGTCACAATCAGTATAGGCGCTCCGCTAAAGCGTTCATACAGGATAGGTTTGAGAATGGTGCGGACAAATCTCTGTATTCCCATGTCGAAGGACACTGCCTCATCGAGAACTAAGACTCGTCCGCGAGGGTCTTGTTGCCCTATAATAGCAGCTGGTGTCAAGCCCAAATCCATACCGACAACGACAGGGCGCACACCATTAAGAATAGGCTGCAAAGCTTCATTGGCCATGTGATAGTCTGGCCTGAAATACTTGTAGACTGGCTGTCCTGCCGAGCTAAGTCCGTACTCTCCGTCAATGAATACTCTGATATATTCTTCGCTACGTCCTTGGGTGTCATAATATCCATCTGGTAAATTCTCCACATTTTCGGCATGGATGCTTCGCCCAGACGGCTGTTTGAACACATCCCACCCGTTATCATTTACACTGACCCCATCCTTCGGATCAAGTTTCTCCATCTGATAATACCACCATGTATCCATAGTCGGGGGGTTAGTGTCACCCCACATACCGTGCCATGATGGCCCGCCGTCTTTCTTAGATGGAAAACGCCCGATACGTTTAGACATCGCGTCTACAATCTCGGCGTTAATATCTCTGCACTCGTTAAACCACGCAAACGTAAGCTCTAATGAGTTCAGGTTTGCTACATCGTCTGCATCGTCGAGCGCACGAAACATAATCTCGCACTCAACATCGCCTACCTTAAAGAAATAAGTTTTAGTTGTACGCATAAACTGACCGCACGGGCCAGGTGGAAACCAGTCAAGAAACGTTTTAATCGTCGTATCTGTCAGCTGACGTACAGTTTCACGCACAACAGCGCACCGCGATTTGCGTATACCCTGTTCGTTCGGCTCCTGTGCACTCGCCCGCCGCACAATTTCAAAACAACTAGCGACAGACTTACCAGACCCAACCGGCCCCATAAGCACCCGCATCTTAGAATCTGACTGCATAAACTTCGTCGCAGTCATAGACGGTGTAAAGTCAATATCGAGAGGCACTCTCGTCTTCCTCCAGTTTATTTAACGCGTTTGAAAGCTCTTCTGCCGACATGTCAAGTATAGACTTCTGCTCCCAAGGCGGAGTCGCTAGCGTTATGATTTTCTTAGATGGATCTACAGACTGTCGTCTATAGGCCAACCATTCTTTTTCCTGCGCTGTCCAGCGCCTTGGTTGGCGTTTTTTCTTATTCATCCTGGCCACCCCATTTTATTAGACAAGTCCGTATACTCATCCAGCCATGTGATATCCCCACAGGCTTTACACCAGTTCCACTGTGTTGTCTCTGCACCGCAATGCGGACAAGTCTGTTTAAACTGTTGTTCATCTAAAGCAAGCAGATGATCAGGATTGTCGAGGAGAGTTATTGCGTAAGGACTAGTTAATGTCTTCTTCCTCCTGATCATCTGCTTGTATCGTACACCCAGTTGCGTGAGAACTCTCGCGCACCGTTCGCACTCATCCAGCGTCGAGAAAGTGGCCATCTTCTGCCCCTTGTACCTCTCCGTGAATCTCGTCAATAGGTTCGTGATCAATGACACTCGCTGTGTGGTCTTGACCCCCGAGGTTAATTGTAATTTTAACTCCACCGCCTGCTGCCTCCGTATTAGCCTCATTCTTTGGTTCTAGGCCACCCCACTTTACTGTTGATTTAATTAGGTCTGCTTTTACAGCTGCAGAAACATCTGAGCTATGAATTAAAGTCCAGCTTGTTGTCAGGAGTTCTTCTGCCTGTGCTCGGGCCTTTAGTTTGAACGTCATGCCTTTTTCACGAACCTCTTCGCGGTATGACTCGACCTTCTTTAAAAACACGGGATCTTTATTAAATATCAAAAGATTACTGGCGTCTACGCTGTGCCTGTCTTTAACTTCATCTAAAGTTTCACCGCTGCCTTCAAGCATAAGAGCCATATCGAAAGCTAGGCGGTCTGACCATTTTGTATGTTTTAACGGTAGTGTGTCCATAATAGGAATGTAGTTCGTAAGCCACAGGGCTGTCAAGAAACTTTCAAAACTTTACACCTTTATTTTTTCGGCTCTTGTTATATGAGGTTTACTTATATGGGGGCGGGGGGTGCAACGCCAGTCCATGTGCCCCCCTATGCGTGCGTGTATTACCTGGGAAATATTAAGTATTACCTGGGAAATATTAAATAATATAGCCGCTAAAAAACCTATAAAAACAGGCTAACTTGACATATTTGTAAAGTTAGTGCCTTATGTAGATGTCGCTGATGATCAGCGGCAGGCGGAGGCGGGGCTTCCCACAACCCGCCACGTTATTTGAAATTGTGGGTATATAGGAGAGTGTAATGAGTACACGTTCTTTTGAAGGTCGCTTCGACGTTAAACTTAACAAAGAAGCAAAGGTAATCAGCCTAGCCAAGGCAGTCAACGGTAAATATTCAGCCGAGCATGCCGAGGAAGTTGCTAAACTGGTGGTCGAAGCCGCTAAGAAGCGCAAGGCAAACCTCGACCGGTGGAGCTTTTACATCCCGGGCGTCAGTCAAAATCTTGGGGAATCCAAGGTGATGGCGGCAACCGAGATCACAGAAGCGGTGAAGCGCGGTAACAAGCCAGTCATCAAAGCTGGCAAGTGGGGCAAGCCAAGGCTAGATCTGGTAAATCCAGACGCACCGACCGGCAAGCGTAACGACAATATAGTTACTCTTTAACTCAACCAGAGGGGCGGCAAGCCCGCCCCTCGATCAACCGGAGGCAACTATGAAAGTTGAAAAACTAAGACGCTACTGTGTAGATTGGGTTGAGACTGGCACAATATACTTCAGATACTACAAAACTGAAGGTGCCGCGAAAAACTACGCTCTTCACCTGATACACGACGTAAAAATACCAAAACACTTGGTAAACGTCACTCAGGTCAGATAGCGAAGAAAAGAGAGCGGGCGAGCAATCGCCCCTCTCACTAACCTAAACAAAGCGAGGAAACTATGTACACTTTAGAAGAAATAAGCGACACACTAATATTAACTGGTGAAGATGTAAGATACATGTTTGACGCAACTACAACGAGAGTTGAAAAACTAAGACGTGCAATCAGAGATAATAACTTAGATTCACTACCACGCATCGCTAAGTTTGTAAGACCAACAGACAAGCGAGTGTCATGGGATCACTTCTGGACACGATCAAACTAAGGATTGGGGCTTCGGCCCCTTTCTTTTTGTGTCAAGTTTCTACTATCTGAGAGAATACTCCCATTGCTCGGGGGGTTTTGGCTCGCTCTAGTGTAATGTTTTAGTGCATTAATGTAATGTTTTAGTACTATCTATAACGTGCCAGGACTATCTAACAATAAGTTGACACGTTATTGGGGGTTTTAGATACCTAAACTATACATTCGTATGACAGTAAGTCCATATAAATCAGTATATTAGGAGCCATATGTATAGTATTAGTATCTAAACTATCTAAAATATATAGTTTTTTTTAATATACCCTTTCCTAAATTAAAATATCCAGTAATAATACTATATGAGCGTAGCGCCATATCATTGAGATTTTAGTAGATAGTTTAGATACCTTACATCTAACCCGTTGTTTATACTCATCTTCTCACTATCTGTTCTCAGTAGATACTCTCAATCTGCGCCCCCCTCTCTAGTCTGACTTTATAGATACCTATCAAATCTAAAGGTGGGGCAAACTTGACATCTCGGGTCGGTTGTGTCAAGTTTCCGCTTGGCTTTTCGCCACCCTCTTAGAGGGTCTTTGAAACTTAACATTAACTGGAGGTCATTATGACTACATCTAAGACTTTTGAAGGTAACTTTAACTTAACATTTAACAAGACTACTGAACTGCTTGAACTAAAGCCTCACACTGAGGGCAAGTATACTGCTGAGACAGCAGGTGAGTGTTTAGCTTCCGCTATGGCATTCTGTGATGCTAACTCTAATGCAGGATTTAATCGTTGGGACTTTTATATCCCCAATGTTAACCAGACTATTGAGCGTGATGACAAGGTTCTTAGAGCCGAGCATGTCAGAGACGCTGTAAAGCGTGGTGATACACCAGTCGTTAGAGCAGGTAAATGGGGAAAGCCTAAGATGACTATTGCTGGTCCTGTAACACACATTAAAAAGTCTGACGATAACATTGTCACTCTTTAACATCATCATTCAGGGAGCGCTACTTAGTGGCGTTCCCTTTCTCTGTTTCTCAACCCTTATTAAAGAGGTCACTATGCAAGAAGTTTATTTATCAGTTACAAGGTCAGGTATACTAGGTTACTTTACAGGTAACTTCCTAGTGTGGAACTTGACTAGAGAAGAATATGATATGCCATCTGATTGGCATGTTGATAATTGTCAACGTAAGGGGTTTCTCTATGTCACCAGATCTTAACCCCCCTATTGAGCCAGATGAAAGTCTGGCTTTTAATTCCCCTGATGAAGTTGCCGAATGTTGGTCGGGTATAGACGCAGGTTCGGAACTTTATGCTAAACTCTGGTCAATGACCGAGTTTTATGATCGCTCTTTCAGTGAAGAGCCTGATCCTGAGAAGAATAACACCGCTTTATTCTGGGACAAGTTTACCTACGAGCAGAAGGTTGCACTAAATGCAGCCGCTAAGAAACGTAATGAGCAGTGGGATTTAGCTGTAGAATGGAAGGAGGAATAACTAATGGAGCAATCAATATTTTTACTATTCACTGCACGGGAGTACTATCCGAACGGAGGTATAGACGATTGCAAAGGCATATTCGCCACACTTCAAGGCGCAATAAACTATGCAGTTAGCAAGCAACCATCAGGTTGGTTAGACAATACTCATGTATTGGAACTAGGCGTTGGAGGCAACTTAATGGTGCATTATATCAAGCCTGATACTGGCACTCTAGAGAACTCAAAAGCGTTAGAAGAGGTCATAGAAAATCAATTTGAGCCAGATGAATATATGGGATATTCAGATTATGATGGGTGATATGTTCTGGTGGATTTTATTCTGCGCTGTAATGGCAGGGCTAGTCAGCCTTGCCGACAGCTTTTTCGATCTTGGTCTCTATGCTTTCTAGGAGTGTAGAGATTATAGGAAGCCTGCTACTCTGCGTAGCGGTAGGTTTTCTTATCGCCTTCATAGCCATCAATTTTATTCTTGGCTGTGAAACATGGGACGAGTCGTTATGGACTGATACGAACTCGTGCTTAACATTAACACAAATCATGGAGGTAACTACACATGACTAAGTCCGCACTGAAACTCTTTGTGCTTCGGTACATCAAGGGTGGAGCAATAGTCACCGAGAATGGTAAGCCACTATTCTTCAGTGACAAACGTGCCGCTAAGCACAAGCGAGACCCCGACACTATGAAGGTGTCCTTTGGCCCTGACCATAATAAGTTCCAAGCATATAAGGAGGTACTATAAATGCGAGCCGAACTATTGAAACAGACTATTAAGGATTTATTTCCTATGAAACGTCCCATCTCTATCGTCGGTGCTCCTGGCGGTGGTAAGACAACCATTGTGAGAACAGCTGCTCAGGAGATGGGTATTGGCTACATCGAGAAGCATATGCCAACGATGCTAGTCGAGGACTTTGGTATCCCTGACGTTGCCACTGAGGGTGAGTCATTCGGATACAAACTACCTGACTGGTATCCTGCCGTTGATCGTACTGACATACCTGAAGAGGGTATACTGTGCTTTGATGATCGTAACCAAGCAGGTGATGACTTGCAGAAAGTGCTTGCCAATATCCAACAGGCTAGAACACTGCATGGTGTCAAGCTCAAGGCAGGTTGGAGTGTCGTCTCTACTGGTAACAGGAAAGAGGACAGAGCAGGCGCTCAGAAGATACTTACCCACCTTGCTAACCGCGAGACTGTACTCGAACTAGATACGCACCTTGACGACTCTCGTCGGTGGATGATTGATAACGATGTTAAGACTGAGGTCGTTTCATTCATTGGCTTTCGTCCTGCTCTATTGCATGACTTTGATGCACAGCGTGAACAGAACCCTACACCACGTTCTTGGGTCGAGGGTGTCAGTGCAATACTAGGTACTGTCAGTCCTGAGGCTGAGTTCGAGTGCTTCAAGGGTGCTGTAGGTGAGGGTGCAGCGGCAGAGTTTGTTGGCTTTATACGGATCTATCGTAAGCTACCTAACCCTGACAACATCATTATGAATCCTAAGACTGCTGATGTTCCGACTGACCCTGCTACTTGCTACGCATTGTGTGGGTCTATCGCAGAGCGAGCTACTGAGAACAACTTCGAACGTGTTTGTACTTATGCAGAACGTATGGAGCCAGAGTTCTCTGTACTGACCGTATCATATGCGGCTCGTAAGAAGCCTGAGTTAGCCTCGACGCAAGCGTTTACTAACTGGGCTGTTAACCATCAAGACGTGCTATTCTAGAAACGGAGGTAACTATGAAACTATCAGATAAAGCACTACTTGTTCGATTGGGTATATCCCAATGGACTGCTCGTAAGTTTGACAAGAAGGCTACCGAACAGGTAGCCTCAGCCAATAATGCGGCTGTTAAATCAGGCAGATACAATAAGTCTCTGCTTCCGATGAATGACTTTCTGACTAGTGTACACCAGAAGTCTACACTCATTCGCAAGAAGTACTATGTAAACACTCTACCGTGGGGTATTGATGGCACACAGATTTTGCCTAGTGCTAACTACCTGTCCTTTATGACCGAGTTCCGCAAGGAAAAGTATGAATGGCAGATGGTAGTTAACTCGTTCTTGTCCGAGTATATGCGACTCAAGACCCATGCTCGTATATCTCTCAACACGTTGTACAACGAGGCAGACTATCCATCGCAAGATGAAGTTGCATCTAAGTTCAGTATGGATATGTCAATCATGCCAGTGCCAGACGGTGACTTCAGAGTTGACGTTGCAGAGGAAGAGCTTGCTCGTATTACTGCTGACGTTGAACGCAGGGTTGTTGACGCATCGCAGAACGCCATGAAGGAAGCATGGACTAGACTGCATGACCGAGTGAAGCATATGGCTGAGAAGCTAGATGACCCCAAAGCTGTATTCCGTGACACTCTCGTCGAGAATACTAGGGAGATATGTTCTGTTCTTACTAGACTGAACTTCACCGATGACCCCAACCTTGAGACTATGCGTCAAGAGGTTGAGAGTTCATTAACCAAGCATCATCCTGATGCACTACGCAATGACCCAGACTTACGTCGTGATAAAGCCGCAGAAGCCAAGGCTATCATGGCTAAGATGGGTGCTTTTATGGGAGCTAACTAATGGAGATTAGTAGAAGACTGAGCAAGTCTAAGACTGCTCTTGTGCTTGAACATCCGTTCATTGGCAATGTCGCTATGAATATGCCGTTCAAGCTGAGTGAAGATGTACCGACTGCCGCCACTAATGGTAAGCAAGTCGTGTTTAATCCTAACTTTTGTGATGAGTTGAATGATGAGGAGCTAAAGTTCCTCATCGCTCACGAATGTATGCATCCTATGATGGAGCATAACTTCCGCAGACAGAGTCGTGATCCACGCAAGTGGAATCAAGCCGCAGACTATGTCATCAACAAGCTGTTGTCAGACGAGGGCATTGGTAAGATGCCTGATTGTGGCCTATTGAGTGACGACATCTATGATTCAGGTGGCGGTACTAGTGATGGTATCTACAAGATTCTACCAGATACACCAGAGGGGCAAGGTGACCCACTTGATGACTGCCAAGATGGTGAGGGTTCACCTGCTGAACTAGAACAGCAAGCGGCAGAGTGGAAAGTCAAGGTTGCTCAAGCGGCTCAAGCCGCCAAGATGATGGGCAAGATGAGTGCAGGACTAGAGCGTCTGGTCGATGAGATACTACAACCCAAAGTAAACTGGGCTGAAGTGATGAATAACTTTCTCGTCAAGAAGCGTACCAGTGACAGAACATTTGCTAGAGCTAACAGGCGTTTCATACAGCAAGGATTGTATCTGCCTAGTATAACTGGCGAAGCACTAGGTGAGATAGCTTTCTGTGTCGATTGCTCTGGCTCTATTGGTCAAGAGGAACTCAACCAGTATGCGGCAGAAATAATCAAAGTCCATGAGGATCTGCATCCTGAGAAGATACATGTTCTCTACTTTGACTCTGAGGTATCACACTATGACATGTATGAGCAGAACGAATCACCTGTAATCAAACCGCATGGAGGCGGTGGTACTGCGTTCAGTCCTTGCTTTCGATACATGGAAGAACACGACATCAACCCTGTTGCTTGTGTGTTTCTAACTGACCTGTACTGTAACGACTTTGGTGATACACCAGACTATCCTGTATTGTGGATTTCAACCACTGATGAAGACCAAGTGCCGTTTGGCGAAGTAGTAAAGATGGAGGTATAATACTATGGCTACTGTAAGATTTTCCGATTCACTATGTGAAGACATTCGTAACAATGCGAGGGCTATGTTTAGCAAATCCATTGAAGATGCTAAGGCGGATGTACCTGCACACTGGGCTGATAAAATGTATCAGTCCTTTTTCCCTTCTGACGTTATCTCTAAGTTCAATTCGTTGCCAGATTACGCAATGAAAGAAGAATTAATGGTGGCCTTTGCAGGGTTCTCTAATGCACCAGAGGATGTATTCCAGACCGCTGAGTTTTCTAGTAAAGCCTATAAATGTGATGAGATACAGCTACACTTTAGTAAACCTATGCGTTGGCCTCATCAGTTTCAAGCAGAGGTTACAGGTTTCGAAGCAAACTGGCGGTCTGGCAAAGCTGACTTTCGTGACAGCCGTTGGGATTGGCTCAAGCCTGAGTTCAAAGAGTATGTTCGTAAGATATTCGAAGTGGAAGCTAAGCAAGCGAAGTTCCTAGAGGGTATCAAAACACTTATGAAAACATATTCTACGTTGGCTCCTGCACTGAAGGCTTTCCCTGCACTGTGGGACTTAGTTCCTGATGAAGCTAAGGAACGTCACAAGAAGATAGTAGAACGCAAGAAGGCCGAGGTAGATGTCGATAGTATGGACATCAAGGGCATGACTGCGGCAGTAACATTTTCCAAACTAACGAGGTAACAATGCGACAAGAACAATGGATTGCACTGAAAACTGTGCTTAAACACACTAAGGATTACGCTGAACAACAGCGTAAGAAAGACTGTTCATCAAGGGCTGAGCTTAATCAGCATTGGTCAAACAGCCACCAGTCATTGTCAGATATGGTTGAGTTCCACAAGGGGGAATACATCTACCATTCTATTCTGAACAATGTCGATATAGATGAGATTATTTTGGCTGTAGAAGCCTATAATCCTTCGGTCGATAGGACTGTATTGGAAACGCAAGACCCTGAGTTGGGTTCGCTTAACGATAAGGAAAGAATATACAAGCGAGAACGTTTATTAGATAAAATTAAATTACTTCAAAATCATTGGGTATGGAGGAAAATATGAGTAGTTGGTTAGAGATAACACCTAAAGGTGTAGACAGTTATGAAAAAGCCGAGAGGCTATGGTCAAGGGTGCGTAGTCCACACAAGGGCAAGCCTATCACTGGTTGGTTGCGTATGTTCAAGGAGGGTAACGGCACGTTTGTATTCAAGTTGCAGAGTTACTCTGATACGCCAGACCTATGTCGGCTGACGCCTGACAACAGGCTGACGTTCGTTGCCTCGGAAGGTTGTTTCAAATCTCATTCCCAAACGCTAGTGTCATCACTACACAGGTGGCTACCGCTTACCACTGTGCGTCATAAGACAGGTCTTTATCGCATGGCAGGTACAGACATTGTCCAGAAGAAGATGCAGAAAGCATACGACGATGACCCTGATAACAAGGGCAATACAGGCAACTACTCACCGCATTACTGGGAGATGTATGGTCACTATATGCCAGTGATGAGAGCAGAAGCGTACTACTTCCAAGGCATTGAGTTCGATATGATAAGCGGTGAGTGCCTTAATCCACAGCCAGATATAAAAATGATAGAGAAACCAGAAGAACGTAAGAAGTGGCGCAGAGCATTGACTGCTTTCAAGAAAGGTATCAAGGCTCGTGTCAGAGTTCATGCGTTTGATGGCATCATTGATAAAATGTGGGCAGAGCGTAACACTAAAGACAGGTGGGATTGGCAACAACCACAATGGGATTCAAACCAATGGCTAGACTTACTTGAGAAGTGCATACGTCAGAACGAGTTCCCACCTGAGTTACTCATGGGGCTAGCACAGACTACGACTGACGGTTACTACATGAGTAGCAAACCAGAAGGTAGTCATATACTCAAAGCATTAGAGTATGTATGTAATGGGCAGAGTATTGCATTGCGTAGACGCTTCAATGTGTTTGAAGAAGAACCCCAGAAGGCGGCGTAACATGATCGAATATTTCACTGCTCTTGTAATCGCATATACTCTACAAGGTTACGACATTGAAACTGCTGTATGGTTCAAGAACGAAAGACATTGTTTAAAAGCCATGAATAACAGAAGTGCAGATATGATGTATGATTACCTATATGAGTTGTACGGTAATGAAATTTCTATGGGCTGTTACCCATCCGATAAAATATCGAAATTACCAAGACCAAAGATTAGACCAGAGAGGAATTAAAATGGTAGGAACCCCTAGGAAGCAGAGTAGGAAGGCTACTAAAAGCCAGAAGAAAACTGCTGTACTCGACAGGTTTACTATAAAGCCTGATAAATCTGCGTTACTTGCAAGGATGAAAAAGGTAGCTGACGAAAGGAGGGCTAAAGAATGACAGTTGTAGTATGGGATGGAAAGACCTTAGCCACTGATAGGCAAGCCAATGATGGCTCTATGAAGTGGGAGGCAGAGAAGGCTTGGTATGTAGCCTATAAAGTAGAGAAATATATGAAAGGCGCTACCAACAATCCTTTGTATGTTAACAAACACGCTATCGTATCAGGCATTGGAGTACTGGGTAGTATACTAAATATGCGAGATTGGTTCGTGAGTGGTGCCGATCCTGCGAAGCTAGATGTACAGCCCAACTCAGCAGAACTTATTGTCGTGTCTGAAAAAGGTCTGGCTGTCTGGTCAGCTAATGGAACATCCGTGGAGCTATCAGCACCTATGGCTTTCGGAGAAGGTAGGGAGTATGCGCTTGGCGCAATGGCAATGGGAGCGACAGCACAAGAGGCTGTGCAGATTGCTAATGAATATTCTTTACATTGTGGCAAAGGTGTATCATGCTATACCTTACAAGGTAGTAAGGTTCTAGGAGGAATAAATGGCGAACCGAAGAAAGTCTAAGAAAGAAAAGGTATGGGCTTACCTGTTGAAAAACAAACTAGCCACTGGCAAAGAAGTAGCTAGAGCTACAGGTGTTTCGTATACCTATGTTAATAAACTAATGAAAGGTATAGGTACACCGAGGGAGGTATTCGAACAGGAAGAAGAGTTCTCAATAGACGAGATACTTGAACCTAATAAGGGCGAAGATTATCCAAAGCCTATGGGTAGGGCTGAGATCCTACAGGAAGCAACACGCCTGACAACAGATGCTCGTGAGAAAACACACGGCACTATGGCCGATAACCTTGGTTGTATTGCTGACTTGTGGAACGCATATCTCAAGGGCAGATGGCATGGGCTAAACGGTAGTGATGTTGCTCTAATGATGACACTAGTCAAAGTGTCTCGTGCTAAAAACAATCCATGTCATGCAGATAACTGGGTAGATGGCGCAGGTTATATGGCTTGCGGTGGAGAGATTGGCACAGAGCTTGTTGAGTTCGCAGACTTAACCAACGATATGACACCGCTTGCAGAAGGGCAGGGTCTATAGCATGGACATCGTCACCATTGATTTTGAAACTTATTACGATAGGGAATATTCGCTGTCTAAAATGACAACGGAAGCCTATGTTCGTGACCCTCGCTTTGAGGTGATAGGTGTATGCGTCAAGGTGAACGACTTTCCTACCGATTGGTATAGTGGTGATAATGTGGGTAAGTTTCTTAACTCGTTAGACTATTCTGACAAGGCGATACTTGCTCACAACACTGCGTTTGATGGGGCTATCTTGTCATGGCACTATGGAATCAAGCCTAAGTTCTGGTTCGATACCATGTCTATGGCAAGACCCTTACACAATGCTACAGTAGGTGGCTCACTGAAAGCACTAGCCTCTTACTACAAGTTAGGTGAGAAAGGTGATGAAGTGTTCAATAACATGGGCCGTCACAAGAAGGACTTCACACCAGAACAACTTGACAGGTATGCTGCGTACTGCATCAAGGACGTAGACCTGACGTATCAACTATTCAAAAAATTAAAGGTGGGTTTTCCTGTGTCTGAACTAATGGTTATTGACCAGACGCTAAGGATGTATACCCAACCTGTCATACAACTCGACACGGAAGTGCTTGCACAGCACTTAGAGAAAGTAAAAGCAGACAAGCGAAAGCTGATTGAGGACTTGGCACTCAAGGGATTGGGTGAGGAGAAGGTAAAGAAAGCTCTCATGTCTAATCAAATATTTGCTAAGCTACTTACTACGGTAGGTGTTGAACCCCCCATGAAAACAAGTCTACGCACAGGTAAGGAAACATATGCCTTTGCTAAGACAGATAAAGAGTTCACTGCTTTACTTGACCATCCAGACCCACGCATACAAAACCTAGTGGCGGCAAGGTTAGGTACTAAATCTACAATCGAAGAGACACGCACTGAGAACCTGATGAGGGTGGCTGAGCGTGGCGCATTACCTATCATGCTTAACTATTATGGCGCACATACAGGTAGGTTTTCTGGTGGAGATAAACTTAACCTACAGAACCTACCACGCAACGGAAAGATACGAAGCGCACTGACTGCGCCCATAGGAGAGATACTAGTAGCTTGTGATTCGTCACAGATAGAAGCTCGTATGGTTGCTTACATCGCAGGTCAATATGATCTAGTGCAAGCGTTCAAAGAAGGGCGTGATGTTTACAGTGAGTTCGCATCTGAGGTCTATGGTAAGACAGTTACTAAGGCTGACAAGATTGAACGGTTCGTTGGTAAGACCTGTATACTTGGGTTAGGTTATGGTATGGGGCATGTAAAGTTCCGTAACACACTTGCGCTTGGGCAGGGAGGTATCTCTGTTGATATAGATGAGAACGAAGCACAACGTATTGTTAGATTGTATCGACAGAAGAACCACAAGATTGTATCCCTCTGGAATAAATGCGGTCATGCTTTGACTACTATGGTAGCAGGAGGAAGCGGCAATATTACTGACCTATTACCATACGACAACAACGGCATAATTTTACCCAGTGGTTTACGCATAAAGTATAATGCGCTAAGGCAGACACCAGATGGCTTTGAGTATATCGCAGACGCACGAACTTATAAGAAACTAGTCAAAGCCAGAGTGACTACAGGTGAGGAGATAACTATAGATTGGACACGCATCTATGGTGGGAAGGTAACAGAGAACGTAGTCCAAGCATTAGCTAGGATTGTGGTCGCAGAACAAATGACATCTATCGGGCAGTCATACCATGTTGCGTTTCAAGTACATGACGAGATCATCATAAGCTGCCTGGAAGAGCAAAAGACACACGCACAGGAACTTGTTGAGAGGAGAATGTCTACGCCTCCCAGCTGGGCACAGGATTTACCTGTTGCTTGTGAGTCGGGCATCGGCTATAACTATGGTGATGCTAAGTAAACTTTACCGTGGGTGGTTAATACCGCCTTCACGGTGCAACCCTATGGAGTTTTAATGCAGATAGCACATTCTTTCTCGGCAATTAAGATGTATGAGAACTGTCCTAAACGGTACTATCATCAGAGAGTAACTAAAGAAGTTCAAGATACAGGGAGCGAAGCAAGTATATATGGCAACCGCATCCACGAGTTCCTAGAGCAACGCCTTGTGAACGACACAGTCTTACCACAAGAGGCTGCTAAATACGAAATACTTTGCCAGACTATAGAGAACATGGCAAAGGGTGGAGAGTTACACGCAGAGAGACAGATGACGCTGACAGAAAACCTTACACCAACAAGTTGGTTTGCGGAGGACGCTTGGTTTAGATCCATACTCGACGTTTTAATTATTAAAGATGGCACAGCTATAGTTGTAGATTGGAAAACAGGTAAGCGCAGACCAGACTTTACACAGCTTGAGATGTTTGCGTTGCAAGTATGGAAACATTTTCCTGAGATTGTGCAGATAAAAACTTTATTTGTATGGCTCAAAGAGATGAAGATGGACTCAGAAACGTACAGTCGAGAGCAATCAGAAGAGCTATGGCAGAATTTACTAGGTCGCATCAATAGAATACACCAATCAGTAGAGCATGAGAACTGGCCTGCTAAACCCAGTGGCTTATGTGGTTGGTGTCCTGCAAAAAATATTTGCGAATATGCACAGATATAACTTGACGAGTATGTAATCTTATGGCATCTACACCAGAAGGTAAGGTAAAGAGTAAACTTGACAAGATGCTGAAGGCAGAAGGCATCTGGTATTACAACCCCCAAGCAGGACCGTTTGGTAGGGCAGGTATACCTGACAAGGTTGCGATAATAAGTGGACGATTTATAGGAATTGAGTGTAAGGCGGATAAGACAAAGAAACCTACAGCACTACAACTAAAAGCGATGAAGGAGATAGAGATGGCAGGGGGCAAATGCTTTCTCGTATATGACGAAGATACCATAGAGGAAGTTCGTCAGTACATTAAGAGTAAACAAGACACGAGTTGGGTAGAGTTAGAATGATAGTAGTAGAGCAAGCAAAGGCTCTAGCACTAAACCTTACAAAACCAAACAGAGTGTTAGAGACAATACCAACTGCGAAGATACTTAACTTCAAAGGTAAAGACCTAGTGGTAACACCGCATGGTCAAGATGAAGTGAAGGTACTACGCAACCTAGGGATAAAAGCACCTGCACCTATTCTATATTATTACGATTGGGTAGGTCAGTTTACACCGTATGAACACCAGAAGATGACTGCCGCCTTTCTAACTATGAACCAGAAGGCATTGGTTCTTAACGAGATTGGAACAGGTAAGACACAGTCCGCACTGTGGGCGGCTGACTACCTTATGAGAACAGGTTCTGTTAAGAAAGTCCTAATCATATCCCCGCTATCCACGCTTGAACGTGTATGGGGTGACGGTATCTTTATGGGCTTTCCTAATCGTAAGCATGTAACTTTACATGGTACTGCGGCTAAGAGGAAAAAACTATTACATGTAGATGCTGACTTCTTTATTATAAACCATGATGGTTTCCCTATCATAGCCGAGGAAGCCCTTGATATGTTCGACTTAGTTATAGTTGACGAGGTGGCTGTCTACCGCAATCCGTCTACAAACAGATTTAAGATCTTGAGGAAGTGGATGGGGAAGAATACAGGAACACGTTTATGGATGATGACAGGTACACCCACGCCGAATGACCCGACAGATGCTTGGGCATTAGCAAAGCTAGTGGATAGCCCACACTGCACCAAGACCTACACTGCGTTCAGAGAACAGGTGATGATGAAGATAGGCCAGTGGAAATGGATACCAAGACCAGAGTCAGTGGAGACTGTAAAACATATCTTGCAACCTGCTGTTAGGTACACAAGGGATGAGTGCTTTGATCTACCTGACACAGTATTCCAGACACGAAAGGTCGATCTAACAAAGGAACAGAGCGATCACTATACAAAGATGCTTCGTCATTTCGTTATAGAGATGGCAGAGGAAGGTACTATCACCGCTGTTAATGAAGCGGTCAAGTTACAGAAACTTGTTCAGATAGCTTGTGGCGTAGCCTATGGGGATGATGGTCGCCACATTGAACTAAACTGTTCCCCAAGAGTGAAACTAGTAGAGGAGGTAATAGATGAAGTAGGAGGTAAAGTTATTATATTCGTACCATTGACAGGTACGCTACGCATGTTGGAGCGAGAGCTAGGAAAGAAGTGGTCAGTCGGTGTAGTGAATGGCGAAGTATCTGCCAAGAAGCGCAACGAGATATTCTACAACTTTCAGAATAGCAAAGATCCACATGTATTAATTGCTCACCCTGCAACGATGGCGCATGGGCTAACCTTAACATCTGCATCGACAGTGATTTGGTATGGGCCAGTAACAAGCAATGAACAATATGTTCAAGCGAATGGGCGGATTGAGCGAATAGGTAAAAAACATGTATCAAATGTAATTCACATTGAAAGTACAGAAGTAGAGTACCGAATGTATGAACGGCTCAAGAACAAGCAGAAACTACAGGGCTTGCTACTTGATTTGATACAACAAGAAACGAGGTAATACTATGAATCTTAATGTAGACCAAGTGATAGAAGCGTACCTCAAGTATCGCAATAAGAAGGAAGCCCTTGAAGCTCAGATCAAAGAACAGGTCAAAGAACTCAAGGATAAGATGGCGAAACTTGAAGCGTGGATAAAGACAAAAGCTGATGCCGAGGGGGTAACGTCTTTCAAGACAGCACATGGCACTGCCTTTGTCACAACCAATGACTACGCTAACGTAGCAGACTGGGATGCTGTTCTTTCTTTCATTAAAGAGAACGATGCATACGACATGCTAGAGAAGCGAGTTAGTAAACAAGCTGTTCGTGGATATATAGACCAGAAAAAGTCTGTACCATCTGGCGTAAACTACGGCACACGCATAGATGTAAACGTCCGCAAACCTGTAGCAAAAGTGGATGACTAATGTTTAATTCTAGACTTTCAATTAAGGATTCTAGATTCCATGTGAGTACGCCAATGCTTGATGCACAACTTGAGGCAACAAGTTTAGGTGTGATTATTGTTGGTGCTAACCCACACTTGTCTAAAGAGTGGTACGAGCAATCGTATGACGGAGACAAAGGGTCATCTACACCAAGTTGTTTTTCTCTTGATGGTCAAACACCTAATGAGAAAAGTAAGCTACCACAAAATGACCTATGCGCTTCTTGTCCACAGAACGCATGGGGTTCAAGACTTACACCAGAGGGGCGTAAGATAAAGGCGTGTTCAGATCAGAAGCGTCTTGCTCTAGTGATGGCTGATAAGGCAGGTGGAGAAGTCTACCTACTAAAAGTCACACCTGCATCTCTGAGTAACTTGAACACATATCAAAAGACTTTGATGACTAGAGGCATTGCTCCTGAGATTGCAGTGACCACTGTCTCATTCGACACAGATGTACGCTTCCCTAAGTTGAAGTTTGCGTTTGGCGGATTTGTTGATGCTAGCGCACAACATATAGTTGATAAGTTAATCGGTTCTGATGATGTAAAGATCATCACAGGAGAACTTGCTTATGCAAGTGGGCAAATACCTACTGCATCGGACTTCGGTTTTGGTGAGGAAGTAGGTTTCATTCAAACTAAACATGAACTAGGAGGTTCAAATGACGACTAATGCATTTTTTACAACTGCAAAGGGTGAAGCATATTACCCTTACATCTCTGCACCTGACACTAAATTTGATGAGTCGGGTCACTACAAAGTAAACCTGTGTCTTTCACAAGAGGATGCGGCTCCAGTGCTTGAGATAATCAAGAACATCATTGCCGAGAACAAGGCATCACTAGAGCAAGCAGGTCAAGGCAAGAAGCTAAAGAAGGCGGCTCCCCTACCATTCGAACAAGAACTGGATGAGGATACCAACGAACCTACTGGTAATATTATCGTTAAGTTCAAGTCTAAGGCCGCATACAAACCTGCTGTCTTTGATGCAGATGCTCAGATGATGAACAAACACAACATCTATGGTGGCTCTAAGATAAAGGTTAGCAGTAAGTGCGACTTCTATAATTCACCTAGTATTGGCTATGGCGTGGCTCTGAGGCTACGAGCAGTACAAGTACTTGAGTATGTTGAAGGCTCAAGCAATGGTAATAAGTTCGGCTTCGATCAAGAAGAAGGCTTTACTATTGGTGAAGAGTTTACTGCTGAAGCTACTCCTGCACCTGAGCCAGTCGCACAGGAACCTGTTGCTGTAGCTGTTGCCGAAGTCCCTAAGCCTGCACCTACCAAGGTTGTAGAAGCTCCGAAGCCTACCCCAAAGGTAGCTGAAGAGCCTGCACCTGCACCTGCTGTTAATAGTCAGGCTAATGACTTAGCCGCAGAGATTGCTGATTTGATTGGAGCGGCTGATGACTAATACGCCACCGCTAGACTTCACGAAAGTGGAAGCACTGCGGAAACATATGCTACTTACTACAGGTAATATGGCTGAACTGTTTGAGGTATCACGAATGACTTACTACGCATGGGTAAAGGGTAAGCCTATTCGTAAGAAGAATGATAAGAAAGTACGACTTGCCTTGAAGCAGTTGTTATCCATTATGTCTAATGGGTGGCCAGAGCCAGAAGTTATTGCTATGGAACAGAAGTATCGTTTTCAAAGGCTTCTTGAGATTTTAAATAAAGAAGAGTAGAGTAGACGAGAGGGGGTTAACACCCCCTTTCGAAACTGTGAAGGTAACAACAAATGGATACGCTGAAATTTTTACAGCGAGTCCTACCGTCCGAAGGGTATTATGTAACTACACTTATAGCTCCTGATGGCAAAGTCCAACAAGGGTTTTTTGATACGGTAGAGGAACTCGCTACGGCCTGTAAAAGGCTATCAACATCACAGCCAGATAAGAACGTCTATTTCGCTGTGTCTGCTTTCGGTAACAAGGGCAATAGAAAGCAAGACAATGTACGAGCGACAAAGATAGTAGCTGTTGATGTGGATTGTGGAGAGGGTAAGCCTTTCCCCACATGGAAAGAAGGGCTAGTTGCACTGGGTAAATTTGTTTCTGAGATGAGACTACCCAAGCCACTAATCATACACTCTGGTAATGGACTGCATGTCTACTGGGTGCTTGATGAAGAACTAGAACCAGATAATTGGAAGCCTTTAGCCGAGGCTATGAAGCAAGCCTGTGTAGCAAAAGGGTTTGATGTTGACCCTGCTGTACCTGCTGATAGCGCAAGAGTACTGCGCCCTGTTGGTACGACAAACATAAAGGGTGGCAACGAAGTAAAGCTACTTGTTGACGCAGAACCTATAAGCGTTTCAACTCTGAGGGATTGTCTAAGTTATTACTTCCGAGCAGCGCCTGGGACTAGTGAAGGTCATACTCGTGAGAACTCGTTGCTAGATAATCTAGCAGTAAAACAGGAGTTTCCACCTGCTGTTGGGTCAGTGGTGGCTAGCAAATGTAAACAGATAGAGTGGGCTATAGCTAACCAGAACGAGGTCGATGAGCCACTATGGTACAACCTTATTGGTGTAGCCGCACACTGTATTAATCCAGAGGACACAGCAAAAGAATGGAGTAGCCAACATCCCGCGTATGATGAGAAGGCAACCATACAGAAACTTGCTCACTGGAAAGAGTCAACTACTGGGCCAACAACTTGTGCGAAGTTTGAAGCAGATAGACCGAACGGATGTAGAGGTTGTAAGTTCAAGGGTAAGATTGGTTCACCTACTAGACTTGGGGTGCAGTATCAGGAAGTAGCTGTTCCACAGGAAGCGTTAGATAAAGTAGCTAACTCTGTGCCTATGCCTAAACCTTTCAAGCGTACAAAGGATGGCATCAAAGTAACCATAGACGATACAGATATTGATGTATGTAAGTTCGACATCTATCCAGTTGGCTATGGGTATGATGAGTCACTGGGTTATGAGACTGTTAGGTTTCATTGGAACAGACCGCATATGGGGTGGCAAGAAATCACATTGAGGCAGGCGCACTTAGCGGAGGGCAGTCGAGAGTTTGCAACGGCAATCGCAGACCAAGGTATTGTCCTATATAACAAAAGACAAACGGAGTATTTTCAACTTATGATGCGGTCATATATGGAAGAGCTTAGACAAATCCGTGCCATGACCAATCTCTACTCTACTATGGGATGGAAGGAAAACAATACGGCATTTGTTCTAGGTGACACAGTCATTAAGCGTGAGGCTAATGGGGTAGTGTCAGAAGAAACTATAAAGCTATCGTCTGGAGTACAAAGACAAGGCAGTGAACTATACCAGACTAAGGGTACACTGGAAGGATGGGCATCACTAACATCCGTACTAGAGAAGGCAGATCTAAAAGCACATATGTTTACACTAGGCGTGGCTTTCTCTGCCCCACTTTATAACTTCACTGGACTCAAAGGACTGACAGTGTCGCTCTACGGTGCGACAGGTGGAGGTAAAACTCTAGCACAGTACTGGGCGCAGTCGATATACGGCAACCCTGACAAGCTACACTTTGCGGCTAAGTATACACAGAACAGCTTGTTCTCACGACTTGGTACATACGCTAACCTTCCGCTGACCATAGACGAAGTCACTATGATGAATGATAAAGAGGTCGGAGACTTCTGCTATTGGGTAACTCAGGGGCGAGACAAAGCTAGGCTAAACCGCAACGCAGAAGAACGAGATGCAAAGACTTGGGCTACACCAGTGGTAGTATCCACCAACAAGTCTCTGCAAAGTAAACTGATTGCGTCTGGCTTGGACACAGATGCACAGATGGCTAGACTACTGGAGGTTACAGTACCACAGAGTCCTATCTTTATTAGGAACTCAGAGGCAGGGCGTAAGATATACGAAGCAATACACTCTAACTATGGTCACGCAGGTAGGGTCTTTATAAAGAACCTTATGGAGATGGGCGAAGATGGCATACAAGCCGCCATAGCAGAGGCATCACAGACATTTACTAGTAAGTATAAAGCAAAGTTTAGTGGCGAAGAACGCTACTGGGAACAGTCTATTGTGTTAGCTGATTTAGGTATGAAGTTAGCGAATGACTGGGGGCTTCTACAATTTGATTATCGACAAGCAACCGAGTGGGTACTGTCACAGATCGGAGCTATCCGCAGAACAGTACAAGAGAACCAAGTTGATTCGTTCGATCTTATTGCAGAGTATATGGCTGACAGTGCAGATGCACAGGTAACAGTCATGCACACAGCAGGGCAGAAACCACAGCCTGATTACAGCCGTATGCCACGAGGAGATATTAGAGTTCGTCTTGATGTGTTCCGTAAATCTGCGGCTGACCCATTCGATAAGGGTACTATGATGATTGACCGCACTCACTTCCGCAAGTGGTTGTCGGTTCGAGGAGCTGACTACAAGTCATTCAAACAGGAACTTACTGTGGAGAATGTAGTAGCCACACCTAAATCAGAGAAGGCATCGCTAGGTAAAGACACACCGATTAAGCTAGCGCAGTCGTATGTCATAGGCTTTAACCTAACGCATCCACGTTTTCAGAGCTTGCTAGAGAACGCTGATGTTACCGCTGATGATATGGCATACGGTCAGATGCAAGTAGTACAGGACTAGAACTTCTCATCATTCAAAGCGTAGATACGCATTAGCTCTTCCAAGTCGTTACGGATAGCGGTTGGCGCAGTCTTCAGATATCTCTGTCCAGTAGGCATAGCCGCAGACTTAGCTGACCGCTTAGCTCGTTTCTCAAAGTCCTTGAACTCAAAAGCTGTTCCTCTGTGAATTATATTCCAATCCCTAACCATACCTACAACCTCTCGCATACGAGCGCGGTCTTTCTCGACATAGGCTTTGACGTAAGCGGCAGTGTAATCTCCACGAAGATACTTAACATACTCAGCTTTAAACTTACCTAGCCGTACTATGTCGTTCTCTCTAGTAGCTACGGATGGGTAGAAACCTGCGGCACGCAGAGCTATCTGCGCCCAATCAGCAGATGGATCAATCACTTTACCCTGCGAGTTTGTTACTGCGCCAGTATCAAAGTAAGTGTGAGCATCAATGACACCTCGTAATCCGGCGACGGGGAGGTTTCGTAAAGACCCAGTGAAACTTGATGTCTGGTCTCTGAGTCCAACTACTCCGGCAGCATACTTGCTAAAGCTACCTGCTGTTACAAACGCTCCTTCAAGACCTGAGTATACTGGCCCAAAGAAGTTCGTTAATTCCCTAGACGAATCAGCACCTGCTCTTAGTGCGCCAGTTAAAGGAATAAGATCACCAAAACCTAAACGAGTGGAGAATGTACCTGCTGATATTTGATCAAGAAATCCTCTCATCATCCACTTTGCAGAGCCGGGGGCTAAGCCCTCAAACAACCTGATAACTTCTTCCTCTACGCTTGCCTTCTTGATACCGAAGAGTTGGAGCAGAGTGTCAATCAAATCAGCTAGGTCATCTGCGAATGGTAGACCTTTTATTCCAGACATAAGGAATAGCATACCTAAGAACATCAATCTACCCTGCGGACTCATGCCTTTCATCATCTGTATGGTGATGATTGAGAACTGTTTGTATATGAACAAGTACTGACCTACGTTACCACGAGCCATCTCTGGGCGATTAAACATACCGTATTCACCCTGAGAAGTATTCACCGCAGTACGAGCAAACTCAGTGGCTTCCGAATTTATTCGACCTTCTAGATCTAGGAATTTTTCTTGTACCCCTCTTTGCTCTCTAAGGCTTTCTCCTAAGGCTTCTAGCTGAGTGTATTCTGGTGAGTTTGCTATTGCTCTTTTCTTATGCAGACGGAAAGCTGCTAGTGCAGTGGATCTTCTGTTAAGTTGTTCTGTATAAGAGAACATCGACATCCATGCTTTTACTGCGCCCTGTAGTTTGTTGCTGTGAATACCGCCTCTAGCTGTGCCTATTAAGGCGTTAGCCTGTGCAGCCTGTAGAACACCTTCAGATGTAGCGCTTGCTAAGAACTTTGCTTCGTCGTTAGTAATCCCATACTTATCCAATAGCTGTTGTTTGCCGATAATATTAGTGATGTATGTCGCATCAGACAATTTAAAATCGAACATATTTCTAGCTGCTAGTTGCATCTCTAGCGCAGCGTTACTGATACCAAATCCGCCCCCGAAGCCTCTAGCTTCATTGTAGGTAGCTAAGTAAGGCACACTATGTGTCATCATTGAGACCGTGTTTATAAATGCGGTTGCAACTGAACCGCCCAACTGAGCAACAACTGTCCACATCTTCAGACGAGAGCCTGTTTCACCTGACAACAAGTCCTCGGTTGAGTCATTAATGTTAGCTACATCAGCGTAGAACTGTTGAAGTCCTAATGCAGCAGCCCTGTAGTCTTCACCTCTACCGAGGTTCTTCATAGGCTTACCTGTAACTCTGTTAATAGCCTGATTTCTACCATCACCTGCCATATACTGATACATGTAAGCATACTTATCGTATTCAGTATTTGCTCTACGCATATCCTCTGGATCTAGGTCAGTGCGCTGTGTCTGTGCATACAGCTTCCTTAGTTTTGATTCATCGCCACGCCAGAAACTATCTCGTAACATGATGTTGTTTAGGCGGTGTCGATAGAAAACCTGCCCTGAGATGTGTCCTTGTGTCTCAAGGTATTCTGCTGTGCTACGAACTACATCTTCATCCCAACCTGGAACACCTGTTCTTTCTAAACTTCTACGAGCACGGTCAGTCTGCTTAGTCAAAGCCTCTGTAATACGTTCTAGTTCAGTTGGGTTAATGTTTACATCAAGCCGTGCTAGTGTAGCCGTAAAGTCCTCAAGGCTAAACTGTTGTCCTAAGACAGAACCCTGACGCTTCTTCTCGGTAATTGCGCGGAAGGTTATGGTTCGTTCCTGTCCGGTATCATCTTCAATGGTAAACTCTGTACCGCCAAACTCATCGTTAAGGTTCTTCGCTATAACTCTAGCATCATCACGCCCCTGAGCTTGGTAGTATGGAAGAACAGATTTCCAAATGTCATTTAGTTTTACTTCTTCGTTGTTATCATTATATGCCACGAGTCTTATCTGGTGGTCGCCTCGTCGTGTAAACGGCACATACGATGTCATAATAGTCCGCTTGGCGTTAAACTGTGCGTTTGCCATATTTACTTCTAGTAGATACAGATTGCCAATGGCAGAGGTAATTAAGTTTGCCTGCTCTTTAGAATAGTTCTTATCTGACAGAGAATCTAAACCATCTATGATAGGCTGGAAGTCTACCCCTTGAAACTTAGCTGTTTTTTCGCGTGCTTCTTTCCAATCTTGTACTTTATCTTTATTAAACAATGCACGGTTAATCTCTCTTAGAAAGTCTCTTGCGTCTTGCAGTGACTCTTGATTGTAAGTTAATGTACCGCCCTCGTTCTTTGCGTCCTTCTGATAGATGTCCACATAGCGATCCATAACACGTCGCATAACAGAAACGTCTTGGTCAGACATTCTGTAGGATTCCTTGAACGATGATATTGTTGCGTCTTTCTGAGCAATGGCACCTTCTATTGTAGATCGAACCACATCGAGTGCAGATTGGTTTACAGCCTCACGTTGCTCATTATAGATTCTCCACACCCTATCAGTAATAGGAACCCCTAGATCGAACGGTTTAGTTTCAACCGCTCCTGTTTGTGGATTTTCTACTGATGTAATTACGTTACCGTTAGCAAAATCTTCACGGCTTACTTGACCTACTTGTTTTGCTGCTTCGAACAACTCACGGTGGATACCTACTTTACCGTCTTGGATAAAGACAAGGTCTTTGAGCTGAGTCTCACCGTCAAGGTCTGTCACTGACAAGTCTCTGATTTCAGCGTCTGTTACTTGGTCAGCTTTATATAGCGCACCGTGAGCTAATAGTTTACCGGCTTGTAGAAGTTCTTCACGAGTTGGCCCGCCCTGTTTGTTACCGTTCTCGTCTGTAAAGCTAAAGGCAGAGTTAGAGAACGCTGTAAGACTTTCGTAGTTGGAAAGAAAACGTCTGGCACGGTTAGCACGAGCTTGGAATATATTAAACACCTGCTGCAGACCATCGCTACGAGTAGCCATATTATCTAACGACTGTACGTTCTCTGCAAGTTTACCAAAGAAAACACCTACATCTGTAATCTTTTCTATATCTTTTAGATCAGCAATCATCTTCTTGAGTGCACGCATACCACCATAGTTGCCGCTGCGCTTGACGTAAGCATTAGAGTTTAAGGCTCTTGTGGCAACGTCTGCAGTATCTTCTGCAAGAGAATAACGCACCAACGTGTTGTCACGTTGTAAGCTCTGCAAGTTACGTCCTAGTTCCTGCATTGATACTAGACCGCTACCGCCCTGCAACAAGTTTCTGCGTGATTGACGTAGCATGTACCTGGCCAGATCATCGGTAAAGTCAAAGCCTAGTTTATTCAGAGCATCTTTGACAGCGTACCAAATCTGTTTAATGACGCTGGAGTCTAGGTCAGCGGCTCTGTTTGCCATCTCTTCTTCGATAGCTTCGATACGCTCCATGCCCATCTCGACACGACGATTAACCATTACGCGCAGACTTGAGTCAGATAGGTACACATTCTCTAGGTTCTTCTCTAGAGTTTTCCTATCCATAAACGCGCCCATGCCAAAGTGACCCATAGCTTCGTGAGCTACTACGAACTTGGCTTGCTTCTCTGTCTTAATTCTATCACTAAATATAACAATCTCATCACCTAGCGATACACCTGCAGCAGGAGCATCAGCAAAGTTAGGTCGTCTTTCAGCTATACGTTTATAAAGCTCTGGGTTAGTACGCAGTAGATCGTTCTGATCTCTAAACACAGATACCTTAGGTTTTACTTTTAGCTTACTAATAGCTTTGTTTACGATAGCTTGGACACGCAGTTTAGGCAGCGGATTATTAATAGGTGTACCATCTTCCATGAGGAAGAAGCGTCCTGTCTTCTCATCTGCAGCTTTCATTGCTGCGTCCATTGTATCTGAGTCTTCCTCAACTGCTGGCGCTGCGTTAGTCAGAGGCGCTTGGGCATTACCCATAATAGCCTCGTGTGGCTTACCTGTAATCTTAACATCTTTAGCAATTCTCTCTACAAGACCACGGCGTGTAGCATATTCATACCACGGCTTAATAGAAGATAGTGAGTCATAGGTCAGTGCGTATTTGACAAAACGTTTGTCAAGCATTTTTAACTGGCCTTCACTAAAGTCAGATGGTGCTGTAAACGCTTTGTCTACATATGCTTTAGCTCTTGTTCTGGCAGCTTTTTCATCTACGGCTGCAGCGTTACTGCCTGTAGGTGCAGGTGCCCAGTAAGCTATATCCATAAGATAGTTAGCTTCAGTATCTATATCAGATAGAGTTTTACCTTGGTCGTTTTCAAACTCTTCGATTACTTCTAGGATTGCAATCTCTTCGGCGTTCTTCTCAGGGTCTAGAGCTACTTGAACAGTTCCCCCCTGTACGCTATCTTCCTGCGTACCTTGTTGACTGTCAGCTTCCCTAGTGGCTGCTTCAGCTTCCTCAGCTGCGCTTGCTTTCTTGCGATCTTGCGCTTCTCTGAGGCGCTCTTTAGACCTATCCTTTCTGGTAGTTCTTTGTTCTTGGGTGTCTGGCTGGCCAGTTCCTGTGCCAACTCCGGCAGATTCTCCACCATCCACCTCTGCTGGGCTTTGCTCTTGAACGACATTATCTTGTGCCTCCTGTAGCTTAGCGACTTGCTGCTGTAGTTTATTAACCGCCTCAGCAACAACAGGGTCAACTTGAGGCGGAATGTTTAGTTGAGATATATCAACTTGTTGTGGTGTGGTTGTCTCCTCTACCGCCCGGCGTAAGTTAGTTAATGCTTGAGATGCAATAGGCTGTATTGCAGCTACTGTAGGTTGGCCACGCTGAGTAAATAATGCTCCTTGACCTGCGGCTCGTGCCTCAGCTGGAGTCATTGGGCGTGCTGCTTCTTCAGCTGCCTTCTCTGCTTCACGCTCCTGCTTACGGCGTAGACGATTAGCTTTGTTGATTGCTTTCTGTTCCGCTTTGGAAGGTTTTGGGAGCTGCACTACTCCACGAAACAAATCTAACTGGCGAGGCGGAGCAACAGGAACTGGTACAGTTGGGAGATCCTGAACCGGCGCTGCCACGGGAGGAAGATCTGGCTGCGTCACGCCTTGCTGCTCCGCCTCATAGGCCGCAATCTCCTCTGCTGCACGCTCTTGTTCAAGAGATGTAAGGAGTTCGCGGTTATTCCGTTCAATCCGTTGGTTCTCTACCCTTAGCGACTCTGCACGAATGGCTTCATTCTCTGCCTGTAATTGGGCTTGTCTTTCTGCTTCAGCATCAGCCTCTACTTTACGCTGTGCTGCTTCCTGCATACGTTCTTGCAACAAGTTTGGTTGCTGTTGCGCTGCTGCAGTTCGTTGTATAGTTTTTACTACATCCTGTACAGGTCTAGGATCAATAGGTGCAGGCTCTGGCATAGGCGGTGTAGCCGTAGTTCCTTCGCCAAACAGATCAGCTTGTGCGCCTACAGGTGCTACAAGTTCCATCTCCTGCTGCACTGGCTGTGGTTGCGCCATAAGTTGCTGCTGTCCAAACGGCAACTCCATCTGAAATCCTGGCTGTTGTGATGGAATCACAGGCTGATCGAATAGTTCTAACTGGTCTACATTACCTACGCCTAGGTTCTGATCTGGAAATAACTCTCCTTGTGTAGGCTCAACAGGCTGCGTTGGCGCAGTACCAAGGTCTGTATCTTCTGGGAACATCTCCTGCTGTGTTGAACCTTCTGGCATCCCAGGCTCAGCAGGGCTTGCATCTGTATCTTCAGGCGGCGTACCTTGTAGCAGGTCAGCCTCAGTAGCTTTCTTGAGGTTAGCCACGCCACCGATAGGTGCACCGATAGCAAAGCCTGCGGCAAAAGAGTTAATTAATCTAGCTAGGGTTTCATCGCCCTCGTACTCTCGTCCTGTATAAGCGCTTGTTGCACCCATGACGATGGCTTCTTGGCCTGCTTCTGTGACACCTTCTAGTGCGCCACCTACCCCTGCACCTGTAGCTCCTCTGCGTAGCCTGTTGCCTTTTGACCCTCTTCTTATATTACCGAATATCTTGGCACCTACTACAAACTCAGGGATTGTATCTAATAGAGCATACGGAACACCTGCGCTTAACGCAGTCATCTTAGCACCAAAGTCACTGGGGTCTATGCCGCTTTCCAAAAGCTCTGAGTAAACATCAGATGATGCAATACCAAAGTTGTTTGCGTAGCCTAACGTAACTGCTCCCGCAATGCCTGATGCACGTTTGAGCGTCTTACCCTTGTCAGTCTTTAGGAAGGCTTTGGCCGCTGCCTTGCCGTCCCTAGCTTTAATTGTTGCATATTCTTCTGCTGCTTCTTTAACAGCTTTTTTAAACGCAGCTTTACCTGTAATACCTGCAATCGTACCGCCTATAGAACCTAATCCTGGCCCTGCTGTAGCAGAACCTGCGACAAAACCTATGGCTCCTGCGGCAATAGTCTCAAGAAGCATTGGCCCTTGTGTACCAAGTACACCTACGAACCATTCAACTGGGCCTAGGTCTGCATCAGCACCAAACCCAACGTCAGTAAACTCACCTGTAAATGGACTGTTCTTACGGATGTCTTCTTCTGCACGCTCCATGACACCAAGGCCATACTCATCAGCACCTACCAGTACAGCACCTGCACCGAATAGAGAACGTAGCTGAGCTATACCTGTACTCCAGTTCTCGGCAAAGCGGCGTTTTAGTGTAGGGTCAGTAATAGATTTAATATATCTACCGTACTCATCTGGCGTTATCTGTTGCCAGCTTCCAGCAGGTGCAGCCTGCCTTGGCTTATCTAGAAACTCACGAGATTTTACAGCAGCATCAGCGTCGTCAAGATCAAACAATGACCCGTTTACAAACACTTTGTTTTGCTGTGGATCAAATAGAACATTAGGGCCAGTTGGGGCAGGACGTTTTACTTCAGGCAGTGCGAACTGAGATATACCTTTATTATACTCAGCATCAATCTCTGTACCAAGTGCTTCTCTCTTACCTATAAGATTGCCTAGTCCGATATTTGGCGCTGGATCATAGGGATTACCGTAGGGATTTAGATCCATTGCGCCGAGTGTAGAACTACCAAAAGATTTAAGTCCTGCTTTTGCCATTATTATCTCACTCCGATGCGGATTTATATGCTTCCGCTGTTGCGCTTGCGTCTGCACTACCCGTGTTTAACGCCATAGCTTGTGAAGGACTTAGCGGCGTAAGTTTAGGTCTTACTACCGCTTGACCGTCTACAGTAACTGTGTCGGCTTGCGGCTCTAATAAGAAGTACTGTCCATTATCATAGATTAATGCGTACCCATCTCCTAGTGCTTTGAACTCACCCTTGCGTGCTTTTAGCTCTTCAAGGTATGCCTTACCTGCGTTCTCAAGGTTCTTGAGTTTAAGGTCGCCTAGTAGTTTATCCCGTTGTTTAGTTAGCTCTGCTTCAAGATCAACATTCTTCTCGAACAAGTATGTTTCTTTCTTAGTTTTAGCATCACGATACTGTGCGCTGTATGTAGATTGTAGTTTATCTATTAGCTGATTGTAGGTGTAAGTGGCTTGTGTCTGCCCCTGAACTACAACGTCAAACCTACCATCAGAACGTGGTACAACTTGAATATCCAAGCCTGAGTAAGCTGACAACACTGCCCCTGCGCGAGCAGTCGAACCGTAGGATAAATCCTGTAGTGCCTGTGCGCCTTGTACAAACAGCAGTTTGTTATCAAACTCAGCCATCTGTTCAGTAGCTGCTCTTTTTAGCCCTATAGCACCTGGAAACTGTTGGCCATCAGAGGTAATACCACCTTCTAAAAGAAGAAAGTTTTGCTCGCGTAGTGCTTCTGCTTGCGCTCTAAGCTCATTATATCTAGTTAGGCCACCTGGCTGGATAGCAGCAATCTCTGCTAAACGCTCTAGTTCTCTAGCTTTCTGATTGTTTCTTTCTACTCTGCGGTTGATGAGATTAATATTTTCATTGACAGTATCTACAACACGCTTGCGTTGATCCAAAATGTTTTGGATTTCTATACCAATCTTAGGTGGATCTTGAAGAAACTTAATAATCGTATCATCTTCAGGCTCTACACCATCGTTTGCAAGAGATGGCGTTTCTTCCCCATCTGAACCTTTTACCACGACCTCAGGTAGTACAACAACTTCAGTAGACGTATCTGTAGACGTATCTGTAGACGTATCTGTAGATGTGGACGTAGTCGTGTCAGTTTCAGTAGTCTGTGTGCTTGTCGGAGTTACACCAAACTGCGCCCCGTAAGTATTATATATGTGGTTATACAGCGTGATATACGCACGGCTGTAGTCAGAGTTGGTAATGTTGCCATCGTGAGCTTTTAGTGGACGGCCTTTTTCTAATACAGTATTGGCGTTAGCTTGATACCCAGCACCCCAGAGGGACTTATCAAGACCGATAGCTTTGTTGTATACAAGCTGAGCAAGGCCACCCATCAAATCGCTAGCAGGAGACTGTGGGCCTTGGCCTCTGAAGTTTGGCTTACGCATGTTAGAAAACGAAGCAATAGCCAGTTCCATACGCGCTTGGTCAATAGTACCATCTTCACGTTTGAAAGCGTTTGCAATTACTGGACGATTAGCAGGATCAGCAAAAAAACTTTTTAGTCTTTCAAACTGGGCTGGCATAACTTGCATACCGCCTTTAGCACCTGCTCTACTGGTATCTTTGCTTCTACCAAAATCAGATTCAATGCCATAAATTGCAAGCGCAGCAATAGGATCAATACCAAGCTTGTTAGCTAAATCTATAAGCTCTCTAGTCTTGGGTTTATTTAAAGAATCCGGTAGCGTACTGATTCTACCAGAAATAAGTTTGTCAGTTTGTGCAGTGCTGCTTTGTACAACACGAGAGGTAGTACGCTCATCTCTTTGATTTATATACTCTAAAGCAAATACCAGTGGATCTTGTTTAGCTATCGGTATAAGGTTTGGGTTGTTATAGAAAAGAGTAAAAGCCTCTTCACTGTTATACCAAGAGTGTGCATCACCCTGCTCTTTAGTTACATTCCGAGTACCCATCCCGCCTTTGCGGCGAATACCCGTGCCTTTATAGATGTCTGCAATAGACCTCTTCAAATCATTCTGGCGTTTTCTTTCGAGTCTAGCTGCAGAAGATTTACCGCTAGCATCTGGTACAACAGGGCCAGGCATGGGTAGTAAACCTGCTGTACCTTCAGCAAACGGATCTGCAAGAGTAACAGTTTCAGTCTGCCGCAAAACATCATCAAACGCAGTAGACACATCAGTATCTGTAGTCGTGTCAGTAGTCGTGTCAGTAGTTGTATCAGTAGTATCCGTAGTCGTGTCAGTAGTTGTATCCGTAGTCTGATCTGTCTTTTTATCTGTGGTCACAGGTGG
>Ga0209404_10000455_pt1 | contig 31833 bp, 42 predicted proteins | sample TroAtlMetagenome_2_FD_187447 | JGI IMG/M metagenome (GOLD analysis project Ga0209404, IMG submission 187447) | Marine eukaryotic phytoplankton communities from Atlantic Ocean - Tropical Atlantic ANT8 Metagenome (SPAdes) (version 2) | ecosystem: Environmental > Aquatic > Marine > Oceanic...
GCTCGTCGTTAGCTGCGAACCCATTCATACTCCTTTTTTTACCAATCGCATCAATTTCATCAATAAATACAATACACGGTTGGTTTTCGCGTGCCATTTCAAACACGTCGCGGACCCTTTTTGCACCTACACCCACAAACATTTCAACAAATGACGACCCCGAACATTGAATAAACGGAACGGATGATTCACCTGCAATAGCGCGTGCCAAAAGAGTTTTACCTGTACCTGGTTTACCCGTTAATAACGCACCTTTTGGTATTTTAGCACCCGTACCAAAGAATTTTTCCGGTTGTTTAAGAAAATCAACAATCTCTTCGAGTTCATCCTTAGCACTGTCTATGCCCTGAACATCGGCAAAACGGGTTTTTATATCACTTTCCACATCTATATCATTTTTCATCATGGAGAAAGGACTTTGACCTACACCACCACCTGACATCATTCTAAAAATAGCAAAGAAACCTATAGTAAGAAACATGAAAGATACGAGTTCATTGATCCCACCACTCCCTATCGATGCTTTAATCAAATCATACTCGACCTGACTTTCGGTCAATGTTTTCCAAAAATCTTCTGATGGGATGTAATACGAACTACCAAATGTACCATTCTTTTCTTCAAAATATAAGGTATCGCCATGAGGATTTATTTCAACTTTTGTTATTTCGTTTTGCTTAACACCTTTAATAAAATCACTATATATCCTATGTTCGTACTCAGGTTTTTTCTGTATTTTAATGGGGGGTGAACTAAATATTCTATTTACAATTGGTAAGGTCACCATTATAATTAAATAAGATATTAAAAATAAGTTAAATGCATTTTTATATATAAACCGTTTTATTTTTTTACATTTTTTATTAAAACGTTTACGGAACCGTTTTCGGTTCATCCTATACTATATTCTTAAATTAAACTCTCTTATATCTCGCACAATATATTAATTTTTAATCATCACCACCTGAAACATATTCCTCTTCTTCGACATTTCCACCGTCTTCTTCATCAATTTCAACATCAAGACCCTCATCTTCCTCTGGTTCATCGTCCTTTTCTTCATCATCATCTTCATCATCGTCTCCAATTACCGCTTCCTCTTCAATTATTTCAGGCGTTTCCTTTTTCTTGACTTTTTTCTTCTTTTTGGGTGCAGTAGACTCGTATAAGTACTGTAGTTTTTTCCATTTAATTTCGATTAATTTCGATCTTTTTTTGTGTTTATCTTTCACAGATTGTATAAATTCATTAGAGTACCCGTGTGATTTCAACGCTGATAAAACACTTTTTAAAGGTGGTGGTATACCCTTAGAATAATACTTCTCGTTTAACATGGCCATTTGTGGCATTAATTTAACCTTAACTTTACCATTTTTCAAAACATGTAAATCTAAAACAATAGTGTCTAAATTTTCAATATAATTTTCAATTTTTTTATCATTTTTAATGGGTGATGGAATTTCTTCCACGTTTGGTTTATTAAAAGGGATACCCATTTTTTTACAATTCTTCTCTAAATTTTCTAGATAAGATTTATAATTTTGGACATAAAAAGGTTTGCGTTCGGTTACAATGTTGTGTATTGGATTAACAATATTGTATACCAGGGAACCAGGTAAAAGTTTTTCCCGCATTGGTGTATTTGTATGATTATTTTTATCATAAGCAAAACAACCGGGTGTTTTTAACAATTGAAACGAGTCGGGGGATTGAGTAGTCATTTTTTGTATTACTTTATACTTCTATTTTATTACAACTTAGGTCTAATTCACACTCTAAAATTTGGTGAGCTTGAAAATTCTGGAGCGACTCGAATGGGCCCCATAATTCAATAACTTTACGTTTTTTATCGTACCACATATACGATAACTCGAGGTAACGCGTTAACCAATAAAACTTTTTACCGTTCTTGCCGATAAACTTGAAAATATCATCCTCATTATAACCAGATACATCAAACTGACTGTAGTGAGCACTTGGTGGGTTGTACGGAGCCATGGTCCTTTTGGTTTGTCTTACTGTTATTAAGCGTCTCTTGTTTAAGCCTAATATATTTTTGTGTATAGAGTCCTTTTTTAGCTTTCTTGTCGTTCTTAGTGACACGAGTCTTAAAGGGATCTTTCATATATTACTTTTTTATTTTTTTAATAGAAGACTTAGGTATACTATATCTGCTATTTGGTCTTAAAAAAAGTCCTCTTTGTAACTTTGCCATAAATCTAATAAGTTTATTTGTTTTAGCCTTTGTATTTGGCAATGGTGGCCTCCGAGAAACTGGTTGTCTTGGCTTGGGTTTACTTTTTAAACCACTGAACTGTTTCTTCACGGTATTATTATTTGGTGTCTGTATGCGCGTAGAAGGCATTTATTTATACTAATATTTTTTTAAGGTTTACCTTCTGTGTATACGCCTCTTTTTAGGGGGTAGTTTTTTATTCTTCTCCCTTTCATTCGCTAAACGTTGTCTTTCATTCGCCTTACGTTGTCTTTCATTCGCCCTACGTTGTCTTTCACTCACTCTCGGTTGTCTTTCATTTACATTATTAGTTTGTTGCGGAGTATATTTTACGGTAGGGTTTGTAACACGTCGAGGCGTACTCTTTAAACGCTGAGTACGAACTGGTTTATTGTTCTCTCTTTTCCTTTTTAACGCCTCCCTTTCATTCATTCTCCTACTCTCCCTTTCATTCATCCTCTGTTGTCTTTCATTCGCTAAACGTTTCATCTCCAACTCCTTCACCCTCTTATTTTCATCAATACGCTTCTTCTCGGCATTTTTCTTCTTCTTCTGTTTTCTTTCATTCGCCGCACGTTTCCTCTCCAACTCTGTCATCCCCTTCTCTTTCTTTTTCTTCTGTTCGCGTCTCTTCGCGGCATTCATAATATTTCCTATTGTCTTTTGCCGTTCCCTTTCATTCGCCCTTCGTTGTCTTTCATTCGCTGCACGTTTTCTTTGATTCTCTAAACTTTTTCTCTCCAACTCCTTCTCCCTCAGATGTCTCTTCCTATCTCTTTCCACTTTAAGTTTCCGCTCGGCATCTAAATTTTTTATTTGTTTGGCCAGAGTATTCATTTCTAATTGTGCTTCTTTCACTATTTTTTTCTGTGCTTCGGTTTCCGAATTAATTTTCATTTTTTTATAACGTTTCCCGGCATTCTTCAAAACCTTCATCATATTCTTCTCATTCTTCGCCTTTTTACTCACTCCCATCAACAATTCCCCTTCTTGCATTGTTTTTGCAAAAGATGCTAACGAATCTATATTATTTTGTTTAATGGATCTATTAGCTTCCTCGGCCCTCAATCGCTGGCGCGCCTCCTGGTCTTTCTTCGCTTCATTCTTCGCTTTTTGCCAAAAAGGCTTAATGAAACTCATTACTCTATCTCTAACAGATCCAAACCCTAAATCATTAGTAGAAGATGGTAAACTTTTTACAAGTGCAAAGTACTTTGTAAATTTTTTTTCATCTAACGCTTTTTTTAGAGCTTGTTTATATGTCTCTATCCTCTTCTCCCAAAAAGCCCTCTTCCTCTCCTGTGCTTTCTTCAACTTCATCATTTGATTTATTGTTGTCATCATTTCAACATTATTTTTAGTGTTACTATTACTGGCCACCTTCTTTTTCATCTTAACTACAAGTGGCTTATTAGGCATTTTACGCAATAAGGGTTCCACGAAATTTTTATATCCTTCTCTCTGTGGAAGTGGTATTGAGTTCCATAATTGATCGAATTTGTTTTTATCACCCCGCTCTGAAGCATTTTTTAGACCTTTTTTTAGTGCTTCCTCCACATTTTTCTTCGCGTTCTCGACCTTCTTCTTCGCTTCATTTCTCATATTCTCCATTACCTTCTCCACGTCCTCTCTCTTCTTCTTCGCTTCATCTTTCATCTTCTCCGCTTTCTCGACCTCCTTCTTCGCGTCCTCGAGCTCTTTCGCTTTCACCTTTTTCACTAAAGCATCCCAACTCCTTTTTTTCCTCAATTTTTCCGCAGCAAATGTCGACTTCCACGCCAATGTTTTAGCCTTACTCCGTTTTTCTTTACCTTTTGAATTAAAATTCATACGTTTTTTAGGAATTTCTGCAACCACCTTCTTATATTTCGCTTTTGGTATTGCTTCGGCAAGAACGTTTCTACCCGCAAGTATTTTTTTTAAAGAATTGCGTCTAACTGTACCTGTAATATTCTTACCCTGAATCTTTTTTACAGTTTTTAAAGGAGGTCTTCCCGGCCCACGCCTTCTGGTGGTAGTGGTAGTAGTTTGTTGTGGAGGACGCGTAGAAGTTTGTTGTCGCGACAATCGCTGACCCACTCTCAAACTTTGACGTCTTTGTGGTGGTAGTGGTGTTCTGGTATGATAAACCGTATAAAATTGTCCATTATCTGAGTTACTATTCTGGACCATAGTATTTATAATAGCCTACTATTTTTTTTAATAAAAGTCTACTTATACTATAAATAAATATGATCATAAAAACATTATTTATAGTATTCGGGTTAGGATTTTTGATCAGTAATAAAAATGAATGTACATCAGACGATTTTAGGTGTAGAGAAAATATACCATCAATGTTACGTATAAACCCGGAAAAGGAAGAAAAATAAGATTTTATTTTTTAGCCGATTTTTTATTTTTCACGGGACTATTAAACCCACTATTTGCTTTCCTTTTGAACGCCTCCCTTTCCTTCGATGCTTGTGCTTTAACATTTTTAGTTTTAATCGGTTTTTCTTTCTTCATCTTCTCTAGCAACAAACCTTTTTTATTATTTATTTTGTTCATCTTATTTTTTATAGATCGGGCTCTCTCTTTAATTTTTTCCCTTGTATTATCATTATTTGCGCGTTTAAATAATTCATATATATTCAGCATCGCTTGTTCGTGTATTTGTCTCGCGGTTTCCAATTTTTTTAATTCTGTTTTACGGTACGTTGACATTATTAATATACACTCATTTTTTATTTTTTTTAGGTTTTTTATTTTTTTTAGCTTTTTCGTTTTTTTCGTTTTTTTCGTTTTTTTCGTTTTGTTCGAGTAACTCTTTGAAAGTGTTAGGTACGTTGTTTGTTGTATTATCGAAATTCAATTTTCGGACGGTTGAATTTTTCTTATTCCTGTTCGTATTCGTACGTGACTTTTTTTTAGCTGGTTCTCTAGGTATAGTAGTATTACCAATTTTAACGTTAAAAAACCCGTTTAATAAATTACCCAAACTTGATGGTAGTGACGACGATGATGATGAATTAGTAGCTTTTCTTTTTCCCATATACTATTTATAAATAATATAAATACGGAAATTTCGTAATTATATTATTGATTTATTTAACCAACGATGTATTTTTTTAATCTGGAAAACAAACTTTTCTTTTTAGGAGTTTTCTTGGGTGTCATATTTAATTTTTTAGGTGTCATTGGTGACCCCCTTATCCATTTATTATAAGTAAGTTGAGGACTGTTTGGCTTTTTTGGTGTACTCTGAGGAGTAACCGCCTTCTTAGACTTCTTAGACTTCTTAACTGTAACCCAATTAGGGGCGGACATTTCTATTATACCCTGAGATTTTACTTACCCGCACACATACCGCAGTACGCCTCCTGTTTTGGATCATACATAAATGTATAGAGTATCAATAAAGCAAAAGTTGCCGATAATAATATATACGTGTCTTTCATTTTACTACTACACGATATTAAAATTCATCAATGAGACTAACCTCAGAACATGAATCGACTGATTCGTCGTCTGGTAATACATATTCATCATCGGAGTGATCGACGAGTGTATAAGACCCGTTTCTAAGTTGTTCGTAAAGTCCCGTATGTTCAAGATTAGTGGTATCATAAAACCCAGAAATACTTTCTTTTGGTACGGTTATAAGATCTTCGTCAAAATCCCATAGTTCATAACCACAGTAATCTAAAATAGAAACTAAATATTCTGACCCTAAATCTTTACGTATTTGTGCGATAGACGAAATACCATCTTCGAATTCAATGTCAACGATTTGATTTTCCATAGTAAAAAGTCTATGTTTTAATTCTTAAAGTATATTAAATATGAGAATAAAGAACATTCTTAAAAATAGAGTAGTTGAAAAAAGGGATGCAGTTATGTTTGATATAGACGATACTCTTATTTTTACGAATGGGTACGCAAATACGGAAATGATTGATTTATTAAATTATAGTAAAAGATTAGGGTACAAAATTATTATTATAACGGCTAGACCGTTTTCTATAGTAACACGTCAATTCACTATAATGCAACTGAAAAAATACGGTATAATATACGACGAACTTTACTTAACACCGGCATTAAATAAAGGTAACGTAAAAAAACAATCAGGCTATAACTATATTTTATCAGTGGGAGATCAAGAAACAGATCTGACTCATACAAAATACGGAATAAAAATAACCGTTTTTTAAGATTTCCATCTTCTATTACACGTGTGACAGGTCACAAATACGGTCATTGGTTCATCAGCGCTACGTGTTTGCATTTGGTAAAAGGTTGTTTTGTATCCTCTACATCTACCACACTTAAATAATCCTTTATAGTCCTTATCGTGCATGTAATTAGCGGCGTGTAGTTTCTTCATTTCTATATCGGCTATTTTTTCTGTCATTTGTGCGTGTGGACCATCGGGCCATAAACCTTGTGGAGATAAATTAATAGCAACAGACGTTTTTAATTGACCTTTTAAAATTTTATCTTTAAGATTGGATGAATTTTTTAAATTATACATCATACTCAAAAACTTTTGTTTATATCTCGCTACGTGGTAACGATTATTCACCGCAGGTACATCACCTAAATCAGAAGTTCTCCTAATTGTCCAATTCCACGTACACAATTCCATATTTTTAACGATATTATTATCTATATCCAAACCCATAACATCGGCATATTTTTTTAAGGCATATTCTCTAGTAGATAACATTATACTTAATAAATTTATAGAATTTAATATCTACTTAGGAGTTCCATTTTGTTTTTTTTACAATCAGAAAATGATTCTGGGGAGCACATATTGAAAGGATCGGATGTTGTAACTGGTTTATTACGCGTTTCTTTCCAGGGTGTATCCAAAACAATGTTTGTGTATAAATCGGACCTGAATAGTATTACGTATACAAGTATGAGAGCAATCGAAGTTTTAAGCAATGTATTCATTTATTAAAAGCAACTTTTTTTATTCGCATAGAATAGATATGACACTTGCTGTTTTAATAAACGAGGAACGTAATAATATAAAAGAAATAGAAGTCGACATTTCACCTGAAAAAAATCAAATTTTTAAAATATTAAAAGGAAAAGCGTCCTTTGTAGGACAATGGCCTGATGAAGACGTGGTTATAATTAAGTGTTCGGAATCATTATTTGAACTTAGTCTAAACCAGAATAGACTACCTAGACCATTCACTAATATGTTAGTTTTAGGCAAAATACTACTCATACGTATGGATGAGTATTCAGAACCACAGGACTTTACTTTAAAAGAATACCATAAATTAACTAGAGAATCAAGACCCAGAACGCGTTCACATTCAAGTTTAATCGGTCGACCCTTGAGTAGGAATATGAGCTACTCCTCGGAGAACGGCCTGTGAATATTTCATACACAATTGAAAATGTGATTGAGCCCAATCCATTGGGTTTTTCATGGTAATTCCCATGGGATTTTCATTAACAACTTTCATCATATCAGAACTCCCTTTCGTATGATCTGCAGCATTCATCATAACTGTATCAATTTTTTGTAACCATAACACGTGGTCTTCTTTCTTAGGATCAAACTTTTGTACAAACGACATTTATATTATAAATACTTACACAATCTTTAACCTTGTATCTAACCTCGATTTATAATATCTATCGTCTATTTCACCGTCTATTTTCTGACCAGATATCGATATTCGTAATAAATCATCGTTATACTCAAAATAGTGACAATAAAAATAAGAAACGCCCGTTCCAGTTGACATTTCATCGAGTTGACTCTTTACCTTTTGTTCCGTGAAAATATATTTCCTTATATTTTCAGGTGTTCTTTTTTTAGAATCTTTATCCGGATTTATACGCGAAACAGGGTTTTCTAAATTCATGTCCGGCCATACACCATAAGATGAACGATATCTGCTCATATAATCTATACATTCTTTAGCTGTACTTTTCTTGCTAAAACAAATTATACGAGGTTTACCATTCGGGTCAATAATTGTCGTGTACCCACCTTTTAAAATACCTATAAAATGAAACTTCATACTTACAGTATACCAATATATCTTTATACTTCGTCTAGGTACTTACTTGGTTCCGACGTTGAATTAAATGATCTATCCAATTGTTTTCTCGACACTTCCATATTATGCTTAGTCATTTCTATACCTATATCTAAACCACCTGTAGAACTTAATTCATATAGCCATCGCCTCATTAAACCATCTCTATTTGCCATTATTCTATTTGCAAGCTCGGGTTTTCCTTCATCATATAAAGCTTCTATAAAAGGATCTCCTGAACTTGGTTTATTCTCATTCGCAAATTCAATTAACCAATTGAATTCCAGTTTCATAAGAGATGTATCCAATGCATAAACTTGTCCCATTGTATATTGTACAGATCTAAATGTAAAATATTTCACCAACATGGTATTAACATCTTCAAAAGTTTGGTCAGAATAATCATCATTGGATACACATTTTATTGACACGTTCTTTCTATTTTTTTTAACTGGTTTAGTAACGTACAGGTTACCAATACCGTTCAATATCATTGTATTATATTATTAGAAAAAAAAACCTTAAGTTACTTTAAACCCATGAACTTTCCCAAAACACCTGGTCAATGTACATATATGCGGGTATTACAATCCCATAAACCTATTATAATAGCAACAGGTCCTGCAGGTACAGGTAAAACTATGTTGGCGTGCCAATTAGCAACTGAAAGTTTAATGAATAGGGATATTAATCGATTAGTATTAACACGACCAATTGTAGGTGCGGATGAAGATATGGGTTATCTTCCAGGTGAAATGGAAAGGAAAATGGAACCATGGACGAGACCAATGGTAGATGTATTCGAAAATTACTTAACGAGGGGGCAACTCGAACATCACGTACACATAGAACCACTAGGTTTTATGCGTGGTAGAACATTTGATAATGCATATATAATTGCAGACGAAATGCAAAATAGTACATGTAATCAAATGAAAATGTTATTAACAAGGCTTGGTAAAAATACAAAATTGGTAATAACAGGTGATTTAAAACAAAGTGATCTAGGTGATAAAAGCGGTCTCGAAGACCTTGTAAATAGGATAGACTGTTTAGACCTAAACTATATCGAACATGTCACTATGGATAACGGTGACATCTTACGACACCCTGCTGTTGCCGAAATTCTTAAGATGTATTAGTAGTTACATCTTTTTTTAGTTTTTTTACCCGTTTCTGAACTTCTTTCACCTTATTTTCATATTCTATAAATTCGTCTTTATAAAGTAAAGCCCAATCGTTCATCTGTTTGAGTACCTTTTTATTATGTGAATACCAAACTATCACCTCTTTACTTATCTTATCACAGGCTGTGTATTCATCCATAACGACTTTAGAACATTGATCTCTCCCCACTTGACAATACTTTAAAATATCTTCAAGTTCAGCCATATTGTCTGTGTTGGACGTACTAAGACCATCAATATGTTCTATTTCAGTACCGAGCATTATATTATCGTGATATTATTTTTTTGTAAAGAATACAGCTTATAGAATAAACTTTAAATAATATTACATGAAAACAATACTCAGCTTTACCACTATACCACCTAGATTCCAATACGTAACAAATTATATAGAAAATTTGAAAAAACTTGAAAATTTTGATGAAATATGGGTTAATATACCCAAAAAATACAATAGGTTTCCGAATTGGGATGGGATTTTTCCATACGAAAATTTTGGACCTAAAGTTATAATCAATACGGATTGTGAAGATCTGGGTCCGGGTACATCAGCTTTTGCTCCTATTATTAAAAAAAGTGATGCCGATATACTCATAGTTGTTAATGACGACACGATATACCAAACCGATTTAATAATTCATTTAATTGAAAATTTTAATAAAAATAAACCTGAAAGTGTATGGGGTTTATCAGGGTTTAACTTTGATACATATTTCAAGGGGCAGTACCCAAGAAGTCACATAGAACCACCTGTTGATGTTTTAGAAGCGTATGGTTCGTGTATGTATAAAACAGAGTGGCTTAGTACAATACTCCCAGAGTTTAGAGAACTATTAAGTATTACATGGAATGATGATATGTTAATATCAAACTTACTTGAAAAACACGGTATTAAAAGACGAACTATTTTTACAAATGAATGTAACCTCGGTAAATTAAAACAACTCGAATACGGATTCGATGAAAATGCACTCCACCATGTTGCAGCAAAAGACTCAAATACAACCGCACAAAGTCACACTCTAAATAATATGAAAATCTTAAGAGACTTAGAAAAAATAAATAAAAATTATTTTTCATACAAAACGTTAAGTATATCGTATGCAATAACTGTATGTAACGAATCGAATGAATTGTATTCCCTCATTTCGTTTCTGAAAAAGGTAAAAGAACCAATTGACGAAATAAATGTACTTGTTGATACTAACAATGTTACGGACGAAGTACGTGATGTATTAAAAACGTTTGAAAAAGATATAAGTGTTTCTGAACGTCCATTTTGTGGTAATTTCTCAGATCACAGAAACTTTCATAATAGCCTTTGTAAAGGTGATTATATATTTGTTATCGATGCAGATGAAATGCCACAGGAATTACTCATTAAAAATATCAAATCGGTTATATACGAAAATAAGTGCGAGCTCATACACATACCAAGAATTAACATATGTCCAGGGTTTACACAAGAATGGTTAGAAAAACTTAGTTTTAAAATAAATAATTGTGGTTGGATAAATTGGCCGGATTATCAAGGTCGAATCTATAAAAATACACCGGAGATTAAATGGTCGAAGGGGTTACACGAAATAGTTACAGGTACGAATGAAATATTAAAAATAAGCGAATCTCCAGAAATAGCCCTATATCATATTAAAACTGTAGAGAGAATGACTAAACAAGATGAATATTACAAAACTTTACAAACTTAAAGCTATAAATCATTTCTTTATAAAAATATGTTTTGGCCTTTAATGAAAAGTGCTATTACTGAATCCGATAAGATAAAACTTATCGAATTCATAGCATCAACAGATAAATTTACGTGTGGTAAAAAAGTTGAAGAATTTGAACGAAAGTGGTGTGAATGGCTCGCGTGTAAACATTCTTTATTCGTTACATCCGGTAGTACGGCGAATACACTTCTTTTATCAGCCGTAAAAGAACACTATAAAATACCAGATGGGTCTAAAGTACTTGTACCCGTGTGTACGTGGGTTACAAATGTAGCACCAGTATTTCAATTAGGTCTCGAACCAGTTTTTTGTGATATAAACTTAAACGATTATAGTTTTGACACGGAAAACTTACCGGTCGATAACGATATAAAAATCGTATTTGTAACGCATTTACTCGGATTTAATGCACCAATGGATATACTCAAAGAAAAGTATCCAAACGCTATATTTTTGGAAGATATATGCGAATCTCACGGTGTAAAAGAACCGTCCGGTAGAAAAAGGGGACACGGGACAGGGTCAACATTCAGTTTTTATTTTGGACATCATATGACTACGATCGAAGGTGGTATGGTATGTACAAATAATACCGAACTTTACGAACTTATGAGACTCAAGAGGAACCATGGATGTGCGCGTCACCTTTTACCCGAAAATCATGATAAAGTTACGTCACAATACCCTGATATAAACCCAGCATTCTTATTCTTAACCGATGGGTACAATTTTAAGAATACCGAAATCAATGCAGTTCTGGGAATCGAACAGCTCAAACGTCTCGATGAAAATATTCAAATACGTAAAGATAATTATGAATATTTTATCACAAAACTTGTTCGTTATAAAGATCATTTTTATATACCAGATACCGATAGTTCAAACAGTTCGTATGCATTCCCAATCGTGTGTAAGAATAGGGATGATAGACCCACCATTGTCAATGCTTTAAACGATTTGGGTGTAGAACATAGACCAATTGTTTCTGGAAATTTATTGAAACATCCATTTTTACACAAATGGAAAGATACGTGCACGGCACCGAATGCTGATATATTACACTATAACGGTGTATACATTGGAAATAGCCAATTTGTTACAATATATATGATCGAAAGATTATTTACATCTATAGTCGAAAGCTTAAAGTTGTAATAATATAGGATCTCTTTTATAAAAATCCCCCTTTTGAAAAATATAAGAAGTACACAAGTTAATATGATTATTAACTATATGTTTAGTTATAGGATTAAAATGCCCTAAATCTGGCTCCATTATATCATGTTGTTCAAATTGAGATAACAAATTTGTTGGATTAATAAACATTATTTTGTTATTTTTACATATTTTATCAAGTAATCTAATTAAATAATCTCGTTTTTCCAATTTATTACCTTTATAAGTTACGTTTACGTGTGAAACTACTATGATTGGACGAGGAAACACAAGTTTTTGTATTTCTAATATATCATTTTCAATTTCTTCGTCCGTTTGTAAAATAACATTTGTTTCATTTATTATATGTTCAGGTGTATTCTTATAATCTTTATCAAAAAGACGCTTATCTACAGCCATGTGTGAAAAATATCTATCTTTGTATACATATTTTTTCATGGATGTAATTTCTAATATAAAAACATCAGTTTTATCGAATCGTTCCTTAAAACTGGATTCATATTTCATGGATTCTTTATTCATTATAGATTTTCTCATACAAAACCTATCGTAAGAATTTTCTAATTTTATGTCACCGTTTATATATTTTATGAGTTGTATAATTTCCTTTGTGCAGTGTGTATAAGATATGTCTAAACTTAAATTAGAAGAATAAGCAACACTATCTGTGCGACACGAACCAAATGATGTAACTTTCATTTAAAGATATTATACATTTACTCTTTAAATGAATGTTGCCATAATAACAGGGTATTTAGGACAAGACGGTAAATATTTATCAAAGTTTTTACATAGAAAAAAATACACGGTCGAAGGTTACAAAATCAACGTATTAGATAAAAAAAACTTTTACAAGCTTTTGTTGAAATACAAGGATTTTGAAAATATTGAAATATATAACTTAGCTGCTAAGGTAAATACAGGTATAAAAGTAAGTAACACTATAGAAACGTTTCACGTTAATTCCATTGGTATACTCACGATTTTAGAGATCGTGAAAGAATTAAAATTAAGTGATAAATGTAAAATATTTCAGGCATCTTCTTCGGAAACTCTACATAATCCGGATACTATTTATAGTATTTCAAAAATATCTGCAGATCTGATTGTAAAAATGTATAGAAACGTACACGGGTTTCACGTCTCTTCGGGTATATTATTCAGTCACGAATCCCCTTACAAAAGTGAAAAGTTCGTAACACCAAAGATAATAAATGGTTTAAAAAAGGTTATGATAGGTGAAATTGAACACGTCGAGGTCGGTAATATCGATACGTATAAGGACTGGGGACACGCCGAAGATTACGTCGAAGCTATGTGGTTAATATTACAAGATAAAGAACCAGGCGATTATGTAGTATCAACAGGTCAAAAACATACAATACGCGAAATGATAGAACTCACGTTAAAATATATGGGTAAACAAATAACATGGAAAGGTGAGAATATAAACGAAGTTGGTATGGTCGATAACAAAATTGTTATAAAAGTATCGAATAAGTTTTATAAACCATGTAAAAAAGAAATAGAATTTGACGCATACAAACGCGTACAAAATTGGAAACCAAAATATGATTTGGAAAATATTATTTTCTCAGTCTACAATAAAAAATGAACGAGACACCAAGTTGGAAATTAATAGGTATAACAGTTATATTGGCTGGTATATACACGGCTATATCAGGTGTCGGTATAAAAGTATTCGAACGATGCGACACGATTCAATCGAGTGAAAAATGGAAAAATATTAAAATGTATTTGAGTCACACAATGACTTTAGGTATAGTTATACCAGTGATTTTATTGATCCAAAGAATATTGGGTGAAACTACACAGGAAAAAGTGTTAGCCTCTTTGTATTGTGTCATGGGTTTCATCGGTTCGGCCATGTCTTTAGCTCTCGCACAAGAATGTCCAGATAGTGACGAAGATGAAGCGGCTAAAGGTATGGGTGCATTTGGTATAGTTATTTACCTCCTTGCAGCCATTGGTTCCGCCGCTTTCATTTTCAAACAAAAGCGTAATATGGGGGCTATTTAAAATAAACAAATAATATATATGGAAGTATGCGAATCCATACATTTAATGCTAATACTCTTGGCCCACGTGATGCGCAGGGCAGGAACATTTAGTCTAAATGAAAAAATAAAAATGGTACATTTTTTAGCGTACATTTTATCAAATACAGATATTTGTATGTTAGACACCGGCAATAGCAGCGGCAACGAGTCCGGAAAAACATACCATAGCAACACGCCCCGTATTAATTAACGCGAACGTTTCGAAATCCTCCTCTGATAACTTACCAACGGCATTTGTCATGGTACCTATGGCTATCAAAGAAGAACCGAGACCCAATAAACTGAGTGGTAAAAATTGTGTTTGTTCGATAACATTCAAACCAGTAAGTCCCCAATTAGCTCCACCAAGAATCGTTCCGTACATTGCAGCACGCCCATTAACCGCTTCGACATATTTCCAATTTATACCCCCGTCGTCTTTCGAAGCACGCGTTTTTAATGATAATTTTCTCGAAGATTTACGTTTTGGTAGTGGTAAGTGTGTATTCGTAGTTCTTAATATAGATTGCATTTTATTCTTTTTTATTATCTTTTTTCTCCTTTAATACCCTTTGTAAAATATACAAACCAATAAATAAACCAGCTGTTGAATATGCAACAGAAAAGTTAGCACCTTTTCTGTATTGATAAATGATCCAAAGTATACTAGCAGCTATACCAGCTACAACATAATTTACACTGTAATAAGAAATATCATCGGTATTGATTAATTTATTCAATAACATGACCATCTGAGCTAAACCAATAAGTATAGCAACAAAAGCGATTTTATCGTCTGTGTCCATTACATTAATTAAAGAAATTAATTCATATAATTATATAAAATGTCAACACCACCGGAAAAAATTATTGCAAACTATGATTCCAAATCCAAAAAGTCTAAGGAAGTCGCACAAGAAATGAGGAAAATTGTCGAAAGATATAAGGGTAAACGTATCACAAAGGAAAACGTGTGTGTTTTGGTTTCTACACTCATGCTCCAAGCAAATAACCTTAAAAATATTTCTGGACCAGATAAGAAAGAACTCGTCATGGATTTGATTTTCTCAATCATCGAACAAATTGATGAAGGTGATACAGATTCCGAATTCGAAACACTTCTAAAAGCAATGGTTCCTGGTATGATTGATAGTTTTGCACTCATGTTAAAAACAAGTGCTGGGTGCAAAAAAATGTTTGGGTGCTTGTCCGCTTAAAAATATAACATAAAGTTTTTACTCGTATATTAAATACAGATGAAGTTCCCAGATTTAGAAACAATGGTAATGTACGGAATTTATACCGTTAAGGATCTAATTATGTATTCTCAAAATAAACTCGTAAAACGAAAAATTAAAACATTAAACGAATGTACCTATTGTTCATTTGTATATTGTGGAAATGTATGTAATAATTGTAACGATATTAAAAATAATTCGCTCGTATAAACAAATGTCATTCACAACCGTGACAACTTATACAACCAAATTATCAAAAGTTACTAGAAGTGATTGTATATGCTGTGCAGAAAGACGTATAATAACTAATTTAAAACGCGAATTTTTAAAAAAGGGGTACAAAAATCACCAATTTGCATCCTGGTTTAATAGAAAATGTGGAACTTTAGTGATACGTCGTAAAACCAGTTACGGTGACGGTATATCACTACCGTGTGTTATGTGTCGAAAACTTATAGAAAAATACGATATAAAATGGATCGCATACGATGGTACGAAATGGATAAATTCTTATAAAGATATACACGTACCAAAATCTGTTCCGACTAATAAACAAAGACGGAAACTAGGATTTGGGCTTAATAACCAAGCCTAATACCGATTCTAAATTATTTTCGTTTCGTTTGAGTGGCTTTTCCCTTTTCAAACGTAATGTTTCATTTTTACCCGTTGCTATTTTAATATCGTTCATCTTCTTTGTATTATCGTGTATGGGTATAACTATATCACGTACAGGTTCAGTGTCTATTTCTTTAGGAATTCCTTTATCTGTAACGTTATTTTCTCTAAACTTTTCTATTGTCATGTCACCTCCAAACTCTAATAATCTTTGTCTTCGTGGTGCCTTTTTTATCGGTCCTATCTTATCAAAGATTTTTCGACGCATCATAACCATGTTACCACATATAAGACCACCTCGATTACACCCGTACTTATCGATAACATACGTTTTCATACAACTCCATGAACAGAAATTACCCGATGTATAAAACTTATTACGCCGTTCATCGTGTTTATATGGCATACTCAAAGGTACACCTTCGAATGTATGACAACACCACCAACACCACATTCTTATAATCATAACGTATGTTTTTTCTTTAAATAACTATCAAACCCATACCCATTAATATGGCAATAATACACGAGGACGAGGATGACATGATATGGTACATTCGCCTTTCATACCATGCATCGTGTTTTTCACCCTCGACTGCAAATATTTTTTCAAAAAGTTTGGTTTCTTTAGTTGCATCATCAACAAATATATTTTCGGGTGTTCTTTTACCTACATCGCCGTCAAATTCAATTCCACCCGATGTGTTAATTTTACAATCTTGCGTGACCGAATAATTACTATCTATCAAGTCGCCTTTTATTTTAGCATTATTTGTACATACAACGTATGATGCATCGCACCCGTTTTCCCACCCGGTTGGTTGGTACCTCGAAGAATTACACACGTTTTCGTGACACTTACGTCTATTTTTGAAAAATCTTCTATCACGGGGCAATAAACCGTTATTAATTTCCTTCCATAAACTTTCGGTTTCAGCACACCCAGGAAATAGACCCTGATTTTCATCCTTATTATCACAAAAATCAATTTCGACTGCATTGGCACACCCACAAAATGGTTTTTTTCTATTCTCTTCATTTTTACAATACGCACTCGCAACGAGTTCAAAATCGTCATACGCTCTACATATAGTTTTTTCTATATTTGAACCAACATCAGTACCTTCTTTTGGTCCTCTACAATATGCATCACCATAACTTTGGTTTGTCGCTAAACACGTTAAGGCTATATCTTTATTTTCCGCTGTTTTCACCGTCCCTTTACCAACAACATGATCTATTCTAGTATTTATATCTGCATCACAATACTTTTTTGCTAATTTTCCCCAGTCACCTTTAAATTGAGGACTATTAACCGTAACATGATTTTTATGTAACTTTTCTATAGCTTTTCTATCGTATATAAATCTAAACCATCCCCAACTATTACCCGTCCACCCAGATTTGTTAACGTCTGCCTCCGGACAAAATTCATTTATAATTTTTCGTTTACTAGTCACAAAATCATAGTCCCATAACCAATGTTTGGTCCTATGTGTATTTATAAACTTATCTATATATACCTCATCTGGTCCTGGTTCTGCAGCAAAATGATTCTTTTTAATGTAATAATTATTGAAGAAATTCATCCAAGCGACGGGAACATTTTTCCACCCATTTCCAAAATCAGGTGTAAGCATTAGAGTTTCTTTACCATCTTTACCCCTACCCGTAAAATAAAGAACGGAGCGATCAGATTTAAAATGCTGTGCGTGTAAAAAAATCGAATCCAGATCATCGGTTTTCCAACCATCACAATCACTACTCGTTCTTAAAGCACCTCCATCCATTTCCATTTTATTGTTTGTAACATACGGAAACGATGCGTTTACCGTGGATCCACCAGACGTGTGGTGTTCCACCGGATGTCGAGCTGCATTGAATGCCGATTTTGTATCTTTATAATGAAAAACATAACCACCTTCGGGGTGTTCTTCACGACTACAACCGCCTCCCATTGTTTATTACTATAGAATTATATATTATTTGTAATAAAAAATGTGATTTTATATAACAATTATACCGAGTCCAAGTAAAGATACAAATACTAATACCAAAACAATTAAGATTATTTGTACGTACCTTTTTTCGTATACTTTTTTATCTTTATCTTCATCGAGTTTAAACACTTTTTCGATATTTTCCGATACCTTTCTTTCCTTTTCTTTTTCGTCGGCCTCACCTGGTGTATAATCAGTCGTACCTATAGTACTCGATAATGGATTACCTTCTGTATTTTCATCGACACAGTGTTGATTAACTTTTACACTACTCCCTAAAATTGAACCACCAACATCGACTTTGCTATTACATATAACGACCGATTTGTTACAATTTTTATCCCACTCATCTGGCATGTATCTATTACCCGCACACACACTTTTCCAGCACGGACGCATACCGTCGAGTTGGTTTCTTTGTTCACTAGTTAAATTATCTTTCAATTTATTTGCTAATTCTAATGTTTCATTACACCCTGGTATATTTGGCTTAGTATCACACCTACCTTCTATGGTTGTATTATAACACGCACACCAATCGTTTTTCATACCATCCGATGAATCGCAATACTCCATAGCAGTTGTATCGAGACTATCTGTTTGACATACACCCGAAACTGTGTGAGGTATTTGGGAACTGTCAAACTTCCATTCACCTTTACATGTCGCCATTTCTATGTATAAATATTTTATTTAAACAATACTAACCATCACGAACCCACCTATACCCATACATAACATGGACGATAGTGTTGATATGTACCTGAAATATGTTTTTTGGACGAGACTTTTTTCCTTATCTTCTTCAAACTTAAATATCTTTTCAACGAGTGTTCCTTTAGCTAATTCACTCGATTTCGTAACAATAGGTTCGGGTACTTGATCGCTCTTAACACTACAATCTTGGTTTATAGATACGTTACTCCCTATTATATTACCGCCTACATTAAGGTCGGCATTACATATTAATACGTTTCTATTACAATTCTGGTTATAATTTTCCGGTCTATACTTGAAACCAACACACGCATTACCGATACATTGACGCATACCTTCAAACTGTGCCTTATCCTTTTCGGATAAGTGACTATTTATATCGGACCAAACATGTTTAGTATCGCTACACCCTGGTAGATCTTCATTACCCTCACACTTATTTGCCATTATGTTATAACAACTACACCAGTCGTCATTCATACCGAGACCGTCACCGAGTTCAGAATTATTACAATACTTTTTACCCAAAAAATGGTAAAAATATTTATTGTATCCACCTAATTTAGGATCCGTGTGTCGACAATTGTTTTTATCTGTCTTCGAATTATTATTTTTGATCTTATCATTTGTCTCACATGTATCCATTTTACCTTTATGTTCGGTTTGACTAGACATTACTAATATCCACTTACATTTTATTCTTTACCCATCCACATAAAAAGTCCACCTGCAACTAACAAACACGAGGCTGCTGAAGTGACAGTGTAACCAACTATATACTTCGCATCTTCATCGTCTGTACTCCACCGTCTAGGCCAGGATTTGATAGGTGTCTTACTGAGTAAACCTTGATCGAAAGGTGGTTCGCGTCTTTTATTTTTATTACGTTCGTACCTCGATCTACCCTTTTGTTCTCCCGTTCTCATGAAATCAGGGAGGTCCTCTTCACCGCTATGACACTTTACTAAAAGTTGCGAATTCGAAAGAAGACCTATATCAACGTCTTGTCCGCATATTCTATACGACGGTTTACACTGGTCTTTATAATTTTTTGGTAAGAAACCATGGGAACACTCCCCAGGTCGACACACCATATTGTTACGCAAAATATCATATTCTTCCGCACTAAAATATCTCTTATTCTTTTCCACACCGTCTCGCGCTGTGCGACACCCAGCCGCGTCCAAATCCGTTTCACATACACCGGTATCTAAATTATAACACTTACACCACGCTTGTCGTTTACCACCTTCTTCTGCAGTTGCACCATCTCTTTTACAATACGCGATACCCACGTCGTTATAATCATCTTCACCAAGTTTAGCTTTAGAACAATTATCGGTATCTTTTGTGATATTATCCTTAAGTTTACAATACTCTTTTCGAGCACCCGGGTTTCTATCTAAACACTGTCCATTACCAATACTCGCTGTAAAGTTTTCCGGTTTAGCACAGAAATTATCCGCCAATTCACCCCACTTAAACCCATCGCTACAATTTTCCATTGCGTATAAACCCGTTAAAAGAGCACTAGATATATCTGCACCGTTATATGTCTCGGCCTCTTCGAAACAACCACATTTTTCACTAGTCATAAATTCGTGTGTATTGATTTCTTCTGCTTTATTATCTTGACATTTTTGAAGATTATTGTTAGTCCATTCTTTTACACATACCTCTTCGTTATATGTATCTGCAAGACCCCTATGAGTACAAATTTTTGGGGGATCACGGCTACCATCCCAATTTTCACTATTCTTTATCTCCACTACATGATCGTTTGCAAAATGAGGATCTATACATTCTGATTTACTTACCCCCCAATTATTTGCTATTTCACTCCAATTATTTGGTCCAGCTCCATTAAATTTTTTACCATATACACGGAACCAATCAACATTTTCGGCAAAAAATTTATCTTTGTTTGTTATATCTTCACCTTCTGGGACACGCAATCGAGCGGGTAATGGAGTCGATTTATTATATCCACATCTACCCATACTTTATTATATTTACATTTTATTTTTTTTCTCAGGCAACTATAAACATGGGTGGAGGCGGAAGTCAAACTATCGAGCAAACATTTAATATGAGCGCTGTAAATAAATCCATTTACAACCAAATTACAAAAAATACACAATCGGTTGGGGCTTCCCAAACCAGTATCCAAAAAATGACCATGAATATAGGTGGGTCAATGATCGAGTGTCCGTATTCATCGTCACAAGTACTCGATGCAGATATGCAAGCAGATGTTTCGCAGATACCTAATACTATATTAGCGATGAAAAATGAAATATCCGCAGAAATGCAGGCTGGTGCATCTGCCGCTATGGAAAAATCAACACAGGCTGGTAGTTTCAACTTTGGGGATAAACAGGATTTACAACAAACTATAAATATGGAAATTGAAAATATTGTTGATACAACTGTTACAACTGAAAACATAAACAACCTTGTTATGGAACAGGTCAGTATTCAATCTGATACGATAAACATTGCCGGCGATTTAGATTGTATGGGTCAACCATTTGACAGGACCCAAAACTTAACGGCTAAGTTGGCGGCTAAATCGATCCAAGAGGCACTCACGGATGCCTTGATCGAAAATAAGGTTACAAGCGGTATGGTCGCGTCACTCGATGCCGAAGTGAAAAGTAAAGCCGGTGGGTTTGCCGAAATGATTAGTGCGGCGACCGGTCCAATGATGGCGAGTGCGATTGCATCTGTTATCGGTATCGTTATGGTCATGTTATCGGTAGCTATGGTTGCCATGTCCCCTGCGGGACAAGGTGCGATGAATAAAGCATCGAGCAAATATATTTAAAGATAAAAATTTCCTTTATATTAATGATTTTAAGTATAGACGTCGGTATACGCAATCTTGCGATGTGTATGCTCGATGAAACGTCCAATCTTATTGTTCAGTGGGATGTTTCCGGGGTACCCCCTGAACATAAAGACGGCTTATTCGTTTCGCTACGAAACCATTTAGACGAAAAGAAATGGATTTTACAAGCAGATACGATTCTCATAGAAAAACAACCTGATAAGAACAGGAAAATGAAAATAGTTGAACATTTTTTACACGCGTACTTTGTTATTCGTAACCCTAAGGCCGAAACGATCATTTACGATGCGCGTTTCAAAATACCCGACTTTGCAGGTCCGGGTAAAGTCATGTATAATAAACGTAAAAAAGCGTCGATAGAAAGGTGTCAACAATTCATTTGGAATAACACAATCAATGCACATTGGATTCCTATATTCAATGCATCCAAGAAGAAAGACGATCTCGCCGATACAGTCATGCAAGCTATTAGTTTTACGAAACGCGTTGAACCTATGCAAAGCGTTGCGAAAAAGGATAAAAAACTCGTTCCAAGAAAACCGAACGAGAACCAAAAACGAACCCGATATTCAAAATCGAATTTGGCATATATTTATAAGAATAGAAAGAAAGACGAGGATCTCGGAAAAAGTAAACGGTTCATGAAAGACCTTAAACGGTACTATAAAAGTATAGACGATTTAGTACACGACCTAAACAAATAATTTATTTATCGTATATTGAATTATACCTTTCAATTGCCTGTTCTACACTAAAATTTTTATATGTCATGTCGGGTTTATCCAAATCAATACAATAATTATATTTGAATATATCTGGAGTAAATTGTGTAACTTCCCAATATATACCCAATACGAATTCGCCAACATGTTCCGTTTCAATTATATTATTTTGTAATATAGGTTTGAAATCTTTTATTATATCTGTAGGATACTTCTTAGACGCAAATATATTAGTATAAATATAATCATCTCTCATTTTTTCTATAGGTATTAAACCAGATGGTAATATGTAAAAGAAATGCCATTCTGGTAACATTTTAAACATGTCATTTATATCGATATTATTATTCCTATAAAAATTATCATATTCAAATTGGACCATATCAACCGTTATGTCTTTTAGTCCTTTCAAAACACCTAAATCATGACCATCTGTATCTATTTTCAAAAAATTAATATGCGAAATATCTTTTTTAGTACAATATTCGTATAATGTATTATCTGTGTCATTCAATGCACTTTTATTGACAAATACATTTTCTGCGTCATAATTTACCTCTTTTTTAAACATAGTATTCCCCCAATTTTTACCGGAAGGTTTAAAATCTGGATCAAATAAATGTAAACACATATCTTTATTTATTTCATCCGGAAATGGAGAACCAGTTGCACCAACATCAAAAATACACGCTTTGGGTGTATTTTTAACAATGGATTTTAATAATTCTAATTCACCGTTTACGTTATGATTACAACATATTCTATAATTAAAATACGGCATATTATATTTTTTTTCTTTATCTTTTATTGTTATAATTTCATCTAATTGAGGTTCCATTTTATATAAAATATATAGTCGAATATTCTTTAAACGTATAAGAAAATGTGTTCGGGTCTCGATTCGGGTGTACATGTATATCCAACTTCGTCTCTCAAAAAATCGGGTATTTTACTATTTTTATAATCACCGATTTCAATTAATAATACCGGTTTATGTTTTTTTAGTATACCGATCGATCCCCGTAAAACATTCATCTCTGCACCTTCAACGTCCATTTTGATTATGGAAGGTGTACCTTTGTACACGTTATCAAGAGTATCCGTTATTGCGGTAATCTTACTATTCATATCGTGATGTTCGTTCGGAAACATACTCGTACCACCATAATTTATAGCACCATTTTCAACACTTTTAGGTAAATACATTTCGACAGTTTCACCTACTGTATCTGATAATGCACACGGGTACATGGATACTTTGTTTTTTAATTCATTTGACTTTAAATTCATATTAGCAATTTCAAAGAAAACAGGTTCAAATGAAAAAACGGGTCCATAATCAGAAAACATGAGTGTATTATACCCTATATTAGCACCTATATCAATAATATCTGTACCTGGTTTATAATACTTTTCCACGTCGTGTCGCATCCATCCATCCCACTCGTACCCCTGTTTTAACGTGTTACCTATATACTGATCGTTTGATATGGTATTTAAATTGTACTTACCGTTATTAAATCTATCGATAGTAACTTCCATTATATATAATAAAATTATATCTTTATATCATTCAAAAAAAATCATTTCAGGGGGTGCGTAAATAAAAATGTTATAGAATAATAAGTAATAAAATGTTTTCACTTTCCACAGTCGCGACTAATTTTGCTTCAACGCAAAAGAAATTTAAGAAGTTCGGTAAGAAACTTCGCAAACAAAGAGATGGAGAAATAGATACTATGAAAGAAAAGTTAAAAGAAATAGCCCAAGACGAAATTGAACGTTCCAAGAATTTGTTCGAAAGACACAAAGAGTTCTTTTCTGACCAAAAACAGTGTAAAAATGTACCAACTACAGAAACGACCGCTATTGATTTTTACGAAAAGCCCTAAATGCTAAATCAAGGCTTAATAACGATAAAAATATAGATACCTCTCTATATTGTTCTAACAAGTTACCTGCAAATACAGCAGATAAAACACTGTATTGCACGTACCTCATTTCTTTTCGACTTCTTTCTATGGAACGTTTCATAGACGCGCGCGATTTTTCCATACCCAAAACCGCGGTACTTATATTCTTTACACGGTTAGGCATTTCTGTCGCGGTCGAAAACATACCGCCTAAATCTATAACATCGGCTACTTGATCACGTATTATTGGTTCGAGGTACTCAAAATATGTAAAATTCGGGTCAAGTTTTACACACGTACCTTCAATAGTCGAAAACGTCTTTGCGAGGTATACAAACGACGTTGGTATGATAAACGGTTTTTCTTGTGCTAATTTGAGTAAAGTATCATCGTTTAATATTTCATCCTTAAGATTATTACCATCGAGCGTTTCGAGATAATTGAGTGTTGTTTTAAAAAAAAGTTCAATATCCGTCGTATCTTTAGTCGTTGGCAAAATAACGTTCAAACGTATAAGTACATCAACAATACCTTTTGTATCCTTATTTATTATATACAAAAACATTTCCTTAAATCCCTCTTTCATTTCATCGGATATATCAATAACAAGTCCAAAATCATAAAAAACAAGTTTACCATTACCAGAAAAACCTAAATTACCCGGGTGAGGATCGGCGTGAAAAAACCCCTTATCCATTGTCTGAATAACATACGAATTTAGAAGAGCTTCACACACTTTCTTCTTATTTACGCGCATATCACTTATATTATCAAGTTTTTCGGAAGGAACGTATTCCATAACAATCATATTTTCGCTAGATATATCGCTATATATTTTAGGTACTTTCATCCATCTTACCTTTTTCATCTTTTTTCTAAAATTTTTCGCATTATCCATTTCCTTTTTATAATCCGATTCTGCTAATAAAAAATCGATGGATTCATCGAGAACGTAACCTGTATTTGTACCTGTATCTATACCCATTTTTTCAAGAAACTCAACGATCTCTCTAATATTATCTGTATCATTTTTCATTATATTGTATATGTTTGGTCGTTTAAGTTTTACAACAACCTCTTCACCCGTCGATAATTTTGCCCTGTGTACCTGTCCTATACTTGCTGATTTAAACGGTTCGTAATCAAAATACGTAAACACGTTACTGTTTAAATGTTTTCTAACCATTAATCGAACAACGTTTTTATCGATGGGAGGTACATTATCCTGTAAAGATTCAAGTTGTTGTGTAAACTCCAAAGGATATAAATCAACGCGCGAAGATGCTATTTGCCCTATCTTAACAAAAGTAGGTCCAAGTTGGATAATTTGATCCCTCGTCCATTTACCAAACTTTACCTGATCCTGTTGAAATTGTTTCCTTAGTAAAAATTCACCAGCAAACTTCCATGTTTTAGACTTCTGTTTGGATGGTATTTTTATGGGCATTTTCGTTGATAAACATAGTGCCATCTTAATATTCACATATAAAAAAAATACTTATAGGTTTAGGACGTTTATACTTATAAATGTTAATACCCGTACAAGCTAAAATATATGAACCGATGTATGAATATAACGATAAAAAATACATAAGAGTAACAATCCCCGATAAATTTAGAGAATATGTCGAAAAGTCACATGAACGTAAATCAAGCGTTATACTCTATAATAATAAACTCGATAACCCACTCGAAGGAAATGTTCTGAAACTAAAAGTCCCGTTTAGGTACCGTAGAGTCATGTGTAACGTAGAAGGGGACAAACCAGTTCAGTCACTCGAGAGAGGTGATCGTGTTTTATTAGAAATACAATTTAATGGCGTTTGGAATACTCACGAACATAGTGGGTATTCGTGGGTATTGAAGTATATAAAGTTTTTAAACTAATACTATTTAAATGAGTCTTACACGATCAGGATATATAACAGACGATTCAAATGAAGTAAAAAAAGAACTTACGGTTCGTGCCGTTATAAACACGGAGTTTGGATTCCCACCACCACCATTTAAAGTATTTCGAAAGGCAAAATCTGGTTTGTGTGTACCACGTTTTTACGGGGAAGATAAGTTCGGACCTCCCAAAGAAGATCGTCGTCCAGAGCCAGTTAAAATATCGACTAAATTTAATGGAAAACTTCGTGATGAAACGCATCAAAATGATGCTCTGGCGGCAGCACTTAAAGCCGGACACGGTGTTTTATCACTTCCTTGTGGCTTTGGGAAGACGACAGTATCCTTGGCCATAGCGTGTAAATTAGGATACAGAACAATGATTGTCGTCCATAAAGAATTTTTAGCGAATCAATGGCGTGAACGTATTCAACAGTTCTGTCCAGGTGCTTCTATCGGAATAGTACAACAAGATAAAAAAGAAACGGAGTGTGATTTTGTAATCGCGATGCTCCAATCTTTATCACTCAAAGAGTATTCGTTCAGTGATTTTGATTCTATCGGTACACTCATTGTTGATGAAGCACATCATATATGCGCCAAAGTATTCTCACAGTCTCTATTCAAAATGTGTCCTAAACACGTTTTTGGGTTATCGGCTACACCCACGCGAAAAGATGGTCTCACGAAAGTTTTACACTGGTTTATGGGACCAACGTTTTTTGAAGTCGAACGTAAAAATCAAGAACAGGTCGAGGTTTTCCCTATAGAATATAGGTGTGATAGATTTCAAGATCCACCGCCGTGTACACGTTTCGGTAAATTATCACTCGCGACCATGATTACAGAACTTACGGAGGATAGACAAAGAAATATAGTTATTCTACAACTCATAAAAGATATAGTAAAAACAACGCGACAAGTTCTTGTTTTGAGTGATCGTCGCCACCATTGCGAAGTCATGCACCAAAGTTTTAAGAAAACGTCGGGTTTATACATGGGTGGTATGAAAGAAGCCGACTTAACCGAATCGAGTAAAAAGCGAATCATATTCGCCACGTTTAGTCAGGCGCACGAAGGTCTCGATATACCTACCCTTGATACAGTTATTTTAGCGACACCCAAATCGGATATCGTTCAATCTATAGGACGAATCATGCGCGAAACAAAAGGTAAGAAGAATAATCCACACATTTACGATATATTCGATCAATGGTCGATATGTCACGCCATGTATAAAAAACGCTTAAAAGTGTATAAACAAGGTGGATTTCATATACCAATTTTAAATTCACAAAAAAATGAAGATGAAACACCATTTAAAAAAGGTGAGTGTTTCATTAACATCTAAATTATAATCATTCTTATTTGTAAGAATGCCCGGTTGTTGTGAAACAGGTCGAAATGTACAAAAGTACAGGGGCGGAGGTGGAGGTGGAACTGCATCCACACTCCAGGAAGCCCTCGAAAATAGTAACGTAGCTACCATAGATATAAATCTCATATCTGGTGCCAAATTTAGAGGCGACGGAAGTGGTTTATCAAACATACCAATTAGTGGAGGAAATCTTAATCTACAACAAGTTACGAATCAGGATAACCAAACAACAAACGAGATCATTATTACAAATACGGGAACATCTTTATCAACATCTGGTGCGATAAACGCATCGGGAAATATCACCGCACCTTCTTTTATAGGGAGTGGTTCGAGTTTAACTGGATTAAACGTAACAAACGCAAGTTCTGGTACACTACACATAGCTCGAGGAGGGACGGGTGTAACTACAGGTCTAACCCAACTTAACGCTGGTAATATTACGAGTGGAACAGTTCCATTAGCGAGAGGTGGAACAGGTGCTACATCTGCATCTACAGCTGCAGATAATTTAGGACTAGGAACGAGTGATTCGCCGGAGTTCACGGGAGTTAATATAGGTCACGCATCGGATACAACGATTACGAGATCGAGTGCGGGTGTCATATCCGTAGACGGTCAAACTGTTAGAACAGGTGACGTCGCTTTAGGAACGGAAACGTCTGGAGATTACGTTTCTACAATTACGGGGGGTAATGGTATTGCAAGTACAGGTGCAACAACCGGTGAAACCATATCACATTCATTATCCGTAGATACAAAAGCAAACGGTGGTTTAGCTATAGAAAATGGTAAACTTGCACTTAAATTAGACGATTCGTCGATAACAGGTGAATTAGGTATAGGTGATGGAGGAACGGGTGTAACTACAGGTCTAACCCAACTTAACGCTGGTAATATTACGAGTGGAACACTTTCTACTGCACGTGGAGGGACGGGTGTAGCTACAGGTCTAAGTGTACTAAATGCAACTAACCTTATGAGTGGAACGGTTGATACTACACTTGGAGGAACAGGTGTAACTACAGGTCTAAGTGTACTAAATGCAACTAACCTTACAAGTGGAACAGTTGATACTACACTTGGAGGAACAGGTGTAACTACAGGTCTCACTGTACTAAACCCAAGTAACCTTTCTGGACCAATTACTACTGCACAGGGAGGAACGGGTGTAACTACAGGTCTTACTGTTCTAGATGCCGGTAATCTTACAACTGGAAATGTTCCAATAGCGAGAGGAGGAACGGGTGTAGCTACAGGTCTCACTGTACTAAACCCAGGTAACCTTTCTGGACCAATTACTACTGCACAGGGGGGAACGGGTGTAGCTACAGGTCTTACTGTTCTAGATGCCGGTAATCTTACAACTGGAACGGTTGATACTGCACGAGGAGGTACGGGTGTAACTACAGGTCTAACCCAACTTAACGCTGATAATCTTACAACTGGAAATGTTCCAATAGCGAGAGGTGGGACGGGACAGGGGACTGCATCTACAGCTGCAACAGCTCTTGGATTAGGGACGGTAAATTCGCCACAATTTGCAGGTATAGAACTAGGTCACGTATCGGATACTACACTAGCACGGTCGGGTCCAGGTAAAGTAACGATTGAAGGTAATGAAATACGAACGGGGACCGTTGAATCCAATAAAGGTGGGACGGGTCAGACATCTTATACCGAAGGTCAAATTCTCATGGCTAATACTGTCGGTGGATCGGTCACTTTAACTAAACTTACACCCGGTACATCCGGACACTTTCTACAGTCAAAAGGTAATGGTAATCATCTCGAATGGGCAAGTGTAGCCTCGATAGGTTCTGCCACACCTGGTAATCTTATCATGGGTGATTATCTAACTGGTGGTCCTACCAACCTCGCTACAGATACGACAATTGCAGCAGATGCTGACGAGGCAAATACAGCAAGTAAATTGGTTGCAAGAGACGCTTCAGGTGATATTAGGGTCCAGGAAGTAATTGTAGGAACTACTGGTGGTACTACGGGTTCGTTAACATCTACCGCATGGTCCGGATCGGCGGCTAAATTAACAACGGCAAGATACATTGGAGGTGTTGCTTTTGATGGATCTTTGAATATAAACTTACCAGGGGTAAATGCATCAGGTACCCAAGATACATCTGGTAATGCTGCGACTGCGACTAAATTAGCAGCTGCAGTAAACATTGGAGGTGTTGCTTTTGATGGATCTGCAGCTATAAGCTTACCAGGGGTAAATGCGGCAGGTACCGTAGATACAAGTGGTAATGCTGCGACTGCGACTAAATTAGCAGCTGCAGTAAACATTGGAGGTGTTGCTTTTGATGGATCTGCAGCTATAAGCTTACCAGGGGTAAATGCATCGGGTACCGTAGATACAAGTGGTAATGCTGCGACTGCGACTAAATTAGCAGCTGCAGTAGACATTGGAGGTGTTGCTTTTGATGGATCTGCAGCTATAACCTTACCAGGGGTAAACCAAGGGGGTACTCAAGATACAACTGGTAAAGCAGGTTCAATAGAAAACGCATCAGATACAACAAACGCAGATCAAAATGTTGCTTTTCTAATTGGTAATAATGTTAAAACAAATACAAACTTAACAATTAACCCAAGTACGGGTGTACTTAAAGCGACTCAATTTACCGTGGGTACGGGTGGGTTTGTAGATTCTACTTTAACTAATAAAGGTGTTATATATGTCAATGCAAATGGTAAATTAGTAAGTACAGGCGCATCATCAACAACCGGCCAGGTTATTAAATCAGATGCAAATGGATTACCAGTATGGGGTACAGATAATACTGGTGGTACTGGTACTGGTGGAGGTTACTGGACACAGGCAAGTACACCAAGTACGCTTATATATTACAATACTGGTAATGTTGGTATAGGAACTACAACTCCCGTATACCTATTAGATGTTAACGGTACAGTAAATGCAACTTCGTTCAGAGGTGATGGTTCGAATTTAACAGGTGTGACTGCATCATCAATTACAGGTGAAGCATCGCGAACTATATCAGTTTCAACAATTACAGCGCAGGGTGGAAGTTGGGACGTCAGGACACCATAAAATTAATATAACTAAACTATAGTATAATGTCTGGTCATAGTGCTAGTTCTAATGCAAATAATACAAAAGCATCAGATTTACAATATACAACAGATGTAGAGAATCAAGAGAGTTTAAAATATTGGGTACCTTCCGCCTCCAAATTATCACGAGGTAAAAAGGGTACAATTCAGAGAATGTTTACGGGCGAACCATTAAGGAATTCGTGTAACGTATACATTTATAACCAAACAACAAAGGAATGGAACCACGAACACACAATTACAGGTGACCCAACCCGTAGTGGAAATATAACTTACCCACCAAGTATATTATCTAGTTCATCTCAAACGATTGATAGTGTAACGTATACTACATCTGCATCTCAAAACAATGGGGACGCATATAAATCATTTCAACCTTTTGGTATTGTGGTAAAGACCCAACCCTGGTGGTCATCAAGTACTCCAACAACTTATCCACATAATCAACCTAGTGGTTGGTCCGGCGGTACATGGGTTCCTGGTACCTACACTGGTTCGTCTAGTTTAGGAGGTGTATCCGGCGAATGGTTAAAATTACAATTATCAACTGGAATTCAACCTAGTGGATTCAGAATGTATAATCTAACCGGGGCGCAAACGTATTCCGTCGTCAAAACCTTCACTATATTAGCAAGTAATGACAATTCAAACTGGACGAATTTAGGTAACTATACAAATACTAATCCGCACTCTTATGCGTGGCCACCCGCTCTAAATTGGTATACAGATATTAATGGCAGTTTTACACTAAATACCACATATACATATTTTGCACTTGTAATTACATCAAGAAAAACTGACGGATGGTCCTCTGTGAACCCTGATCCTGAAGTGGTAGAAGTACCCGCTTTTACTCTTTACAACGCGTATCCAAGTGAAGATTTTGGTAGATCTCTCGACGGAACGGATAACGCAGATATGGTAGCTATAGGCGCACCGGGAACATGGTTTGGGTCTGCATC
>Ga0209404_10000456_pt1 | contig 31683 bp, 19 predicted proteins | sample TroAtlMetagenome_2_FD_187447 | JGI IMG/M metagenome (GOLD analysis project Ga0209404, IMG submission 187447) | Marine eukaryotic phytoplankton communities from Atlantic Ocean - Tropical Atlantic ANT8 Metagenome (SPAdes) (version 2) | ecosystem: Environmental > Aquatic > Marine > Oceanic...
GTTGCCACTCTTTAAGTCTACAATAGGCTGATAGTGCAGCTCGAATTGTTGTTCACTTAGTGCCGGGCGTAACAGTTGTAGCATTTTAAACTTGTTTTCGCTGGCTTTGTCTAAACTCTCGTCGTAATGGTGATAGGTATTGCGGCCATCTTGTTTCGCTTTATACATAGCGATATCGGCTTTTCTGCATAGCTGCTTAAAATCAGTGCCGTCTTTTGGTGCGCTGGCTGTCCCTAAAGAGGCTGAAACCCTTACTTGATTTTGAAATATATCGAAAACAGACGCGCACTGCCCAATCAGAGAATCAGCGAGGGGCGTCAACGCATCACTTTCAGGGTTGATAGGGGCAATAACCAGAAATTCATCACCACCGAAGCGGATGAGATACTGTTTTGGCGACAAGATTTCTGTGAGCTGTTGGGTAAGTAATTTAAGCAATTGATCGCCCGCTGCATGGCCCAACGCATCGTTAATTGGCTTAAAATTATCTAAATCAATAAATAGTAATGCTAATGACTGCCCATGTGCTTCACACTCGCTTAGCGATAAATTAAACAGGGTTTCACCATACAGCCGATTAGGCAAATTGGTTAGGCTGTCATGGTGCGCCAAATGCTGAATTTGCGTGCGACTTTGCGCCACTTTTATATTTTCGCCCTGAAGCGATGTCATCAAATCTTTGATGTCACGAACTAAAATGTAAACACTAAAACCTGTGACGATGAATATCACTAGTGTAAAGATTAAATGTTCCCAACTAAGTGAAGGGATATGGGGAGTGATAATGCCCTGTAATGACAACCCAACAATAACAACACATTGCAAGGTCACGAAAAAAAGCAACGTTAAGAATAAGCCCACACCGCCTAAAATAGCGGCGAAAATTATTAGGGTAGGGTAGCCCAAAATAGCTAAGTCGAATAACCCTGCACCGGTTGCTGCTAGCGCGAACAACATGGAAGATAATGACACCAGCAGGGTAGACGCCGAGGCAAGTACTTTATGTTTATATGCGAACACAAACGCGGCAATTAAGCAGGTAAGGCCGGCAGCAATAATTATAAAGGTAACATTGCGCGCCACAGAAAGAGAAGCCACCAGCCCGAGGGCTGATACTCCACAAATTTGCATGAGTCTACGACGACGTATTTGATTAAACGCGTCTTTATCGATGGTTAAAGCAAAGTTAGGAATTTTAAGCTCTTTCTAGTGACTTAATTATTGGGAGATATATTTATAATAGCTCACTTTCTCGCTAGAGTTGGTTAATTCCAGCGCTTGTATTAATACCTTGTGCCGCTTCCCGATACTTATGTGCAAAGTGAGAATGTGCTATTGATGGTGTTAAAGCACTCCTTGCTTGCTCACCCTGCTACGCTATCAATTCGCTACTCTGGTAATTTTTTACTCTGCCACTGGGCTAGTTCAATATATTTGCTTCAATACAGTAGCCACCTCTTTTGACACCTTTTCATACTCTACCGATTCCACAAAGCCTATGGAAAATGTTTTAGGTGTATTCAAAAACTTGTTTTTCTCATGGCGGCCAAAACCGAGCACAGTCATGTAAGGACGGCTTACGTAGTTGTCGGGGTGAGTATCATCGTCATGATTTAGCAAGAAAATCATTCGGGGAGATGATTCATCGCCAAAGGCATACCATTCAGGGCTAGGTAAATCGCCGTTGAATGAATCATTGATAGGGTGGCGTATGTCAGTAGCAGAATTATACCAAAAGTCGGTGTCATCCATGCTACCGCCAGGCACCCCTTCATATTGCACCCAATAATGATAGCCAGGGCTTACCGTTGTCATTGTGAAATTACAATGGGTAGGGTAAAAATCCCATTGGCCTACCCATTTTCCGTTTTCTGAGGTAAATGCTATACGTACATGGTTCTCAAGCTCGATAAGCACTTCACCTCTGGCAGTGTCAGTGCCTGCATTCATAGCATGAAAATAACTGCCGTCTTGTTTATGGATGGCATTGGGGAAGCCGCGGTATTCACCTTTGTGGCCTGAACCCTTAATGTTGTTAAAACCAATCCAATCTACCCCGTCTTTATCAAGCATGCTAGATAACCCACCACCGTGTTTTTCTAGATAGTAAGTGGCCGACGGGGTTGAAATTATATAAGCAGGTACAGGCCCAGCCGACTCATCTATACCCTCAGTTAAGCGTACTCTGTAATTCTCATTACTCATTGAGCAACCGAAAAGCATAAGTGAAAGTAAACCCATACCTAACCAGTGCGCCAGTATTTGTAGATTTGATACACAAGCAAAAAACTTGCTTATAAACGCGTTAAATAGCTTTATTCTAAGCATGGTTTTTTACTCAATGATGAGGTGGCCGTAGTAGTCTCTTTTCTAGCACTGTGTTTAAGCAGTAAGCCTATAATTAGCATAATGACTGCACAGCCTAAAAACATAAGCCGTCCCCACAAAGGATTTGGGATAAGCATCATAACTAGCATGCCTACGCTCATGATAATAACCATAACTCCGAGTTTATTACGTTGCTGGCGGTCGTAATCGTCTTGCTCAAAATCTGCAATCACTGGGGTTTCTACATCATCAAAGAATCGCTCGGTTTCTGCTTTATGCGCGTCTTTTTCGGGGTTATAAAAAAAGGAAGTTGCACAGAAAAAGCCAGCGGTAATAACCAAGTGGGCAATGATAATTAGCATGAGATTAAGATCGATTGATTCACGGCGGGTAAGTGCTTGTTCTAGTCCAATCCAGTTGGCAAAAAACTCAGGAGTGAATACATTCATCATTAACCAGGACACCGTTAGGCCTATAGCGACGGTTAACCAAGGTGCCCACTGGGGCGTTTTTTTAATAAACAGGCCAAATATTAAGGGAATGAGTAGCGGAACTTGAATCATGGTAGACACGTTCATCATTAACTCAAACAAACTTAGCTCTTTTAATGACTTGAAGAACAGTGCAACGGCGATAACCATAATACCGCTAATAAAACTGACTAAACGGCTAACATTCAACAGATGTTTATCTGACACTTGTTTCTGTTTTTTCAGTAATAAAGGTTGGTATAAGCTTCGTACAAAAATACCCGCGTTTTTATTAAGCGCTGAATCCATTGACGACATAGAAGCCGCGAATAACCCCGCCAGCAACAGCCCAACAGTGCCAAGGGGCATGGCATTACGCGTAAACACAAGATATACCGCATCACCTGCTTTATTGCCTAACTCGGGGTAGGCGGTTGCGGCATCAGGATACAAAATGGCCGATGCCCAAGGGGGAATAAACCAAATAATACTGCCAACGCCCATCAATATCATGGCAAGCAATGCGGCTTTACGTGCGTTTACGGTGTCCTTTGCGTTTAAAAACCGAAACGAGTCGTTTAGATTCATAATAGTGATAAGTTGCTTTGCCAAAAAGAAAACAAAAGTGCCAACAAGTAGTAGGCCGTAGTTCATGTCTGGCCCCATAACAAAATCGACAGGGAAATCGGTTACCAAGGCAACGGGTCCACCTACTTTTACCAGCGCTACAATAGCGCAGGCTATCGAGATGATTGCCACAATAAGGGTTTGTACAAAATCAGACGCTACCACGCCCCAAGCGCCAGACAATACCGACACAAACAGCACGGTAAGACCGGTAGCAATAATGGTTAAACTGATGTCGGCATTAAATACGGCACTAGAGAAAACACCAAGGGCGTTTAACCACACGCCAGCGTTTATCATGCTAAAGATAATCAGTGCCCAAGAGAAAAATTGCTCGTTCTGGCTTCCGAAACGGCGCTTAATGCCTTCAGTGGGAGTGTCGACACGCATTTGTCTAAAGCGGGCTGAAAAGTAAAGCCAGCCACAAAAATACGCAAAAGTATTGGCGAAGAATACTAGGCTTATGGCAAAGCCGTCGCTAAAGGCTTTCCCCGCTGCGCCTGTGAATGTCCATGCAGAAAATTGTGCCATAAAAGCGGTTGAGCCAACCATCCACCATAGCATTCGACCGCCACCACGAAAGTAGTCGCTGGTGGAATTTTTCGCCATCGATTTAAATGCAAAACCAATACCGAGGATCAGTAAAAAGTACCCTGCAATAACGAGATATTCATATATCATGGGACAACCTTTTATTACAGTTGGCTAACGTCTACCCAATTGTCATTTCGACGAATAAGATCGATGAGTTGCTGGTATTGCGCACCTTCTTTAAAGGTTTGATATGGTGAAACCGTTTCACCTTTCACATCGTTCACTAATTCGCGAATTAAATAGCGCCAATTACGTTCGGTGTCACCTTCGCCTTCGGGAGTGTTGTCTATGATGTCTTGCGGTAACGGCAATTCTGTCCACTGGTTGTTTTCGTCATAGTAATAAAGGGGACCGCTGGCATAATGACCTTTTATAAAGATGGCACTCTTGCTGCCATAAACAACGATATGGTCGTCGGTAAAACGGGGTTGTAAACCGCCATGTTTAAACAATACTGAGACAGGCTTTGCTGCAAGTTCACTTTTTAGCTGTGCAAGTACGGTATATGACCATTCTACATTCGATTCACCCCATTTGAGGGTTGGGTCGTTGATATCACTTGGTATAAAGTCGCGTCGCTTTTTGAAATTGTGTACGCCTTCAACAATAGGGGCTTTACCCAAATCATCTCGTACTTCCCCCATCATAGATAAGATTTCTTCACCCACAATTGAGGTGACAATTGAAAGCTTATGGGTAAAGTTGTTGTTTAAGCGCCCGCCACCGTCCTCTTTGCGGTGAGACCAGCCAAAAGGAATGTCACGCTCTAAGTTAAAGTGTGAAATGCACTCTACTTCTAGTGGCTCACCAATCATCCCTTTTTCCACTAAACGTTTGGCGTGAATAACATGAGGCATGTAGCGAAAGCTTGAAGCAAAAGCGGTTTTCACCCCTTTTTCTTTGGCCAATTCATACAGTTTCTTAGCAGAATTACCAGTGGTAGAAAGTGGTTTGTCACTAAATACATGACAGCCAAATTCAATAGCTTGAATTATGGGCGTTTCGTGGGCGCCGCCGGGTGTGGCAATAGAGACGATGTCTGGCTTGCAGTCTTTAAGCGCTTGTTGCCAGTCGGTACTGAAATAGGGGATTGAAAGTTCTTTGGCTACACTTTCCACAACGCTTGGAGTTCTGCCCACTATGCCAACAACGTCTGCACCAGCATATCTAAAGGCTTCTGCATGCCCTTGGCCTGCAAATCCAGTGCCTTGAATTAATACCTTGATAGGGTTACTCATGTTCTTTCCTTTATCGAATTTGTTGTTACAGCGCAAAATAGCTTCACCAGTTCCACAGGGTGCCGTCTTCTAATCGGCTTACCGGTAAGTAAGAGCGTTTGTAAGGGTATTTTTGCGATGCTGATTCATCGAAATCTACGCCTAAGCCGGGTGCGTCTAAAACGGCAACCGTACCGTCTTTAACTTCATAGCGATGGGGGAAGATTTCGTTAAGTTGTTCATTACCAAAACCAACGAACTCCTGAATACCAAAGTTTGGTGCCCAAATATTTAAATGCATATGTGCAGCAAAGCAAACTGGAGATAAGTCAGGTGCTCCATGAGGCGCGGTTTTTACATTATAAATATTGGCAAAATCGGCAATGCGGCGAAGGCCGGTTATACCGCCCGCATGAGTAGCTGCTGCACGGATATAATCTATGAGTTGCTCTTGAATGAGGTTTTTGCATTCCCAAATGGTGTTGAAGGTTTCGCCAATGGCTAATGGGGTAGTGGTGTGATGCCTGATCACCTTATAGTTCTCTTGATTTTCAGCTACGGAAGCATCTTCAAGAAATAACAGGTTGTAAGGTTCTAATAATTTGCCCAATCGGGCAGATTCAATAGGGGTTAGGCGGCTATGCACATCATGAAGTAAATGAACGTCGTTGCCTAAGCGATCGCGGGCTAGCTTGAAAAGGTCTTCCACCATATTAAAGTATTTTAGAGTAGACCAAGGTTCTTCAGGGGGGAGAGGGCGGTTGCCTTGTAATTCAAAGTAGTCTTTTTTATCGCCAAGAACACCATAAGTAACCCCTAATCCGGGGATGGCAGTTTGCAAACGCACGGCTTTAAACCCAGCATCAATATGGGCTTGCGCTTTATCAATGGTGTCTTCAATAGTGTCGCCACTCGCATGTGCATACAAAGTGACTGTCGTACGGCTTTTCCCGCCCAGCAATTGATAAACTGGCATATTGGCAGCTTTACCTTTTATGTCCCACAATGCCATATCAATGGCCGCAATGGCGGCCATATTTACGGGGCCTTTACGCCAATACACCCCTTTGTAAAGGTATTGCCAAATGTCTTCAATGTCGTGGGCGTCGCGGCCAATCAGACAAGGTGCAATATGCTCTTCAAGGCATGTGACCACCGCCATTTCTCTACCATTTAACGTAGCATCGCCAATACCGTAAATTCCGCTATCTGTAATGACTTTCACGGTAACGAAATTACGTCCCGGACTGCACACAAATACTTTAATTTCTTCAATCTTCACCAGTCTTCCCTCTGCTTAGGATGAAAACATAAAACGTTTTAGTAAAACGTTTTAGTTGACTAAACCTAGCATACAAATGCATAATGTCAACAAGTTGTTAACAATGGTTTAATGAACCTCAGGCTCCTTTAAAAAAAGCTATGCAAAAAGTGAAATTGGCGGATGTGGCGCGCCTAGCCAAAGTGTCGAACAGTACGGTATCTCAGTACATTAATGGGCGGTTCGACTATATGTCGAAAGAAACCGAGCTTCGGGTTCGGGCTGCTATTAAAGAATTAAACTACACGCCTAACCGCTTTGCTCAAGGTTTAAAAACCACTAAAACCAAGACAATAGGGGTTATCGTTCGGGATATTACCGGTTTTGATACCAGCCGGACCATTCGCGGTGTGGACGACTTCTGTAAAAAAGCAAATTACAACGCGCTTATTTACAACACTGACTTTGATCCCGAGGTTGAAGCTAAGTCGCTAGAGGCATTATTTCAGTTGCAAGTAGACGGGATAATCATAGCGTCATCGGGTAAAAACAATGGCCTTATTGAAGAGTATATTCATAAGGGGCTGCCGATAGTCCACGTGCAATTAGAGCATGACGGCAGCGAGAAGAACCTTGTTTTATCTGATTACCGCAAAGCCGCTTTTGATGCCACAGACTATTTAATCAAATTGGGGCATGAGCGAATTTGCTTTGTGACGCAGGAATTCCAGAACGTTAAATCGAGGAATGAGCGCTATTTAGGTTATACCGATGCGCTTAAAAAGCATGGTATTCAATTTAACGAAGAGTTAGTGCAGTATTGGCAACGAGAAACAGGGTTTGAAAACTCGCCAAAGGCAATTCTTCAATCAGATGCTGCGCCTACCGCGTTTTTTACTCAGCATCTTGCCATCACGACTGAGCTTTTAGCGCATTTAAACCAAGAGGGAGTGAGTGTTCCTGACGATGTTTCTTTGTTAGGTTTTGATGATATTCCCATGACAGAGTTTTTTAAAGTCCCTGTTACGGTAGTAAAACAAGAACCCTACATTATTGGAAAAGAAGCTGCCCAACTTCTTCTTGATTTGATAGATGATAAAGACAGGCACTCGCAAAAAATAATGATTTCCTGTTCCGTAACGCAAAGAGACTCTTGCGCTAGCCCAAAGAACAAAGGGTTGGCGATAAATGCTAGCGGAATAAGTGAAGCGTAGGAAGGACGTTTTACTTATTTGGGAATAAAAAAGCGCTTTCAATGTCATCATTAAAAGCGCTCTTGTTGCGTTAGTTTTTTGGTTAGAAGCTACCGACTACCGTGACAGAGTCGTTCGCTAAACTTTCATCCACAAAGCCAATAGTATTGGGATTATCAGCAACAAGTTGCAGCATTTCTTCTTGTGTAGATACCTCTTCTGGCGGTGTTCCTTGGCCAGTAAAAACTAATTTAGACCAAAACGCAGAATATTGGCTCTCAGATTTACCTAAAACGCCCGTGTTAAAGGCACCACGAATATCATTACCTTGTTCAAATGTTAAAGGAAGTGCTTTGCTACCGTCAGGAAATGCTTTCATTTTACCAAGGTAGATTCTTTTGACTGCTTCGGCATCGATACCCGACCCATTTTTTGCACTAACGATAATTACGTTTGCTGCACTTACAGGAAGTGCAAACATTAAACTAAGTAATAGGACCGCTTTCGCTTTCATTTTCATTATTCCTTAAAATACTAAATCTAAAGATACTGCTATTGCAGGAGGCATTTGCTCTATCGTAAGGCGTTAGTCGATAGTGCCGCTGCATCTGTGTCGTCGAATCCAGCATGTATCCTGCTAGGTGCGATAATATGAATTCATTCTTCGAACTCAGAATAGTATAAGTTCTAGGTATTATCAGTGAAAGTTTACGAAAAATCTTAAACCTTCTGTACTGAACGTTAGTGTGCCTCTTCCTTAATCGACAAAATAAGTAAAGAATCAAGCTAAAGGTACGGCAAGTCCATGTTAACTATCGCTAAACTGAATACTTCATATAAATGACTGAAGACAAGTATAAGCATAGGTTGCTTATTATCATAATAGGTGAAGTTTTCGCGAACTTCCATTTATGGCAGGCTAAGACTGAACAAACGTGATTGGTATGTTGGTGTATTATCTAAGATTAACGGATGTAGAAAGGTTTCTTGTTACATCTACAAATGTTTAGATTCATCTTTGTGGTAAGCAAATTGATTAATAAAGTTGGGGTATGGCAAAACCGAACAAGAAAGGGCCAGTTCGAACGGTACAAATAACGTGTGCGAAATGCAAAACGCCCATTTTCAAATACCGAAAAGGCGGCAAAGGCGCACTGGTTAAGTGCTTTAAAGAGCGTATTGTTGAAGATTATACCACTACACCCTGTATATGCCCTGGGTGCGAGCAACCCTTTGCTCGGGAAGCCACAATAAGAGGCGCGCCTGCGTTTAAAATTATTGGTGGGAAAGTACATATGAAGTAGTGGTGAAGCGTTCGAGAGGTTAACGCTTCACCACTATCTAAAGGAGGCGATATTAACTCCTTTAACGGTAGAAAATTATATCGCGGCCTGTAATTTTTCGTACAGCGTATCTTTTAACACGGCACGATCATGCTTCATTTGATGCAATGTTTCGTCGGTGGTTGGGGCGCCCTTTAGCTCAAGTTTGCGAATTTCTTCATCTAAAGCGTTGTACTGTTTGTTTTCGCTGGCAAACGTACTGTCACTTTCTACCAGTTTCTCAATGGTATCTTTGTATTCTGGAAAGTCAGATTGCAATGAGTGAACTTCACCTAACATAATGTGCTCCTAAAATTTTTCGATGCGTCAATTTAATTGGATAGTGTTATTTAATATCTTGTACGGCGACGACTAGATCATTCCAATTGCGTTGATTTTCCATGTCGTATTCCATGCCTTTAATGTCTGCTTCGTTAAAACGTTTAACTGCGGGGGTTTTACTGGTGGCTTGATATAACCAGTAAGCTTCTGCACGTAACGCTTCATCTATGGGCTTGTCGATAGATTCGTATACCGCTTGTTTACAGGCATTAATCGATTCTGCAGGAAACAGGGCAATGCGTTTAGCAAGGGCATCGACATAAGGACCAATTTCGTCAGGCTCCAGCGCTTTATTGATGGTGCCGTAAGCTTCGGCTTCGTCGGCGCTGAAATCGCGAGCACTTAGAATGATTTCAAGGGCACGGCCTAGACCGGTTTGACGAGCCATACGAGACGCGCCACCGCCGCAAGGCAATATGCCCATGCCGACTTCCATTTGCATAAACTTGTATTTACCGCGCGCGGCGAATCGCATATCGCAGGCCAGTGCAAATTCATGACCGCCACCTCGGGCAAAGCCTTCAAGTTTAGCGATCGTGGCTTGAGGTAGTTTGCTAATACGTTCTAATACCACTTGAAGGTCGAGCAATTTTACATCGCCACGTGCTACCGCTTCGGTAGACATGTCTTTTAGCAGGTTGGTGTCATAGTGACATACCCAAATTTCAGGGTTAGCTGATTGAAATACCACCACCTTAACGGTGCGGTCGCGCTCAAGGCGCATGGCAAGACCCATTAAGTCTTCTAACATCTCTTGACCTTGTACATTAACAGGGCCGAAATCGAAAGTTATGGTGAGTATTGCACCGTCTTGCTTTGCGGTAAAAGTGGTGTAGCCGTTATAAGCCATGTTCATATTCCTCTGGTCGCATTCGTTTGTTAATTCATTTTTTAGTTGTGTTTAACTTGCCAATGAAAGACTAGCAGCGATTGAGTGGCTTAATAATCGGTAAAACCGTGAATACAGTTTATGTTTTTTGTTGAAGGTAACTGCTCAAATAGGGGACAAGTTGTGATTCAGACATAAGAAAACGGGGGATATAAAGTGTAAGAGGAATTTAATAAGTTGAACGAACTATCTGTTGCGCTGGACATTTTTCGTAACAATTTCAAATATCATTTGCGACTGCCTACGTTGCGTGACGCGCTAAAGCTGATTATGCTCCTTCGCGATTATACTTAGGGCAATGCTCCTTTTTACGGGTAATACTCTCTTTCAAAGGGAATACTCTCTTTAAGAGGCCCCCTCTCTACATGGAATTATAAGATATGAGACGAATCATAACGTTGTTTAGTTGTGTTTTGGCGCTGCTAACGACTCAAGTGTTAGCAAAAGATGTGGAATACCGTTTACCATCTTCCATTACGCCAACCTTTCAAGACATTCATTTAACCCTAGATCCTGATGCACCAAACTACTCTGGTTCTACCCGCATTAACATTACGGTTAATTCAGTCACGAAAAAAGTGGGCTTTTATCAGCAAGACCTTACCGTTACTCATGCCGAACTTCGTCAAAATGAGCGCGTAATAGCACTTAATGTTGAACAAGGTGATTACAATATTAATTGGGGCATGGCTGATGCTGACATTGCGCCGGGCAAATACACCCTAGTCATCGACTTCGAAGGCAAGGTGAATACGTCATCTGATGGCATGTATTTGTCTCGTTTTGAAGAAACAAATTACATCTTTACGCAGTTTGAAGATATGCATGCACGTAAAGCATTTCCTAGTTTCGACGAACCTGCATTTAAAATACCTTACCAAATGACCATTACGGCGCCCGAAAAACAAGTGGTGGTCTCGAATACGCCGGTTGAAAGTCATGATGTAAGCGAAGGCATGCAAACCGTTAAGTTTGAAAAAACCAAACCTATGCCAACCTACTTAATTGCTTATACCGTAGGGCCGTTTGATAGTGTTGAACTAAAAGGTTTGTCGGTACCAGGTAAAATCTATGTACCTAAAGGCTATGCAGACAAAACTAAGTTTGTGGTGAAGCACACCCCTGAAATTTTAGCCACGCTAGAAGACTTTTTCGATATTAAATACCCTTACAAAAAGCTCGATTTTGTCGCTGTACCTAACTTCACTCATGGTGCGATGGAAAACGTAGGGCTAATTACTTACCGCGACAGTTTGTTATTGCTAGCAGACGAGCCGGGTTTAACCGAACGCAAAGGGCCGCTTAACGTTATTGCACATGAACTGGCACACCAATGGTTTGGTAACTTAGTGACCATGGCATGGTGGGATGATTTATGGTTAAACGAAGCATTTGCCTCGTGGGCGGCAAGCTACACCATGATGGAACTCTATCCAGAGCTTAATTTTGCCGATCGTATTGTGCAAGAGTCTGCGTTTGGTGCCGACGCTAGCCCTACGGTTAAACCGGTTAAAAAAGTAGTGCGTATTCAACCCGATGTTATGGATGGCTTGGGGCTGAACTACTCAAAAGGCGAGTCTATTTTGCAGATGATAGAGTCGTTAATTGGTACTGAAAAGTTTCGTGAAGGTGTGCGTAACTATATGAACACCCATGCGTGGGGCAATACGGTTGCTGATGATTTGTGGGCTGCGCTTGATGGTGTATCAGACATTAATCTAAGCGCCATGATGAAAGCTTACTTAGAACAACCTGCTTACCCACTTATCTCTATAGACGATAAAGGTACTATTACGCAGGAACGTTTCCATTACGCGGGCGCAACCGTAGATGCACAAACTTGGGCCGTGCCGCTTAAACTTACTTATAAAGTAAACGGTGCAATAAAGCAGGAAGTGGTGTTTATTGATAAAGCCAAAACTCAATTGCCTCAACTTGCTGAAGCTGACTGGGTTTTCCCTAACGATAACGCCACAGGCTATTTCCGCTGGGCAATTACAAGTAAGCAACTTGATAACTTGCTTGGCGATTTGGATGTACTTAACAACCGCGAAAAGAAAAACGTGCTTTATAATATGCAAGCATTGCTTAACGCGGGTAAAGTTAACATTGATAGCATAATGCCAGTATTAAATGCCTTGGCGAAAGATAACGACCCTGTTGTTAAACGTGCTGCGGTAGGTGTTTTGGCTGAGTTTGATTACTTAGTTAACGACGACAATAAAGCAAATTATGCTGCATTGTTGAATCAAGAGTACTTGCCTTTGCTAAACGAACTTACGCTTCAGCAAACTAGCGATGAATCGGAAAGCGTTATTAGCCTACGTAACCAGCTTTACAGCCTGCTTGGAAATAGAGCAAACAACGAAACCTTGATTAAGCAAAGTGAATCGATTGCTAAGCAGTACATTAAAGATAGCAGTGCCGTTCCAGCAGGCATTGCCGGTACCGCAATAGGAGTAACCACGAAGCATAGTGAAGAAGAGCTATACGAAACATTGGTAGCTGCATTTAAAAAAGCACAACTTCCTAATGTTAAACGCACCTTGCTTTATTCAATGCGCTACACCGATGAAGCCACGGTAAACAAAATGCTAGATTTAGCATTAACCGACGACATTACTCCGGCGAATACACTTTATATGTTGGTAAGAGTCTCGCGCAACTTAGAGCTTAAAACCGTATTGTATAAATGGTTAAACTCAAATCTAGATGCGTTGATTGCGAAGATGCCAGATTACCATGTATCGCGTATGCCTGAATTTGTGTCTACTACCTGTAGTGCTGAAAACTTAGACATGGCAAAAGCATTTTACGAGCCAATCAAAGATAAGCATGAAGGCATGGCCCGTAGTTTCGACATTATGTTGGATGAATCGAAACAGTGTTTGCGTTTAAAAGCGACATACCAAGAAGACTTTAATAAATTCTTAGCCAAATACGGCGAGTAAATATAAGATTTAAGTAATATCTTTACAAATCAACAGTATTACTGTAATTCGACGCAAGAGGCTGCCATCCGGCAGCCTCTTTTTTATTTTATACTTCAAAATGTCATAAAGAAGCGGATTAAGCGTCATTTTTGTGACAACCCCTTTTTTTACACAAAATTTGCACACTTAGTTTTACCTGTACCAAAGTACACTTGAGTTAAACAAAAAATAAACTTATTTAAACAGCGTAAGTTTATGATTTTCATTGCTAAATAAAAAAATGATATTATTTTGCACAAGTTCTTGCTGTGTATACGCAAGTATATAATTTTATACGTTCCTAAAAAAAGTGGACGATAACAACATGGCGGAACTGGGTAAACAAGGGCGAGCGAAGCTGAGTAAGTCAGCTTTGTGCGTAAAATTAATATTAGGTAGTGTGTTAACTCTGCCACTTTCTTTTAACGCTTTATCAGATGTAATTTGGGAAGAGAACTTCGACGCAGCCGCATTAGACGGTAAGGGAGCCGTTGGGGGCGACAGTGTTACTATCGATATGGATGGCGTATCACGCTGGAGTATTGATGTTTCAGATGCTGATTTATCTGCAACATCAGATTGGTTTAAAGTCGATAATGGCCAGCTAAGTGCTCGCGACGTAGATGGCGATACCGTATGGTTGTCTGAGGTTATTGTTGTAAACGGCTTAACGGATTTGCAGCTTGATGTCGAAGTATCAGAAAGTGGTACGCAAGAAGACTTAGATTATGTCGATGTGATGTACTCAATTGATGGCGGAGAGTTTGTCTTAGTCACCAATGCGCTGGGATCAGATATTCACACCCTTATAGATGATTACACTAGTGTAACCGTTAATTCTGCTATTCCTGATGCAAGCACGGTTCAAATAAAACTAGCAATGAAGAACAATGCTGGGACAGAATCTCACCTGGTAAACAGTGTTGTTTTATCAGGCTCAACTGGCGAAGACGGTGGTGGCGATGAAGGCGGCGATGATGGTGAAGTATCTGAGGACACACTTCGTACTTTAACTGAAACTTGCTTCAACTGCCCTGACTTAACGGCGGTTAAATTACCCAGCGAATACGTTGAAGCTGATTATTATGCACAGCTTGATACCGCAATAACGAACAATGAAAGCGCTGAAACACTCAAAGCGCTGGCACAGAATATTATCTCGCTAGACCACCATCAGCTTTCTTATTCAGAAGCGTGGACAGCCCTTACCGATACTGACCAAGACCCTGCCAACCCAGATAATGTTGTATTGTTTTACATGGGGACATCGTTAGCTAAATTTAGTAACGGTAGCGGTACGCAAAGTAGCAACCAAGATAACTGGAATAGAGAACACGTTTGGGCTAACAGCCATGGTTTCTCTAGTAATAGTCTTGCTGCTTATACCGATATTCATCATCTTCGACCAACCGATATTTCGGTGAATGGTTCTCGCGGTAATTTAGACTTTGATTTCAGTGATGGTGCACTATCTGAAGCGCCAGAAAACAGCATTGATAGTGACTCTTTTGAACCTCGTGATTCAGTGAAGGGTGATGTAGCGCGTGCTATGTTCTATATGGACGTACGTTACGATGGCAGCGATACCAGCGAGTCGGAAGATGATTTGGTGTTGGTTGACCGTTTAACCAGCACAGATGAAGCCGCACACGGTAAACTTTGCGTATTGTTGCAGTGGCATGAAAGCGATCCAGTAGATGAATTCGAGGAAGAACGAAACAGTAAGGTTTTCGAATTCCAAGGTAACCGTAACCCGTTTATTGATAAGCCTGAGCTTGCTTCACTAATCTTCAATGAAAGTTGTGATGGCTCAGATGCTGGCGATTCAGATGGCGGTGACACAGATGGTTCAGACGGTGGTGATACAGGCGGCTCAGACGGTGATACAACCGACGGAAGTACAGGCTCAGGTCATGCAGTATTTATTTCAGAATATATTGAAGGCAGCAGCTTCAATAAAGCTATTGAGATTTACAACGGTTCTACTGAGACCGTAGATTTAAGCAATTATAAGCTTAAACTGCTTTCAAACGGCGATACCAGTGTAGATGATGAAAAGGTATTAGAGCTCACCGGTATGTTAGCCTCTGGTGCAGTAGCTACCTTCAGTCATGCTAGTGCTGATGACGCGCTGACCGCTGGCTCAACAATAAGTAGCTTTGTGATGAACTTTAATGGTGATGATTACATTGAGCTGAGTTACGGCGATGTAACCATTGATGCTGTGGGTACGTTTGGGGTAAAAACTAACTGGGGTAAAGATGTAACCCTAGTACGTAAAGCTTCAATTACGGAAGGTAATGCGACACGTAACGCAGCTTTCGATGCAGACAGTGAGTGGGATAGCTACAGCCAAAATACCTATGACTATTTTGGTGCTCACAACGGCAGTGTTGTAGATCCTACAGACCCTACAGATCCAACCGACCCAACCGACCCAACTGACCCTACAGACCCAGTAGACCCAGTAGACCCAACGGTTGAATTGGTTCTTATCAGTGAACTACAGGGCGAAGGTGATGCTTCACCATTAGCTGACACAACTGTGATTATTGAAGCGGTTGTGACCAAAGTAGCTGAAGACTTATCTGGTTTCTTCGTTCAGGAAGAAGCGGCTGATTCTGATGGTAACGATGTAACATCTGAAGGTGTGTTTGTGTATGCAACCTCGCTTGAAACTTACCCTGCGGTAGGTGATGTAGTGCGCATACAAGGTGATGTGGTTGAGTATAACGACTTGACTGAGTTTGTATTATCGGGTGACGTCGAAGTGCTAAGTGCGGGCGGCAGTGTGTTATACACCGAACTTAGCATGCCATTTAATGCTGATACTAACCTTGAAGCCTATGAAGGGATGCAAATTACCTTTACACAGTCTTTGTTAGTGAATGATGTGTACAACCTTGGTCGTTATGGTCAGTTTAACGTGGGTTCTGAACGCGTGATGATACCAACTAACCAATATCCTGCGGGCACAGCTGAAGCTATAGCGTTAGCGGAACAAAATGCCCTCAATACACTGTTAGTTGATGATGCATCTAACAGCCAAAACTTAGATGGTATTCCATTCCCTGTAGGTGGGTTAACTCACTCCAATCCACTTCGCCTAGGCGATACAGTTGAAAACCTAACAGGTGTAATGCATTACTCGTTTGGCGAGTACCAATTATTGCCTGTAACCGACCTAGAGTTAGTGCGCACTAATGCACGAACAGCTTACCCATTAATCGGTTTAACCGGCGATGTAAAAGTGGCAAGCTTTAACGTACTTAACTATTTCAACGGACCAGACTTCCCAACATCTCGTGGTGCCACCAATGAGTTCGAATTGGTACGCCAAGAAGCGAAAATTGTAGCAGCATTAGCAGCAATGGATGCAGATGTTGTTGGACTTGTAGAAGTTGAAAATGACGGGCACGGTGAAGATTCTGCCATTGCAACGCTAACCGCTGCGGTGAATGCTGAAATGGGCGGCGATGTTTATAGCTATGTGTCAATTAGTGAAGCATTAGGTACTGACGAAATTGCCGTAGGCATGATTTATAAGCCTGCGGTAGTAACGCCATTTGGTAATGCAGTAACGTCTTCTGAATCACCGTTTGACTTCGGTAACCGCCAGCCGCTTCTTCAATCATTTACAGTGAACGCCAACGGTGAAGCATTCACTCTTGCCGTAAACCACTTTAAATCGAAAGGAAGCTGCTCTAGCGCTACCGGTGATAACGCCGATTCAGGTGATGGTCAAGGCTGTTGGAACGCATTGCGTACCGATGCTGCAAACGGTTTGGTTGCCATTGTAGAAAGCAATAGCGATACCTTATCCGACCGCTTATTAATTATGGGTGACTTAAACGCGTATGCAGCAGAAGAGCCTATTTTGGCCCTTGAAAGTGCAGGATATACCAACCTAGTTAACACCTTTGGTGGCGACTCGGCATACTCATATACCTTTGATGGTGAGCTAGGTTACCTAGATCACGCACTATCAAGCCCTAGCTTAACTCAATATGTGGTTGATGCGACGGTGTGGCACATTAACTCTGATGAGCCTCGTGTATTTGATTACAACGAAGAGTACAAAACTGACGCGCAAATCACTGATTATTACGGCGCTGATGCATACCGCTCTTCAGACCACGACCCAGTTTTGGTAGTACTTAACTTCCCAGATGCAGTTCAACCTGGTGATTTTGATGGCGACAACGACGTAGATTACAACGACATTATGGCGTTCTATGGCTTGTTCTTATCAGGTGGTGCGAGCGATTTGGCGAATGATTTTAACAACGATGGCATGGTTAACTTCTTTGACCTTAATGCCTTGATGGCCATGTGTACCCGCGCTGGTTGTGCAGTAGAATAAGTAGGAATTAAAAAATGAAAAAATTTATTATCGGTTTATTTGCGCTAGTTGGTTTTAGTGCTCAAGCAGCGATTATTAACATCAGCACTGATCAAGCATCGTATAACGTGGGTGATACCATAACCGCCAATGTTTGGATTGATATCGTCGAATTACAAGGTAGTAATCTGGCACAACCATTTATTGGTGGTTTTGTCATGTCATTGATGGCAGATGCTACAAGCCTTTCATACAATGATGGTTCAATTATGTTTGGTGATAAATTAGGGGCAGGGGCTTTAAGCGCTCTTTTGCCTGTAGGCTTCGGCGTATACTCTATACAATCGGCTGCCTTTACCCCTAGTGTTTTTACCCTTCAAGCAGGACTAACGTCTTTCGAACTTTTCTCGCTTGAATTTACCGCTTTAAGCAGCGTTTCAGATGCGCTTTTCGGGCTTACAGCTAGTGTGAGTGAGTTTGGTTCATTTGTAGGAACGCCGGTATCAACTGCTTCAACAGAGTTTTCTGTTGAAGCGACCTCAGTACCAGCGCCAAGCACAGGTGTTTTAGCACTACTTGCTTGCTTCGGTATGATGGTATCGCGCGTTAAGGCTCGTCGCTAATCGAGATATCCTTGCGATAAAGTGAAAAAGGCTTTTTACAAAGCGTTTTAATAAAAACCCAGCATCTGCTGGGTTTTTTATATTTTAAACTCGCGAAATCATCTCAAGCTTCTCGTTCAGGCTACCAGCAGCGCATACGATAAAATTTCTATTTACAACCAGCTTGAAATAAACCACACTGGTTAAAAATACAGTTATATGGAAATGTTATGTCTGCCACCCAAATGCTAGGTAATGAAGGGCGAAAATTCGGCCTTAACGATGCTTCTCCTTCAGAAAACGCAAGTCTTGATACTGTCAGCTTTGCTCAGCGCCAGCGGTTGGCTTATATCGATTTTTGTTTGTTGTTTAAAGGGGCGATTTATCGCCAAGATCTTATTGGCCGCTTTGAAGTTGGCTTGTCTGCGGGCTCTCGCGATTTCAGTTTGTATAAAGTGCTAGCGCCAAATAATCTTACCTATGACGCAAGAGATAAGCGTTACTTTCAAACCGATACTTTTGTACCTTTGTTCGAGCACGATCCTCGTAGAACCTTGGTGAAGTTGGCGAACGATATATCAGACGGTTTCGATGCTATAGGTGATATTCATTTTCCAGTAGAAAGTGCATCGTCGTTAAATGTGCCTGACATTTATGTGGTGGCAAAATTAGTACAAGCCATCGTTAATAACAAAGCGGTGAGTGTTATTTATACATCGCTTTCAAGTGGTTCGGGCGCGCGAGAATTGGTGCCCCATAGCATTGTAGATAATGGCCAGCGTTGGCACGTGCGTGCGTTTGATAGAAAAACCGGAAGCTTCAGGGATTTCGTGCTAACCCGTATTAGTAAAGTTACCCTAAAGGCCGACCCTGCGTTGAGCGAACAGAGCCTGGCCGATGAGGCATGGCAGCGAAAAATAGCCTTAGAAGTAGTGCCGCACCCGAAAAATATAAACCATCCTACTGCCATTGAGCTCGATTATGGTATGGAAGAAGGAGTACTTCAGCTTGAAGTACGGGCCGCTATGGCAGGGTATCTACTTCGCCGGTGGAATGTAGATTGTACTAAACATGCCAGTCTGCGAACGGGTGAATACCAACTGTGGTTGCGAAATCAAGAAACGCTGGAAAATACCGATAATCTTGCTATTGCACCAGGGTATATTAGCGAAGAAAAACGCTACGAGTAACTGGGCTTATTTTAGAGGGGAGCCCATTTCTCGTTTAGGTGCTGGTTACCATTTTTGAGTAAACTGCTTAATGCTCGAAAGTAGCAGCTCTTTATCTAAAGGCTTGGTAAGAAAGTCATTCATACCGGCCTTTAAACACTCTTCTTTGTCTTCAGGGAAGGCGTTAGCCGTAAGAGCGGCAATAGGGGTGTGTATCTTTAACTCATTTCGAATGATACTTGAGGCCATGATGCCATCCATTACAGGCATGTTGCAGTCCATTAATATGAAATCGAACAAGTGCTTAGCACAGGCAGCAACGGCTTGTTCTCCATCTTTTACATGAATAATTTTATAGCCTTCGCCTTCAAGCATAGCCTTAACAATTTCGGCGTTAATATCATTATCTTCTGCAATCAGAATACGCAACCTAGGCGTTGCCTTAACAGGGAAGCCCTCTGGTTTGCTCGCTCTTGACACAAGGCTTTGTAAGTCAAGCTCTAAATCTTTGCGTATAATGGGTTTAGCGTGAGAGCGCCATATAACGTCTTTTATGGCTTGCTCACAATCTAACTGTTCGAGTTCAGCCGAAATCAAAATAATTTTTGGAAATGGTGAAATATCTAATTTTACCAATTCGCGCAATAAATCAACGCCGCTCATCTCTGGCATCGCTAAATCGAGAATAATAACATCGTATTTGTTGGGCGTATCTTCTAGAAAGTCCTTGGCGCTTGAGTAAGACGTAGGAATAAGTGACATCGCGGCAACCACATGCTCTAGGTATTCTCTGCTTGTCAGTAAGTCATCTACAATGGCGCATTGTAATGTAGCGTCGGTTTTAATCTCTATTGCTGGCAGAGACTCTTCAACAACGGGAAGAGTTAGCGTAAATTCACTGCCCACCCCTAACGTTGAGGTGGCTAAAATATCACCGTCCATTAACTGTGCTAATTCTTTAGCAATACTCAGCCCCAGTCCGGTACCGCCATAGTGACGGGTGGTTGACTGGTCTGCTTGCTCAAATTTTTGAAAGACAGAAGATAACTTTTTAGAATCAATACCAATACCGGTATCTTTAACCGAGAACAATAAGGTATTGCCATTTGTCATAGTAGTTTGGCTGACCGACAAGGTTACGCTACCCGACTCGGTAAACTTAATGGCGTTACTCAAAAGGTTGTGTAATATTTGTGCGATTCGCGTAATGTCACCTTGAATAACCGGCGCCAGCGTTTGCTGTTTATTATAATGGAAAGTTAAGCCTTTGTTTTGGCAATATATACGCTGTATAGATACGACCTCATCAAGCAGTTGAAGCAAGTCGACAGGGCTTTTTTCAACTACAATTTTTCCTGCTTCAATTTTTGATAAATCAAGAATGTCATTGATAAGGGTAAGCAATTGTCGTCCAGCGGCTTTGGCCTTTCTTAAATAGTTTTCGCTCTTGTTTGGGTTGTCCATCGCCAACTCAATCATGCCGAACAGTCCATTCATTGGCGTGCGTAATTCGTGACTCATACTTGAGAGAAACTCAGACTTAGCTCTATTGGCTTCGTGTGCTTTTTGCGCTTCTACTTCGGCTTTATCCGATGCTTCATAAAGGTGCTGTATCGTTCTTTTTATTTTTCTATCCATAGGTGCGAAAATGAAAAAAGCTTCAACCCCAAGCAGAAACAATGTGGCTAACCACAAATAGAACTCAAGAGACGAGACCGCATCAACATTACTTTTCGCCTCTTTTTCAAAAAGATAAACCACAGTATTAAGCTGCTTCAAAAGCCCCGTAACCTGTTCTATAGGAATACCAACTGATGGTGAGCACTGAGACGACTTAACAAGTGCTCTTGCTTGAGTGATGTATTGGTTAACCTTGGTATCAAGCTGGGTAGTACCGAAATACATATTAGATATTGAACTTGGTAAAGAAGGTAAAGAAGTAAGTTTTCTATGATTGCTTGAAAAGGTACTAATAGCTGTTTCAAGCATGGCAGTAGCCGAAGCGCTGTCTTCGCCACATCCATTTATCTTCTCTACTAGCAGGGCAATGCGTTGGGAGAGCATTCGTTGCTGCCCTGCGATATTAATAATTTCTGCATCAAGACGCTGATCGTTTAGCAATGCTCGCATTGTGAAAACAGATGCGGTGACAAGACAGGCAATAAGAAGCAGCGCTAGGGTGTACCGAATGCGAATGGACATAGAGATAATGTTTTTCTTGGAGTATCTAAAAGATAATTGATACCAAGCATTTACGCAATTTAAGATTCGCTGAATTAGCCACAAGTAGTAGATGCTGCGCTTACATAGGATGCCAGCCTTGTAAAACTGATGCTTTACTATAAAAAAGCATTTCCACGTCACTCAGAGTAGGACGCGCCTCGTTTTGAAATGCGCCAGGGCCATGGCTTTTAAATTCTGCAAACCGAGCATCGGTAAGTGGATTAAAATATTTTATACCCCCATTTTTAGTTTTACCCGTCATGCTAGTCCAACCCTCCAGCGAAATGTGGGTGTCCATATAGGTATTGATAAAAAGAGAATGCCCTATAGCGTAAGGCGATGCATACCTTCCATCAGAGAAAGTCGTCGTGGGGTGCCAAGGGCGGCCAAGGGCAACAGATTGGTTCGGAACACCGGCTTCACGGGCTAAGTTGCAATTAGAAAATACAAAACCAAATGGTCGTGTGTTGAGAGTGCTTGGCGCCGTTATATACCCTGTAATGCCGTTACCTGTATTTCGTTTTCGTGAGACTATATCTACGCTGTCGAAAAAAGCGGTGCCACCACCGAAGATAAAATCGATATGGCCTGCCACTAAGCCACCTTTTATGTAGGCTCTATTTCCTTTGAGATAAAGTGTATCTTGGTAGCCCCAAAGCTCGATATTATCTAAAAACGTTTTATCTGCTGTTACTGCTGTTTTTAACGCGACCGCTTGGGTCCCAGATACGCGATTAGGATCCTCTTGTGAGCGAATTTCATTGGCGGGATAATCAAAGCTATTCAATATGCTCAGGTTTGAAAGATGAACGTTTGATGCGGTTATCTCAACGGTGGCTGTTCTTCCAGTGCCAAAAACCTCATCGGTATCTGGGTGTATTACCTGACCAGCGTACCGAGAAAAGACAAATTTAGTCGTCTTTTTATCTACGCCTCTTACGTGAACGTTAGGCGTTTGAATGATTATCGACTCTTGGTAAATGCCAGGTTGGACCACAATGACCCACGTCCCAGAATGCTGGGCAGGAATAGCGTTAATTGCATCAGCCACCCGTGTGTATTGTGGAAGAGGGGAATCCAGTGTGACTTGGCTAACAAGCGCATTTGCTTTGGGTTGCTGCGTTGCTTCTGCGTAACTCATAAAACATAAAAAAAACAGGGCCAAGCGCTTCTGTGAGAAAGCGCTAGCTATATAAAATGCTAACTGAATCCGCTCCTGACGTGTACTTTCGATTATTACGCGCAGCCGTTTAAGCATCACGCAATCCCACTTTTTTTCCTGCAATGACAATATTAGATGTCTGTATTGCCTCAACATTCTCAATAACAGATGGCTTTTCAACAGAGGCAATAGAGATGTCGTGCAGGGACAACCCTGTAATTGGGGTATGATCATAGCCTCTTAGCATAAAGGCTCGGTCTGCTCGTTTTACCGTCATATGCTCTACCGTAATTCCCTCTAGTTTCGGTGGGAAATTTCCAGCATCTCCCTCTTCATAAAAGAAGTTCACTACTATTGCGTCTTTTACATCACCAATTGAGATATGCCGATAATTCAGATTTTTAAGATGACCGCCTCGTATACTGTTGGTTTTAATTCGTATACCTCTGTCTAAGTTAGGGCTACTCATCACGCAGCGCTGTGCATAAAGGTTGCGAACCCCGCCGGAGATTTCACTCCCTATGACTATCCCGCCGTGACCGGCTTTCATTTCGCAATCTTCTATAATGATGTTTTCACTCGGTTGATTTAGCCGTCGGCCGTCTGCATTTCGTCCCGATTTGATGGCAATACAATCATCACCAGTGTCAAAAACACAAGATTGTATGAGAACATCGGTACAGCTTTCTGGATCACACCCATCTGAATTAGGACCAAAACTTTGGCAGTGAATATTGCTTACCGTCACATTTTTACATAACACGGGATTAACTAACCAAAAGGGAGAGCGCAGTATGGTGACTCCCTCAATGAGTACGTTTTCACACAGGTAAGGTTGAATAAAAGGAGGGCGAAGATAGTTTTCTTCAAATACTCGCTCAGAAACAGGCGTGCCATCTTCAACCATAACTTGGAGTGTATCTCTGGTATACTTTTGATTCTCAACGGCATGATCGCCCCATTCAGAAGTTTTCCACTTTCCTTTCCAAGGCCACCAATTATCGGCAGAAGCCCCGCCATTTAAGGTGCCTTGACCCGTAATGGCAATATTCTTCTGCTTGAAAGCATAAATCAAAGGAGAGTAGCCCATTAATTCCATGCCTTCCCAGCGGGTGTGTACATAGGGCTTGTAGTGTTGACTATCAGTAGAAAAGTGAAGCGTGGCTCCCTCTTCAATATGCAGATTAATATTAGATTTTAAGTGAATGGGCCCTTTACAAAAAAACTCCCCTTTGGGCACCACGACCTTACCCCCCCCTATAGATACGAGATGTGCGATAGCCGCATTGAGCGCGGGCAGGCTATCGCTATCTAGTGCATTGGGTAAGGCGCCAAACTGCTCAATGAACACGGTATTATTGGCAAAGGTGGGCCGGGCTACACGGTCTCGGATTAACTGTGCCTCTTTATCCCACTGTGCTTGGCTTCTTGTCGTGCTTGAGGGCGTACTTGTAGCTGACATAGAGCAACCTGCAGAAAATGGGATAACAGGGGATAACGTAGCGGCCAGCCCTGCTTTTAAAAGATGACGGCGGTGTTTATTTAATGTCATAAAAACTCCGTGGTGCAACACTACTCAATGATTAGAATTACTTGCCTAGGTATAACGCAGCCAGAATAAACGGACCTACGCCTTTTGCATCATTAGCGCGAATAGGCTCACTAAGGTAATAATCAAAAGAGCCATCTCGATAAGGTTTGCCGCCAAGTCCTGCAACTGCGCAAACTTGGTTTAAGCTGATGACATTATCGGATGGGTTTACGGAAATCATCTGATCAATAAGTCCTGCAAATCCTTTTTCCGCATGGTCTCGGTAATGCTCTGGTAACAGTTTCAACGCCACACCTTTTGCGATAGCGTAGGTGATCATCGACGTCCCAGAGGCTTCTAGATAATTCCCTTCTCGCTCTGCTAAATCGGTAACTTGATACCAGGTGCCCGTATTGTCTTGATAAGCTAGAGTGGCATCAATGAAGGTTTGGAATTTTGCTCTTAGCCATGCTGATTTAGGGTGCTTTGCTGGCACAATTTCTAACACGTCAACCATTGCCATGGCATACCAACCTAGCGCCCGTGACCAATGATGTGCGGATAAACCGGTAGTTTCATCTGCCCACTTCTGGGCTTTCGATGCGTCCCAACCATGACGAGGTAAGCCAGTTTTTTCGTCGTATAGGTTAGCTTCTATAAGTTCAAACTGAAGAAACACATCGTCTAGTTCTGCCATGTCACCATATCGAACGATATATTCAGCATAAAAAGGAGCGCCCATGTAGAGCCCATCTAACCACATTTGCTCTGGATAACGTTTTTTGTGCCAAAAACCGCCTTCGTTCGTTCTTGGGTGGCTATCAAGTTGCTTTCTTAATAAATCAGCTGCTTTTTTATATTTAGTTTGCCCCGTTTCTTCGTATAAAAAAAACAATACCTTTCCTGGGTTTATCATATCAATATTATATTTATCAATATCGTAAGTACTAATAGTCCCATCGTCATTCACGAGCATGTCGTAGTAGCCAAGTATATAGTCTAAATAGCGTTGGTTTTTCGTATGCAGGTATACCTTCGACACTGCCAAAAGGTTGAGGCCGTGGACATAATCCCACTGCGCCGATTCATCCCAATCAATTTGCCACGCTTCTGGAAAACGCACCATTTCAGATTCAATCATTCGTTCCGACCATGGTTTAGTGTTATCCAATACTGAAGGCTGCGCACCAACAAGTGGGGAGACAAGTAATACAGTGGCCATTGAAACCACTTTGGCAATACGTTTAATCATAATATGACCTTAAAACAATGTTAAAACTATAAATGCTACCGGTAGCATAATGAGGTGCATTTGTTATCGTGTCAACGAAAAAATACCACAATATTAACAGGCTGTTTACGCAGTGGTTTTATTGTTAAAATTAAACTAACTACATGAAATTAAATAGAAAGTCTGTTTTCTGACTACTTTTCTAGCTAAATGACTTGTGCTCCTCGGTTCTAAAGGGCTGTACGGTATTAACTAAACAAAAAATGATAATTTAGTAAAAACGGTTGCCACCGGTAGCATTTAAATATAGGATGTAAATCAAATGTAAAGCATGTTGGTTTTATGCGTGATTTATGTTTTCCCTAGAAGGTGAGTGTATTTAAGGATTACATGCTGTATTGCCCTACAGGCCTTATATTTATAGGGTTATAAACGCTGGAAGTTTAAAACTAAAAGTTAATTGGTGTGAAGTTAACAGGAATGATTAAAGGCTTTGAAGATAATTGATTAGTCGTCTGTGCTACCGTATATTCACTTTATTTGTGAATAAAATGTTTCACGGTAGCAAAAGGCTGACGGTCTGTATTTTCAAAAAAGTCTCACAACAATGACGTTGTAATTCCTGCACCTCAATAAAATATAAAAACCGGAGAAACAACCATGGTACTTAGAAGAAAACAGCTTGCTGTACTTGTTGCGTTAGCGTTGTCAGGTGCACACGTGAATGCTCAACAAGTCGCTAACGAAAGCGCCGAACCACAGGATGAAAATCTAGAGATTATTGAAGTTTCAGGATTTCGCGGCTCGCTGAATAAGTCGCTTATGGAAAAGCGTACTTCAGTTAATAATAAAGAATCTATTGTTGCTGAAGACATAGGTAAGTTTCCCGATCTAAATATCGCTGAGTCTATTCAGCGCGTGCCAGGTGTCGCTATTTCTAGAGAGGGTGGAGAAGGAAGGCAAATAACGCTACGTGGACTTAGTCCTTCATTCACCCGCACCACATTAAACGGGATGGAAGTCCCCGCAAGTACAGATGGCACAGATTCAGGCGGTGGCGTTAACGGCGGACGCGGGTTCGACTTTAACGTATTTGCGTCGGAGTTGTTTAACCGAGTAGACATTCAGAAATCACCAACAGCCTCAATGGAAGAAGGAGGTATTGCAGGTACAGTCGATTTATATTCTGCCAAGCCTTTCGATTACGAGGGGTTTAAGCTAGTCACTTCGGTACAGGGGGGTTATAACAATGTGACGGAAGAAACTGATCCTCGTGCCGCATTTATGATTTCAAATCGTTTTGCTGACGATAAAATTGGTGTGCTTTTCTCTGCTGCAATGTCTGAACGTACGGTTCGTCAAGAAGGCTTCGGTACTGTTCGTTGGACGAATCCAGTCCAAGATGGTGGTGGCTTGTATGCAGATACATCTGACACGGTCGTTTCCGGCACACCCGATGTAGGAAGCTGCGTGGACGATGGTGTTGAGGTAGATCCCCTAAATTGCCTTTGGACACCACGACTACCTCGTCCAGATTACTTTGGCAATGACCAAGAAAGGGTAGGGTTTACCGGTTCCATTCAGTGGGCACCAAGTGACGATTTAACCTTTACGCTTGACGGTTTAGTCTCCTCGTTAGAAAACACGCGGACGATGTATAACTTTTTCCACATGTTTAGAAGTACGTTCGATGAAATCACTCCCACCGCAATTACGGTGCATCCGAATGGCAAGCAAGTACTTGCAGGCTCTTATGAGGGTATAAAATCAAGAATTGAAAGCCGATTACAAGAGTCAACGACTGATTTTAGCCAGTTTGTTTTGTCTGGTGAATGGTTTGCATCAGAGAACGTAAAAGTGGAAGCGATGTTTGGCACCGCTGAGTCAGACGCACGCTCAGAGCAGTACCGTTACAACATGACGCTGTTAGAAAGCACAACATATGGCTTCGATTTTAGCAACAATGCGAATGCACCAGCGCTTACCTATGGTTACGATACCAACGATGCTAGCAACTATAACTTGAGTGATGGACGTTTGCGAGCTACCGATGTTGAACGTGAAAATGATACATTTAAAGTTGACGTGTCTTACCTTGGCGATGAAGTAACCATTAAAACGGGTTTTGCGTATAACGATAGAGTGGTTACCTATGCAGAAGAGCAAATTAACGGGTTCCCCGATCAAGATTCAGCAGTAGGTTACGCCGAAATGATGCCGGTTGATGATTTTGGGAGTGGCTTTGACGGCCCGCTTGAACCTTTCCTTGTGGCAGATTTTGATGCGATAAATGCCAACTTATTGGATGTGGTTTGGACACCTCGCTCCGCGCAAAGTTGGCAGGTAGGCGAAGAAACTAGCGCTTTGTATTTGGAAATGGATACAAGCTATGAAATTTCGGATATGTTGCTACGTGCCAATTACGGTGTGCGATATGTTAATACGACTACCACGTCTGAAGGGTTTGTTCAGGGAGAAGCAGTTCAAATTGAGAATGATTACAGTAATTTTCTTCCTGCTGTAAATTTAGCACTTGAAGCTACCGATGATGTCGTGGTTCGACTTGCGGTAACGCAGTCGATGACCCGTCCTAGTCTAAATTCATTGAACCCTGGTAATCCAAGCTTCGATTACATAAATGGTTCCGTTTCTGTCGGCAACCCTTTCCTAGACCCCTTCACATCAAATAACGTAGATTTCGGTGTTGAGTGGTATTTTGATGATGAAGCATTACTAGCTGCTACGGTTTTCTATAAAGATATTGATAACTGGATAGTGCGTTCATCAGAAGAGCGATTTGTTGACCCCGCCTACTTTGACTTTATTGATAATGATGCACAATACGACCCGCAAATTGCGTTAGACCCTCGTGAAGTAGCGTATGAACACAGTAGCCCGAATAATGCAGACGAGCGCAGTATTAGTGGTTACGAGCTTATTTATCAGCAGCCACTTAGCTTCCTGCCAGGAGTTTTTGAAAACATGGGGGTGGTGTCTAACTATACCCATGTTAACGCCGATGACATCGAAGGAATGAGTGAGACGTCTTACAACTTCACGCTTTATTATGAAACGGATGCTTACGGTGCTCGAGTATCGGTTAATAAGCGAGACGACTATATAACTGATTTTACAGGGAGTAATGGGAATGTCGCTCATGGCACGACTGGGCCAACTCAAGTGGATTTTTCATCGTTTTATAATTTCAGTGAGGCACTTACTTTTACCTTTGAAATAATTAACCTTACCGATGAATATGAGAGATTATTTACAACAGGCGATGGCTCACTAAACCTTGTTCGTGAATATAACCATACTGGAAGACAAATTTTCTTAGGGGCACGTTACTCCCTTTAGCCTAGTGTGTGTACCGCATGTTGCGGTTGTGTCCTGGCCATCATTTATTGATGGCCTTTTTTTTAATAAAGGCAATACGAACAAAACAATGGAAAAGTAATGAGACAGAAACTCGCGATTGCGCTTTCACTATTAATTGGAATAGTCGGTGCAAAGGCTGAAACACAGTTGCCATCAATTAGTCTTCACTTGGTGGGCGACTCTACCATGTCGGATAAAACTAACTTAGCTTACCCTGAGCGAGGTTGGGGGCAAGTTTTACCTGAATTTGGATTGCCTCAGCTTAGTATTAAGAATCACGCAGCCAATGGCCGCAGCACTAAACGCTTTGTCGATGAGGGCAGATGGAGTAGTGTGCTTTCATCACTATCTGCAAATGATTATGTGCTGATTCAATTTGGGCACAATGATCAGAAACGCGAAGACCCTGCACGCTTTGCCAGTGCCGATATAGATTATGTCAACTACCTGCGTCAGTTCATTGATGATGTGGAAAGCAAGGGCGCGACAGCCATAATCGCCAGTTCTATTTGCAGGCGTCATTACACGGATACCGGCGTGCTTAAAAGAACGTTAACCGACTATGCATTGGCTGCACGTCGTGTGGCGAGTGAAAAAGGGGTGTTATTTGTGCCCATGAACCGCCGAACCTGCGAGTTTTTAACAGAAACAGGTGAGGCCGAAAGCCAACAATACTTCATTCAGGTTCCGCCCGATTTGTATGGACGATATCCACAGGGCAAGATTGATAATACTCATTTGAATGTAGTGGGCGCCGCTAAGGTCGCTCAGTTTTTTGTAAGAGAATTAAAAACGTTAGACCACCCCCTTAGCGACTACTTTTACCGAGATACCTTATAAAGCGCTCAATTGAGCGCAGCGTAGTGGGGAACTTGAATCGCTGTTAAAGGTACAAAGCGGTGTCAAACAAAGGCTATTACTTTAGCGGCGTTATATGGCTTGAAAATATGCCTGAAGGAATAATTGCGCCAGGGTAGGTGATTACTGTTGCAGCGACTTTTGCCCCAAAGCTTGCACTTTCAACTGCGGGTTTGCCAGACAAACGCGCCGCCATAAAGCCTGCATTAAAAGCATCTCCTGCCGCGGTCGTATCTACCACTGCGCTGACGTGTTCGACGGGCACAATACATTGCTCTTGTTGAGCAAGAATATGAACACCAATCGCGCCGTTTTTCATCACTACTTCGGTAATATTTTTATCTTCAAGGTAGGCGAATATATCGTCAGCACAGGTGTGACGGAACAGCATCAAATGATCATCTGCGCCCGGAAATGCTAAATCTGATTCTTGGTAAGCTCGGGTAGTCCAATGTTGAGCGATGTCTTCATCTTCCCACAGTCGAGGGCGATAGTTGGGATCAAAGGCGATTTTACAGCCTTGTGTTTTTAGTTTTTTTATTAAACTAAATAGATTTTCACGCTGTGCATTGTCTAAAATTGCGATTGAGATCCCACTAAAGTAAAACCAGTCGGCACTGATATTATCATCTGGCATGAGGTTTATAGTTTGCGTTGCGGCAGACTGAGCGCGCCAATAAGCAAAGGTTCGTTCACCTTGATTATCGTTGCGAATCATATACAAACCCAAATTGCGCTCGGTAGAGCGAAATACAAGGTCGGTATTAATCTCGTGCTCGCCCATTGTTAGTATCAATTCATCACTTAAAAAATCGGCACCAATGGCGGTTAAGTAACTTATCGATGATACGGGTAAGCAACGCTTGAAATACACTGCAGTGTTATAGGTATCACCGGCAAAACTTTTCGCCATGGTATCGCCATGTTGAGTGCGAAGTTCAACCATACACTCGCCAAATATTATTAGCCTTTTCATACTGAGGCCCCATAAAGCCCACACATGCTATCAGTAGAATGTCTCATTACAAGTCTTCCAAAATCGGGTCTAATGTTTCATCCACGTCTTGTGTAGACCATGCACTTAACGTTTTTACTTGCGCTAACACATGATCTCGAAATAGCGAATTTGCGCTGAGTTCAGCAAAGATTGTGGTTTCATTCAGTAAATCATTAGTGACTGCAACGGGATCGAAAGCATGTCGAGTTGCCCTTTCGATGAGTGCAGTTGCTTTCGGATCGGTAATGCTTTCACCCGCTTTGGCCTTACGAGAAACAAACAAGCACCATGCTGCAATCGGGATACAGAGTAAGTTAATATCTCGATTGGCATGTAGATTGTCACGAACGGTGTCTAAGATTCGAAAAGGCAGCTTTTGGGAGCCATCCCACGCAATTTGTGAAAGCATGTGACGAATATGCTTGTTGTGATAGCGAGCGATGATATCAGCAGCATACTGGCGTAAGGTTTCAATATAATCGGTTTCTATCGAAGGTATAATTTCTCTTTCTAACAGCGCGCTAATGAGGACCTGTATTGATGGAGTGGAAATGGCGTCATAGACAGTTTCCTTACCAAAAAGCAGGCCTACATAAGCCAGTGTAGAATGAGTGCCGTTGAGTATGCGCAATTTTGCTTTTTCAAAGAAGGTCACGTCCTTGGTAAAGGTAACGCCTACTTTTTCCCACGGTGGTCGAGGTCCTGAAAAGTGGTCTTCTATGACCCATTGAGTGAAGGTCTCACGCTGAATGGGCCAGTCATCTTTAAGTCCTAGATTGGCACTCACGTTAGATTTCACCTCATCGTCAGTTGCAGGGGTAATGCTATCTACCATAGTGCAAGGAAAAGCGATGTTGTTTTGAATCCACTTAGCCAATTCTGGTGAAAGGTAATAAGCAAAATCAATGACCGCTTTTGCGAGTTTCTTGCCATTATCGGTTACGTTATCGCAGCTTATGATGGTAACGTCGGCAT
>Ga0209404_10000457_pt1 | contig 31671 bp, 30 predicted proteins | sample TroAtlMetagenome_2_FD_187447 | JGI IMG/M metagenome (GOLD analysis project Ga0209404, IMG submission 187447) | Marine eukaryotic phytoplankton communities from Atlantic Ocean - Tropical Atlantic ANT8 Metagenome (SPAdes) (version 2) | ecosystem: Environmental > Aquatic > Marine > Oceanic...
GAGCCTCTAGCGATTTAATATTGGTATCAAGTCGTTTGTTTTGTAATTTGGCATCATCTAACGCTAACTTTGCTTGCGTTAGCGCTATGTCGTAAGGCCCTCTATCAATTTGAAATAGCACGTCGCCGGCTTTTACCGTTTGATTGTTGCTAACAAAAACCTGTGTGACTTCGCCACTTAATTGAGGCGCTACTTGTACAACAGGGTGATAAATTCGCGCTTGGGGCGTAACTGGCATAAAGGTGTCAGCAATGAGGTAGTAAATAAATATCAACACAAAGCTGACTAAGGATAACCTTACGTAGCGAGAAAACTTCTGATCGGGCGTCATTATTCATCTTCCTCTGTGTTACTTTTAGCTCGTTTCTCCTGTTGAGAAATGCAGGCTGAGGCGTTTTGCTCTATTTGCAACAATGCCCGCGCCATTGCATCGAGCTGTTCATGGGTGAGTCCCGCATAAAACTGCTGTTTTACATCTGCTATTTTTTCATTTAGCGAATTCAAAACAACATGGCCTTCCTTGGTGAAATATAGTTTTTTTCTGCGCTTATCGTTGTTATCAACTTGGCGGCTAATCAGCGACAGCTCTTCAAGCTGCTTTAATGTGCGGGTTAGCGAAGGCATTTCTATGCCCAAGCTTTGCGCTAGCGCTAATTGGGTAACCCCTTCGCCAATTAAATTGATGTGCATTAACGCAAGCCACCTTGATTGCGTTAACCCCAAGGGCTCAACAGTCAAAGTAACGGCCTCTCTACACAACCGGTGTACTCGGCCCATATTTCCAATAAGCGTAAAATCTAACGTTTCGTGAAACGGCTTTTGTGCAGACATGCACACCCCCAACTTACTTAGCATGCTAACTATAATAACATTGCTTAGCATGCTAAGCAAATAAGAGAGAGTGGTTTAGCCCTTCTATCGATAGATTTATCTGCCCAATTTATGATCGTTATAAAAGCCTAAACCTTACTCATCCTAGGTTCGCCTTATTTTGCAAGGTTGGAAACGGTTAGGATGGTAAGGGACGCATGACAATAGATAATGATAATTTTCTGCAGATACGCGGAGCACGGGTTCACAATTTGAAAGACGTGGATGTTGATATCCCCCGAAATAAGATTGTGGCTTTTACGGGTATTTCTGGTTCGGGTAAGTCCTCACTTGCGTTTGGCACCCTATACGCTGAAGCGCAGCATCGTTATCTAGATTCGGTTTCCCCCTATGCTAGAAGGTTAATCGACCAAATTGAAACGCCCGATGTAGAGAGTATTGAAGGTTTACCCCCTGCTGTCGGATTACATCAAAACAGGGGCGCTCCCTCCATTCGCTCTTCGGTTGGCAGTATTACTACCATTTCAAATAGCCTGCGTATGCTGTATTCCCGTGCAGGTGATTATCCCGCTAATCAAAAGATCATTTACGCAGACGGATTCTCGCCGAATACGGTTGAGGGAGCCTGCGAGCAATGCCACGGCATTGGTACTGTATTTGATGTTACCGAAGATAAACTTGTTCCCGACCCTACCCTGACTATTCGTGAAGGCGCTATTGCCGCGTGGCCAGGAGCGTGGCAGGGTAAAAATCTAGTTAGGGTATTGCTGTCGTTAGACATTGATGTAGATATACCCTGGCAGGCGTTACCCGAATCTACCCGAGACTGGATTTTATACACAGACGATACCCCGCAAGTGCCTGTTTACAGAAACTACAATTTAGCGCAAACCCAAGCGGCGAAGGAAGAGGGCGAACCTGCCAGTTATAATGGTAAGTTTATTGGCGCTAAACATTATGTACTTGAAACCTTTAAAACCTCTCAAAAAGAAAAGATTAAGCAAAAAGTCGCCCAATATCTTGCCGTTTCAACCTGCCCACAATGTCATGGAAAGAAGCTAAAACAAGCTTCACTTTCGGTGACGCTTTGTGGCTTAGACATCACCGCCTTCTCTCGGCTTTCTTTAAGCGACGTGGTGGAACATTTACAAACACTTCTTGAAACCGCCGAAGCGCAAAATAACGAACGGGCGCTAGTTATCCGCAATATTGGCAAAGACATAGTAGCGCGTATTAAACCTATTATTGCCCTTGGGTTGGGGTATCTTTCTCTAGAGCGAAGCACCACGACTATTTCAGCAGGTGAACTACAACGGTTGCGGCTAGCCACCCAAATAAAATCAAAATTGTTTGGTGTGGTATATATCATGGATGAGCCTTCGTCTGGCCTTCATCCTAATGATGTAAATGCGTTACTAGAGGCATTTGATGCACTGGTAGAGGCGGGAAATAGCGTATTTCTGGTTGAACATAACCCGCGAGTCATTAAACACGCCGACTGGGTTGTTGATATAGGCCCCAATGCCGGCACAAATGGCGGGGAATTAGTTTTTAGTGGGCCAGTAGGTACGTTACAGCAAGCATCTAATTCAATAACCTCGCAGTATCTATTCGATAACGCACTAGCCCTTAGGCACCACAACCGCAAGCCCACTGGCTGGCTTTCATTAAAAGCCATTACCAAAAATAATCTTGAAAATATGGACTGCGCATTTCCTCTGGGGACTATTACCACAGTAACGGGCGTATCGGGGTCAGGTAAATCGAGCTTGGTCAGCCATGCATTGGTAACGCTGGTGAAAGCGTCACTTGATGCGAGTAAAGCATCAGATAAAAACTCAACGGTTAAAAACGCGCCCACTGAAAAAAAAACGACGGATATTACCGAAGCTACTTTGTTAGAAAGCAACGACGAGCAGCCCGTAAATGGCTATATTGATAATGCTAATAAAAATGATGTAGAAAAAATAAAACGTTTAGTAGTAGTAAACCAATCACCAATTGGCAGAACGCCCCGTTCGAATTTAGCGACTTACACAGGCCTATTCGACCATGTGCGCAAACTATTTGCCGCCACACCATTAGCAAAAAAACGACGTTACGATGCAGGTCGATTTTCGTTTAATACTACCAAAGGAAGGTGCGCCAACTGCGAGGGTGTAGGCTTTGTATCGGTGGAGTTACTATTTATGCCATCAGTGTATTCCCCCTGCCCCGTGTGCGACACAAAACGCTACAATCAAGACACCTTAGACGTTACTTGGAACGAATTATCGATAGCCGATGTACTGTCGCTAAGTGTGGCCGAGGCACATAACATATTCGCCAATGAAGCTCCTGTTTTTCGTGCACTAGATGCGCTGGTAAAAGTCGGCTTAGGCTATTTGCGATTAGGCCAACCCGCCACCGAACTTTCAGGAGGAGAAGCGCAGCGAATAAAGCTAGCTACCGAGCTAAAACGCGCCGAAAAGAAACACACGCTCTATGTACTAGACGAACCCACAACTGGGCTTCACCCCGCTGATATCGCACTACTCATGAAGCATCTAAATACGTTAGTGGATGAAGGCAGCAGCGTGGTAATGGTAGAGCACAATATGCAGGTTGCTTCGGCCAGTGATTACTTAATAGATATCGGCCCTGGTGCCGGTGATGCAGGTGGAAAAATAGTCGCTAGCGGTACACCAAAAGATGTTGCTAGTTGTGCAGAAAGTAAAACAGCCCCGTTTATCACCCCAGTTTAGCATTGCTAGATGCGATACTGGTGCGTGTTAATTGTAAGTACAAATGAGCTAGCAGTTTTTTTTATAATCTGACTTGTCCTGCGCTCTGTATAAACATTATCAACGAGCAAAGTGAACTGCATTACATGAGCACAACGCAATCTACTCAGGCAGAGTCTGCTTTGGGATTAACGCTAAAAAACTGGTGGAGTATTGTTAAACGAACCTTTACCAATATCCAAAGCCATAACATTCCACTTATTGCCGCAGGCGTTGCGTTCTACTGCTTGCTGGCAATATTCCCACTTCTTGGTGCAACCATTTCTTTATATGGCTTAATGGTGTCGCCGGAAGAATTACAAAACCACATGGCCTTATTGGTTAACGTAGTACCTAGCGATAGTAGCTATATTATTGAAGAACAGCTTAAAAATCTTACCCAAAAATCGAATTCAGCACTGGGTTGGGGCTTCTTTCTTACGCTCTTTTTATCATTGTGGAGTAGTAGCAAAGGTGCCAACGCACTTATTACTGCATGTAACATTACCTACATCGAAGATAATGGCAGAGGCTTTTTTAAAGGCTTGCTTGCCCGCATAACCGGCACCATCAGTATGATAGCTACCGTTATTGTTGCGCTAGTTTGCATTACGGTACTGCCGGAAATGATAAGTTGGGTGTCTGGCGGCTTAATAAGCTTTAAGCAAGCTTCATGGATAACCTGGCCTGTGTTGCTATTGCTCTTTAACATCGGACTATCGGCACTATACCGTTACGCACCGCATAGGCGTTCAGCGCAGTGGCGATGGGTTACACCAGGATCTTTATTCGCTACCTTATTGTGGATTGCCGCATCTTATGGGTTTTCTATTTATTTGAATGAATTCGCCAGCTACAACAAAACCTACGGTTCGGTAGGTGGCATTATTATTCTACTTATGTGGCTGTACTTAAGCGCCTATATCATACTTATTGGCGCGGAAGTAAACTCGTCCATTGAGCTTCAAACCTCGGCAGACAGCACCGTAGGCGAAGACAAACCTATGGGTGAACGAGATGCCGTGGTGGCAGATAACACGCCGGAGGATTTGAGGGGAAGTTGAAGCAACTAATGAATTTTAAGTTTGGATTAGTTTGTCAGGTTCCTAGCTTCAAACTTTGGGCATGGGTAGAGGATGCAGCACTATTCAATAGGGACTTTCATTGATTGCCTTCTCTCATCCCAGAGGGAGCTAAATCTGTGTAAATAGTCTTTTCTTTCCGATGCGCACTTTACGAACACAGTCATATCTCCGCTATTGTTCATACAGTCCGGTGATTCTTTGTAAAAATTATCCCAGGCTTCTCGTTTTGCACCTTTGAAATTGTGATAGCTGCTTACTGAGAAATTGCGGGTTGAAGGATATTTGCGAACACTCGATTGTTGAGACCTACTTGTGTTTCTGCGTACATTCAAATTTTTCTGCGTGTAAACCTGTGTTTTAACGCTACTATCGCGACTATTTACACTTCCTAAACAAGCCAAAAACGTAGATTTAGCGTCGCGATGTTTTGAACGTCGATATTCCGTCACTTCATGCCTTAAGAGCCCATTCCAATGATCTACAGCCGCTTTCTCCTCAACGCATGTTTCGACTGCGAATGCGCTAAAAGAAAAGGTGATTATTATTAAAAATAAAGAAAAATACTTAAGGCAATCCATGCTTATAATTCCTTGTTCTACTACTTAGGCAAGTTTGCGGTGAAGTAACACTGCACCGAAAAAACGGTATCATCTATGACGATATTCATCATTATAGTAAAAGCCTACATTCGATTATGTCCAGCAATAAGAATAAATATTTTACTACTACTTGTTTGTTTTAAAAGACTTATTAGAGAATACATACCAAGAGCCATGTACAGAATGTGCCAACTAATAGCTTTTGCGCAAACGCATCTTTTATTGCTGTATCATAACCTCAAATACATCAAGGCTATGCGCAGCTAAATGACCACAGACTACTCTTCACAATTACAAAACCTGTTTGGATTTCCCTCGTTTCGCTCCGGCCAGCAAGAGGTTGTAGATGGTCTGTTAAATCAGCGCTCATCGCTTGCCATATTTCCTACCGGTTCTGGGAAGTCGTTGTGTTATCAGTTTGTGGCAACCCAACTGCCCCACTTAACCTTGGTGGTATCCCCGTTATTAGCCTTAATGAAAGATCAGCTCGCTTTTCTACATAGCAAAGGCATTGCTGCCGCGAGCATCGATTCAACACTAACTGCTGAGCAAAATAAGCAAGTCATGAACGATGTTCGCTCTGGTGAGTGTAAAATTTTAATGGTGTCGGTAGAACGTTTTAAGAACGAACGTTTCAGGCAGTTTATAGAGTCTGTTGCGGTTTCAATGTTGGTTATCGACGAAGCGCATTGTATCTCTGAGTGGGGGCACAACTTTCGCCCTGATTATTTGAAACTGCCAGCCTATCAACAAGAATTAAATATCCCTTTAGTGCTGCTGCTAACCGCAACGGCCACTAAAAAAGTGAAACTCGATATGGCACGCCGGTTTGATATTGCGCCCGAGAATATTGTCCAAACCGGTTTCTACCGCCCAAACCTTAATTTGAATGTGCTGCCGGTGGTAGAAGCAAATAAAAACCAAGCGCTATTAGATGAACTTAAGCGCCAGAAAGGCGCAGGCATTGTATATGTAACACTGCAACAAACCGCTGAACAAGTGGCCCGCTATTTACAACAAAACGGCTGTGCAGCAAGTGCATATCACGCGGGGCTAGACAGTGATGTGCGCCAGAACATTCAACAAGATTTCATGGCGAACAAGCTACAAGTGGTAGTGGCCACCATTGCGTTTGGCATGGGCATTGATAAATCTGACATTCGTTTTGTTGTGCATTACGATTTACCTAAGTCTATAGAGAACTACAGCCAAGAAATTGGCCGTGGTGGGCGCGACGGACAAAACGCGAATTGTACTGTATTGGCTAATCTTGATGGTCTGGTGACTATTGAAAATTTTGTTTATGGCGATACGCCAGACAAATCCGCTATTGAGCGGGTAATTAAGGACATTGCCAGTCAAGCGCCAGAGCAAGGCTCTGGCGCTTCAAGCAGTACTGCAAACAGTGCATCGGAAAAAGGTATGTATCAATGGGAAACACAAATTAATAGCTTATCGACGTTAAGTAATATTCGTCAGCTGCCCCTTAAAACACTGTTAGTACAACTGGAATTAGCCAAGGTCATTCGCCCCTTATACGCCTACTTTGCGGAATTCAAATACCGCTTTAATACCGAAAAAGCCGATATTCTCAACTTATTTGGTAAAGAACGAAGCGATTTCCTAAACGCCGTTTTCACTCATACCGATATGAAAAAAGTATGGGGCGTAGTGAATTTCGACAGTATTTTTGAGCATTACGGCGCCGAGCGTTCAAGAGTGGTGACGGCGTTAGAATACTTGCACGAGCATAATCATATCGAGCTAGCGTCGCGTTTAATCACCGATGTGTACGAGGTAAATCAACAAGCACTGTTAGCAGATGATCTATCAGAAAGCTTGGCCGAAAGCCTAGCCCGGTATTTTGCTGAAAATGAGCTTAAAGAAGTAAAACGTATTGCTGCTCTGGTACGGTTCTTCGAGCTTAATAGCTGTTTAAACTATAACTTATCGGCCTATTTTGATGACCAACAGGCGCCAAAAGAATGCGGCCATTGCAGTGTGTGCAATGGTAAAGTGGCCAAACTAGACTACTCAACACCTATTCCCTTACCAAATAAAACCCAAGTAGCCGAGTCGATGGCAGCGCTTAATGCTCACCTTAAAGGTAAGTTTAACGAAACCATTACTGAATCTATCTATTGCCGTTTTTTAACCGCGATGACTATGCCTTTATTTACTCGTTTAAAAGTAAGGCAAGTTCCAGGGTTTGGAAGTTGTGAGTTTTGCAGGTATGGGGATGTGAAAGCCGTAGTTACTGAAATTTTAGATGAGGGCACAAGGCTTTAATACCTGTTACCATATGCAATAAATAAGCGCAGTAAATAAGTGCTGTAAAAAGGCAGTGCAAGAAATTTTATACTTGTACAAAAACGCCAAATGAATATTAAGATAAAAATAAAACTAGCGTTAAGCATTACATAACGCACTTGGCATAATACTCAGGATTACCATGGCCCTTAAAGCAACCATTTTTAAAGCGGACATATCAATAACTGATATGGACCGTAATTACTACAATGAGCACAATCTCACTATTGCTCGTCACCCTTCTGAAAATGATGCACGCATGATGCTTCGCATCGTGGCCTTTATTGTAAATGCTCACGAACAATTACAGTTTACAAAAGGCCTATCTGATGATGAAGTGCCAGACATTTGGCAAAAGGACTTCAGCGACGTAATAGAACTGTGGATTGAGTTGGGGCAACCATCTGAACAACGTATTAAAAAAGGCTGCAATCAAAGCCAGCAGATGATGATTTATGCTTACGCAGATAACAGCTTCGATGCTTGGTGGAAGAAAGAACAGAACAGCTTGCGTACCAGAAAGAACTTATCGGTGTTTACCTTGCCTGAGAGCTTATCTACCACTCTGGCTAATGCCGTAGACCGTTCGATGCAAATGCAAGTAACGGTGCAAGATGGTCAAATCTGGCTAACTATCGAAAGCGCGGGCAATAGCGAATGTATAGAAGTGGAAATTGAAAAGCATTTATAACAATAAGGTGAGTTAACTCACCTTTCATCTAAATTATGTTTGAATGTAAGTACTAGTTTCTTAAATATCTCTTTTTCTTCATCGCTAACATCTTTAAGCATGTCAAAAAAAACGCGCTCTTCTATTTCTACGAATATCTCAAGTGCGCGTTTTCCACTTTCCGTTAGCGATAGAATTTGGCTACGTTTATCTTCTTCACTTTGTACTTTACGCACTAAGTCGTTTTCCACCAATTCCTTAATTAATCTATTTATCTGAGCCTTATCTCTACCCAAAAAGTCTGTCAGCTTTTGCCCTGTACAAGCATCTATTTGACTAATGATTTTTAACGACTTCAACTGCATTGGCGCCAATGCTAAAGGGGTATTTTTTATCTCAGATAAGATCGTATTACGAATAGTATTGAGAAGATTGAACAAGGCATCATTGAATTTCATAGTACGAACAGAACCCATTTAGTTGACATTGTCAACTTTTTTCATTAAGGTTGACATTGTCAACTAATAGAGTGAGCGTGGTCATCATGAACCATATAAAGAAAATCTTAATTCTGCTGCCGGTAGCTATGCTACTGATTGGATTACTAACAGCCATAATGACATCTGTGAGTATTCTACCAGAACAAGCATTCATTCCAACGTGGTTAAGTGCGTTTACGTTCGCATTCTTAATAATGCTCCCCTTCGGCGGCGTAACTTTTTATTTCGTTAACAAACTCGTTCAGCGTATTTTTTCCTCTCTTTCAGTGTTGCAGCGCAATGTAATTCACGGTTTGACCATGGCCTTTATTATGGAGTCGGTTCTAGCGCTGATCACAACGTTTAATAACCAAGGCTTTCCGTCGCTTGAGCTATTTGTAAAAGAGGCATCGCTAAGCTTACTTGCCGCTTTACCTATTGGCATAGCAATGGCGTGTTTGATGAGTTTGGTAATTAAGCCAAGATTAGAAGCGCATTTTTCCTCGGCTACTTAAAAGCACTCCACTTTGATAAGCACAGCTTATCTCCCATGTTAGATAGCATGCCCTTTGAAGCGCTGTTCTCACAAGTATCATCTGTTCCATTACTGTCAGCGCTTTCAACGTTAGCAATATTATCACCTTGTAAAGAATCTCGTTTTTTCGCGTAGTCAAAACTGCCTGCAAGCTTATCTTTTATTGCTATTAAATATGAAACCGCCCCACTTTTTTTCGTATTCACGCCACTAGCTCCTTGTCATTTAGTGTAGCTAGTGTCGCGATTAGCTCTTTACTAAACCAACGATTAAATCTAACTTATAAAATAAGCTGAACTTATATGATGGAAAATAATGGATAAGCGATTACGATGGCTAAATAACCTGCTTTGTTTTGAAGTAGCCGCAAGACATGAGAGTTATAGCAAGGCAGCAGAAGAGTTATATATTTCACAAGCGGCAGTTAGCCAACAGATGAGACAACTAGAAACCAATCTAGGCGTAAGCTTATTTCGTAGGCAATCACGAAAGATGATTTTAACTGGCCCTGGCAGAACACTTTATGCATCGTGTGAAAAAGGATTTAGCGAAATCGTTAATGGTATGAACCAAATACACGAAGAGCCTTTAGAGGGAAGCTTAACAGTTACATCTACTCAAGCTTTTTGTTCATTGTGGCTTATGCCTAATTTATTCGAGTTTTTTAATGAGTTCCCCAATATTAATATCAATATTCAAGCATCTAATCGCATTGAAAGTTTACATAAAGGCGATATCGACGTAGCCATTCGTTTTTATACCTCAACCACCGCATCTCAGGATGACGGCCTTATTACGCGAAAATTTGGTGAAAATGGCGTCGTACCTGCTTGTTCGCCTGCCTTTCAAACTCAAAAGCAACTGCATTCTGTTGAAGATATGCTAGGCACGCGCCTGCTAGCACTTGCTGGAGAAGAGAAAGCAAGTTGGGAGTCATACTTCGAACACAATAAAATAAATCTATCGAATAAAGTGTTGAGAAAAACAGTGGTGTCTTCTAGCGATCTGGCCCTTAGCGCAGCGCTGGCAGGTCAAGGCGTCATGTTAGCCTCTGATGTTATGATAGGTCAGTATTTAAAATCGGGGCAATTGGTGGTGCCCGTTGATATTCCACATCCTGTACGCTGGAAATCTCACTTTGTTTATCTTAAAAACTCGCCGAAGCAGCAACGTATCGCACATTTTTGCGAATGGCTTAGAAAGAAAATGGCAAACCACGAAGCACTTCAACTGCAATAATAGGGTTAAAAGCGCATTAGCCGGCGCTGAAGATTTTCGTTCTCTTCTGTCAGTTTTTCTTTTTGTTTCAGCAACTCGACAATCATCGCGACCGCTATCCAATCCAATTCTAATTGGGAATATAGTGTTATAGCTTTTTTCACCCACCGTACACTATTGGTATCGAATACCCAGTTACGCGTATTGTCGCCTGAAACGGGCTCAGCAATACCATAATCGATAACTTCAATAATCATGTCTTTGCTTAGCTGTTCAATGTGGCAAAGTTCTTCAAAGGAAATAATGAGCAAGGTTTCAGACATCTTTTTGACTCCATTTTGAACGAGGATCATCGTGCGCTAATTGCGCTAGTTGTTGCCACAAAGCCTTGTCTTCGTCGGTCGTTTTATCTGGAGTAACGATTTTTAAAACAGCAATCATATCACCAAGGCCAGTTTTCATTTTAAGCCCTTTACCCTTAACTCGTAATTTATGACCCGTTTGACTATTTGGCTTTATATTCAGGTTAATCTTTCCTGCCAAGGTAGGTACTTCAACTTTACATCCAAGTACGGCTTCCCAAGGCAATATAGGCACTGTGAGTACGAGATTGTGCCCTTCTACATCAAACAGTGGATGAGGCACTAGGCGAATGTGCAAATAAAGATCGCCGCTTCTCCCCTTCCCCAGCCCTTTGCCGCCTTGGCCTTTTAGCCTGATCCGCTCTCCGTCAACCACGCCGCTAGGTATTTTAACTTTTAGGGTTTTATTGACGTGTTTAACGTTTCCATCTTCTAATGATGGCATCGAAAATTGAATCGTTTTTGGCGCTTCTGAAAAAAGGTCCTCAAGAAATACGGGAACTTCAATTTCGGCGTCTTGACCCTGACTATTAAATCCTGAAAAATCGTCTGGCTGATGGCTACGCTGCCTTTGGTCGAAGCCTCCACCACCAAATACTGAATTAAAAAAGTCGGAAAAGTCACCACCGGAGTGAGCGCTATTAGAATCATTACTACTTTGCCAGCCAGGAGGGGGTTGAAAATTGTCGTGCGAAGCAGTGCCATATTTTTTCAATTCATCGTATTCAGCTCTGCGTTGTGGATCTTTAAGCACCTCATAAGCTTCGACTAATTCTTTGAATTCATCATCAGAATTCTTTTCAGGTTGCATATCTGGGTGCAGCTTTAACGCAAGCTTTCGATATGCTTTTTTTATTGCTTTTAAATCAGCATCTTCTTCGACACCAAGAACCTGATAATAATCTTTAAATTCCATGCAATGGTGCTCAGCGTAATGACTATAGAATTAATAATATAGCGGATGCCGACAATGCATCGTTTGATACTGATCAAATATCATTGCGACTGCAAATTAAACGTACTTTTTAGCATAAGAAGGTCAGATTAAGCTCAACAATAGCGCTTACGCATCGAAAGTCTGCGTAATAACTTACCTGAAATGGGGCGCCAATCAATAATGCTGTACGCCCCAGCTATACTTTGTTTGGTTATAAATCTTGATGAGGACCGAAAATTTCGTAATGTATATGCTCGTTTTCAACTCCTAACTCTAACAACTGCTTTTTCACAAATGCCATAAATCCTGCAGGCCCACATAAATAGAAATCGCCATTTTTAATCGGTAACTGTGCTTGTACTGCGGTTAAATCCATTTGCCCTGTAAAATCTACACCGCCACTACTTTGATTAAACCACGTCATAGTTTGCAAACGGCTATACACTGCACTTAATTCATTTAAATAATTTGAAAATGAGTGCTGCTTTGTATTCTCGCATGCATGTAAATAAACAATGTCTTGGTTGGTATTATCGCTTAATAATGTTTCGAGCATCGCTACCATTGGCGTTTGCCCAACACCTGCTGAAATAAGCACCACAGGGTTAGCACTAGTGCGTAAAAAGAAATCTCCCGCAGGCGGGTAGAGTTCAACTATGTCACCTTGAGCTAGTGAGTGTAGATGATTTGACACCATGCCAGGCTTTGGCATTAGCTCTTTCTTAACGCTAATGCGGTAGTTTTCACCATTGGTTTTTTGTGAAATTGAATACTGACGAATTTCTTCGTATTCAGCGCTCTCAGGCTGAACTTTAATACCCAAATATTGACCTGATTTATGAGCAACAACTGCTTTGCCATCTACGGGCGTAAGTGTAAAACTTGTTACAAATTCAGATTCGAGCTGCTTATTAGTTATTTCAAATTGACGCGTACCTGCCCAGCCACCAATAGTGTTTTTACTATGCTCATACAATGCAGCTTCTTCGGTTATGCATATTTCAGCAAGCAGAGCATAAGCTTCACGCCATGCGTATTCTACGTCTGGGGTAAACTGCTCAGGAATTAGCTCTTTAAGAGTGCCAATTAGATGTGCGCCTACAATCGGATAGTGCTCAGGTAAAATATTTAAACTGGTGTGTTTATGATTAATGCGTGCTAATGCCTCTTTTAATACCGATAAATTATCAATATTTTGAGCGTATGCGGCTAATGCGTTAAACAGCGCGAATTGTTGGCGTCCACTCTCTTGATTCGTCATATTAAAAATATTCCTGAGCTCAGGATGCTGGCTAAACATACGCTTATAGAAATGATCGGTAACCACCGTACCTGCTTGCGCTAATAATGGAACGGTACTTTTAACAATCTCAATAGTTTTATCAGATAACATAATGTATTCCTGTTGGTAAACTAACCACTGCGCCCATCGACGCGACATCGCGTTAATATAGGTGTGCAGTGAATTAAAAATAATAAGAAAGCCGCTAACCACAGCAAAGCGCTAACCCGCCAAGCGAAGTATGGGCCAATAAAATAAGGTAGAATTGAGCGAGTAATGCCTGCCACCAGCACAAGAACAAAAGCAATGGACATGTAATTAGGAATGATGAGCGCGCGTCCCGTGTGACCAAGCGATACTCGGGTCATCATGGCTAAAATCATCATTCCTACTGCACCAATAGTGATGAGATGCAACGCGTCTTTAAAAGATATGACACTTGTGTAAAAGCTCAATGCTATCAGTAATAAGCCAACACCTAGCGCAAGGTAAGAAAAGTGCAAAGACCACAACAAAGGTACTTTCAGCACTTTTTTATTCCACCAAATACCGGCTCTAATTAAGTGAAGCGAAGCAACGACTAACACAATTAACGCAGGGCTAATTGAATCTAAAAAAAACTTGCTGATAAAAAACAAAGTGATTCCTAACATTGATAAATAAAGCAGTGCTTTATCAATGTTAGGCGTGCGCACTTGCTCGCTCAGCGCTAATCCCTTAGCGGTGAAAAAGGGAAGCACTCTTCCTGTCACCACGCCAATAAGTAAACTAATAACGAGTACCGCAGTATCTACCACCGCCAGTGCGAGCTGAATGTTGTTAATTAAAACCAGAATTAAGTAGAGTATATTAAGTGCGCACAGCACGCTCAGAATGGCTAAAAACTGATAGTTATTTTTACTTCTCGCTTTTAGAAGCATATTAGCCAGCACACCGATTGCGCCTAACCACCATGCTAGTTGCAGCACAACAACAGCCAATAAATTAGCACTGGCAAAATTAGGTAATACAATAAAAAAAGCTAAACGGGCACTAACCCATATAAAAGTAAGCACCATAAGCGCCTTGCCACTAATACTAGGAGCGCCCGTCCATGTTTGTGCAGCAGTAAGTAAAAACCCCACAACTACAACACCGGTAAAGCCAAATAGCATTTCATGGGCGTGCCAGATTGTTGCAGGCATTGTTAACTGCCAAGTCACATAACCTGTTAAAATAAGTAGCCAATACCCTATCGACAAAAATGCAAGCAAGCCTCCGGCTAAAAAACCAGGTCTAAACGCACGCATCCACAGCGGCCATGTCGTGATTTGATGGATAGTCGAACGTGAATGCATCAACGAACTTCCAGCCCTAAACCATGCTGAGCAACACAGCGCATCACATAGCTCACCTTTAAAATAGCTGCCATCACGATAGTACTAATATGGGCTAATAACTGTGCATGCATCGAAAAGTACTCTGCATACGGATAGCTAATTAAAATACTCACAATGATAAAAGCGAAGCTAAGCCCCAATATGGTATTAGCTGCAAACAAGAGCGAATGAAAAAAAGAGCCTAACTCAGAATTTCTGCTGGCATTACTTATTGTCAGAGTGTTCATAACCACCTCAGTAACCGTTAACGTTACTTAGCTATTACACATACTGTGCCACTAAATTAAATGACTATTTATCAATACGTTAAATATATTAACTTTACATAATATGTCTTTATGACCTACTCTAATTTGAATCATAAACACACGTAAAGGTCATTTTGACATGAGCCAACAATTCAATCTCACCCAAGTCGCGCTAGAACTAGCTCAAAGCACTCTGCACGAGCACAGTTTCGACCAGTTATTGGCAACGGTTGAGCGTGTAATACCAAGTGATGCTAGTGCACTGCTTGCCCTACAAAGAGATCAACTTAAGCCTCTTGCTATTAAGGGCCTTATGCCCGACAGCCTAGGTCGGCGCTTTACAATATCTGAGCACCCTCGCCTACAAGCTATTTGCAGTGCAAACCACGCATTACAGTTTGCACACGACTGTCCCTTACCCGATCCGTACGACGGACTGCTGTTGGCCAAAACCGGCGATATTCCTGTGCATGCTTGTTTAGGTTTACCCCTTTACGATAAAAGCGCGTTACTTGGTGTACTTACGTTCGACAGCCTTGATGCAAATGCCTTTAGCAACATTAGTGCAGATACACTCAATACCTTGCAAACATTGTGCAGTGCACATTTTAAAACGGCCTTAGAACTTGCCCATTACAAGCAAAACGCTCAGCATTCGCATGCACTTGTGCAAGAACTAACACGCGATACGTTAACTCGCGATGGCGGCGAAATTATTGGCCAAAGCGGGGTAATGCAAACACTTAAAAACGAAATAAAACTCGTTGCTGCATCTAATTTTAGCGTATTGGTTTTGGGTGAGACTGGCGTAGGTAAAGAATTAGTAGCACGAAATATACATATGAATTCTGCCCGCAAAGATCAGCCACTTATCCATTTAAATTGCGCCTCACTTCCCGAAAACCTGGCAGAAAGTGAGTTTTTTGGACACGCAAAAGGGGCTTTTACTGGCGCACAAAATGCGCGCCAAGGAAAATTTCAGTTAGCTGATGGTGGCACATTATTCTTAGACGAAATAGGTGAATTACCGCTGGCAATGCAAAGTAAATTATTACGCGTATTGCAAAGCGGTGAAATTCAAACAGTAGGTGAAGATACCCCAAAATATGTAGACGTGCGCGTAGTAGCCGCCACCAACCGTGACTTAAAAAACGAAGTGGCACAGGGCCGGTTCAGGGCTGACTTATATCATCGCTTAAGTGTTTACCCTATTACCGTGCCAGCACTTAACAAGCGCGAGCAGGACGTGACTTTGCTTGCTGGTTACTTTATTGAGCAAACAGCACGTAAATTAGGTATTAAGCAATTAAAACTGAGTGCAGAGGCAAACCTATTGCTGAACCAGTACAATTGGCCGGGTAATGTTCGCGAACTTGAACATGTGATTAGCCGCAGCGCACTGAAAGCTAAACAAAGCCAATGGCAAAACCCAATAGTGACTATTACAAGTGAACATTGCGACTTAACGCCGCAACCAAACGCAACCATGCTAGTTAGCGCTAAAAACACTATTCATACTATTACCAATCAACCTTTAAAACAGGCGGTCGAGTCATTGCAATTTGCGGTTATAAGCGAGCAGTTAAAACAGCATGATTATAACTGGGCCGCAACAGCACGAGTACTTTCGCTAGATCGGGCCAATCTAGTACGTCTTGCTAAGCGCTTAGGCATCGAAGTAAAAAAGACGATATAAGGCATCATGAATTACCCGTTCAACCCTTCAGAGTTAGAGCACTTTATACATAATGAACGCTGCCTCTACAAATTATGCTTCCGGCCCTTCTACAGTAAATACTAAGTGCCTTCGCATATCTTTTAAAATAACCCCTTTTTTTACCATAGCGGCACTTAACCGCTTTCGCCATTTTAATAATTCCGGCTCTGAAGCTGCTAGGGCTTGCTCATTTTCAAACTGAAAGCGCAGCAATAAAGAGCTTGGGAAAAGCTCATATTTCATATCAAACCAGCATTGCACCATGCCAGGAATTTCAGCGCGCCCTTGCTCTTCAAGCATATTGGCAACATCAAGGACAAGTGCTTGTTGTTTAATTTGCACTTTAGAAAGCTTTTTCATCTATGGTGTCCATCTTAAGGATTAGCGTTCACAGGCGCTAAACTTAAACGAAAACCTAGACGAATACCAAGAAAGCAGAGCTAATCAAAGCAAAAAACTCACTGCAGAATATTCTTAACATACCTTTTAGCTGCGTAAAACAGAACTCAACTCAATATATTCCAAACTCACTCAAATCTTTCAACCAATTGAATAATTTATACTTTCCCACCCCGTAAGTTTGACTTCATGAAGTATTTTCAAACCGTTAAGTTTCCGTAAGTTCTTTTTCTTGGTATCCGACAATACTCATTCCAACACCAATCGCTTTAAAGGCGCAGGTTGATGTCGCGACAAGAAGGATTGGTCTTTTCCACCCTACTTTAAGGAATGAACATGAAACCGTTAATGCTAGGTTGTTGCGCAATAATCTTGGTATTTCCTACCTGGGTAAGCGCAGTTACACATACAGATAATCACTATGCTGCCAATAAAAGCAATGGCTATGTTGCCTATATGAGTGAGCCAGAAACTCTGGTTATAGAGCTGGGAACCAGTACGTCTAAACGTGAAGTTCACCTTCCTCGTGTTCAGCAAGCCAGTGAGTTTAGTTGGTCGAATGACAATCGCTATCTTACCTTTACTACGCATAACCAGCACCTGTGGTTATATGATACACAGCTTGCCACGCTCCGCCTTATTGAGTCGATGCCAAGTACAGCATCAAAAAGCAAATACTCCCCCCAATGGTCAAACGCAGGAAATTGGTTGCTGTTTATATCGCACAACCAAACGGAAACTCGCCCTCGCGTTTATTCACCGTTACGTAAACACAGCTATGCCTTGCCCATCTCAGCCGATGATTTCACCCATATTGCGTGGGCCAATCACAAAAACGAAATAACCTTATTGGATTTCGTTGGGAAGCGTGAGCGACTTGCCTCATTTAAGTTGTTTGGCATCACCCTTACCGCCACTGATGCTCGCAGTTTAATGGCCTTAAAAAATTAACTTAGACCCTAAATTTACTATCGAAATTTATAGAAAAAGGAAACGATAATGAAAAACGTCATTAGAAAAGCAGCCTTTAGCCTACTTCCTGCAGTATTCCTATTCACGGCCGTTCAGGCAGCAAATTTTAACGAGTTGAACAAAGTGGGTGTGGTGAATAACAATCTAGATGCGCCGCAGCAAATGGTTATTTATAACAGCGATGAAACTAAGTGCTTGTCGACCTACGGCCATAATCGTAAGGGCACCAATGTATTAACTTATGAAACCTGCCGCATAGATAGTTACGATACTTGGACAATAACAAGCTCTGGCAAGATTAAAAATCAACGAAGTGGAAAATGTCTAACTTCACCGCAAGGCAGAAGTACCTTAACGCTTGCCCGATGTAATACGTCCATTAAACGCGGTTACACCGCTTACGACTTCGTTATTCTGAATCACTTAGACACTCCCACAAACAATAGCATCGAAGTAGCCCAGCTGGATTAATCATGGCGTATTGGCTTCTGCCGCAGAGTTTTTTGCGGCAGGGCTCAACCTACTTAAAACCTTAGAATCGATGAATAGTCTTGCAAACTCACCCGCTCGGTTTAGACTTATACATGGCAAATTGATGACCCAAAAAAAAGAACCATCAAGGGGTTGGAGTTCAGTCTGTCTTGGATATGGGATATCTGTAGACATGAGCGAAACCTTTCAACTTGGTGACTGGGAAGTCAATACATCGCTGAATTCCCTGTCTCGTAACAACACATCTGTTCACCTAGAACCTAAGATGATGGACGTGCTTGCCTACCTGTCAGCCCATGCGGGCGAGGTGATAAGTACCGAACAACTGCTTATAGAATTCTGGCAAGGTACGTTTTATGGCGATGCCCCGGTACAAAAATGCATTGCTATGTTACGCAAGAAGCTTGGCGATAATTCAAGGCAACCTTCATACATAGAAACCGTTCAGCGCCGAGGCTACCGTATTATTGCGAAGGTGGTGCGATTAGACGAACGTCAGCGGTGGGGCAACCTTCAAAAACTCACTCAGTGGAACCAAGGCTCACCGTATCTGGGATTACAAACTTTTCAACCCCAGCACGCGGCTATTTTCTTTGGTAGAAACAAAGCTATTGCTGAAGTGGTTCATCACCTCAACCAAGCAATGGATGATAACTTCAGCTTCTTATTATTAATGGGGAAAAGCGGCAGCGGTAAATCATCATTGCTGCGTGCTGGCGTTATTCCCTTTATTACCCGAAGTGAAGGTTTGGCGGGTATAAAAGTGCAGCACTACACCGTTATCACCCCTACCCGCGGCAAAGCCAGTAGTATATTCAGGCAGTTATTAGGTGCCCTTAACGATATGGGCATGCTGGTTGATACTTGGAATTTAGACGCCCATGCCTATGACCTAAGCCAACACCCGTCCCACTTAAAAGCACTGCTTAAAGAAAATGATAGCAATACTGAATTAAACGACAATGCGCCATCAACTCAGCCAGTAGCACGCCCTAACAATCTAATTGTTATCGACCAATTTGAGCAAGTGTTGCAAGACGCAAACTTGTCGAAAGATGACGCGGCTAGCTTAATTAGCTTTTTAACCGTGCTAGTAAAAACCCAGCGCCTTATTCTAATTGTGTCGTTACGAAACGACTTCTACGCCAACAGCATGGAATTAGAGGGGTTCGCAGGGCTTAAAGACGAAGGCCAGCAATACGATCTTCAACCTCCAAATGCTACAGATATTGCCCGTATGATACGCCTGCCGGCACTTTCCGCAGGGCTTAGCTTTGAAGAAAACCTACAAACGGGAGAAAAGCTTGATGAGGTATTGCTAGAAGCGGCGATTGGGCACCCCGATGCACTGCCCTTAATGGAGTTCACCCTAGACTTGCTTTACCAGCGTCGCGACAAAGAAAACACGCTGCTGTTTTCTGCCTTTGCCGACATTGGCGGTTTAGAAGGCGCAATAGCGCAACAAGCCGAAAGTACTTACCAAGGTATGAGCGACACAGCTAAAGCGAGTTGGAAGAGCGTAATGCACGAGTTGGTAAGCGTTAACGATGTTAATCAAACCGGCTTAATTGCTAGAAAAGTACCGTTTGAGCAATTCAGTGATGAGAACGACTTAGCCTTTATTCAGCAGTTTGTTGATGCTCGATTATTTGTTACCGAGTCTGACATTGCAGCCAATGAACATGCTTCTAATAATCCGGCCCCTGATGTGAAAAGCAATAAGCGCGTTTGTGTTGCCCATGAAGCCTTATTAAAACACTGGGATCGCATTACCGACTGGGCACAAAAAAACCGTGCGGCGTTGCTAAAAAGAACGGAGCTAATTACAGATTGCAGTCGCTGGTTAAATGCGGGCAAACCTCAAGACATGTTGCTGCCCTCTGGCAGAAAGTTAGACGACGCTCGCTGGATGGCCAAACAACCCCACTTGCACTTAACACCGCAGGAAACACTATTCATTCGCCTGTCTGAAGGCCAGCATAAAAAAACGCAGCGCTATAAAACCACGGCCATCGCCGCGCTAGCGATATTGGCTGTGGCCACAACGGGCCTGGCTATTTATAGCAATAATCAAACTCAGCTAGCCGTTGAACAAAGTCAACAAGCACAGGTACTGCGAAACAAAGCTGAAAGCTTAGTCGATTACATGCTGGGCGACTTACGCAGTCAGTTAGAGCCCATAGGAAAGCTGGACGTACTCGAAGGCGTTGGGCAAAAAACATTAGATTATTATGCAGGTATTGAAACCGGTGATGGGCTAAGGCAAGCCAACTCGTTGAAGCTTTTAGCCGAAATAAACATTAACCGAGGAGAGTTCGATCATGCCGGCGAACAGTTATCTCAAGCGTTAAATATTTTGAATAAGCAGGACACTCTGCCACTAAAACCGTCCTTTGGCTTGTCGCAAGAAACGGCACTAGATGGCATAGTTTCAGCAAATGCGACTTCACAAGGTACAGCACAAACTAGCGAGCAGGTGCTGTTCTTAAAAGGGAATATTCATTATTGGATTGGCGTCATCGCCTACTTTAAACAAAACTATACCACTACCATTGAAGAGTGGACGAAGTACCTTAACTACTCACAACAACTGTTAGCGCTTGATGAGCTAAATCCCAAGTGGATGCTGGAAGTGAGTTCTGCTCAACACAATATTGGTAGTTTAGCGCTTCGTATTTCCCAATACCAAAAAGCCAGCCAAAGCTTCCGTGATTCCATCGCTTTAAAACGCAAAATGCTAATTTCGCAACCTAATCATAGTGAAGTTCAAACTTCGCTGCGAGGTTCTTTATTGGGGCTAGTGGCTGTCGCCTTTCAAACTTTTGAATTTAAAGACGCCGAGCAACTGGCACAAGAAGCCTATACCCTTGCTGGTAAGTTGCTACTAGAAAACCCTGAAGACTACAACATTGCCTATCAAACCTTGTCATCTGCTAATTTGCTGATACAAGCCCAAATGGCGGTTGGCAACAAGCCTGGTGCAGAAAAAACAATAAACGACGGTGTAGTACTGGCACAAAAACTGGCTAAACAAGAACCTGAAAATGAAGCCTGGATGACCAAAGTTGCTACATTAATGTTCTTCTATTGGGATTATCATTTGCTCTTCGACACACAAGAAAAGAAACCTGACCCAGAACTGCTTAACCTCACTCGTGGTGCATATAAAAAAACTAAAAATCTGCCTATAAAACAAAAAATTTACAGTGTGAAATTGGGGTTCGAAGACCGCGAACATTCACGGGTGATATTAGATATTGCTAAGCCATCCCTAGACTTCAATAGTGAGTCTACCCCGCGCCTACTTTGGGAACTGCATTTAAAATGCAGTTATCACTCCTGCACTATTGGTAAGGATACCGGGAAAGATGTAGGCAAAGGAGAAAGTGAAAGCTTAGCCCTCGCACATTTCACATCAGCGCACACTAACAAACCATCGAAAGATATGAATGATTCATTAACTGAATTCTATTTTTTACTTGTGTCATCTAAGCGAAGTGCGGCTAAAGATGTGCTGCTAGGTCTGCAAAAACAAGGGTATTTACATCCTCAGTTAACAGACGCCGTTAATCGCGCTCAAGACGACATTTAACCCCTGAAAGGAGTTTCAGATGAACCATCAAGATGATCTTAGTCAAAAAAAGGCGCACAGCTACACCTTATATTTATCAGTATTTACCGAAAACCTTTTAGCTCAGACATTAAAAGAGGGCGAAGGCACTGAAGAGGGGGAAGCCTACTTTTTCAAATACGAAGGAGAAGACTATACAAACGGAAAGTTAATAATACCGCAAAGCAAGTTTGACGAGGGGTATGTGAAAATCACTATCATATTAAATCAAACAGCATCGGGTAATAAGCTCGAGAAATCCGGCTATAAATTCGCTTGGATCCATGCTCGCCGAGCTGGTGAAAAAGAAGACTACATTGGCCGAGGCCAGAGATTCGAAATGCAAAGTTGGGAAAACCACAGCGTTTCATTCTTCTTAACCGATAAAATGCAATATAAAACGGCGAAAGGTTGGAAAAGCCTAAACTCCTGCGCGCTGGCGCTGGATGTATGGGTACAACATACTTACCAATCGCAACTCACCAAGAAACTCACTGTTGATAAAATTAACTGCGACCCACAAATTGAGATTCAACCTGTGTAACGATGAGATTTGTTAGAACAAAAACTAGTGGGTGAGAATAATACTCTTTACACTTTAAGGGTTATTTAAGCTAGACTGGCAATATCAAATATTAGTTATATAAGCTAGCTGCATAATCTGGTTTTGCGCTAATAGATGAATGCAACATTTTTACTAACCTTAATACTTGCACTAAATTCGGCAAAAGGAGTTTCACCATGAAAAACAAAGCAATTGCGTTAGCATTATTACTTACTATTGTAGGCTGTTCTGAGTCAAACGAAGAGTCAGCAGAAGAAGCCAAAAAAGAAGCCATGATGGAAATGGAGAAAGCTGGCGACGCGACAGCTGAAGGCTACGAAGAAGCAAAAGAAAAAACAGTTGATGCTTGGGACGAGACTAAAGATTCAGCATCAAGTGCTTATGAAGACGGCAAAGACATGGCCTCTGATGCGTATGAAGATGGCAAAGATATGGCCTCTGATGCGTATGAAGATGGCAAAGATATGGCGTCTGACGCGTATGAAGATGGTAAAGAGAAGGGTGCAGAGATGATGGATGCTGGCGCTGAGAAAGTGCGTGAAGCATGTATTGCAATGAAGAAAAAAATGGGTGGTGACGTAAGCGAGTGTGATAGTAAAGACTAACTTTACGCCCCCAACATTGTGTGTTTGGTACGTTTGTTACCAAACACATAATGCTTTCTTGCTTCCCTTATTTAGGCTAATGTCTCAATCAGTGCACCAAGCAATTTTATACTCTCAGTGCGAACTTCCTGTGAGCCGTCAATAAAGTTGAAGCGTAAGCAATTTCGGTACTTCCCTGTAGCCGAAAAAAGCTGCCCTGGCGCAATATAAATACCATATTCTTTGGCTTTATCTGCCAGTTTAACCGCGTCATATTTCGTATTTAATTCAACCCAAAGTACGTAGCCACCTTGTGGGTAACTCACACAGGTATCTGTGGGGAAATAACGCTTTATATCTGCCCTAAGTGCATCTCTTGCACTTAAATAATAGTGGCGCATTGCACGTATGTGTTTATCGTAACCGCCTTGCTCAATGTAGCTTGCTATAGCTAACTGAGGCAATGTGGGGCACATGGAACTGCTAACATACTTTGCATGAAGTACTTTGTTCCTGAAGCTTCCGGGAGCTATCCACCCTACTCTAAACCCCGGCGCCAGCGTTTTTGAAAACGACGAACACAGCAATACTCGACCATCCTCGTCAAACGATTTAACCGTTCTGGGCCGCGGATATGAATAGGCAATGTCGCCATAAATATCGTCTTCAATAATAGCGACATCGTATTCTCGTGCCATATCGTAAAGCGCTTTTTTCTTATCATCAGGCATAACAAAGCCTTGAGGATTATTGACGGTAGGGGCTACTAGAATAGCTTTCACAGGCCACTGATCTAGTGCCAGCTTTAGGGCATCTAAACTCAAGCCAGTTTCGGAGTCGGTAGGTATTTCTAGTGCTTTTAAATTCGCACCTTTTATCGCTTGCATGGCACCGTAAAAGCCTGGTGATTCAACCACAATCACATCACCCGCATCGGCTACCGCACGAAGGCATACCGACAATGCTTCTTGGCAACCAGAGGTAACAATGAACTCGTCAGACTGTAGTCTGCAACCCGAGGCTGCGGTAAGTCGGCTAAGCTGCTTCCTGAGATTGCGATCGCCCTTCACATCACCATACACCATGCCATCAAGTGGCCGGTTTTTCGTTAGCTCATGCAGGCGCTTTGTTAGTGGCTTAAGGGTTTTAGCGGTCATATTAGGCATGGCGTGCTGGAACTGGCATCGCGTTTCAATATCACTGTCTTTGTTGAACGTATTCAACAACATGTTGAGTACATCTTCCCACTGAGACACATCCATAGGCCGTTGCGGCGGCTTGGTCATTTTAGGCGTGTTATTCAATGTGGAATTTGACGATACGAAATAGCCTGATTTAGGCTTCGCTTCAACGTACATTTGAGACTCTAAAACCCGATAGGCTTCTTGCACGGTAGCGATGCTAACGTGATGCTCTGCAGACAATTGCCTTACCGAGGGAAGCTTATCCCCTTCCCCAAATAGGCCGCGATCTATTTGCGCTTTTAGTTCACTCGCAAGCGACTCATACAGTGTCATTTATATTTCTCAATACAGACTATCCCCATACAGATAACTATACCTTAAATTATCACCATAATTTACCATACAGTTGTAATGGTTATAGAGCATACAGTCGCCTAAAACGCGTATCTGTATGGCAAACTTTTAGCACTTTTGGCTCTAATGCATACACACATTTCACCGTACTATTCTTTGGCGTTATGAGTAACGCTGATTAATCTGCTACTCAACTGTCACTTATTAGTTTGAATAAAGAATAGAGAAAGGATTACCATGGAAACTTCGTTACTTTTTGCACTGGCCACGTTTGCTTTTGTTAGCACAGTAACGCCGGGGCCCAATAACCTAATGCTATTGGCATCAGGGGCGCAGTACGGTTACAAAAAGTCGATTCCGCATATGATCGGAATTGTTATTGGCGTAGCAGGCCTAATGATTAGTACGCTGTTGGGTGTAGGGGCACTTTTCACCTTATTTCCCGCCTTGTATACCGTACTAAAAGTACTGGGCATTACTTATTTATTGTGGCTGGCTATAAAAATTGCTACCGCCCCTACTGATGAAATTGAAATTAAGAAAACCACCCGACAAGGGCCACTAAAATGGTGGGAAGGCGCATTATTTCAATTAATTAACCCTAAAGCGTGGATGATGGCATTGGCTAGCGTGGGCACATTTACGTTACCTGGCGAACACTATGCAGAATCTGGATTAGCTATTGTGTTAGCGTTTGCCTTAATCGGTTTTCCGTGTATTTCAATATGGGCTGCCGTGGGCGCAAAAATTAAAATTTGGCTTAGCTCGCCCATGCGCAGAAAGCGTTTCAACTTCACCATGGCCGCAGCCACCGCTGCTACCTTGTTTTTGATTGTGTGAAAAGCAGTAAAGAACATGAGAGTATGTTAACGACTAGACGATGGACTCCCCCATACCAACGCCCTGATAAAAATGGTTTAGCCGCTTTGGCTTGCAAGTAAGCTAAGGATAACTTGCTGCGGCTAAACCCGTTTTAAAAAAGCATTAAGGCGCGAAAAAGAAGCCTTTATCTACCCCACTAAAATTGTTTTTATGATTCAACAAGTACCTTTTGTTCTTCGCGCCATCTATCAATCGTAAAATATTGTTCTGTGAGTCGTTGTTAGCCATATTGCTGATACTAAAATTCAACTGCGTAACATTTTCTGGCATACCGAGAATTTCAAAGATAAACACCGACAAATGATCATCGAGTTTTATTTTGCCTTCGCCCAAATGTAATTGGCTTTTGATGACTTCTTGCGTTTTTTCACCTCGGCTAAACGCCTTCACATCAAAGGCTTGTTTAATGTGGGCCACTAATCGTTGCTTATACGCCGTGCTGTCTTTTGATATTGTCTTTAACTTGGCCTTGTCGCTACTGCTGGCAATAAGCGACTGGTCGATACCGTACAGTGGCGTCATTACTTCATATATCCAGCGGCCATCATCTAAATGACGAATTTGAAAAGTGGCAATATTGCTATCGTGCGCATTACTTACGCCTGAAAACATCAATGCACAAATCAATAAGATAAATTTAACTTTTTTACGCATTTGCAGCACCTGTAAGCCTTATGCCGATATATCTAAGGGCATAAGGCATCAATTTGAGGTTATTGAACAGAGAAGTCGTTTCTATCGACGTAGCTTCCCATCAAACAGACCGGTACAGTTGGCGCCCCCGTTTCTAATGCATGGTAATGGTATGCGCCATCTGGGAACTCTTCGGTGGCATGGGTATGGCCATTACACTCATCAATAGTGGCTACATCAGCAGGAAGGGTGTTGGTCCCGTCAATCAGATCGTAAGCAGCGTAGATAGGAAAACCGTCTTTCGCTAAGCCCGCAAACGCAGCGTGATCTTCGTATTCAATATAAGTATTGGTACAACTAATGCCGTACAGATTAGTGAAGTTGTATTCTGGTGCATCGAACACCGTATTGATAGATTGAGGAATAAAGTGCCAATGATAATACCCGGCAGGATCAGCATGACCACCGCAATGATCTAACGCGGGGATGTTTCCGCTACCTGTGCCACCAATACCCGCTTCAGCAGTTGTCACACTGGGCGGATCGCCTTTAATTGGAATACCATTAATACCTAAACCGATACTGCCAACGGTAGGAATATAATAGGCTTCAGAGCGAAATTCTGGGGTGACGGGAATTAAATACGTTACTGTTAAACTTGAGTCGAAAGCCATAGATAAACAGTAACTGAAGTCGCCACCGCCACCAGAGCGAATATTCCCATCCTCATCAACAATATCGTAGCCGTCTGCGTCCATTCCTTGTGCCGCATCAACTAGCGATTGAAAGCCAGGGTTGGTTTCACCGTCGTAAACTCCTAAACCAGCTTCAATTCTAGGCGTAGATATGGAATCGGGGCAATAAGGCCCAACGGTCCCCTCACCTTCGGTATCACCCACGGTATTGGCTGCAAAGGTTAGCTCATAACAGGTGGTTTCGCTGCCGTTTTCAAGGGTACAGCTCACTTCGTTCTCGGTAAGTGGTAATACGGTAAATAAATCTACGTTGTAGTAAGTAGTTATCTCGTCATCCACTGTGTCGTCTACAGAATCATCTTGCGTATCATCATCGACAATGACCTCATCCACAACACTTGTATCATCACTTGACCCACCACAACCAACTAAGGTTACAGAGAATATGAACGCAATTAGAAACACTTTAACACTATGCATATTGGCAAACCTTTTAATTCCCAGAATGAGATGGTATGCCTAATTTTTTAGTTTTGGGAGTTTGAAAGGAAAACTTCACAGTAATTGCACATTTCGTAAGTGCTGTAACGCACATGACTGATCAATACGTGACTAAGATATGATGGCGGCACTGGCGGGTAAATACTTCTGACATACTGACATTCTGTCGTGAGAACTTATCGGTAAGGATTTTCGCCCATAGCAACCACAACACAAAACAAACGTAAATCTAGTTCTAACTGGTGGTAATCCGGCTCCATATAACAACAAAGTTGATAGAAGCCCTTGTTGTGATCTTTTTCTTTGAAATGAGCAAGTTCATGTACCACTAGCGCCTTTAATAATGGTTCGGGGGCGTGCAATAAGTCGCTGTTAATGGCTAAGTCATGTTTACGTGTTTTACCCTGCATACGATAGGTATGCGTACCTAAGGCATTAGTAACCATATCACCTTGCTTTTTAAAGGCCGCTCGGCCAAATGGGGGCGCATTTTTTACATAACGCTTTTTAAGGTCGGTAGCATAATTATAAAGTAACTTATCGGTCGTTATAGTATGCGCATTGGGGTATTTTTTAACGAGGTAATTGCTTAACTTGTTGTCAGCTATTAGTTGAAGTGCTTGCGCAACAACACTTGCAGGGTAGCCATTAAAATATCGTGCGTAGTCACTCACTTCACTTTCTCCTTAGTACGCACAATTATAAAGGAATCCCAATCAAGCCTCTATCGAATCCCCACATTAATTTAAAGTTACTATATAGTCAGGTCTATCCTGATGTGGCAGTATTTATTTAATTCGAAGGCCTGCGTTTTGTTGGCCGACTAGATAAGGGAAATCTATGCTGATGAACGCGCGTAAATATACTGGTATTGCTCTTGCAGTAACTGTTGCCATTTTAAGTGGTTGTGGCGGCGGAGGGAGTGGCGGTAACACAGTTACACCCGTAACAACTACACCACCTGTTAGCAGCGGGCCGTCATGGGAGCCCGGTGTTTTTGAATCACAGTCAACGTTCATCGCAAAGTGTGAAACACCAAGAACAGGCACAGATCCTTTTACGGGTAGTGCTTACCCTGATTCGCAAGGCTCAGCACTAGAAGAAAAGTTATGGCTACGTTCATGGACTAACGATACCTACCTTTGGTACGACGAAGTTGATGACAACAACCCAGATAACTTTTCGGTATTAGGCTACTTCAATCAATTAAAAAGCAACGAATTAACCCCAAGCGGAACTGCAAAAGATAACTTTCACTTTTCTCAGGATACCGCTGAATACAACGAACTAACCCAAACCGGTGTCTCTTCTGGCTACGGCTTTGACTGGGAGTTTGTTGCTAACACTTCGCCCCGTGAGCTTGTGGTTCGATTTACTGAACCAGACTCTCCCGCAGCGTTAGCCAATGTTCCTCGCGGCGCTTCATTGATTACAATTAACGGGATTGATTTCGTTAACGACAACAGCCAAAGCGGTGTAGATGCCATTAACGCCGCTCTTTTCCCCGACAACGCAGGCACGGTAACTAGCTTCGAGTTCGAACTTATTGATGGCAGTCCACTGGTGGTAGATATCACATCTTCTGATATAAGCGTAGCGCCGGTGCAAAATGTGAACATTTTTGACACTACAAACGGTAAAACTGGCTACTTTCAGTTCAATACGTTTATTCGCACGGCCCAAGATGATCTTATCGATGCGTTTGACTTATTCGTAAACGAGAACGTAACCGAACTGGTTATAGATTTGCGTTACAACGGTGGTGGCTTGTTAGCACTGGCTTCTCAGGTTTCTTATATGGTTGCGGGGCCAAGCCAAACCAATAACGCTATTTTCGAAACCACCCGCTTTAATGATAAGAGCACAACAACGAACCCAGTGACCGGAGAGGCGCTACAATCCACACCATTTTACCGCAATGAAATAGACTACAATGCAGGCGTATTAACCAGTACCTTGTTGCCTAGCTTGTCACTCACTCGCGTATATGTGATCACCACAGGTTCAACATGTTCTGCCAGTGAAGCGGTAATGAACGCCTTACGTGGTATAGATGTAGATGTGGTTCAAATAGGATCCACTACCTGTGGCAAACCCTATGGTTTTTACCCTACCGACAACTGCGGCGAAACCTATTTTACTATTCAATTCCAAGGCGTGAATAATAAAGGGTTTGGTGATTATGCCGACGGCTTTATGCCAACAGATTCACCAAACTTCGACTTTGAACTACCAGGTTGTGCTGTAGAGGACGACTTTACAGCAGCACTAGGCAACCCCGAAGAAGGTATGTTGGCAGCAGCGTTAGGATATTCTGCGACAGGAAATTGCCCAGTAGTGACTTCAGTAGAAGATTTAGCCGATGCTTCGACCGGTAAAGAGAATATGGCGAGTACTTCGGAAAACGCTCAAGCTCAAGGAAGCGCTTTGCTAGCCATCGACAACCCAAACACACAAAGAGAAACGTTAATTTTACATAATAAAATTAACGAACCTGTTATTGAGGAGCGCAAATAATGGCGCTTAATAAGCCCCTCATGATTAACGCTGTAATAGGTTTAGTTGCCATTCCACTTGCCTTCGCAAGTGGTTGCGCAACCACCGCGCCCAACCAAGAAATCGACTTAGTTGAAGCTTATGCTAGCAACTTGAACTTAGCGCAAAAACAGCAAATTGAGAGTAAAATAAGCAGTTGGTTTGGCGGGCTAAAAATTACCCTTGCCGACGATGTTTTTTCTGAGTCTTCGCTGGTCAGCATTGAGCGTAAAGCACATATGGATGAGCGAAGATTACCTATTGAAGGAAGGCACAACAACCCTGCGTTTACGTTTACTTTGCTGACCGATGGTAAGCATTGTATTTTACGCAACAATCAAACCGGTGAAACCGAAACGCTTTCTGGTATAAGTTGCAAATAAAAAAGGGCAAAAATGGGATCAGAGTACTTTTCAAGCAAAGCAATAACGTACTCTGACACCATTAATTTAGATTCTTACTAACCGCAGCACTTCTTATACTTTTTGCCGCTACCGCAAATACAGGGTTCGTTACGTGCAGGAACTTTCTCTACAGTTACAGTGCCCTTTTTATTAAGAAGCACTGTTAATTCTTGTATAGATTCTACCGCGCCTTCCTTTGTATCAACGGTAATATCGGCATACAAACCAGCTTCAGCCACTAATGCATCTACTTCTTGTTTTCGAGCTTCATTGGTTACCACTAATTTAAGCGGGTATTTTTTACTGCCTGCAATACGGCTAGCGTTTCTTTCATAACCGTATGTTAGGGTCGTTTGACGGGCGTCTTTACGACCTTTAAAAAAAAATTTATCTGACATTTGGTGTTCCAAATATTTAAAAGTAGAAAGTGGGTATCATCATTCAATCGTCACAAAAATTAGCTAACTAACCTAAACCTTGGATAAGGAATATCAAAACGCAGTGATTCCGACCAAACATTTCAATTAGTGAACTATTGGCTATCTATTTTCAATCCATGCTGGGCGGTAAAAACAGAGAGGAAAACTTGGCTTACAGGCGTTGCTTATCTGAAATTAAGGTTAAATAACACACCATAATTACTAAGTGATGATTTGCTTATGCGTATTCTACTACAAGTGCGAAGCTCACACACAATCTACCTGCGATTAACGTAGCCTTTATAACAAAATACAAGCGGGAAGGAAGACTATGGGAAGGCAGATCTTCAAGCCTCGACGCTGTTGAATAAAACGCAAATTTCATCTAAAGCGCTCTGACTAATGTACTCAGCTGATGTATTCGGTTAATGTGCGTGGTTACTATATTCTGAACCCATTAATTCTGGAAATAAGACTACAACATGCAACCACACGACCACTCACCGCTAGATGACTTTATTGAATATCCAGAAAATGAAATGATGTCGCGCAGCGCTGATTTCTTGCAAACCATGCAACGCAGGCACAGCATTCGCCATTTTAGCGACAGGCCTGTAGACAAAAAAATTATCGAAAATTGCCTACTAACGGCGGGCACTGCACCGAGCGGCGCCAATCATCAGCCTTGGCATTTTGCGGCGATTAACTCTTCTACCGTGAAACAAAAAGTAAGGGAGCAAGCTGAAGCCCATGAGCGTGGGTTTTATGAGGGGCGTGCTGGAGAGCAGTGGCTTCAAGACCTCAAACCATTAGGCACAGACGCAAGCAAACCCTATTTGGAATTGGCACCTTGGCTTATTGCCGTATTTAGCCAGAAGTCTGGTGAAACAGAAAGCGGAGATAAGCGCCAGAATTATTACGTTCACGAATCGGTAGGCATTGCGGTTGGAATGCTGATCACTGCCTTGCACAATGCGGGTTTGGCTACGTTAACTCATACCCCAAAGCCCATGAACTTTTTAACGCAA
>Ga0209404_10000459_pt1 | contig 31642 bp, 17 predicted proteins | sample TroAtlMetagenome_2_FD_187447 | JGI IMG/M metagenome (GOLD analysis project Ga0209404, IMG submission 187447) | Marine eukaryotic phytoplankton communities from Atlantic Ocean - Tropical Atlantic ANT8 Metagenome (SPAdes) (version 2) | ecosystem: Environmental > Aquatic > Marine > Oceanic...
CATTTAAATCATCGCTATGAAGTCACCCTATTACTAAAAATATCCTTCTTTTTTTCTATCTTCCATGGCCGTTTCTGTCCTTCGATCATCAGATCTAGTTCCTCTTTCTGTCTGATGAGCAGCAGCAACTTCAGCTATTATTTGAGATAGCGTAACCGCATCCGATTCCACCGCACCCGTACAAGTCGCATCTCCAATAGTTCTAAAACGAATTTTTTTTAATTCGCTTAATTCATCATTTTGAAGAGGAGTATGTTCCGTAACTGCTATCAATGTACCGGCCCTTTCAACAACTTCACGCTCATGAGAAAAATAAAGACTTGGTATTTGAATGTTTTCTAATTTTATATATTGCCAGACATCCATTTCCGTCCAGTTTGACAATGGAAAAACACGAAAATGTTCACCGTGCTCCTTCCTTCCATTAAATATATTCCATAGTTCAGGGCGTTGATTTTTTGGGTCCCATTGTCCGAAACTATCCCTATGACTAAAGAATCTTTCTTTTGCCCTAGCCTTTTCTTCATCTCGTCGACCTCCACCCAAAGCTGCATCGTACTTACCCTCTTCTAAAGCATCTAGCAAAGTTACTGTTTGCAATGCATTACGACTCGCCAAGGGGCCCTTTTCTTCGGTTACTTTGCCAGCATCGATCGAATCTTGAACTTGAGCAACCATTAAGCGGGCGCCGACATCAGCTACAAAGTTATCTCTATAGTCAATAGTTTCTATAAAATTATGCCCCGTGTCTACATGGAGAAGAGGAAAAGGTAATTTTGCCGGATGAAAAGCCTTAGATGCCAAGTGAGCCATTACTATAGAGTCTTTACCTCCTGAAAATAACATAACTGGATTATCAAACTGAGCAGCCACCTCTCGAAGGATAAAAATCGCTTCGCTTTCAAGCTGCTGAAGATGGTTTACTTGGTAAGACGACATCAAATATAGCTAGGTGTAATGAGCCCCATAAAATTATTTAATCAAATTCCCTCTCCCAGAAAAGTATGGATTCCACATTCTGTCTTATTAAAACCTTCCCACCTACCTGCTCTTTCATCCTGTTCATTTACTACTGCCTTTGTGCATGGCCAACATCCAATCGAACGGTATCCTTTATCATGCAAAATGTTATAAGGAATCTCATTGGTACGAATATAATTCCAGACATTCTCCCTGCTCCAATTAACCATGGGGTTCAATTTGTAAATACAACTCTCACGCAATTTATCAAACTCATACATTTCAAGAACCTTAGTTTTTTTTCTCTCTTCAGATTGCCCCCTTCGCAACCCAGTTATCCAAACATCTAGTGTGGATAACTTGGATTGCAGAGGCAATACTTTGCGCATCTGACAACAACTATCCGGCCTTGTTTTCCAAAGCTCAGGCCCCATAGTCTTGCTCTGCTCCTCAATGGACTGCTCAGGCAATACGCTTTGAATCTTAATTCCCCAAAAATCCTCTAGTCTTTTTTTGAGATCCAAAGTCTCAGAAAATAGGAATCCAGTATCTATCGTGAATATCGGGAAATTACAGTTATTTCTAATCGCATGATCTATAATGACGAGTCCAGAACCTTGAAAACTAGTACCAATAGCCGCCTTATCACCAAAATTTTCCCAACACCAAAGCAATAATTCATCAAGCTGAACGCTTTCTAAGCGTTCAGATTCTTCGGAAACATTAAAACTATGCCTGCTTTTAAGGGTAAATGCCATTTTTGAGGTATTTAGCGAAATACAACTATACACCCTATTCTATATAGGTAAAGTATAGATTTATCCGAATAGAAATTCAAAACCTTTACATTTGCAGCGTAAGCACTATACTTCGCGCCCCATGATTAATGCTTTAATTGTATTTCTTATTTTTATTTTAGCACTCGTCTGCTTATTGATGATCGTTGCTGTACTTATGCAACGCCCCAAGCAAGAAGGCCTCGGTGCTGCATTTGGTGGTGGTATTACGGATCAAATGTGGGGCGCCCAAACTTCGAACGTCTTGCAAAAAGCAACGGTAAGCTTAGCCATTATTTTCTTTGTCATTACATTAATTCTATCCGTACTAGTTGCAAAGAAACAGCAACATGGACAAGTACAACTCGATGTTAAAGCTGATCAGCCGACAAGCATAGGGCCTACATCAACGGATAACGAGCCTTCTCTAATCGTGCCGGATGAAAACCCTGCGGAAAACGAAACTGAAACTAATCCAGAACCGGCTCCAGCTCCAGTAGAGGAAAAAACAGATAACACAGCTCCAGCAAATGATTCTGATACAACTGAGGAAAATGCCTCAACCACGGATGGTGAAACTCCAACCGAAGAAGTACCAGGTTCTGCCAACGAATCATCAGAGGACGATGCTAAGCAATCTCCTTGATTGAATTTAGGTCTTTATGACCGCAAACTCATTATAGTATGGGCAAGCGGCACCAAAAATTAGTCGACTGGGTTTCATTTATCTTATTTCGACTAGCTGAGGCAATTTTATACATAGCCCCAATGAAGCTATGTTATTGGTTTGGAAGCATTGCTGGCGTTATATTGTATTTCTCACTTAAGCGTTATCGAGAACTGGCGATTCGGAATATAAACATAGCCTTTGGAGAAGAACTCTCTCCAAGCGAACAAAAGAGATTAGCAAGGCTTCATTTTGCAACACTCTCATCAAATTTTTTATGTAGCTTAAAATTTGGAACCCTACCGTCTAAAAAATTAGCAAATTTCATTGAGTATGATGGCGTACAACATTTAATTAATAACGAGAAGGAAAAGATTCCCATTATTTATGTCACACCTCATATGGGAGCTTGGGAATTACTAGCTCAAATTGACTCCATTGTCCCAACAATGAAAAGAGGCGCTCTATATAGAGCATTATCAAATAAACTTATCGATAAGCATGTGCTTCAAAAAAGAGAAAAACGCGGACTCAAAGCCTTCGACAGAAATGATGGTTTTCAAATTCCTATAAAGCACCTTAAGGAAGGTGGAACTCTAGGTATCATGGTTGATCAGAGCGCTGCACACAAAGGGGTATGGTGCCCACTATTTGGTAAACTAGCATCAACCTCAAATCTAGCGCCTCTCTTAGCAAAGAAGACAGGAGCCACGATGTTTCCCTATTTCTTATCCACTATAAAGCCAGCCAAATGGAAAGTCACAGTATTGGAGCCTTTTGTAATAAATGAAGGCGAAAAGATTTCTGAAACGACCGCTAGAATGAATCAATTAGTAGAAAAAATGGTTCGATATTCTCCAAAAGATTGGTTCTGGCTGCATAATCGCTGGAAAACACTCAAACCTAAATTCTTAATTGGAAGTCATAAAAGAGGATACCATATCCCTGATGATTTTAATTTAGCTAATTTAAAAAAATTTAAAATTCTGATTTTAACACCAAAAACAAAAGAGATTTTTGAATCATCGATACCGGCAATTGAAACCATTTCAAAAGGCAGACCTGATGCAGAAGTAACTATTCTCTGTAGTCATAATCATGCAGATATATGGAATACTAAAAAGAAGCCAGTCAAAGTCATCGAAAAAAGTGCTTGGAGTCCAACTTTACGAAAAGCCATTACTGAATCTGAATTCGATGTCGCAATCATGTTCAATCTTTCAACTGAAGATGCTAAAAACTTACGATCGTGTGGAATACCTCATATCGTAGGCTGTAAATCAAAAGGCATTATTAGCTATCTGGATCATGTAATAGAAAATAGTTACCCTGTGGATGAATTGAATTATTATCTTCACATTGCTGAATGTGTCGGAGCAAAAAGCCAACTCTGATAAGATCTAAAGCCCCTCAAAATAGATAATAAAAATTCTATAGGGGACTGTAAAAATTAAGTTGTCCCTTTGATTTGATCGAATAGATTATAAACGGTTGTCCAGGGTCTATGGACTATTGACTGACGAATCCGCCAGGGCCTGACGGCAGCAACGGTAGTTTGTTCAATGGTGCCGTAGTTCTCTGGCAGCCACTGAGTAAATTTTATAACTTAAAAACCGAACTCAAGGTCCTGATAAAATCCATCTGCACCTTGAATCTTGGGAGACACATTTAGTAAATCATTATCTGCCCCTCTCCACTTCCTTATTGTTTCTGTCGGATTTAATCTGTTAAGAGATTTCCTAGAATACCCCTTGTGTGGATCAACAACATTTGAATCTCGCATCTCAAAATGAAGGTGTGCTGGGTATTTACCATTGGCACCGCCAACTTCACCAACGACTTCACCTCGACGCACAATAGCTCCACTCAAAACATTAATGACCTTCAAGTGAGCATATAGACTTTGTACATATCTCCTATTTACCCCATCACCAATAGCATGTTCGATAATCACCATATTACCCCAACCCTCTCCAGCACCGGCAGCATAAACGACACGACCAGCACTAACAGCATAAACCGGATCACCCAGATCAGTATTCATTCCTCCAATTCCATTCAAATCATCAGCCAAATGATTGCTACCCAAACGAGAATTTAATACCATAAATGATTGCGCGTTATAAGTCATTGCACCATGTTCAGATCCCAAGGGGCTATCAAATCTAACAGATTTAGGAGTTAGTGCAGATTCTATTGGTCGCACAAAGGCAAAACTTTCTAAGTAAGTATCATCTGAAGGTTCAGGCACATGATGAGGCCTCATACCTTCATAATCTCGTAAAATTACCCAATTGTTCTTTGACGGTGTCTGGCCTAAAAACCACAGAAATAAGCCAACAATAAATATAGAAACTATTAGAACTGGAGCAGCAATGCGAGGATCAAGACCTTTAATGAATTTTACTGAAGTCGCGCATTTGACGAGTGCATTTCTTCGGTCGAATGTGGACATAACCAGAATTTGCCAAATGAACCCAGAAGTGCGAGAAAAAATTGAATCATTATTCATAAAAAAGGGGCTTAGAATGACCAGACCAAGACAAGTCATCATTGAAGCCGCTTTCTCCGAACAAGGCGATCATTTTACCGCTGAGGAACTTTTCGAAAAGAGTAGAAAGATTGATAAAAAAGCTTCTCTCGCCACACTGTACAGAACTGTCAGTTTACTAGTAGAAGGTGGCCTTCTTCATGAAATTGATCTTGGAAAAGGTGTAACTTCTTACGATCCCAATTTTATTGAAAACCCCCATCACAATCACCTTATCTGTGTCGATTGCTCCGAAGTCATAGAATTCGAAGATCAGCATATCAGTGTCCTAGAAGACTGCATTACTAAAAGACTGGGCTTTAGTCCAGCGAGTAAGAGCATTCAGATTAAGGCTAAATGCGACAAGCTAAGACAGACTGGAGCATGCACTAAACTTAATTAAAGGTCTTGATCCGTCTTCTAATAAATATCATTAAATAATATGTGGAAAGGTCGATTTCAGAGTGAGCCATCCTCACTATTAACATTGTACGGCGAGTCAATATCTTTTGATTGGCGCCTCTACAAGCATGATATATTAGGCTCAATCGCTCATGCCAAAGCTCTTAATAAAGAAGGTATAATTTCAGAGGAAGAACTCACAAGAATTACTGAAGGTCTTGAAAGTATCGGAAAAGATATTGAAGGTGGGACTTTCGAATTTGATACATCACTTGAAGATATTCACATGAATATAGAATCAGCGCTCACCGAAAGAATTGGTGACGCAGGAGCAAAACTTCACACTGCCAGAAGTAGAAACGATCAGGTCTCTCTCGACATGAGAATGTACTGCAAAGAGGAATTGTCTCATTTAATCAGTGAGGTCAAAAACCTACAAAACTCATTAGTGGCATGCTGTGAGCGTTTTCCTGATGCGGTATTACCTGGTTATACCCACCTTCAAAGAGGCCAACCAGTCCTCTTTGCTCATCATTTACTTGCCTATGTTGAAATGCTATCAAGGGATACTGACAGGCTAGAAGATGCCATCAAAAGAGTTGATGTAATGCCGCTTGGATCTGGGGCACTTGCAGGAAGCACAATACCTTTAGACAGGAATTTTATCGCCGAAACCTTAGGATTTTCTAAAATATCTCAAAATAGTATGGATGCGGTCAGTGATAGAGATTTTGTCGCTGAGGGACTATTTTGTTTGGCTATGATAGGCCTTCACTTATCAAGAATCAGTGAGGACATCATACTTTGGACTAGCGCAGAATTTAATTTCATTACCCTCGGCGATCAGCACACAACTGGTTCGAGTCTAATGCCTCAAAAGAAGAATCCAGACATTGCTGAACTTACTAGAGGGAAAACTGGAAGACTCAATGGAAACCTTATTTCAATAATGACAACATTAAAAGGGTTACCGATGACTTATAATCGTGACCTTCAGGAAGACAAAGAACCACTCTTTGACTCTATAGATACAATACAAAATGCCGTAGCTATATTTTCTGAAATGATTGAAGCAATGAATGTAAATACTGAGAGAACACTCAAAGCTTGCTCAGACCCATTCCTGTTCGCAACAGACATTGCCGATTACCTAGTCCTTAAAGGAGTGCCTTTTAGGGATGCTCACGAAATAGTTGGGAAATTGACGGCACACTCTATTGAAAAGCAAACCTCTTTTCAGGAAATTAAACTTGATGAATATAAAAGCCTTTCTAACAAATTTGATGAAACCGTATTTGAATTATTCGATATTAAATCAGCCTTAGATTCACGTGCCGCAATCGGAGCACCTTCCCCAAAAAATGTGGCTAACCAAATAGCACAATGGAAAAAGAAGTTGTCCTAATAAGTTTCATACTAGTCTCAATACATTAAATTGAATATTTTCCTTGGTTGCTTTAAACTGTACTGTCACAGTCTAGATCCTCAAATTCAGCGACTCCATATTAATCAAATCATATGTTCTTCTTAAAGAAACTACTTAGCATTGGCGGAAACGCAGCTTCAAAAAAGTTTCAAGATCAGGAAAAACCTTTCCTAGATCACTTAGAAGATCTTAGAGGAACTCTCTTTAAAGTCATTCTTACTCTGGTCATTTCTACGGTAGTGGCCTTTGTCTTTTATCAACAACTTATAGAGATCGTAAAATTACCAATAGAAAAAGCCAATGATGCAGGAGCAGATCTGGAAACTCGATTGAGTGTCTTTAGTCCTGTAGAAGGATTCATGAGCGTGATTAAGATTTGCTTGTACGCAGGACTTATCAGTTCCTTCCCTCTGCTACTTTACTTTATCGGAGAATTCATCATCCCTGGACTCAATGGAAAAGAGAAAAAATTAATTATTCCTGTAGTATTCGCCAGCTTCATCTTGTTTGCCACAGGTGTTCTTTTTTCATACTTCGTCGTCATACCTAGAGCCTTGGTATTTTTTGATACTTTTAATTCAGGTGTAGAGATTGAAACAGATCTTCGTTTTAAATATACGGTCTCGTTCGTGACCATGCTCTGCCTAGTATTTGGCCTGTGCTTTGAGCTCCCTGTAGTCGTTTTAACCTTGGTAAAACTTGGACTACTTGACTCCAAAATGATGAGAGCTACCCGCTCTTACGCCATCGTTGCAATGTTTGTTCTAGCAGCAGTCATTACTCCTACTCCAGATATTTTTACGATGTCCCTCCTCGCTGGACCCATGGTAATTCTTTATGAAATATGTATTTGGTTGGCCTGGATCATGGAAAGAAAAGAGGCCAAACGTGAAGCTGAAGAAAAAGAAAAAGAGAGAAAATTACTCATTGAACAAATAAGGTCAGAAAAAGAAATTCAAGAGAAAGAGGGCAATCAGTCTAAAAATTCTGGAGAGTCTGGTACACTTGAATACGATCCAGATAATGCCGCTATCTACGAAGATGAGAATAATAATGCCGATAAGTCCTCTGATGAAAGCGCAGCCTTCGATGAATATCACACTGGTCTTGATGAAAGCACCAATACCATTGACCCAAAAAGTGATGCCGTTTGGGAATACAGCGATGAAGCAAAGGGGGGCAAGGTACCTGAAGATTCAGACACACACCATGATGACCATCACTACGATCATGGTTACCACGATGACCATGGGTACTATAGCGATGGATATTATAGCGGTCCTACAGAAGAGCTTAAAAGAAACCTCCGAGAGGAACTCAGGGACGATCTTAAACAAGAAATCATCCAAGAAATCAAAGATGAAATCAAGAAGGAGTTAAAAAGCGAAATTCTCAAAGAACTCTCAAGCAATGATAGCTCAGAAAATCCTGAGGAACAAAATTGATCCAAATTCCTAATCTTTAATACTCAAAGAGAATTAAATAGGTTAAACCAAAAGGCAGACAAGCGATAACCCGCTAGGACTTGTAACGTAAGCGTTTCTTATGGCGATTTGCCCTCATGCGCTTGCGTCGCTTGTGGTTATTGATCTTTGGTTTACGTCTCTTTTTAAGTGATCCCATGAAGTTTTAATTCCAAGTAAGTCTTGGGGGCGAAGTCTATAACATCATTAATGACTACTTTCCAATCCTTTTTCTTCAGATAACAATTTGTTGCGGGTTTTTCCTTTAAAAATTAAGACAACTTAAATAACAATCTTTCCTTACTATAGGACAAGTTTATTGAGTGGGTACTCGATTATTCCCTCTGCACCTAAAGCTTTAAGTTCTGGAATGAGAGTCCTGACAACAGACTCCTGAAGTACCGTCTCAATAGCCACCCACTTTTCATCAGCAAGCCTTGATACGGTTGGATTTCTAAGAGCAGGTAACTTTTCAAGCAACTTTTCAAGATCAGCACTAGGAACATTCATCTTCAAACCCACAACATCTCTAGCCGCTTGAGCCGCTTTCAAAAGCATTCCAATCCTCTCAATCTTTTCTTTTTTCCATTCATCTTCATAGGCACTCTTATTGGCAACGAACTGTGGAAAAGATTCCATCAAAGTATCAACTATTCTCAATTTGTTAGCTCGCAATGAAGATCCGGTCTCCGTAACATCTACAATAGCATCTACCAACTCAGGAACCTTAACCTCCGTAGCACCCCAGCTAAACTCAACTTCAGCATTGACTCCTTTATTCTTTAAAAAGTCAGTCGTCAATCCCACGCTTTCAGTAGCGATTCGTTTTCCTTCCAAATCCTCGACTGTTTGAACTGGTGAATCTTCTGGAACGACTAAGACCCAACGAGTCGGATTCGTCGATGCCCGGCTATAGGCAAGATCACATATAACTTCAACATCGGCACGATTTTCTGCAATCCAATCTTGACCAGTGATTCCACAATCCAGAAAACCATGATCAACATACCTACCAATTTCTTGAGCGCGTATGAGCCTTAACTCGAGTTCTTTATCATCTGATGTCGGCCTGTAAGAACGAGATGATACATATATATTCCATCCAGCTTTCTCAAATAAATCGAGAGTTGCATTCTGCAAACTTCCTTTTGGTAGTCCTAATATTAAACTTTGTGAAGACATTAATCTTTTACCGCATCAATGCGGGCGATTAGATTGCCCCCAATCATTCAAAGTGTCAATCAAAGCAAGCCATTTGGTGATAAATTTTGTTAATTTAATCACCTTGAGATATTCTGAAAACGCGCTTATCGCCTTTTAATGAGTGTTTAGTCTCTTTGCCATCAGGCCACCTGATAGCAACTGTATCAAATTTCTTGTCAAAATATATACTGTTAGCCGACTGAGAAAGATAACCTCCGCCTTGGTAAATTTCTTCAACTCGTAAAAGTTTCTTAGAAACCGAAGAGCTAAATAAAAGCCTCGAACCTGTAGCTAGCGGATTACCAATATTTCCAGAAAGAATTAATTTCTTTGGAGGACTTTCCTCAGTTGTTCTAGTAAAAGCCAATAACTCTCCATCATTTATAGAAACCACATAATCGGGGTGACCATCCCCATTAAGATCAGTCTTAACCAAACCTCTTCCATCGCCGCGAACAATGAGACCAGACTCTGAAGCATCAATAGGATTGAAACCACCTTTACCGTCCCCCAACATCAATTGACTCAATCCACCACGAAATGGTGGAGTTTCGAATTGGGGGGTCGAAAAATTCTGCACTACATAAATATCTAAAAATCCATCTCCATTCACATCATTAAAATCAATACCAAATATTGGTGAGTTCTGTACCATGTTAGGCATCGATTTAAATTGGAAATGACCCTTCCCATCATTAATTAGAAACCCAGATGATAGTTCATTAACTTCAAAGACTAATGCATCCTTAAGGTTGGATGGTGAATATATTTCACTCAAAGAAGAGCTAGCAAACTTATGAAACGTTTTAAACTTATCTCCTAAAGATGGGATAGCAGATGTAGAACAGCTTTTACCTCTAACAGGAAGAAGCACGCCGTTTTCATATTTAGCCTCTACAATACTCTTGGAACCATTCCCTTCGTAGTCGGCATAATAAATTCTAATCGGCTTCTTCGGTGATGTGTGATACTTCGTATTTTGTCCAGCATTCCCAACCGCATAATCAGTGTCTCCATCATTATCAATGTCAGCACCCATAATACTATTCCACCAACCCTTCATCTTAGACAGACCTGATTCTTCTGTTCTTTCTATAAACTTACCAAAATCGTTCACATAAACTCTAATTGGTCCCCATTCTTCAGTCACAATTAAGTCACTCCATCCATCATTATTGACATCAGACCATAATGCTGACGTCACCATACCAGAATTGACTAAATCACCAGTGATTGTATTCGAAGCTTCAACAAAACGAATGCTTTTCCCTTTCACAGATTCATTAATCAACAACCGAGATCTAGGACTCGTAGGATACTCACCACTTACCACTCTACTACCAACGAATAAATCAATATCACCATCACGATCAAAGTCAGCACCACAAACAACACTTCCATTATCTAAATTCTTTGGAAGGGCCCCATCTTTACTAATTATAAAATTTCCAGATCCATCATTAATATAAATTCTATCTCGAACTAATGGATCTCCCTTTTCGTATTCATAACTGCCCGAAGAAACATACAGGTCAGAATCACCATCAGAATCAGCATCCAGAAAAAGAGCTCCAATATCCTCGGAATCATAATGTTTATCAAAGGGCGGGCCTTTACCGTTCAATTTGAATGATCCTTTACCATCACTTAAAAATACCGCACCAGACTGACCTCTAGGACATCCAATAAAAAAATCTTCCGTGCCATCACCATCAACATCTGCAAAAGCTATTCCTGGCCCAAGCTGTGAGAGTTTATTGGGTAGTAATGGCTGATGGATGAAATCTTCATAAGGTCTTTCTTGATGAAATATTCCACGGAGAGGAGAATGCATGGCAAACATGGGAGCAGATGGTTGATCTTCCTTTGTCTGAATCCGGTCTTTTGAATGAGTAATGCGAATGTGCTGATCAACTGGCAAATCACTAAAATTTTGAATTGTTCCATCAGGCCAACGAACTGTTAAATTTTCAATTTTCTTTGCATCCCCAAGACCAAAATGAAGGATAGACTCATTACTAGACAAATAACCAGAAACGGGGATCATCTGCCGCACGTGATTTAATTCTCCAGCAATAATTTCAACAACAGCCCCAATCCCATATTTGTTAGAATCTACACCTTCTAAACTTACGTTTACTGAGTGCCCTGAATTAGACTCATTGCGATAAATAGAAACGGGCTCATTCAAATTAACGACAACAAGATCAAGGTCACCATCTCTATCAAGATCACCATGAACCGTACCATAACTCATTCCAGTATGGTCTAAACCCCAGTCTTTACTGACATCAGAAAATATTAAATCTCCATCATTACGAAATGCAAGGTTCTGCTCAGGCTTAGTGGGAGCATTTTCATAATGATCCCATTCTGACTTTCCAATCTGATCTTGTGGAGTGAAAGTTATATCTGAATTATTAAAGTCCCTCGCCATACCGTTAGATACAAAAAGATCAACTCGTCCGTCGTTATCATAATCAGCCAATTTAGCAGCCCATGACCAATCAGAGTTAGCTACTCCAGAGAGACTAGCATTTTCTGAGAAATGACCTTCTCCTTGATTAAGATACAAGCAATTTCTCATTACCTGACGCGGTTTAGTTGCCTCAATAACCCATCTTAAAGCACCCATTTCTCCCATAGACATCTTTGATTTATAATGAGTCGTTGCCGCCATATCCAATGCAACGAAATCAAACTTTCCATCATTATTAATATCTCCAGCATCAGCTCCCATTGAAAACCATGGCGTATAATTAAGAACATCATTTATCTTATCAGTAAAAGTTCCATCACCATTGTTTCTAAATAGGTTATCAGGATCAGCAAAATCATTGGCGACGTATATATCCATTAATCCATCTCCATCATAATCCCACCAAGTTGCGGATAAACCGTGCCCTTCTCGAAGAATTCCGGCATTCCTACTAACATCAACAAAAGTATTACCATCATTACGCAATAATCTGTCAGGTCTTCCGATTTCATCCATATCGTAAGACTTGGGCCCCTTCTGTTTGATTCCATAATATTTCTGAAATTCAGGCAAAACGACAACTTTTCCATCTGCAGATTTTTGAAAAGGAGGCTTTGTAGGCCTTCCTCCTTTTCGATAGTAACGATTAGTCAATAAATAAACATCAAGATCACCATCATTATCATAATCACAAAATGTGGGAAGTAGAGATGCATCAACAATATCAAGGCCATAGTTCTTTGCAGATTCTTTGAACTGCCCTTTCCCATCATTAATATACAATGAGTTTGGTGAATCATAATTACACACATAAAGATCTAGATCCGAATCACCGTCAATATCAATTGCCGCTACTCCAGCACCCCAATCATCTCCTCCCTCAATCCCAGAAGAAGCACTCGCATCCTCGAATTTAAAATCTTGTTTTTGTAAGTAGAGTTTATTTTTACCAGGTCCACTTACAAAAAATATGTCTAACTCTCCATCCGAATTAAAATCACCCAAAGCAACCCCTCCACAAACAAACCCAGAGTGATACAACCTTTTCATCGGTTGTTTCAAATCTATCTCATTTGTAAAATCAATATTCGTTATTTCAGATGAAAGCTTTGTAAATAGATTAGTTGAAGCTTGATTCGCTCTTGATCTTAAAGGCTCAACTTTGACAGATTCAAATCTTGTTTTTTTGAAACTTCCTTTCGATAAATCTGAATCTTCATCGCCTCCACAACTGCAAAATGCAAAAGCGATTAATATAATTGCATAGAGTTTTACTAAATTTTTCATTTCCAAAGAAACGGTGAAGATTAATAGAATATTACCACGAAAGTAAACAATAACAGCTTTAAACTAAGCTATTTACATTTATTTATTTCTAATTATTTCAATTAAATTGTCGTTTTTCCTTTCTTTCCCCATCTATCAACAGGAAGTCTACAAATAGTCAAAAAAGATAACTGCCATTACTTTCCTATTACTTTAAGTCTTACGAAATTATGATCACCTATGCTATTTAACTTTAATATGCGATAAGATACCGTCGCCGTTTCATCTTGATTATTAGAAAAATCATCTAACTCCACATTATTCACCTCCTGCCAAGAGCGAAGGTCATTAGATGTCTCTATAACATACTCATAATCACTTACACCAATACGCTGGCGATAAGTAAATACTAAATATAATTCCCCTCCTCTGCCTATAATTTTTGCACTTGGACTAATATTAACGTCTTTAGTTAAAGGCCTTCCACCAAATGAGTATTCAAGTAAATTTGAAAATCCATCCTGATCTGGATCTGCAAGCTCGCCAGAAATTAATGAATCCTGAATTTGATCTGAATTGAAGCTGGCGAGTTTCCATATGTCATAAGAATATTGAATTTCATCTTTTCCTGGGCTCCCCCCAATTGTTGAACTTTGCATCCAATTTTCTGGGATTTTGTGATCGGATATTATTTCAGTATCTTTCAGTACCAGTGAATACCCTTGGCCATCTGCTCCAACGGGCCAAGGTTTTTGGTCAAGGTATTCGAATTCTTGTATCGCGACTCCAGCTCCGTATGAAAGCTTAACGTTTTCTCCTCCATTCGATAAATTGTTTGGAGTATATTCACCTACTACTAATTGATTGACTCCATACCTCACCTTAAATGCCTCGGCATTCCTCGCTAACACCAAGAATTGGCCAGGTGACAATGAATCCACTGAACTATCAACAAAATCGAAATCAATTCCTTTGGTAAATCTAACGTTGGCAAGGCTCAATGTACTCTCACCGATATTCTTTAGCTCAATAAATTCGAAATCACTATTAGTAAAACCTAATGCTTCCTCGGATTCACTAGCTTCTTGTGGGTTATACATAATTTCACTTATAACCAATCCTTCTTTGTAAGATGTTATATCAGGTTCAGAAGCAACAAACTGAATAGGTTCAGACCAGTGACTCCATTGACCTGAGGATCCTAAATGTCTTACTCTTGCCCGATAAGTTCTTCCAACTCTAACTACGGAAGTTGGAACTTGAACACTTGATTGGAAGTTATTTATTTCTTCAGACTCCCAAACAGAGTTGATCTCGTAAACCCAAGGCTGATTAGCGTCAAACTCAGGAGACTCAGGATCGGTTATCTCTCCTAACCTCCATTGCATACTAGAAAAAGAGGTCCCGTTTCCTGAAAAAGATGAGCTCCTAAATCTAATGTCGTCAGTAGGAAATGAAGGGTCTCCTAAAGGAGTAATCGTAGGTTTTCGAGGTATTCTAGAGTTGGTGTCAGCTTTTTCATTGATAAGCCTATTGGCGCCATAACCTCCTGGCGATACAAAGTCTTTCATATATCCTACAAGGCCCTCCCAATTTCTTTTAGAGCTAGAAAGCTTTGGGTTATTCCTATACCAAATGCCTTTCTTCGACTTCCGCGGATGGTAATCCCACATTGCCTGATTTGCTTCTACTATTCGGGTCACACCATCACCTTCAAGGAATAGACTCATCTCTTCGACGACTTTTGCACCCTCACCAGAATCACAAAGGAGGTCCCAAACTTCTCTAGAACGGTTTTCAAAATCTGTTTTAGCATCAGCGTATCTAAAAACATTCTGCCAATTTTCCCATACACTCTCCGAACGGATATGAAATTTACTCTCCCAAGTCAAATCAAGATCCCACGGAAACATTTCCCACTTTCCTGAATTCGGGTCGCCTTCTATTTCCGGTCTGAGATAGTAAAGGCAATTCCATTCAGAGCGTAAGTCAGTGTTATTAATTAAGGTTGTTCCTATTTTATAGTTATAGTACCCAGCAAGGTTGGTATTCTCCTCCCACCAAGTCAAAGGTTGTGTCCTTCTCTTTGTACTAATAAACGAGTTCACATCAGTGGTTCCCGAAACCTGATCAGGCCCCTGATTTCTTTTATTAGGGCTACCATTCATCTTATAAAGGTTTCCGTCTGGTAGATTCTTATCATCCAAAAATCTTCCATCAGGCTCTTCTAAAGCTAGATAGAGGCCCCAAAAATCACCATCATACTGATTATTAGGGTTTGCTTCGACCGCATCATCAACAATTCTGAGATGGAATAAAGTTGTGTTACAAGAGGGCACCCCGCAGAGCCTATAAAATTTATAACTAGCTTGTTCATTTAAGATCATGCCCCCTGTTGATGCATTACTTCCCCACCAAGGACAGGTCCCAGTCTGAAGTGCAAACTTATCCCATTTACGATCGTACTTTCTACCATAATTATCTCGAGCCTGAAACCTATGTGAACGATTAAAGTTCCACTTTATCTTATTCTTACCAGTGACCCTTGTTGAGGCCTGACCCTTGATTCTAAATCGTATATGATCATAAACTTCGCCTTCATATACCACTGAAGCCAAATACCTATAGGTCCTTGCTGATCCAGTTGAATCATTATACATACAGCCTATGACATCAGATTCTCTAGCAATCATATGATAAACAGGAACCTTGGTAAGTGTCTCAGAGGAATAAGTCACGACTGATGTCGAACCTGGCCTTAGAGCCCCTTTCCAATCAGGAACCCCATTATAACAATAGTAGGCAAAATTAGGCTGGGGGTCATCCGAGTAAGGAACCGTGATCTTTTTATTTAGACCATCTTCGATTCTTATTTTATAACGGATCAGATGGCGGTTTTTTTGAACAGACCCTGGTAATTGAGCCGTCCAAATATCATCTGCAGAATTTTCATCACCAGCATTTCCTGAATCGTTCATGGGAACCTCTGTCCAATCACTTTCATATCTTGAATCAGTTAATCTAATATAGTTACCAGGTTCAACGACTTGATAAAGAAGCGTTGCTTCGCTAACTGTATCAGGATCAGTAACAAGAGCGGTTATAGTTACAACATCACCTTCGGCTGGCTGTTTTGGCGAATGCCCTAATTTACGGATTTGAGGTGGTGAATTAACTGCAAACACAGTATTAGGAAATCCTGGGCTGGGTCCTTCTCCAGCAGAAGCATTAATTTTGAGGATCGCGTCAAAAAAAGCATCTGAGCTACCATTCAAAGAACCGTTTAAAAGTTGCACTGTTAAAACATTCTTTCCCTTCACAATTAAACCTCCAACATTTGCTATTGGATATTCTTCAAAATCCTTATTCTCTCCTGAGCTATTAGCCGTCGCATCATAAGGTAACTCAGGACCAGAAACATTCGTCGATGCTATATGCTTACCATTAATCCACGCATTGAACCCATCATCAATCTGAGCACTTAGAAGAACCGAACCGACCTGTGCCGGATTCTCAATATTGAAAGTCTTACGCAAATAAACTGTCGAATAATTTCCCCGCATATCAGAAAGGTTCGTGTTTAAGAAACCTTCACCAAATCCAATCGCAGCTTCTCCCTCACCCCAGTCAGAATCATCAAAATTTGGTAACCTCCATGAATCTGGACTTTCAGAAGGCTCCGAAACTCCTTTAAAAAATTTCCAATTTGCACCTCCATTGATCAAGATAGAATCATCAGTCCCTGCCGTGCCCATTGAAGATCGCCAGCTCCCTCCAATATCATTTTCAAGAATGGGGTTAATTAACTCAATAGAATATCCTGGTGAAGATCCCACTACAGGCCAAGGGAATCCTGATTTATAATCAACCTCATCAACTGTAGTGCCAGATGAGTCTCTTAACCTTATTATTTCTCCTTCATTAGCTAAACTCCCTGACCATGGCCCGACCGCATTAACTCCCCACTCTGACAAGATGACATTAGGATCCTCAGCAATAACTAAAAATCCTCCTGATTCAATAATCGTGTTTTCAGGTATATCATAATTAACTGCCGAAGAAACCCTCCATCCTGACACATCAATTGCTGAGCTCGATGGATTGTGGAGCTCAATGAACTCAGCTCTTATAGTCTTATCAGGTACATCATAATGAATTTCATTAATGACAATATCAGATTCTGCATAGAGAGAAAAAGAAGCCAAAAATATAGATAAAAAAGATAAGATAATTTGGAAGTTTTTCATAAGGAGTTTGAGCGACAGTCCACAAATTATAAATCAACATTAAACTAAAGGATTGCCTGAGAACCAATAACTTACACCCTGTAACAAAGAATGCGAATTTTCAGGCTAATCTGATTAAATAAAAAACGCACTCCTTTGAAGGGAGTGCGTTTTTATGAATGATATTTAATCGGATTCTTTGAAGGATTTATTCTTCATCCGTTTCCTCAGCTCGGAAGAACAATTGTTTAGAACCAGGCATTGGATTCTCAAAAGGCCCGTAAGTTGTGGTGTCTCCATCTGAGATAATGCTGTCATCCAAATCAAAGTCCCACTCCTTAAGATCCTCAGAAACATAAAGTGCATAGATTTGATTAGGTTTTGAATTCCAAGTCAAAGTAAATTCATCTGTAACACTATTGTAAATAATGTCAGTCATCTCAAAAGGCGTTCCTGGCCCAAGACTCACAATCTGAATACCATGTATACCTGAATTAGATGATCCACGGTTAATTTGAACAGAAAAGTTAGGACCGCTTTGTTCCTTAAACACACAATAGTTAGCAGGCGGATAAGAATCCGTCTCATCTTCAGTTAACACATAATCAATTTCCGGATCAAAGCCACCTTTCTGAGAATCGGTAGTATATGAAAACGTTTGATCATCAGCTGTTGTACTTTGAACAGCTCCGGTTCGACCATTTCCATCACTACCGAAATAGACATAAACATCATAAGAGGAGTAGGGAATACCTTGGAAATCCACAGTCGCAAAGCCGCCACCACCAATGTTATCGATATAACCATTCATTAACTTTGCGTCTGGACTTTCAAAACTATTGTTGGTATTCCAAGTTCCATTAGAAGCCCAGTCTACCGTCACACCAGAATCTCCACCTGTATCATCAACGATAACACCCTCAATAGGGCTTATAATGTCAGCCTGTGAACCATTAGCACCACCCTGCGCATCAGCGCCACCAGCACTATTATTCCAATTCAACTGAGCTACTTCTGGAAAACCAGCTATTTCGTCAGGGCCTAACTCAGCATCTGTTCCTCTATCACTGTTAAAATTGATTCCTATTTTAGTACCTCCCCCACCTCCAGTATCATCGTCTGCCGGGTTAGAAGGATCAAGACCAAGGGCAATCTCAACTGAATCTGATGTACCTCCTCCATCAGTATCTTCCTTAGTTGGATCAGTTGGATTATCTTCGTTGCCAATTTCCTCAGCGTCTGACAACCGGTCGCCATCAGTATCTGCATTATTTGGATCCGTAACAAATGGATTCGATTCAACCTCAAATCCATCATTTAAGCTATCTCCATCTGTGTCAGCCTTATTAGGATTCGAACCCGAATCTGTGGCGTCAACAAATTCTCCTGTATTTGTCTCAACATTATCATTCAGACCATCTTTATCGGTGTCAGCGTCCTGAGGACTTGTCTTAGCAGCATATTCTTCAAGATTCGATAAACCGTCCTGGTCTGGATCTCCATCAGGTCCATTATTTGGATCAACGTCTCCATTGTCTTCGGGATCAAGATCATTGTTTTCTTCCCACTCATCTGGCAAACCATCCTCGTCAGTATCCTCTCTTGGGCCACCCGGTAAGAGAACTCCACTAGCGAGATTAATGATAGCATCATCAGATAAGGCGATATCCCAGACTGCAACGTCATCGATTGAACCAATGAACCAATTACCGGATGCGTCATAAACACCCCCACCACCAATATTGAAATTAAATCCAGAAGTTGGCAATGGGACTGGAGAACCACCGGTTCCAGCCAATTCGCCATCTAGATAAATTAATTGCCCCTCTTCATTTCCTTTCACTGCAATATGTCTCCAACCATCACTCGTAGGCCCTAGACTCACATTCACAGAACCAGCCGTAGAGGTCCATAATTGCATCTGGTTGGCATTAATCATTCCAAATTCTACGAGATCATTCTGACCAAAAAGGCCTGTCCTATTTCCTTGTGATTCTGTAAAATTAACCCAACCTGACATCGTAAATTCTGACTTCTCATTAAGAATCGGAGCTTCACTGGATACATAGTCATCAATTCCATCAAATTGGATTGCAAAATCACTAGCCCCTCCTGAATGACCGGTTACGTACTCGGGATCCCCATATACAGTAGCATTATATTCATCTCTCAAATCAGCGGTTTCATTTGCACCTTGATCATCAAAACTCCAATATGCAATCGGAGGATCAATTGCTTCGACGTCAGGGAAACTGTTCTCGTCGACCGGGTCAGTGCCTGCCTCGACCTCAATAAAATCAGAGAATTTATCTCCATCAGTGTCTTCTAAAAGTGGATTTGTTCCAGTTTCGACTTCAGCACCATCAAGCAATCCATCCTGATCCGTGTCTGAGTTTTTAGGGTCTGTCCCTGTATTAGTAGCACTTACATAAGTACCAGTATTAGTCTCTACGTTATCATTCAAATCATCGTCATCAGTGTCAGCGTCTTGCGGGTCAGTTCCATTTTCAAACTCATCAATATTCGTAAGCCCATCCTGATCTGGATCTCCCTCGGCCCCATTATTAGGATCTCCATCACCATTATCCTCAGAATCAAGGTCATTATTAATTTCCCAATTATCTGGAAGTCCATCCTCATCCTCGTCAAAGACCTGAAGTGAAACTATCTGTATGCCATGGAACCCTGAGTTATTAGATCCTCGAATTATCTGAACGGTTTGAGTGTCCCCAGTTAAACCCTCGAAGACTGCGTAATTAGCATTGGGATTACCATCACCGACATCCTCGGTTCTTATATAACTACCTGGAAAACCTCCTCCTTGCTGAGAAAAAGTAGTATATGAATAGATCTCACCATCTTGCAAAGACACTTTTCCAGTCCTGCCATTTCCATCACTACCAATATAAACATATAGATCATATTCCGCACCAAAAGCAAAGGTATCTATTCCACTGATATTAACATCTGCGTATCCATCACCTCCAACAGCATCAATGTAGCCATTCATCAAATGGTTGTCACCATTACTAACCGCGTTGTTTGTATTCCATGTACCGTTACTGCTCCAATCAATTGTAACGCCCTTATGCTCTAAAGTTCCATTGGCGCCTGCACCTGTACCATCGGTACTCACCCATCCTGTGGATGGAACAACTCCCGCCACAATATTTTCATCCATGGGAGTATCATCACGGTCGCTATTGAAACTGAAACCAACAGAATCTTGTGCAAAATTTAAAGAGTTTAAGGAAAGAAGAATACAAATTGTGGAGGCAAGTGCTTTCATAGGGTCTATATTTTAGGAGATTTTCTCACATAAGCGCCTACTGAACAAGTCTTTAGCCATGATATTCTTGTTTCTTGCGCGTTTCGAAGGGTGATCTTAAGTTATTAGTCCAAAAAAATGAACGAAATATTAGCAGAAGCCGCAAACAATGCACGAGGGCTGGCCATTGATGCCATCCACAAATGTTCATCAGGACACCTTGGACTACCCCTAGGATCCGCAGAAATAGGAGCCGTTCTTTATGGTGATTCCTTGATTCACAACCCTTCAGATCCTGAATGGATTAATCGTGACCGATTTGTTCTCTCAGCAGGTCATGGATCAATGTTTATTTATGCTTGGTTACACATTTCTGGATATGATCTCTCATTAGAAGAAGTAAAAAATTTCCGACAGCTCGGTAGTAAAACTCCAGGACACCCAGAATACGGTGAAACTCCTGGCGTCGAAGCCACGACAGGTCCCCTCGGCCAGGGCATTGGAAATGCAGTTGGTTATGCGGTCTCAGGAAAAATGGCTGCCGCCCGATTCAATACTGAAGATCATGAGATTTTCAACCATCATATCTTTGCTCTTGCAGGAGATGGGTGCCTTCAGGAAGGCGTTGCTGCAGAAGCCGCAGCCTTTGCCGGACACTTCAATCTAGACAATCTCATATTACTTTATGATTCCAATGATGTGACACTAGATGCAATGGCTGTGAAGACTCAAACAGAAGATACTGGTGCACGGTTTCAAGCCATGGGATGGGATACGAAAACAATAGATGGTCATGACTTAAACGCCATCAAGGAAGCAATTTCTAATGCGAAGTCTGAAAATAACGGGAAACCAAAACTTATTATTTGTAAAACAGAGATTGGTCGAGGTATTCCAGAAGTAGCTGGAACAGCGGCGGGTCATGGAGAGGGAGGCGCAAAATTTGCAGAGTCTGCTCGGGCAGGTCTTGGGTTACCAGAAGAAACTTTTTATGTTTCTGAAAACGTGAAATCTTACTTCTCCTCGAATGCAGAAAAACTTGGAGAAAAACATGAAGAATGGAAAAAAATCTTCGAAGAGTGGAAAGTAGCAAATCCAGAAAAATCAAAATTACTAGAGGACGGCTTGGAAGGTAAAGTGCCCGAAAACCTAAGTGAACTCATTTCTAATTTTGACGCCGATGCCAAATTGGCTACTCGAGCTGCTGGAGGTGAGGTCCTACAACCAATTGCTGAAGCAATGCCAATGCTTGTTTCAGGTAGCGCTGATCTTTACGGTTCGACTAAAAACTATATCAAGTCAGCTAGTGACTTTGAGCCGCAAAATAACACTTCAGAGGGGCGCAATATCTGGTTCGGAATTAGAGAACATGGAATGGGCGCCATAATGAACGGCATTGCTTATGATGGTATTTTCAGAGCCAGTGGCGCGACTTTTGCAGTATTTGCCGATTATTTGCGTCCATCCATTCGCCTTGCGGCACTCGCTCACCTTCCAACAACCTACATCTTCACTCATGATTCAATTGGCGTTGGAGAAGACGGTCCTACTCACCAACCAGTAGAGACAGTCAGTGGTCTTAGAGTCATTCCTGGCCTTGATGTAATACGTCCAGCAGACCCTGAAGAAACTGCTGGAGCTTTCGTTGGTTCAATGCAACGCCAAGACGGACCAACTGCGTTAATGTTAACTAGGCAAGGCCTACCTAACCTCAACCATATTAGCCCGGAAGAAAGGCGTTCAGGCACACTTAAAGGAGGCTACATTGTAAAGAAAGAAACCGATCAGCTTCATACAATTTTATTAGCTAGTGGTAGCGAAGTCCAACATGCTGTTGCAGCAGCAGACCAGTTAGGAGCAGGTGTACGCGTTGTCTCTATTCCATGTTTTGAAAGATTCGACCGCCAAAGTAAAGAATACCAAGAAGAAGTAATACCAAGTTCTTGTCAAAAGAGAATTGCTATTGAGGCCGGTGTTAGTGGCTTATGGTGGAAGTATGTCGGTGACAAAGGTCAGGTCATTGGTATCGACCGTTTCGGTATTAGTGCGCCAGGCGATACCGTCATGAAAGAATTATCAATGACTCCAGAAGCAATCGTTGAAGCAGCGAAATAAGAAATTACTTTTACTTCTTCTCGAGATAGCCCATTGAACCAAGCCAATCTCGACACCTATCAGGCCATGTATGCACAGGATTGTTGGACTTTCTCAGTCCATATCCGTGCCCGCCCTTTGAGTATATATGAAGCTCTCCAACGACATTATTTCTTTTTAGGGCAGCATACAATAATGCAGAATAATAGGAACGATCAGAATCATCATGCGTAATGGCAATAAAAGTTGGAGGTGTGTTTTCATTCACATCAATAAGTTCCGATAACTTATCCTTATTTACTCTATCCCCAAGATATGCTGGATAAATAGGCATAAGAAAATCCGGCCTTGCACTTAAATCATCAGCAGCATCAACCTTAGAATAAGTTTTCTTTTTGTAATGAACGCCACTCATAACGGTTAAATGCCCGCCAGCGGAAAAACCTAATAACCCAATCCTGTTCGGATCAACATTCCACTTCTTTGCATTTGATCTAACTATTCTTATCGCTCTTTGCGCGTCTTGAAGAGGCAATGCATGAGGCGTTTGTGGATCTCTACGAGGTACGCGGTATTTTAGAATAAATGCCGAAACTCCTATTGAGTTAAACCACTCAGCAATTTCAGTTCCTTCATGAGTCCAAGCTAGAATATTATAGCCACCGCCAGGACAAATAATGACTCCAGTCCCGTTCGCTTTTTCTTCTGAAGCTCGATAAATGGTAAGCGTTGGATTATCGACATAGGCTATTCTCATCTTCCCCGAAGCATCAGTTTTAGTAGGCTTTTTCCTTTCTTTGATATCTTTGGGCTCATCAGGAACTTCTCCCTTCGACCAGAGGAATATTTCTTCATGGCGGTCATCAGCGATCAATGACCCTCTCAAAGAAAGTACCAATAAAGTAAAAAATAAGATCGTTTTAGAGTGCATAAATTATCTGGAATTTTGTTAGCCTGAAAAAGAGCTACTTAGAGGAGGCAACTTTCAAATATTTTGCACAGAAATCTAATTGCATGCTCAACCAAGAACTTCCTTCTTTGGGAACAGGCAATTCATTTTTCCCGCCACCGACAGCAACACAAGGAATCTTTAGCTCTTTTGCCTTGTCTCTAATTCTCGTGGCATTAATCGGGTGATGAATCACATCTCTTTTGGGCGCATTAGAATATAAGAAAAGTGGAGCCTCCCCCTTATCCATATATTTTATGACAAGAGAATCCGTTCCAACCGGTTGGACATGTCCAACGGATACTTGTGCCCTAGAACTAAGCTTTGCAACTGGATCATCTGAATCAGCATCGGCAAGATCATCACTATATCCTAGCCATTGACTTATAATTGCACCTGCCGAAGCACCTCCAACACAAACCTTTTCAGGATCAATGTTCCATTCGTTAGCCTTTGAACGAATGAACTGGATTGCACGACCACAATGACGCAATATTTTGATATATTCATTTCTAGATTTCTGATGCTCCGGACCATCCTGAGAAATATAGTTATTCTTAACATACTCTTCAAGCATACCATTTCTTAAAACATTACTCTTCTGATCAATGAAAGGGTAATTACAACTAAATACAGCGTAACCATTATCGAGATATTCTTTAATCATTTTAGCACCACCTTTCCGAACGCTTGCTTTGTCCCCCCCACTAAATCCTCCACCATGAAACCACACATATACGGGAGCTGGCGACTTACTTTTTTTAGCAGGATAATAATCTAAAACATTTCTCTTATGTTTTTCAGAATAACGAATGTTTGTGTTTTCAGGCGCCGGCTTAAATTGGTCTTCACTCTCTGAATTTTTATTCCCTTCCCTCATCTTCCTCATATGTGAAAGAAGCTCCTGCAACGATAAGACACCATCCTTATTTGAATCAGATTTAGGAAAGTTTTGAAAATACGTTTTTATTCTTGGCTCATTTTCCGAGGTCCGCTCCTGACCTATTGAGATTTGGATAAAAAAACAAAGAAGGATAGAGGAAATTAGACTAAGTTTTCTAAAGGGCATAGTACTATATTAGTCTAGCTAATTCGATTCTGCGAGCATCGTTTTCTATTGTCTCAATGGTAATCAATCCCAAGAAAAAGACATTCTTGAGTAATAAGTTGTATCTAACTTTTCTAGAACAGCCGGCTCAGTCTCATACTCGTTTTTTACACCCATCTTTAAACTCCATTTACCACTTGTCCCTACCGGCATTACCATTGCGCTATCATGAACAAAACGGTTATTTCCAGACCCACCAATGCCCGGAACATAACTCAAGTCAGTATCAAATGAAATCGAATCGTTAAATTGATATTTATGAGTAACTCCAAGGTCTAAAGTCATTGAAGATTCTTCTTTTTTGCCTGTGTCATAATCGGTAAATCGGTAACCAAGACCAGAACGAGCAACGAGAGTTTGCTTATCCCTATTTAATAAACGGTACGAAGCTCCTGCACCAGTTGTAGAACGTAGGTTAACGGCTGTCACGTCATCACTCTCAAGTTCTGACCTAAGATACCAACCAAGCGAATCCTTAAAAAAATATTCATAAGCCACTCCTCCACCAATACGGTCAGCAGTCTTCTCAGTATTTTTCTCTCGGTCTTCATATTCTAGATTAAATTTAAGTTCATCTTTCGGCCCTTTGCGTAAGACAACAAGATTCGCTCCAAGGCTTAGCTCTTCTGTATTCCCCTGCTTACCAAGAAGATCAAAACCAGTATTAAAAGACCACTTCCTTCCGGGAATTTTTTCAGACTTAGGAGTAATACTAACGACTTCAGAAAAATCTATAGACGATACATTTTTATCTTCTGCTATTCTGATTTTTTTCCCATTAAAACTTATAGATCCACTAGCTTTCTTACCGCCTTTAAGCTTTAGCGAAAAAACTTCTTTTGATTGTACTGATAGAATTTTGCCCCTATCAATTTTGATTGTTCCCGCAAAATCGGTTTTTATAATGATATTATCTGTATCAAAACCGATAACTTTACCAGAAATCATCGATCCACCTTCAACCACGATGAGGTCAGCGAATGAAAAAGAAACTGAAAGAATAAAAATGCATAGATGTAAGAAAGAATTTCTCATTGGAAAATGAAATTAAGTTTTAGGTTTTTTAAGGGGTTATCTGGGGCGATTAAAAAATGCGCAATTTGGAAAAAAGTAAAGCAAGGACTTGAAAACTATTAAAATTTTTCACCTAACATAACGATAACTAATTCAACCCCATATTGCTATATTATAGCTTAAATACATTATTTTAATATAGATAAAATGCTTTATCCTCACATCTCAATGAATATTTATTTCATCTAAACAAATACTTTATTTGTTGACTGCCTTCATTAATTTCAATGCTTGACCCGACTCTAATATTATCAAATTTCTGGGTCTTTCCTGTAGCAGGCCAATAAATCTCAATCGAATCAACTAGCTGAGCTTTACCTATACCAATGCACTGTCGTAATGGGTTGGCACCAAAGCTTCCACCTGAACTCACATGTCGATAAACCGAACGAACATTACCATCCTCTATAAAATTGGTTTTTATTCTAACACCTATGGCTGAACGATTACTTTTTTGACCAATAACTCTTAACGAAATAGAGCCGTTTCCAAAACCGGGATTTTCAAATAATGCATCTCTATACCCATCCCCAGGATAAGCTCCACCTAACTGCTCAAAAAGGTCAAGGTCTCCATCGTTATCAAGATCCGCGAAAGCAACAGCATGACCTTTTTGTAAATGGCCTAACCTTGATGCCATAGTAATGTCATCAAATTTCTTACCTTCTTTATTAAGATACATCAAGTTAGGCATTAAACTTCCAAATCCTGGATCACCAGTTCCAAGATAGAAGTCCAAATAACCATCATTATTAATATCACCAAAATTAGACCCCATAGGTAATACCGGATCCTTTAATCCAACTTCTTGGGAAACCTCAACAAAACCACCCTGTCCATTATTCTTGTAAAGACAGATCGTCTCAAATTCAGTCGGCTCATTTAATCTGTGAGCGGCTAAATGCTCAATATTGCCTGAATAACTTGCAACAAAAAGGTCAAGATGACCATCGTTGTCAAAATCCCAGAACCAAGCAGGGAAACTTGAGAAAGGATTACTAACTCCTATTTCTTCGGCAATATCAGTAAATGTACTATCGCCGTTATTCTTATATAATCTATTTTTTCCCCTAAAATTAGAAACATATAAATCAGGGTAGTTATCATTATTATAATCACCCCAAGAAACCCCCTTAGTGAAACGGGAATTAGTTACACCTGCGCTAATAGCAATATCAATAAATCCTGCTTCACCATCATTACGAAACAGTTGGCATGGTGCCACTACCCCTGGAGTCGTCTCATTACCAACAAAAAGATCAAGGTCCCCATCATTATCAAAGTCAGCCCAACCAGCGGTCTGTGTTGGGTAATTCATCTCAGCTAGACCTTGAGAGAAAGTTACATCAGTAAAAGTTCCATCTCCATTATTACGCATTAGGGAATTAGGCATATCTCCAGCAGCTTCCAACCATGCGCCCCGAAGAATATAAAAATCGAGATTCCCATCATTATTGAAATCAGCCGATTCAACGTTTAAGCCGCCGTAAATCCCCTCAAATCCACTAGACAATGATACATCGTTAAAAGAGCCATCTTTTTCCCCAAGAAATAATTTGGGTATAGCATCAGAGGCCCATGAAGTCGTAAAAATATCAAGTAAGCTATCGTGATTAAAGTCATCAATAACCACTCCACCAGATAAGTTAAAAGTGTCTAAACCTAAGTCTGAAGAAATATTCTTAAAGACCGGATAGAATTGATCACTCTTAAAAGAGGATTCTGGAATAAGATGATCCTTTGGCAACTTATCGGGGTACTGGCCAAGCGTCATCCATGCTATGTTTAATAGCCACTTGGATCGATAATGCCAAACCGACTTTTCAGGAGCCTCATCTAACAATTCATTAAAGTACTTAATAGCGTTTAGTGAACCCTCTTCCTTAACATGAATAGCGCTAGGAATAATAGGAATAATACAACTTTCAGGTGTAAATCTAGAACAACAATTCTCGGTTTCTCCTCGCCTCATCCAGGCAACTCCAAGCATAAAAATATTCTCAAAAATTCTGTTTGGTTCGACTTCTCCCTGTACTTCAGGGAGTAAATCGTAAGCCAATTTGAGATGTTTAATACCCTCTTCTTCATTACCCAAATTTAATTCTGCCCAACCAAGTATACGATGATGGAACCATCTCTCTTTTTTTGGAGATTTTAGACCAGCGTTTTTAATAATTTCCCTTACCTGACGAGCTCTGCGGTCACCCAGATATTTATTCTTATCATTTGTTGAATCTTTAATAGCTGCAAGAACAGCCACCATCTTTTGGTGAGACTCTTTATCAATTGGCGTCTGGTCAATAATAGTTTTTGAATTCTTAGAAAGCTGAACATTTGATTGAATATTCTTACCCTTATTACAAGAATTCAGAAATATAAGAAATAGAATTACTCCAACTAGTGGAAGGATACAGTACTCTTTTGGTGAATTAAATTTCTTGAACATCAGCGCCGCTAATTAGCGGTTCTCTTAATAACCATCATGCTTTTTCCCTCTTCGTATTGATGCATCGTTTGCTGACCATCAGGCCATCGAACATTAATACTCTTCACCATTTTATCAACGCCAAGACCAAAAAATAAATCTGCAGAAGACTGTGAAAGATAACTTCCACCCGCACTCACTTCGCCAGATTGAACCATACCATCATCCATCAATACACTGACCTTTGATCCAATTCCGGTTGGATTTCCATCAGCATAAGAAAGTCGTAACTTAAGCGAACGCAACTCGTCACGAATTTTAGCATTATTCTCAAATAACTTCATCTTACCATCGTTGACACCAATAGCAAAATCGACCCAACCATCGTCGTTCCAATCACATGATGAAAGGCCCCTAGCATCTTCAGGAACTAGTAATCCACTATTATTTGGCCAAACTTCACTAAATGAACCTGATCCATCACCTAAAAGAAGAACGCTCATACCTCCACCCATTTTACCTGTTTCCCTTTGAGGATGATAAAAGTTTTGAACCAAATAAATATCTGCGAAGCCATCACCATTAACTTCTGTCGCAACGACACCAAAGCCTGGAGCAATCTGGCTCAGTTCAGGTAATGGCCTAACCTCGAAATGCGCTTTACCATCATTGATTAATAAAGCACTTTCCAAATAATTCACTTCAAAGGATTGAGCTTGCTGAAGTGATGATTGGCTGTAGATATCAGTAAGAGTTGCTGAAGCAAAGCTATGATAGGTTCGAAATTTTTCAGCTACAAATGGCATCGCATTTTGGGAGCAACTCTTGCCTCTAACAGGAAGAATGCAATCTTCGGATACTTTGGCCTCAACTATGGAGGGCTTCTTTGCATCTCCAAATTTTCCATAATAAATCTGAGCCGGTTTTTTCTTTGAAGGGTGATACTTAGTGTTCAGTCCAAAGTTTGTTGCCACATAATCCATGTCTCCATCTCCATCAAGATCTCTAGCTGCTAAACCGTTCCACCATCCCTTATAAGTAGAGAGTCCCGACTGTCGAGTTGACTCTACAAGCTTTCCTTTCTTATTGAGAAATATCTTAACAGGTCCCCACTCAATACTTAAAATCAAATCGATCCATCCGTCTCCATCCGCATCAGACCAAAGTGCACTAGTTACCATTCCACAATTCCCAAGAGCTGCACTAACGTCCTGAGTCACGTCGGTAAATTTCACTATTTTATCCTCAGCAGTATCATTGCGAAGCAAAGTGCTTTTTGGGCTCGTTGGGTACTCTCCACGACGAAGTCGACCTCCAACAAAAAGGTCTAAATCACCATCCCTATCAAAGTCTGCCGCCGCCGCTGCAGACCCACTAACCTGAAATAGAGGCAAAGATTCGGTGGGAGCTAAATTATAATTACCGCTTCCATCATTTAAATACAATCTATCTCTTAATGCAGTCGAATCTTGTTCAGCTTCGACTCCTCCACTAACGACAAATAGATCCATGTCCCCATCTTTATCTGCATCAAATATTAAGGGACTCATGTCCTCAGAAATAGAGTGTATACCAGCTGAGGGGATTTCTTTCGAGTTTATCGATTGACCCTCAATTTGATTGATAGTCATCGACTGTCCTCTAGCTGAACTAACTATGAACTCATTTTTCCCATCCAAATTTATATCTCCAACGGCTACACCTGGACCATGATGAGACAGTTTATTAGGAAGAAGGGGCTGAAGTGCAAAATCATCAAAAAAAGTTTCACTATGCTTTACAGCACTCACCTCTTTAACCTCTGAAAATAATTGCTGCGAAATAACTTTAGTCTCCTTCGTTTCATCTGATTTGCTCTGTGAAATAACATAATGGTTCCCAGATTTTAGATCATTAAATGAATGTTTAATACCATTAGGCCAATGAACTTCTAGATTCTTCACTGAGTTCAAAGCTCCTAGGCCAAAGTGTACTATATGGGCATTAGAAGAAGCATAACCGGTCATTGGATTCATCATCCTGATCTGCTGGCCATTATCGGTTTTCAATTTAACCATGGCACCGATTCCATAACGGTTAGACTCATTGCCTCGCAATGAAATTGTTAACCTTTCACTGGCGCTATCATTTCTATAAATTTTTACAGGCTCATCTAAACTCGCAACGATAAGGTCAAGGTCTCCATCACGATCAAGGTCACCCGTCGTTGCAGAGTAACTAGCGCCAAGATGATCAAGTCCCCAGTCCTCAGCCACATCCTCGAACTTGAGTTTGCCCTTATTTTTAAAGGCTTGATTGTTGTCTTTTTGTAGACCCGAATCTTTCCACAATTGCCATTCCTCTTTTCCAAATAGCATGCTCTGTTTGTAAGGCACGTCTGGATTTCTGATATTTGCACTCATCCCATTTGTTACAAATACATCTGTGAGCCCATCTTCATCAAAATCTGATAACTTTGCCGCCCAAGACCACCCAGATGCAGCGAGCCCACTAAGCCAAGCGCTCTCCATGAACCTAGGAGTACCACTATTTATAAAGAGGGCGTTCCTCATCATTTGTTTAGGGTCTGACTCATCCATAAAATCTTTGAAAGCGGTCATATCACCCATGGCAACTTTTGCCTTATAGTGCGTTGTTGCCGCCATATCTAAAACGAAAAAATCAAGAAGACCGTCATTATTAAGGTCGCCAATATCACTCCCCATAGAAAACCACGTAGTATGCGGAACTGCCGATTTTATGACATTTGTGAAAGTGCCATCACCATTATTTCGATAAAAATAATCTGGATCTTGAAAATCATTCGCAACATAGATGTCTATAAATCCATCGCGATCATAATCAAACCAAACAGCTGACAGACCATATGCAATGTCTTCAATGCCAGCCTCTTTAGTAACATCACGAAAATTTCCTTTGCCATCATTCTCAAATAACTTATCTGGCCGACCAATTGTATTAATACTGTACCTTGGTTTTTGACCCTCACCCTTATCATAGATTTTATAAAATGGCTTAAACTCAGGGCGAAGGGCAGGCTTTCCCTGAGGATCAGTATAGGTTGCCTCTTTTGCTGTTGGTAATCCGCCTGGCCTAATAAGACGATTAGTCAGAAGATAATAGTCCAAGTCTCCATCATTATCGTAATCTGCAAAGTGAGCGGATAAACTAGCATCATTGACTGCCATACCAGCTGATTTCCCAGACTCAGTAAAGTTTCCCTTGCCATCATTAACATATAAAAGATTAGGCTCGCCATAGTTACAAACGTGAATGTCTAGGTCACCATCATCATCTACGTCAACGAATTGAGCAGAACAACTCCA
>Ga0209404_10000461_pt1 | contig 31576 bp, 26 predicted proteins | sample TroAtlMetagenome_2_FD_187447 | JGI IMG/M metagenome (GOLD analysis project Ga0209404, IMG submission 187447) | Marine eukaryotic phytoplankton communities from Atlantic Ocean - Tropical Atlantic ANT8 Metagenome (SPAdes) (version 2) | ecosystem: Environmental > Aquatic > Marine > Oceanic...
TGTATGTCAGTATGTTGAAGAAATCCTTGTTGTTCTCTATGAATACGGTCGCACCCCCCACGAATAGCCCCAGAACCGACCATCCGACTGCCATGCCCGAGATTAGGGTCAGCGTTCCCTTGAATCCATGCTGGGAGCCGTGGGCCGCGCAAAGTACGTTGTTTGGGCCTGGACTGAAGCACATCGGGATGATGAATACTAGAGTAGCGATCAGGAGTGCGGTGTCCATACCAATAACCCATTCACAATTGACTTTCGCTCAGAGCTTGATCGATGTCGGCCCAAAGGTCTTCGACGTCCTCTATACCGACGCTCATCCTGACGAACCCCGGTATAATGCCCGCCTCGAGCCTGACTTCCTCAGGGACAAAGAGGTGACTTGTGTTGAAGGGGCATGTGACTAGGCTCTCGATGCCCCCCAAGCTTGTTGCCTCGAAGATTATCTCCAGAGCGCGAATGAAACGCATTGCACCTTCATCACCGCCCTTGACGGCAAAGGACAACATGCCCGTTCCCTTTGGTGCTATTCTCTTGGCTACTTCGTAATCAGCGAAACTCGGTAGAGAGGGATGGTTGACACTGACTATGGCGGGATGGTTCTCTAGTCTCCGAGCTATTTCCGAAGAGTTCGAGGTATGGATTGGCATCCTAGCATGGAGTGTTCGCATCCCCCTCTCCAGTAGATAGCACATTTGTGGATCTGCGGATCCTCCTAGTTTTGTTTTGGCTTCGAATACACCCTTGACCAAATCCGCTCTCCCGACGACTATGCCGGCAGTTAGATCGGTGTGGCCATTGAGGAATTTAGTCCCAGAGTGAATTACTAAATCAAAACCCATTGAGATTGGGCGGCAGGCCCAAGGGGTTGCGAACGTGTTGTCGACGATGGAAATTAGACCGTGCTTCTTGGCAATTGAGACCATCGCATCAAGATCGCAGACCTTGAGTACTGGGTTTGTAATTGTCTCCACATAGAGTAGTTTTGTATTCTCGTTAATTGCCGCCTCGAAGGAGTTGGGGTCCCTGATATCCGCCATGGTTACGTCGATTCCGAACCTAGGGAAGTAAGAGGTCATCAGACCATAGGTCCCACCATAAATATCGGCTGAAGTCACTATGTGGTCTCCTTTCGAGAGTAACGAGAGTAGCGTAGAAGATATTGCTGCCATCCCACTACCGAATGCCTCGCCGTCCTCCGCGCCCTCAAGAGAGGCCACCTTGGCGGCTACTGCTTCGGAGTTTACACTAGAGTATCTGCTATACATGAGGGTGTGTTGGGCTCCCTCGGCCCATTTTCGATATCGCTCATCTGAAAGTTGGTAGGTGGATGTGGTGAAAATCGGCGTAACGGCCGAGCCCTCCAGATTATTGGTTCCAGACCAAACGACCTTGGTAGAAAACCTGCGTTCAGAGAACTTGTCATCCATGGCACGCGATTGGCCGGTTAGCAATAATGGTGCTCATTCCATTCCTATTGCACCAAGCACGGATTGGATGTCTGGTTCCACGACCACGGACCTCGCCTTGGCATTCTCAATAGCTATGCCCGGGTCCTTCAGACCATGCCCGGTCACTGTGACTACCACGGTCGAGCCTTTTGATATCTGCTCCCTTGCATGACTCTTGACGATGCCAGCGATGCCAGCGGCAGATGCCGGTTCGACAAATACCCCCTCTGTTCTGGCAAGCATCCTGTGGGCATCTAGAATCTCATCATCGGAGACGGTGTCTATAGTTCCCGATGACTCTTCGGAGGCCCTCACCGCCTGTTCCCAGCTCGCTGGGTTTCCAATTCTTATTGCAGTTGCAACGGTCTCTGGGGATGTGACAACATGACCCTTCACTATGGGGGCAGAACCCTCTGCCTGCCAACCCATCATCCTCGGTAGTGAGTTGGATTTACCCGCGCCCTTGTACTCGTTGTACCCCATCCAGTAAGATGTGATGTTGCCAGCGTTTCCGACTGGTAGGAAGTGCATGTCGGGAGCATCTCCGAGCTCGTCACAGATCTCGAAGGCAGCTGTCTTCTGACCCTGGATCCTGAATGGGTTGATGCTATTGACGATCTCTATATCGTCCCTCAAGCCCAATTCCCTTACCAACTCCAACGCATCGTCGAAGTTTCCCCTTATCTCGATCGTCTTGGCGCCGTGGATTAGGGCTTGGGCCATCTTTCCATAGGATATCTTTCCCTCTGGAATCAGGACGACGCATGTCAACCCGGCCCGAGAGGCGTAGGCGGCTGCCGAGGCGCTGGTATTTCCAGTGCTGGCGCAGACTATTGCCCGGACTCCGTTCTCCACTGCCTTGGTCACGGCCATGGTCATCCCTCGATCCTTGAACGAGGCAGTGGGATTGAGTCCCTCGTATTTTACGAACAATCTGAAATCCCCTCCAATTGCCTGAACTAGGTTGTGAGATTGGATTAGGGGTGTGTTTCCCTCATTCAGGGAGATGATGCATGTGTCTTCGGAAACTGGTAGGAACTCTCTGTACCTCTGAATGACCCCGTGCCCTCCCATGCCTCGGGCTGTCGATGAATACTCCATGAACCTCCCTATGGAGGCGAACAACAGTAGGTGTTGCGTCCTATGTTGAGCCTATTCTCCCAGCTATAGCCAAACAGGATGCCACCACAGGGCCGATGGTTATTGCGAATAGAATCGTCCCGAGACCGAAGGTGCCTCCGAGGATTACGCCGATAATTAGTACTGAGACTTCCAATGCGATTCGGACCCTCCCGATCGGAACACCGGTGACCCTCTGCAGGCCGGTCATCCATCCATCCCTGGGTCCGGGACCCAGATTTGCGGTGAGGTACATCGAACTGCCGATTCCTACAAGGATAATTCCTGATGAAGCCATCAAAATAGCGCCGACGAAAGTCTCAGGCTGAGGCAATATTGGCACCATGACGTGAATTGTGAGGGCGATGATGATGGCATTCAGGATTGTCCCGATGCCGGGAATCTCCTTGATGGGTATCCAAAGAAGCATTACTGCAGCGCTAACGACGAATGTTGCCTCCCCTATAGTCCATATTTCGAGAGAGTCAGAGATTCCTTCGGCCAAGACTGTCCACGGGGTATTTCCGATTCCAGCTGCGATTAGAAGTGAGTCTCCGAGTCCGAACAGAAATTCACCAATTATCAGAATGGCCATTGTAGACCACTTTGGCCTCAATGACATTGGATTAGGGGAGCTCCACCGAACAGTTGGCACCTTCTTTGCCGGTCGGAGGATTTCTGCTAGCCCCATGTGTCACGAAGAGCGTCTCAGCCTTGAACCCAATCGTAGTATTCTTTCGTAGACTCGACAGGCCACCAGATAATCTGCGGGACGTCATAGGAATGTTCGGATTTTATTATAGAAATTAATTCATCTTTATTGGATTCCGAGGTCTTTATTTGGATGTCCCATTCAGGCGAATTCTGGATTTCTCCATTCCATCGAAATACCGAGTTCGTTCTCTTTATGTCTACGCAAGCAGCGAGATTCGAGTCGATTATTGATTGGCACCACATGCCCACTTCTGCTTCGTTCAGTTCTCCGGGCAGGGTTGTCTGCACTATCCACAAGGTTCCGCTCATGGCTGCCCGTGATATCGGTTACGAAAGAACCCCATGGCATAGTTTGAATGATGGTGGCCCCCCCATCCAATCCGATATGGAAGCTTGGGAAGGCCCGATAGACACAGGAGAGGTCCCAGAGGATGGGTCCTCGTTCGATGTAATTGTGGTCGGGGGCGGGCCGAGCGGCTCTGCCGCCGCCTCTTACAATGCAATGAATGGCTGCAAGGTGCTTCTGATTGAGAAGGAGGTTTGGCCCAGAGACAAGATCTGCGGAGATGCCGTTGGAGGGAAGTCGCTGTCTCACGTAAAGGAGCTCGGTGTGAAGGAGATGGTCGAGGAGACCCCCCACTTCATGGTCGACTCGATTGTCTTCGGATCGGCCAACGGAAACACCGTGAAGGTGATGCTTCCACAGGACGAGTTCGAGAAGAAGATGGCTGGCTACTCGCTACCCAGGAAGCAATTCGACTACATGATGTTCAAGAGGGCCACAGAGATAGTCACTGAGTCTGGAGGATCGGTTATTCAGGGATTCAACGTGAAGGAGGTTCTGGAGGAAAATGGGAAAATTACCGGAGTATCCGGGAGCTTCGGGGGGAGGGCTTCTGACAGTCCAACTCTGGGTTTCTCTTCTGCTCTGACTGTTGGCGCTGGTGGATACAGGTGCCCAGTGGCGACTAAGTTGGTTGAGGGAGTTCACGGAGAGCCGATGAGGGATGATGACCACTACTGTGGCGGTTACAGAGAATACTGGGAGGGGGTTGAAGGCTTCGAAGGAAGCCAGGGCCCCATTGAGATTCACTTCATCGAAGGAGTGATCCCCGGATACTTCTGGCTGTTCCCCGTCCAAGAGGGCGTGGTTAACGTCGGGATAGGGATGGTCATCTCCGAGCAGAGGAAGCAGACCGGAGCCAGCAAGTCGCTGAAGAAGAAACAGCGTTGGGTCATCGAGAGTCATCCTGTCTTCAAGGAGCGCTTCAAGGATGCAAACATAGTAGAGGGGTCTCAGAAGGGCTGGCAGCTCCCATTCGGCTCTCCTCGAAAGAACCCTCCCTCGTATCAACCCAGAAGAACCGCGGGAGCAGGAGTCATGTGCGTTGGAGATGCTGCTAGCTTGGTCGACCCATTCAGCGGGGAAGGCATCGGCAACGGTCTTCTGTCCGCAAAGATGTGTGCTAAGCACTTCGACAAGGACGCTCACTCCGAGGGCTTTCCCGAAGAGCAGGCGATTGAATACATGATAGAACTGTGGGACACTCTGGGTAAGGAATTGACCAACTCTTACCGGCTGCAGAAGGTGGTAAAGTGGAAGAAGTTGATGAATTGGTTCGTCGGCAAGTCATCCAGGAAGAAGGAGATGGGGGATATGCTAACAGGGATGATTGCCGACAAAGAGGCGCAGAAGTCCCTCTGGAGTCCTTGGTTCCTATTCAAGACTATATTGCTGCCATGATGTGATGGAACGTGGGAAGCGAACTGGACGAATCACTAGATGGAATCACTGCCGTGTTCTTAGACCTGGATGGGACGATATACCTTGGAGACCGTCTGATAGACGGGTCATTAGAGTTCCTGGATAGGTTGGAGGAACGTGGAATCAGGAGGTTCTTCCTATCCAATAACTCTAGCAAGTCAGTAGAGCAATACCTGGAGAAGCTCAAGGAATTGGGCATAGCCGCCAACGAGGGAGAGGTGCTACTATCCACTCACGACCTTATTGCGTGGCTGAGCAACGAGGGTGTCACTGAAACATACCTGGTGGGGACAGAGGGGATGAGGGGGATGCTGGAGGAGAATGGGTTCTCCACTGACTCGAATGAGCCGGAATTTGTTGTTCTCGGCTACGACACTGAAATCAGTTACGATAAGCTGTCCACGGCCTCGGTTCACCTACACAACGGGGTTCCGATGGTAGCCAGCCATCCCGACATGGTATGCCCATCACCCGATGGCGGACTGCCTGATACCGGTGCTTACATGGCGCTATTCGAGGCGACTACAGGAGTGAGGCCATATCATATCTGCGGGAAGCCCAACAAGGGGATGATCCTGCACAAGATAGAGGAGCTCGGTCTGGAAGCGTCTAGTTGTGCGATGGTGGGAGATCGCCTGTACACCGATATGGAAATGGCCGAAAGGGCAGGGGTCCATGGGATTCTGGTTCTTTCTGGAGAGGCTACGAAGAATGACCTGGAGGAGAGCGGGCTGAATCCCTCTCTGGTAGTAGACTCAGTGTCGTCCCTCGCTTAGACTCTGAGACTATCAACGCCCAAAACTGTCTCTAGTGAAATAGATAAACTCGGGTTTTGCGGGAGCGCCCGTGGAAGGGTTGCTATCGAGGACCGGTAGGTCGATTCACAGAAATAGAAACATCGTAATCGCGGCTTCCCTCATCTCGATATTGATTTCTGTGGTGCTGATTTCGCAGGGCAATGAGTTCGATGACGGAAATTCCCCTCCGAAGTCCATAGAATCGGGCCGGGCTCTCGAACTGGTGAGCGAAGAGTTGCCCGTGGTCTCCACTAACAGTGTGAACTACATCTTCACCCACGATTCACTGGAGTGGGATGACCCGGCCTTCGAGAAGGCGGTAAGGGATTCTCTCGTGGGGCTGGAAGGAATATCGCTCGGCGTCCTGGAGATCAGCCTCGCCTATGACAATCCAGATGATCCCTTCCACCTAGCCCGTCATGTCTCAATCGACGGTCACAGGGTCGCTGTATTCGTAAAATTCAACGGAACGGAGGATGAGATTGCTGCCGAAATATCCGATATCAAGTCGGCCGTGGACAGCGACGAGTTCGAGGTCCTCGTATCAGGTAGTCTGATCATCGACGACGACTTCGACAGGATGCTCGAGGAGGATCAGATCAGAGCGGAGATTATCGGCATCCCTCTTTCATTGGTCATACTGCTCTTCGTCTTCAGGACTGTTGTGGCCTCACTGCTCCCAATGGCTGTAGCGCTGTGCATGTTCCCAATGGCGACTGGGTTGGCCTTCTATGTCTCACGGTGGTTCTCCATGACCCAGTACTCTGTGTCAATGATTTCGCTCATTGGCATTGCAGTCTCGATAGACTACAGCCTATTCATGATCAGCAGGTTCCGCGAGGAGCTTGGAAAGGGGCAGGACGTAGAGGGTGCATTGGCTACGATGATGGCAACTGCAGGCCGTGCGATACTGTACTCTGGTGCTACTGTCGCAGTGGGCCTGTGCACTCTGTTCTACTTCACCGCGACCCACATGCCATCGATGGGGATGGGGGCCTTCCTAGCCGTCCTCGGGGCCTTGGTCTACTCACTGACCCTGTTGCCGGCACTGCTCTCTCTAGTCGGACACAGGATAGACAGTCTGCCCGTCCCATTGCCATGGGGGGGTGAAGAGGGTCGATTCTGGGAGAATTTCTCTACTAAGGTGATGAAGAATCCTATGAGATGGTTGGTTCCCTCAATGGGTGTCCTGCTTCTGATGGGTGCGCCCTTTCTCCATGTCGAATTGACCGCCGGAGGACTAGATACGCTACCCCCGGATCTGGAGTCAAGACGGGCATACGAGATTCTAGAGGAGGAGTTCCCCGCCTTCACCGCCTCGGCCGTTCCACTGGTAATCGTCTTCGAGGAGGGTCAAGAGCCGTACTCCAAGGATCTTGCAATTTCAGTAGCGGGAATGTGTGAGGACGTCCGGAGCGTGGAAGGGGTCATCAGCGTGGAACATCCACTATGCAATCCAACCCTATTCGATACAGAAATCAACCAATGGCCACAAGAGCATAGGGTCACGTGGTTGACAACGGTATCAAGCTCGATTGCGATGGTCAACGTGCCCATCGAGTATCCCAGTGGGAGCGATGAGGCAGAGCAGCTGATTAAGGACGTGCGAGCGTTTACATCTGACAGCGAGGAAGAGGTACTGGTCGGGAGTTGGACCTCATACGAAGTCGACATGAAGGATCATCTTCGAGAGAGGATTCCAGTAGCGCTGGCATTCGTACTCATTGTAACCATGGTACTAGTGTGGTTCCAAGTTCACTCTGTTCTGGTGCCGATAAAAGCCGTATTCATGAACATCCTATCAATCACCGCGTCTTTCGGACTGATAGTTGTTGTATTCCAGGACGGTCTGTTGGCCGGTCCACTGAACTTCACACCACAGCCACTTGATCTGATGGTCCCTCCACTGGTATTCGGGATTGCTTTCGGCCTCTCGATGGACTACGAAGTCCTGATGCTTTCCAGGATTCATGAGTCTTGGCTGGAAACGGGAGATAACACTCGTGCCGTATCAGAGGGATTGCAGGCCTCTGGTAGATTGATTACTGGGGCTGCCGCGATCATGATTGCAGTCTTCTCTGGATTCATATTCGCGGATGTGATGATCATCAAATCTATTGGTTTCGCCCTGGCTGTTGCTGTTTTCGTGGATGCTACCATAGTGAGAGCGATAGTCGTACCTTCGGCAATGAGGCTAATGGGGAGAGCCAATTGGTGGTCTCCTGATTTCTCTGGTTCCCGCAAAAACAAAGACGAGTCGTCGGCTAACCAATGATATGTCGGACGATTCGGGGACGATTCTTGTCACGGGCGCCAGCGGTTACATCGGAAGCCACGTCGTGGCTAACCTACTATCCAAAGGAATGAGGGTTAGGGCAACGGTCAGGGACTCTTCCGATCCCGAAAGAGTCGGTCACCTCGAGTCTTTGCCTATCTCCGATGGGGGGGACTTGGAGATTGTAGAAATGGATCTCCTAGATTGCGACTCGGTCCAAAGAGCCGTTTCGGGTTGCGAGTCAGTAATTCACACTGCCGCGGTCGTGGTCCTGAAGTCGAAGAGGGCTCAGGAGGAGATAGTAGACCCCAGTGTGGTTGGAACAAGGAACGTCCTCGATGCGATAGATGCATCGAGCACCGTCAGGAGTCTGGTCCACACATCCTCAACCGCCGCAATCAGGCCAAGCTCGTGGGAGGACGGGCAGACTCTAACCACGGACACCTGGGCGGATGATGCGACCATCGAAGAGAACCCGTATGGGTTGGCGAAATATAGCGCTGAAAAACTAGTCAGGGACTGGCATTCATCGACGGAGAGTTCGGTCCGGATGGTGACTATCAACCCCTGTGTCGTTCTAGGACCGCCGTTATCCAAGAGGCACCTCCGTGGGAGCCCTTCGTTCCTGATGATGCTCCTAAGGCGCGAGATTCCCTTCGTGATTCCAATGCACATCAGCATAGTGGATGTGAGGGACGTTGCAGAGGCTCATGTCAGGGCTCTAACCATGGGAGAGGACGCGGGGAGGTACCTAGTCGTCTCCGGACAGATGTGGTGGAAGGAAGTAGCAAGGGCGATCAAGGCCGAGAACCCAACTCTGAGGGTTCCCACTCGCCAGATCCCCTACTCGCTATCACTCATTGTCTCAATGTTCCATCCGAGGGTGTCTCTTTCCTGGGCTAGGATGCACTTGGGGAAGAGGCTATTCTGGGATTCTTCCCCTGCTCAGAGGGACCTTGGGATGAGTTGGAGGGAACCGAGGGACTCGGTCTTGGATACCATTCCTCCAATCCTAGAGAATGGGTGGAAGTGAGTTCCTATTGCTCTTGCATCTCGGCTTCTAGGGACTCTTCCTCGTACCTAGCCAGTTTTTTCATCCAGAACAGAAACCCAGCGAAAGATGCCAGCAGGAGTATCGAGGTCGCAAAGGCCGCCAACGGCAACATAGCGGACTTTGCCTTCGCGGCAATGTCGGTTCGTTCTTCGAAGGCTGGTATCAGGCTCTCGTCATATACTGGCCTACGCATGAGGATGTCGAACGAGGAGTCCGGGTCATACAGGTCGGATGGCTGCGCTGGATCGAGATCCGAGTATCCGTCAGTCCGCAGAGGGACCTCCACCGTCTGCTGTTCGGAAACATCCAGAGTCAGTAAGACATCAAATGTGTAGGGGACTCGCGGCTCCATGAACTCAGACCCTGTGAGGATCCCGGTGACCGGGAGGGAAATCGCGGTCCCTGTGACATCGAACTCGGTCCACTGCCCCCAGTGCTCAGGTTCGACTTCTAGGACTATGTAGATCGTATCCCCCACTATCGTGCCCTGGCCCTGTGCGTCATCATCGCCGTCCGATCCGAGGTCGACGTTTGGTCTGATTTGTGCTACTTGGGCGGTGTTGGAATCCCAGTCGAGGGAGCTGAAGGCGACTTGCATCTCAAAGGTGCCATTCGGCACCCAAACGTAGTGCCTGTCCTCGGTCGCATAGGTTCCGAATGTGCTCGTAGGACCGTTGTTGAAGTGGCTCCACTCGCCCTTCCATGCATGCCTGAGTTGATCTGTCTCCAATGGCAAATCTCGTGTGTCCATTATCTTCTCGTAGTGCTTGTATGCGTCCCAGACCGTGACCTGAGGGAAGTCAAGGAAGCCGTCCTCGTTTGGATCCCTCATCACTTGTAGCGTCCTGGATAGCGCCAACGCCCTGTCCGTATCCACCAAGCCGTGTCCGACCCTCCAGTCATGGCATCTGTCGGTCTTCTCCGAGACGTAGCAGTCATCTGGTATGTCATTGCAAGAATCCTCGTCATTGCCCTCCTCGCAGGAATTGCGTAGGATCTCATAGTGAGAGGTCAGCTCAAGAATCAGCTCGACCTCGTGGACCCTAGATTCGTTCCTGCCATCCCAGTCATCGAATTGTATTCCCTTCGAGGTGTCGTTGAAGTACAGACTTTCCAGGTGGTCGTGATCCTCGGTTTGGTAGTCGGCGACTCCCAGAGACGGGGCCGCTGCTAGCAGCAGCGTAGCTATCCCCCCTATGTGCGGTGTGGCCATGCTGGTTCCCGAGATGGCCATGTAATACAGATCTCCTTGGGTCCTCGTTGATGCGTCTATTGCCGTCGCTCGGGGAGCCGTCGCCCAGATGTTCCTGCCCGGTGCGCCGATGTCTGGCCAGGTGTGCTGCTGCGTAGTCCACCCCCTGCTGGAGAAGGAGGTCACTGCATCCCCCTCGTGTACGAGTGCGGCGACTGAGATTGCGGAGGGGGTATTGGCGTACACGTTCGTCCTGAGATCGTCCTCAGACTCCCCTCCACTACCGCCGCTGTTGGAAGCTGCGAAGATTACGGCCACGTCGTTGTCGTAGGTCAGCATATCAGTCAGTAAAGTGACGGCATTGGAGGGATTGTAGTCCCCGTTCGTACCCCATGAGTTGGATACGACTCGGATGTTGTACTCGTTTAGGCCTGGCCTGCTATGCTCGTAGGTCCACTCGAGGCCCTCTACCGCAGCAAAGATGGAAGCCCCGTCGCCTGTTCCCAAGGCGACTATTGTGGCACCCTTTGCAGTACCAAGTCTCCTCCCTCCGGAGGCATCACCGTTTCCTGCGATGGTCCCTCCTACGTGGGTCCCATGACCGCTAGAAGTATCCGAGTTGCAATTTGGAGCGTCCACCCAAGCCAAGCCCGTCCACTTTGCCGACCAAATCAACTTCTCCCCAGTCCAAGGCTCTCCACAATCGAAGTCAGGGTGTTCTCCATCTATCCCCGTGTCGAGATCGACTGCAGTAGCACCCTTTCCATCATACTCGGAGAATGACAGGTCCCCCTCAGTCTTGATCACCCCGTCTGTTCCAATTATCGCCCTATGCCAAGCAAGACTGGCATTGACCCAAGCAACCGTCTCGTGCATCATTGACTCGTGGTCGTCCTGATCGCCTGGAAGGTAGAAGTGCTCGATTGGGACGTTGGCCTCGATGTGTCTTACGAAGGGGCTAGTGGAGAGTTTGGCGATTTCTTCTGCGCTGCCGATGACTAGCCCCCCCTGGAGGACGCTCATCTCGGAGATGACTGTGATTCCGGCGGATTCGGCACTCTCCCACGCCAAGTCTCCTGATGAATCGTGGAATTGGACTATCGCCTCAATCTCCTCTCCCGAGTCGAGCATAGATACCAATTCTGAGCTCATCTTGGTGACGTCTACTGTCTGTGATTGCTCAATCACAGCGATAGACCCCGGCGCGCTGATAACCAGCACCATCAGAAAAAATGGGATATGTCTCACGGTTTCTCCGTTCATGTGATGTGATTTCAACAAAACCCCTTATCGTACTGAGATAAAGCTGTCATCCGTACAACTGATGTAGGAATGGCTAGGCCGCTAGAGTGTGCGTGCCTCATCTCTATGCATGGTTATTCTCCTGATTGTGACTCCCTTGGGCGGTTGCTTCGGGGGGGAGGAAGAGATTGTTCAGGAGTTCAGTCTGTTTGATTCGCTATGCTCAGAACAAGGTGGCTCGATTAGCAACACCACCTGGTACCACTTCGCGAATGCTACGGATGCAATCGTGAATCCAGAAGCCGGCAACCTATCTGAGGGGAATTCCCCCGTATGTGCGATTGGGACATACTATGGAATAGGTTTCTCAACCTTTGAACCGACAATCGGAATAACCTCACAGGATAACCTGTACATGACCAGTTGGGGGAACGGGGTTGCCGGCTCAACAGCGATTATCCAGTGCAGTGGCCTAATTGGGATGGCCAATATTTCCGAATACACATGCCAAGACGTGTATAGTGCCCTGCTACCAGTACCCAACAGCAACGACCCCTACGTGTACGTCGACCCCTGGACTGATCGCATCATGAAGTTCGACATGCATGCGCTACTCGGGATGACTGTTGAATGGTCTGACAACGAGGGGGGGACTTGGATCGGCCCTACCCCTGCTACGGGTTGGTCTGTTCAGGATCACCAGACCATCGCCTCTTCCCCCTACAACGCTCTTTTCCATGAAACCACATGGGTGTTCTGTGTTAACGGAAACTACCCCTACCCCGTTTGCTCGACCAGCAATGACGGTGGGGCGACTTGGGGGCCAGAGGTCCCAGGGGCGCCAACCGACTGCAACAGCGGTGGCCTGACCGGGCATATGGTTGGTTCCAACAATGGGAACTTCTACCGCGGTAACCCCGGTTGCAATGGAGAGGGGTATTCGATCTTCAAGAGCAGCAATGGGGGTCTCACTTGGTCCGAACACCCCCTTCCAACCGAGACCACCGGAACAGCTCAGACTTGGAACTTCGAGGAAGCGCAGGTTTACCCGGATGAGGATGACAACGTCCATGCGATGTGGATTGGTTCCGACAACATGCCTTACTACAGCTATTCCACAGACGAAGCGGGTAGTTGGAGCGCTCCTCTGATGATTGCGCCTCCGGCAGGATTGAATGGCACTGGATTCCCAGCAATCGCTGCAGGAGATTCTGGGATGGTGGCTTTCGCATATCTCGGAGACTCGGGCGGGGACAATTGGAATGGTTACATCGGGATGATCACCGATGCATTCAGCCCAATGCCGCTAATCACGACGGTCCAGGTCAATGAGGTGGGGGATCCGTTGGACACTACCGCGGATTGTGGTTACAACAGGTGCGGTGGTTTCGGGGACTTCATCGATATTCTAGTCGACGCGCACGGCCGCCCTTGGTTCGGCCTCTCCCACAACATAGTCGACCAAGGGATATACGGAACCATTGCAGTTGGCCCCTCCCTACGGGCCGGCGTGACTGTACAGGAGATGCCGATGGGTGGACCTAGCACCCTGTGATTCGCATTCAGAATATCTCTGGGACGAGCCCATATGCCTGGTAAGCGAATCCGGCGGCGAATGCGAACATCCCAATCCCACAGACCCCGAGGGCGAGTCGGTATCCTCGCGGCGAGAGTCTCCCTCTCGTCCTATCGAAGAAGTATGCGATGGTGACCTTGACGATGATTATCGAAATGAGGAACGATAGGGCGTAGGCGACGGGAGCGAGTGGTTCCTCGTCCGCAGCCGCAGCCATCAGCGGGCCCCCGATGAGGAACCAGAAGACGTAGACGTTCGGATTCAGCAGGTTGGTCATCACCCCCCTCCTGAAGGAGCCAGTGACCTCCTCCTGTGCTATCTCCGGATCAGGTGGCTCTATCCTGAAGCAGTCTATCCCGAACCAAACCAAGAATCCAGCTCCGAGTAGCGATATCAGAAAAAGTATCGATGGTTGTTCTGCAACCCAACCCGAAAGGAAGACGCTGACGATGATGAGCGGCCCGTCTGTGAATATCGGTGCGGATGCGGCTCTTGCTCCTGCTGACCACCCCCCCGTTAGGGTCTCTCGGATCACCATTGTGAGCAGTGGGCCGGGACGGATACCCTCGAATAGCCCGAGGGCGACACCCGCTGCGGCGAGGGCGAGGATGAGGTCGGTCTGCATCTTCTAGCGCCTCGATGCGGCGATCTTAGCCAGCAACTCCAGTACTTCGAGGTAGAGCCAAATCAGCGTAATCATGAGGCCGAAGGCAGCCCTCCACTCCATCTGCTTCGGGGCACCTCTCTCGACTCCCCTCTCGATGAAGTCGAAGTCGGCGACTAGGCAAAGCGCCCCTATTGCGATGACGAACAACGAGAATCCGATTCCCACTGGCCCTGCGCCGTGGATGTATGGGACGTGGAAAGAGCCGGTTACAGCCCCCAAGAATGAGACGATGTAGATCAGGATGATCGCGAAAAGAGCGGAAGACACCGCAATTGCCAGGTTCCTGTCCCACCTAATCAGTCCGGCACGGTAAATCGCAAGCATCCCCCCCAGGATCGAGAATGTAAGAACGGCTGCAACTATCCCGATCCCGGGCAGTTCGAGGCCGACTTCGACGAACCAAGTTAGGCCGCCGATTACCAAGCCCTCCAGTGCGGCATAACCACATATCAGGATCGGGTTCTTGGAACCCGAGAAAATGATCACCATCGCCATGATGAGGCCGCCTAATGCTCCCAATGGAATCAATGCCGAAGATTCGGGCATGGAGAATGCGGTCGCCATTGCGGTGGTCGCAGTAATGAGGAGGAGGAGGCCGGTCTTCTCAGCGACTCCCTCTATCGTCATCATGTTGGACTCGTAGTCTTCCCACCAAGATGCTCCCTTGTATGCGGACTTCTCGAAGGTGGAGTCGTTCAGTGCTGGGTTTCGCGACCTGTACATAGAAACCCGGTTGGTGTAGCCCTTCTCAAGGGTTGGCACGGAATCTTTCAGAACATCCCAATCAGATGCTGTCCAGTGTAGCTGCCGGGCTCCCTAGCGACTTCGTCGGGAGGTCCGGTGGCTACCACTCCCCCTCCTAGCTCGCCTCCCTCTGGGCCGAGGTCGATTATCCAATCCGCGCACTTGATGACGTCTAGATGGTGCTCGATGACAATCACAGTGTGTCCGTTCCTCCTGAGCCTCAGGAGGACCTCTATGAGTTGGTGTACGTCGGATAGGGCGAGTCCGGTGGTCGGTTCGTCGAGGATGTAGAATGTGTGTTTCCTAGGGGTCTTGTGGAGTTCCGTGGAGAGCTTGACCCTCTGAGCCTCTCCGCCCGAGAGTGTCGTCGCGGGCTGCCCTAGTCGAATGTATCCTAGACCTACATCTCGGACAGTCTGGACGATCTTGTGGATCCTAGGTTGGTTCTCGAAGAACTCGCATGCCTCATCGACGCTCATCTCCAGGATGTCGTGAATTGTCTTGCCTCTCCACTTGACCTCTAGGGTCTCACGAGTGTACCTCTTCCCCTTACAGACATCGCAAGTCACCCAAACATCTGGTAGGAAGTTCATCTCCAGCTTTGTCGAGCCTGCTCCGCTGCAAGCCTCGCATCTTCCTCCTCTGACATTGAACGAGAACTGGCCTGGCTCGTAACCCCTCTCCTTGGACATCTTCGTCTGAGAGAATAATTCCCTTATCGGGCCAAATGCTCCCGTATAGGTTGCTGGATTTGACCTGGGTGTTCTTCCTATTGGGGACTGGTTGATCACGATCGCCTTGTCGACCATTTCCAAACCCGAAATTGAGTCAACGGCTCCGGGAGTCGCGTCGGTCCCGTGCAGCTCCCTCAGGAGTGCTGGTGCGAGAGTCTCTGTAACCAATGATGACTTGCCCGAGCCAGACACCCCTGTCACGGCAACCATGCAACCCATCGGAATTGCGACTTCAATGTCCTGTAGGTTGTTCTGCCTAGCTCCGGATATTGTGACCCATCTGTCCTTTGTCGGCTCGACCCTGTCCTCTGGAATTGGGATGCTTTTCCTTCCAGATAGGTATGCGGCGGTCAGGCTTTCCTCATTGGCGAGGAGCTCGTCGTATGTCCCGTTGACAATCAACCTCCCTCCGTCCTTGCCCGCTCCAGGCCCTAGATCTACCAGCCAATCAGCCTGCTTCATGGTGGCTTCGTCATGCTCAACGACCAGTAGAGTGTTACCGAGTTCCGTTAGCTCCCTCAGCGTCTCCAGTAGTCGGTCGTTATCCCGGGGGTGGAGACCGATACTGGGCTCATCTAGGACGTACATGACGCCGGTGAGACGGGTACCTATCTGGGTTGCCAGGCGAATCCTCTGACTCTCTCCTCCCGAGAGGGTATTGGCCCTCCTGTCCAAAGTCAGATAGTCCAAACCAACTAGGGCTAGGAAACGAAGCCTGGATTCTATCTCCTTGATTATCTCCTTCCCTATGTACATAGATCTTTCATCCAACTTCTCAGTAGCGCTTACAGTGATGCTAGATGGGGCTTCGCGGTCCAGCTTCTCCCATGTGCCGTCCAAGCCTCCTAGTCTCCAGTTCTGCACCACTGCGAGAGCCTCAAGAACACTGCACTTCGATATTCCAGGCAGATTTATTCCTCCGACCGTAACCTTGCATACGGCATCATTGAGTTTGTCGCCAAGGCAGTTTGTGCATGGCTCATCGGTCATGAAAGACGAGAGTCTGGATCTCGTTCGCTCCGAGCTCGTGTCCTTGTATGTGCGGGCTAGTCTGGAGAAAACTCCTTCCCAAGGCCTGGACATCGTGTATGAAGAGCCCTTCTCTGAGTTGAATTCAAAGTCAATCGATTCTCCACCTGAGCCGTTGAGCATGATGTCCCTACTGTCATCATCCAATTCCCCGAATGGTACGTCTGTGGGGATGCCGAAGTGTTCGCAGGTCTGAGTCATCTGACTACGGTACCATCCGGACATCATTGAGCGTCGGAATGGCCTAATGCATCCTTCGCCCACTGTCGCATTTCTATCGATGACCAATTCGTGTGAGAATGACCTCTCGACCCCTAGGCCTTGGCAAGTGGGGCATGCTCCCAATGGGTTGTTGAAAGAGAACACCCGAGGGCTCATTTCAGGAAGGAATGAGCCGTGAGTAGGGCAGGCGAACTCCTCCGAGTAGGCGATAATCTCGCCCTCCTCTGTTCTGAATCTCTGCTCATCCGAGTTGTCCCCTCCAGGCTTGGGCGCACTAAGGCTCTCTACTGCGACCGATCCTGCCCCCAGTCTCAAGCCAGACTCTATCGCTTCTGTGAGTCTCTGCCTGTTGGGCGGAGTCAATAGCATCCTGTCGATTCGTACGTCTATATCGTGCCTCAAGTTCTTCTCCAAACGAGGAGGGTCCTCGAAACTCGCCTCCCTTCCGTTTACCTTTCCGGCTAGGTAGCCTTGGTCCACCAGAGCAGTGAACAAGTCTGCGTGCGTGCCCTTCCTGTTCCTAATCGTTGGGCTCCAGATAGCAATTCCATGGCCTTCGAATCGCCATAGGACGTCGTCTACTATCTCCTGAACGGTTCTCCTGCTAACCTCGCGGTCGCATTCGGGACAGTGTGGGATGCCAACTCTCGCCCATAGTAGCCTCATGTAGTCCATCATCTCGGTAACTGTGGCTACTGTTGAACGAGGGTTGTGGCTGCCCTGCTTCTGATCAATACTGATGGCGGGGGATAGCCCTTCAATCGAATCGCAATCGGGTTTCTTCATCTGACCCAGGAACTGTCTCGCATAGGAACTAAGACTCTCCACATACCTCCTCTGCCCCTCTGCATAGAGGGTGTCGAATGCGAGGCTGGACTTTCCTGAGCCAGACACTCCAGATATCACCACGAACATTCCCCTTGGGATGCTGACGTCAATGTCCTTGAGGTTGTGAGTTCTGGCCCCCTTTACCTCAATCCAACCATCCTTGGAGAAGCCATTCTTCTTCTTATCAGACATCGCATCACCTCGGCCAGAGTAAGCAGTCACAGCGCGCTCCTTTCAATCCATTCATGAGCAGACTTCTCAGAATGCTTCAAGGGTTGTTTGCCTCCCTCTTTTAGCGAACCAGGAGTGCTTGGCTTTTTCCGGTGAAGAAACCCTTTGACCCAAATATGAGACTGCTTCAATCAAAGTGTCGAAAACCGTTGGCTTGGCCTTCATTGCGTTCCTTACCGTCTCTCTGATTAGCCACACTCCTACGGGTGCCCAATATCCCGGTCCGATGTCTCTCCAAACCATGCAGGATCCTGATCTCCCAATTGCCTCCATATGCTCTAGAACCGCCAGTCGGGCGGCATAGTATGCACCGGTAATCGAGTGCGCGTATTCGGACCTTGGCTCCATCTCCTCCCAGTCGTCCAACACGTGTCCGTCGGATCCCCATACAGAACCCCTACACCACGCCTCTAGCATCTGAAATGCCCAAAGACCAGGTCCAAGGATGACGTGGAATCTATTGTCAAGATAGGTAGCCTCGAACACCATGTACTTGTCTAGTGAAGGGAGGTTCCGGACTCTCTCCCAGCACTGCTTCGAAAGGGTGTCATCAGTTGCAGTAATGCTCCACCTTGTCGGGACTAGTTTCCTTTTTCCCTCCTTGCCAAGAAGGCCTGAGGAAAGAATCCTGGATATGTGGGCCTCTCCGATCCCAGAAGTTGTCAACTCTTCCATGGCTTGGTTAGCCAAGAGGTCTGTCTCATTGGCGACTGAGTCAACCTTCCTACTAATGCTGGCATGGCTGACTACTTCTGCGCTGACCAAGTCTCCGGAGGGCCCTAGTGGAGTACTCATAGTATCGAAGGACGGAGTCCCCCCGATTGGTACTGGGCGATCGAAGTCTAGCTCGACGTCCACTGCGCTAGACGACATTGCTATGACCTGGGTGGCTTCGAGAATCTGATTGGTTTCTCGTGTGGAGTTTATTCCCATTTTACTCCTTCCAGTGACAAGGTTTGCATGCCTGGCTGCTACCTCCTCCAAAGGTTGGCCGAAGAGTTCTGATGGGTCACCACTGGATGGTCCCTCACCTTCTGAGCCCTGAATCCAGGATACGCTTGGCCCGACTCTGACATTGGGGTACCCGTACCTTCCTACGAATAGGGAAGGGGGGCTCGGGCCTGCCATGTCCGAAAGAGAGGTTTCCTCTCTCTGTGGGAGTCTGCGCTTGACCTCAGACAGAAGAGGGCATGGCGCAATCCCGCACATGCCCTTCGTGCCCCTACAATCGATACACTCTGCGAACACGGGGCGAAATCGGAATCGGGCGCTATTAGGGTTAATGGCTCAGAATAGCCATAGGGCATCGATAGTGTCACCCTTTTCACAACTGGCATCAGGAGGTAGTAGTGAGAGGCCATTGTGGGCAACCATGCTGTGAATGTTCCCGCTTCCTTGGTGGGTACTCGTAGATGCTACCAAGTTGTCACCCTCCTGCTTGATTGATATCCTCCTCATACACAGTTTCCCAGGGGCTCCCTTGAGTGGTTCCTGCATGGTGACGCGTACCCTGTTTGCAAGACCGGGTCCGTTGGATTTTTCCGAACCCATGCTATTTGACATCCAAGGTGCGACCAATACCGTGAAGACCACGTGGCTGCTTACTGGATTCCCTGGGAGTCCGAAGAGTGGCTTCCCCTTCCAAGAGCCGAAGAGCGGGGGGCCTCCTGGCCTCATCATAATCCTCCAGAACCTGATGTCTCCTTCTTGCTCCATTATCTGTCGTACGATGTCCCACTCTCCCATGCTGACCCCTCCGCTAGTGATTATGGCGTCACAAGACTCCGCAGCCTCGTCGAGGGCTTGCCTCAGATCGTCAATGCTGTCTCTAATCAGTTCGTATCTCCGTGGCATGCCTCCCATCTTCTCCACGAGGGAGGAAATTCCGAATGTATTGGACTCGTAAATCGAATTCTCCGAAAGGGGCTCACCCGGGGGTGTCAGCTCATCCCCTACCCCTATCACGGCTATCGAAGGCTGTCGAACCACTGACACAATGTCGTGTCCCATTGTTGCTGCAAGGGATATGGCGGATGGAGTGAGGATGTTTCCAGATTTCAAGGGTCGATCGCCCTGACTGAGGTTCTCCCCCCTCTTTCGAATGAAACCCGGCCTGGCTGGTCCGTTGATCGTGACTATGCCATCGTGAGTCGTTGAGTCCTCGACCATCACGATCGCGTCGGCCCCGTCTGGAATCGGGGCTCCGGTCATGATGCTGCAAGCCTCTCCCTCTCGCACAAATGGAGCTTCCGCGGATCCGGCCTGACTGGTTCCAACTATCCTCAATACCGCTCCTGTTTCTTGGCAGTCTGCCTCTCTGACGGCCCATCCGTCCATTGCAGAGTTGTCAAAACGTGGATCGTCAACTAGGGAACTGAGATCATCGAACAGTGTCCTACCTGTTGCCTGGTCAAGAGTCAGGGTCTCCGGGTTTCTTTCCATGGGGGTGAGGTTCGCAATCTCCAATGCCCGCTCCAGAGAGACCCCCTTCTCCATGGGTGTCGAGAAACGGTGGAGTTGAAGTGTCCTTCCCAAAGCGGTCCTCGTGGTTTCCACTGAGTTGGTGCTTGTCCTATTGGCCCTCTTCGCAGTGGCATCCCTGTACTCTTCCGTTGGCCTCGGAGGGGCTTCGGGATACCTGGCTGTCCTGTCGATGACGACATTTGCAGCGTCCGAGGCGATTTGGCTCAAGCAATATGCTTGGTCGCTAAATCTGATTGTAGCTGGGATTGCCTTCTGGCACTACCACAAGTCTGGACACCATGTCAGGAGGCTATCGATTCCATTCATTTCCACAAGCGTTCCCATGGCTGCAATTGGGGGTTTCATGCTAGTGGAAGGAGACGTGTATGATGTCCTGCTATCACTAGCGTTGATCGTAGCGGCTTGGCGGTTGATTTCAGGTGACGCAGGGGTTAGAGAGGCAGTTCGACCCAGTGCTACCAAGGCCATGGCAGTCGGAGGGGTGATTGGCTTGGCTAGTGGAGTGATCGGCTTGGGGGGTGGTATCTTCCTTCTACCGGCTCTAATGCTGGGTAGGTGGGCTACGGCGAAGGAGGCGGCTGCAACGACCTCTCTTTTCGTCTGGTTAAACTCACTCGCTGGATTGGCCGGAGCAAGTCTGGCTGGTAGGCTTGACTTGGAGCCTAGTCTACTTTTCCCGTTTTCATTCGTAGTACTGGTGGGTGGGTTTCTTGGTTCGAAGTATGGATCAGGAGTGTCGTCCCAAAGTGGAATCAGGGGGCTGCTGGTGGTGGTCTTGGTGCTGGCAGCATTCAAGAGAGTCCTCGAGATTTTAGCCTAGGCTTCCAGGACGTGCCTGACTGCATTATGGAAAATTGCCATTCCTTCTCCCTCTCCGTGGTCTAGGCCCTCCCTAGTCCACGTTGCGCCTAGCCATGTTGAGTGATTTGCTTCTGGGTGCGGCATCAATCCGAAAACTAGACCCGAGGGGTCGCATACTCCCGCAACGTTCCTCCAGCTCTGGTTTGGGGAAATAGGGTAGGGTAGTGTGTCGTCTCCAGCACTGGGGTATGCGGTGTTTGGGTCCACATATCGCGCGACCAACTGGCCTGACTCGGCCCATCTGTCCATCAGAGAGGCATCGTCAGTGACAAACTTGCCCTCGCCATGGCGAACCGGGACTCGGATACGCTCAAGCCCGTCCGTCCAAATGCATGGACTGTCCGAATCAAACTCCAGAGTTGCCCATCTGTTCTCGTAATGCCCGCTGTCGTTCAGTGCTAGTGACGCAGTCTGAGTTAGGCTGACTTCGTCGTCGCCTGGCAGTAGACCCATCTTCACAAGGACCTGGAAACCGTTGCATATCCCTATGACCGGCTTGCCGGATGTCACGAACTCCCTGACCTGATCTCTTAGTCCGAATCTGAGTCGGTTTCCTAGTAGCCTTCCGCTTCCCAGGTGGTCCCCGAATGAGAAGCCCCCCGGAATGGCCATTATCTGGTAGTCGGATAGTCTGGCATCCCCTCTAACCAGTCTATTGACGTGGATCCTCTCGGCGACTGCTCCGGCCATTTCGAAAACAGCCATGGTCTCGGTCTCGCAGTTGATTCCGAAGCCGGAAAGCACTGCTACCTTTGGCTCCATCATACCCCCCCTCCATGCAATGTTCCCTTCCATGATTCCCTAAGCATCTTCATGGATGCGGACAATATGACTTCGTCTTCCCTACTGAATGAGATTTCATCCCCCTCGGACACGTCACCGAGGTAGTGACAGGTGACGCCCTCCATGGATCTCTCGAAGGCATCCCTGTCATCCGGACTGATGCTCACCAGAATCCTGCCGAGGCTTTCGCCGAACAAAGCCCCCCATTTGTCGAGATTATCGCAGTCGGACCAAATTGGAGTTATGTCCACCATCGCTCCGGAGTCTGAACCGAAGCAGCACTCCGCCAATGCCACGGCGAGTCCGCCGTCGCTGCAATCGTGCGCGCTGGCCACTAGTTGCCTCCCCATCGCAGCGGTCAGGGCCCTGTAGGCAGCCATATTCCTCTCGGGCTCTATCTCCGGGACGGTTCCCCCTATGCCTCCCGCACCATCATCTCGGAGCATATAGGAGAGTTCGCTGGCTCCGAGTTCCTGATGCGTCTGGCCGATTAGGAATATGGCATCACCCGGCTTCTTGAAGTCGGATGAAACTGCCTTGCGTACGTCATGATGATTCCCGAGGAGGCTGAAAAGGAGTGTCGGTGGGACGCTAATCTTCTCGCCCCCCAGCATAGCGTCGTTCTTCATGGAGTCCTTCCCGCTGATACAAGGCAGACGATATGCCCTGCATACATCATCCAAAGCACGATTTGCCCTAACCAACTGAGCGAGCTTGTACTTCCCATCCGGAGTCTTGCTCGATTCTATAGGATCAGGCCAGCAGAAGTTGTCCAAGCCTGAGATGAGGTCTAGGTCCACACCGACGCAGACCGCGTTGCGAAGGGCCTCGTCCACAGAGGCGGCAGCCATTGCATAGGCGTCTATGTCGGAGTACCTAGGAGCGATGCCATTCGAAATGACCAAACCCTGTGTTCCCCCCTGCAACGGGGCGATAACTGCTGCATCCCCTGGAGCATCGTGGTTTGCCCCAACGAATGGCTTGATCACGCTCTGGGCTATGACCTCGTGATCGTAGGACCGGACCCACCACTCCTTGCTAGCGACGTTTGGCCTGGCTAGCAGCCTGCCGAGAATCACCCCCATTCCCGCCTCGTCCTGGTCGGGTGTCTCGACTGGCAAATGGACGGGGGGCTGCCATTCCGACTCAAGCATTAGTTGCGGGCAGCCGTCGAAAAGGAATTGGAGAGGGAGATTGGCGACAGGGGTGTCCCCGTGACGGACAATGAAGGCACCGGAGTCAGTGAACGAACCCACTGCGGAGGCCTCCACTTCATGCAGCGCGGCTAGTTCCTCGAAGTCAGCGCAGTCTTCTGGTCTGACTCCCACTGTCATCCTCTCTTGTGATTCTGAGACCAGGATCTCCCATGAGGAGAGTCCTGCCTGCTTCAGAGGAACCGTGCCGAGATCTAACTCCGCCCCGCCAGTTAGTTCTGCCATCTCGCCGACACTGCTGGATAGGCCCCCGGCCCCATTGTCCGTGATGACCTGGATCAGCCCTGCATCCCTCGCCTCGAGTATCATGTCAAGCATCTTCTTCTGGGTGATTGGATCGCCGATCTGGACTGCGGAGCTCGGGCTCTCCTCAGTCAACTCAAGACTGGAGAAGGTGGCTCCGTGGATTCCATCGCTTCCGACACGGCCCCCTACCATGTAGACAACATCACCCGGTTGGGGGGTTTTCACATGGCTCTCCCTCCCATCGGAAAGCAAACGTGGCATGATTCCAACGGTACCGCAGAATACCAGTGGCTTGCCGATGTACCTCTCGTCGAACACTATTGCTCCGTTCACAGTCGGAATTCCCGATTCGTTTCCCCCCGACCTGACTCCTGAATGGACCCCTCTGAATACCCTCGAGGGATGGAAGAGCCCCGGGGGGATGGTTCCCGAGTAGTCTGGTGGTCCGAAGCAGAATACATCGGTGTTAGCGATAGGCCTGGCCCCGAGACCTGTACCGAGGATGTCCCGATTCACCCCCACTATTCCGGTAATGGCCCCGCCATAGGGGTCTAACGCACTGGGGCTGTTGTGGGTCTCAGCCTTGATGCAGACGCTCCAATCGTCATTCCAAGAAATGACCCCGGAGTTGTCGTGGAAGATGCTTAGCAGCCAATCTACGTTCCCCTGGATGTCGAGGGTGGGTTGCATTATGTGGGTCTTGAACAGGGAGTCAATCGTTGAGTCCTCGCCAGTCACCTTGTCCTTGTGCCTAATTCTGGCAGCGAAAATCTTGTGTGAGCAGTGCTCTGACCACGTCTGTGCTAGGCACTCCAATTCTGCGTCGGTGGGGCGATTCGAGGGGAGTCCCATCGTTTCCCTGACGGATCTGACCATGGGGTCGCGGTAGTGCGCCTGTATCGCCCTCATCTCATCGAGGTTCAGGGCCAATAGTCCCTTCTCACTAATCTCTATTAGTTCGTCGTCATTGACCTCCAAATCGACTGTTGCTGGCTCCTGGAAGGTTGCTGGAGGCACCTCAGGGAACCCCAAAAGTGGCCAATCCCCCTTGGAGCAGTCGCCTCTTCCTGCCACAGCCGCCCTCTCGATCATCGGGTTGTGAAGGGTGGCTGCCAATTCTCCTGGCGATATTCTATCGTCGACACCCCAGAAGGCATAGGTGATGAAGGTGGCAATCATGGCAGAAGATTGGTCAGGAAAAAGGGTCAACAGTCCATCCAGGCCTGCTTGGCCAGAGTTGTCTGTAACGCCGGGCTTGAAGCCGACCTGAATTGCTATTTCGGGAGGGGACTGGAAAACTTCCAACATCCTAGAATCCTGTAATCCTACTTCGATTACCGGGTCGGCGAACAAGTCGTAAATCAGGGACTCTGCGTCAGTGTCGGAAATATCGGATATAACTTGGTATCCGAGTATAACACGAACTGAGGCCACGTCAATTCCATGGTCGGCTTTGAGCATCGATCTCACGCTCTCTCCGCGTGCATCGGGGAGCTCATCGAGTTGCTTTGTCGTAACTTCGAAGAGTCGGTTGTTGGTTTCAGTAGGCATTCTCTCACCCTATGCTAGAAAGGCCTCGCCCAAATGCCAACCGAGCCATGCTGTTACTGGTGCCAATAGGTTGAGTCCGACGTACACCGCTGCTGCAGACGTGCTTCCGTCCTTGAGGAGGCCGACTGTCTCGACTCCAAATGTGGACATAGTGGTAAATCCCCCCAATAGTCCGGTGCCGATGAACAGGAGCGTCTCCGTTTGTAATGAGGCGGCCATCAGGACGCCAAGGAGGAAGGCCCCCGAGAGATTCACAGCAATTGTTGCCCATGGGACTTCGCCCGTTCCGGCGGGCATCGTTTCCGCGACCCCCCAGCGTGCTATCGAGCCAATTGCGCCCCCCAGACCGACCAGTGCCGCTGGATGCATGGTGCTGGCGGGAACTGACGGGGCTTCATATTTCTGAGAAGGGGGAAGACTTCACAAACAGGCGAGTACAGGACTGTGGGATGAAAGCGGAGGATGCTTGGGGCCCCAGATGGGTGAGCTGCGCGCACCCACTGTCTCACGAGTTCATGCGTGTTGCCTGTGAGAAACAGTCGTTGGTGGTACTAGCCGCGGATCTCCCCACAGTGGACGGAATGGTGGATTTAATCGAAGAAGTGGGAGAGCACGTTTGCGCACTGAAGACTCATGTTGACATGGTCGAGGGCTTCAACATGGATGGCTGGACAAGGGTAGTGAATGCGGCTCGTTCGAAGGGGATGTTGCTATTCGAAGATCGGAAGTTCGCGGATATTGGCAGGGTAGCTCAGACTCAGATGGGGGGCTTGTATGATATTCGTTCATGGGCCGACTTAGTCACTTCCCATAGTGTCAGTGGTCCGGATGTCATCGATGGGATAGCCGCGGCATGGGACGAGGTAGAGAGGATCGGAGGCGTTCTGCTTCTGGCTCAGATGTCCAGCTCTGGAAATCTTCTAGTCGATGGATATACCGAAAGTACTCTCGATATCGGCAAGGCCTCTCCTCATGTGTTGGGTTACATCGGAAACGGTAGTTCTGAGTCTGATTTGAAGGAGCTCCGTTCCAAGGTCGGAGATGGTCGAATGATTTGGACTCCGGGTGTAAATCTGAGTGCTAAGGAAGGGGTCCTAGGACAAAGGTACGGGAATCCGGCAGAAGCAGTTCTAGCTGGTTCCGACGCAATCATTGTGGGATCTGGTATCCACAAGTCGGACGACCCACTCTCTGCTGCACGTGAATATGCTTCTACCTCCTGGGGAGCACTGTTGGAGAGATAGCTTGGCAGCGACGGGGGACGTGGTAGCATGGGGCTGCTCCGCGATTGTGTTTCTGGGGTTGGCTGCGTACGTTTTTTTCGAGGTTCTGAAGAGGTGGAGGGTCGGATTGAGGCTATCTGCCTTGGATGAGAGTCTATTGTACGATGATAGTGTCTCTGTGGAGGTCATTACAGATACGCCAATCGGCAGCAGCATGGTTGGAGGAGTAGTGGCTGAGTTCGTGGAAGAGAAGAGTCGCTAGATTTCCACGAATCCGAGGTAGAATGCTGCACCGAAACCTATGGACGCCACCGTAGCCAAAAGAATCAGGATTCGCAGTCCCCCTCTCTTCTTCCGCCCGGGAGGTTCTGGGAGGGGTGGCAACGGGGATGGGGGGGCGACGGTCTGGCTGGTTTCCACTGGGAGTGTAGGGAGAGGTGGAAGAGCGGGTGGCTCTTCCTCTATGTCGGGATAGAGAGCATCTAGGTCCGCCAATCCGGGTGCATTTGGGATGGGGCCATTCATCAGCACCCACTTCTGGTCGATATCGGCCCTGGTGAGGGGGGTCACGAGCACAGAGACCGCCCCGGCAGAGTAGGCTGCATCGTTTGCCTTGCTCAAGCGGGATTTGCTCACCACGAATACGACTCGCGCTTCTGGATCGCTCTCGCGGATCTCCAGAGCCGCTACGTGCCCGTCCATCGTTGGCAAGTTTAGTCCCATGAATACCATATTTGGCTTCATCTTGACGTACTCGTCGACGGCTTTGTCCCCGTCATTGCAGATTTGGGAGACCCATCCCCTCTGGCTCATTATCGACTTCAGCCTGCTTGCCGTAATCCCGTTCTCATGGACTATGAGGGCAGTCGGCTTGTCATCCGAAGTCATCTGGTTGCCCCACATAGGATGGGGGTCAAGAAGTGGCTGGTCGTTTGGCTCATGAAAGTAGTTGGTCTACCAGCCAGTTAGGATCGAACGGTTCCAAATCATCGTAGCCCTGGCCGGTTCCGGCGAGTATAATTGGTCGGCCGGTAGCGTGCGAAATCGACAGGGCGGCACCGCCTCTGGCATCCGTGTCGAGTTTGCAAAGTGCAGCGCCGTCGAAGGTTAGTCTCCTCTGGAACTCAACGGCTTGGGTAACTGCATCATTTCCAGCGAGGGCGTCTGCGACGAAGATTACCAGGTGTGGCTTGGTGACCCTATGCACCTTCTGGAGTTCCTCCATCAGGTTGGACTTGTTCTGCATCCTGCCTGAAGTGTCGATGATGACTACCTCATCGCCCTTGGCCTTCGCACTCTCTATGGCATCCCTTGCGACGGCTGCTGCGTCTCCCCCTCTCTGGCTCTTAATGCACCTGATCCCCAATCGCTCTGCGTGAGCCGCTAGCTGGTCTATGGCACCTGCTCTGAATGTGTCTGCAGCAGCTAGAACTACTCCGAATCCTTGGTTGTCTAGCCTCTTGGCAATCTTTGCGGATGTGGTTGTTTTTCCTGTTCCGTTGACGCCTACCATCATGATGACCACGGGAGACTCCGCGGACACAAAATCCCTGATTGTTCGATCGAAATCCCAGTATCCGGCTTTGAGAAGAGCCAGGAGCGCCCCTCTCAGGCACCTCTCGACGACCTCGCTGAGCGGGGTCTTCCTGCTAACTCTGGAGCCGATGAGGTGGGCCCTAAGGTTGGTGATTAGCTCAGATGCTGCATCGTGACCCATGTCCGAGGACAGTAGTTCGTCCTCCAACTCATCGAGTATCTCATCCAGAACCGGCCCCCCACTAATCACCATCCCGCCGATGTTAGTGTGATATTCGGATAGGTCGATTTCGAAGGTCATATCGGATTCTGCTAGTCTTCTCCCCGTGGTTGAGTCCATCGGGTTGCTTTTCGAGGTCTTTGAGGGTTGATGAGATGGCTTGCTGGCTTGATCTCGAGCGGCTCGCTTCCTCTCCTTGGAGTTTTTTGGAGTGGCGAATGGGTCTACGATTTCGTCTTCGAAATCGTCCCATTCACTATCAGGTTCGGCTTTTTCCTCGGGGGCTTTTTCCCTTTGGTTCATACTTCTTAGCGCGGCCTCTCTCTCGGCAATCGCTTTCTCTGCCAATTCGGAGTCCTCATCCGCCAAGAAGCTGTAATCGTCATCGGTCTGCTTGACCTTCTTTCGAAAGCGATCGAAGAGCCCCATGGAAAGTCCTCAGTCATCCAGGGTTAGTTCGGTTCCCCTCTTTCTTCTCGGCCTTCTCTTTGGTTCGCTGGTCTGTTTTTGTTCGGGCTCCTTCTGGCCTTCCGCCCCTGGGTCCTGAATCCCATTGGCTATCTCATTGAACCTACTAGCTAACGCGACCACGTGATTCTCGAGCTCGTCGTGCTCCTTCGAAACCGAGTCTATGATTCCGTTCAACTCATCGTTCCTCTTTCTGAGTATCTCGAGGGCTTCCGGCCTAGTCTTCTCTGCCTGTACTCTGCTTCCTATGTCTACCACCGCACCTGCATCTGCGGGTATATCTGCCACAATCTGAACGCCGGCGCCCAATGGAACCATGGCGCCCTTTGCTCCATCATCTGAGATTGACTGCAGTGCCTCAATAGCGTGCTCCTGCTCAATTTTGATTCCCTCTAGATTTCGGATTTGCTGCTCCATCGCCTGGAGGCGTTCCCTGTTCACCTCAACCAGTTGGGCCAATCGCTGAAGCTCTGCCCTGTCAGGCTCAGTCATGTACCACGGGATGCAAGGGGTGCAATGAAGGCGTCGCTGGTTCAATTATCTCTGATTCTCATCACCTGGCAGTAGCATGACCGTTCCCATAAGTCCCGATATGACGAATGCCGCCAGCGAGGCCATGAACGAGATAGCCTTCCTAGATCGGGTGTCTTCCAATTCGCTACAAACCGCCCAATCGGGAGTGCTGACATTGCCATTCAACGCCCGGTACTGAAGGTCGCATTCCCTCTCATACTCCCTATCCGCATCATCGTGATTCTGCATCAATTCCAAAGAAAGGGACAGGAGGACGATTGCGCAAGCTATGAGTGCGAATCCCTTGGTGGAATCTGAGGGCAATTCACTCTCCGTCCCAGATTCCTTCGGCTATCATGAACTCCATTACTCTCTCTGAGACGTTTGCCCGATTTCCACCTCGGACCCCTGTGGCGGAGACTGCGAAAACCTCTGCAGGAATGTCCTGGGCCTCCCTCACCTCGTAGCCGACCTTGCGACCATAAGAAACGGCCTCTATGTCTGGCATTATCCAAGCCTCGACGTCCTCATCGGCATATCTGTGCTCAACCATTCGCTTGCGGAGATGTGCAGGGTATGGGTCGGAATCTGTGACTGGGGTATCTCGTATCCCGACGATGACTCTTTTGCCTTTGTCTAGCTCCTGCTGGATCAGCCATTCGTGCCCCACGTGAAGTGGTTGCCAACGACCAGGGAGCAAAACCGCCTTGGGTTTCTCGAACAAGTGCGAGAGTTCCTCGACCATGTCGTCCACGGTGTGGCCCGGTGCGCCGCTTGAGTCAAGGGTCATGTGTGCGCACTGGGGCTTGTCGAACGGATCCGAAATTCCCGTGAAGTTGGAGATCTCCCCCGACCTAGCCTTGGCATAAAGGCCTTTGACGTCCCGATCCTCGCACACTTCTAGAGAAGTTGAGACGTGCACCATTATCGAGTTCTGAGGCAGGATTTCCAGTATTCTTTCTCGCACGTCCTCGTAAGGTGTGATGAATGAGCAAATCACCGGGGTGTGCTTGGACATCAGTCTAGCCATCTTCGCGATTCCAAGAAGGTGTCTCTCTCTTCCCTGCCTTGAGAAGTCGTTATTCGAGAAGAAGTCTCTAATCGTGTCTCCATCGAGGAGTTCGGCCCCGTACCTCTTTGCCGCGGCCTCCGCTATAGTCGTCTTACCGGCTCCTGAGAGGCCAATCAGCCAAACTACCTTGTTCCCCATTACCACACCTGAACGGCTCGCCGACCGGAGTCGGTCATTTAATCCTGATTCTGAGTCCAAATCTCATTCCAATCGGCACTGCATGAGACTAAGAAGTATGGATTGAGTACATCCCGCACCAAGTCATAGTCCAATGAACGGCAGTCCGGTCCTATTACGAAACCTCCTGCTGACTCTACGACCGCATGGGCTGCTGCGATGTCCCAGCAGGAAGTAGGACCGAACCTCGGGTAGAGGTCGGCGGTTCCATCTGCAACCACGCAAGCCTTCAGAGATGATCCCATTCTGACTAAGTCGTGTCTCCCGAGTTGTTGTGCGAATCTCTCGTCTCTTTCCGCCCGATGGCTGCCACTTGCGACGAGTTTGATGGCTTTGCCGGGTTTGTTGTTCACTGAGATTGTTTGCGAAATTGATTCGGCTATACGGGTGGCAGGGGTTGATTCGCCTCCGAACCACGTTGTATTGGTAGCCGGGGCGTGCACGACTCCGAAGGCGGGTTTCCAACGGGCCCCTTCCCTTTTCATGAGAGCGATGTTCACGGTGAACATCCCGTTGCGTTTGATGAACTCCTTTGTCCCGTCGAGGGGGTCTACCAGCCAAGATGAGTCGGAATCCATCGGATTGCCGACTCTCCCTTCCTCGGAAACGATTGGTATGTGGGGGTCAATCGATGCCAGGCCTCTGACGATGGCGTCATGAGCGGCGAGGTCCGCCTTCGTTAGCGGCGAATCGTCATTCTTGGTCTGAACCTCGATGCCCTCAGATGACTCGTAGACCTCCATTATCGCCTGCCCTGCTTCAATAGAGATTCGGACTATTTCGCTGGGATCGAACGGCATGGGAGACCTCTAGAAGTCCTCAAGATTGTCTGCTGCCCGCTCTAGGCTCATTCTGGATTCCTCATCGAGGTAGAAAAGGAACGGGTCCTCATCTCCCATAATCTCCTTCCATGAGGACATCGCTCTGGCCCATATCTCCTCCTTGGAGTTCCAAATCAACATCCTATCTACGAACTTGCAATACCTCTGGACCTCCTCGTCCTCGGGGGCTACTCGTCTAAGTATCTCGTTGGTCTGTGCTATCACCAGGCCCCATGTCGGATTCAATTTGTATGTAGTGAAGGGGTTCCTCTCCTGGTTTACTGTGATGTGGTCTCTCCACAAACCGAAAGTCACATCGTAAAAGAATCCAGCTAGGAGGACGGTCGTTAGGACGGTGGTCGCGATTCCTAGCAGACCGATGTATGTCATGGGGACGAACAGTAGTGTCTCGTTCGATTCGAACCTCCACGATACGTAGGGCCACACTAGGAGCGTGATGGTTGCCGTCCAGAAGCCCAGACCGATTATCGCCTGGCTCTGCTGAATTCGCCAATATTGCCTCATCAGCCACTTCTTCATGTGGGCGACCTCCTGATGCGTCACCTTTCAGAATTGCCCATTATCGTGGCAGGTTTACGCGGTCTGTCGTCACTCTTCCTCTGTTTTGGGAGCGGAAGGTCGCCTTCCCGGGGTTCCGAAGTGGGCCTGGATGACCGGGGCGCTCGAAATCGCAGGATCGATTTCTGCGATGCCGTCGACTAGGATGAATCTCCTGATGACCCTGTGCCTGCTACCGAATGTTGAGAGGA
>Ga0209404_10000466_pt1 | contig 31380 bp, 26 predicted proteins | sample TroAtlMetagenome_2_FD_187447 | JGI IMG/M metagenome (GOLD analysis project Ga0209404, IMG submission 187447) | Marine eukaryotic phytoplankton communities from Atlantic Ocean - Tropical Atlantic ANT8 Metagenome (SPAdes) (version 2) | ecosystem: Environmental > Aquatic > Marine > Oceanic...
CAACGCAATACTTCAATGAGAGATTTCATACCCCACTTCTTATGACCGTTAGCTTTCAACTGCATAGCTGATTGATACAACCATGCGTATACTCCCGGATTATCTGCATGGAATTTCAACCACGCAAGAGGATACTCTCTCTTATAAATAGGATGAAGATCATCTTCATATTCAGCATAAGTTTCTCCAAATTCACCGCCTATAAATGTTGGTATTTTATAAGTGACCATTCATAGTCCCCACTCTTCTCCAGTATCGTGATCTTCTACTCTGTAGACTTCAAACTCTGTTACCCAAGCGTTACTAGCATCAAAGTATGAATCAACTTCATAAACAATATGATCTCTAATATCAGAAAGCTCCATGTTTTTTGGAACATCAAAAGGCTTACTGTCTTCCCATCTCCAAAAGATTTCAACATCAACTCGCTTCATGCCTTGAGGTACAGGTTTATATTCTTTTGAACTATCATCATAGTCAACTTCTAATAGTTTTATATTCAAAGGCGGTACTGCAATGGTTCTACCTTCTACATCTACATCACTCATCGTATGACTCCACTACACATGCATGTTTAAAGAAAGCATCAGTTTCTTCACCAATCTGCCATGTCATTTGACAATCCCAACAAGTTAATCCACCTTGAGGTGGGCTAGTTAATGGTTCAGGCATTACTGCATCCTCCATTCACCTACACGATTCATTTCCCACATAACTCCATTACATTCAGAACAATGACACACCTTAATTACTGGGTAAGTCACTTCATTTTTCAGGTAACGCTTTTGATCTAATCGTTTCATTAATACCTCTTCGGTGTAATAGTCGTATTCCATTTAGCATTCGTGTTGTATTTCCCTGACCCGGACTTAACATTAATATCCATATCAATTTGAGAAATAGCATTATGAATCTCAATTTCTATTATTTCAATAATGACATCATATAATTTCTTAGCCATTGCTTGACCCGCATATGTTATTTGCTTATCCATTTTGTACCTCATTTCTTTTTCTTTTCATCTACACGTAAAAATAATTTTTACGAAATCATAAAACCCAATGGTGTAAAACTTTCGATAACGTTAGAACATGAGGCATCAAAAAAAATAAGTTAGGGAGAGCAGACTCTTTCGAGTCCACTCTCCCCTTCCTTATCTAGATACTCGAAGCTATTCTTTCTCCGAGATTCGAGGCTTGCTGTGCTTGATCCTCGTATTCACGCTGTCTCTTGGCACGGTCTTCTTCTACCCATGTCGTATATTCGTCATAGGTCGAAACTCCGATGCTCATTCGACAATACTCTTGGAACCACTCATCGCAGTCACCTCTTGGCTCTAATATCGCCGTGTATGCCCACCAAGTCGTAGTTCTGTTCTGGAATGTCCCTCTCCACTGTCCTTGAATCGCGATTCTGCGTCCATTCTTAGTATTTCCCAACACTAAGGAATGCTGAATCGGACTGCTTCTGTAGTGGTAAGGCTTATCCCAATCTATTACAGTTCCATCCATCATAAGAGTCGTACTTAATCTATCCTCTTGAGGAATATCTTGAGTCCTATCCATGATGCAAGGGTTCCCTTTCGCTTGATTATCCCAAACAAATCCATGTCCATTTTTCGGACTAAATTCAGTTGGTCGTTTCAAGAAAGAGTCCCAAGCCTTATAAGTCGCACTAAACACTCTCTTCTGCGTGTCCGCTTGTGCTTGTATCGACTTTAAGTCTTGATAAGCCTTAATCTTTCTGCAATGCTCATCCAAGTCAGCTTGACGCTTCCCTGTACTCCCAGTTGCATCTGTCCATTCCACTTCCAAGCCTTCAGGCTCAATTATTTCTTTACTCATTATTATCATTTTCCTTATCTATATTGTTTTCTATTTATCTAAACGCTCAAACGGTTTTGTCTGAGTCGCCCTTACCTTTCGGTTAGGTCATTTACTACTTTGTCCCAATACCACGCGTTATAAGCACGATCATATTTATCAAAGTAGGACTCCCAATGCACTAAGCACTCTGGGCATTCACATCTCCAATTATGTCCTTCTGGTCTTTTATATTCGTTATTATCTGAGGTCATTAGGGTCTAACTATGTCGGGAATCAATAGTTCTCTCATCCATAGTTCTTTGTCGAAGCCTAGCAATTCCATCTCTTCTAAGATGTCAATGGGTTGCCCGTGTTCGACCCGGATCAGGTGATTCTTTTCTTTTCCTTGAAGTCTGAAATAAATAGTCATTAGTTGTCCATGTCTCCTGTCAAGATCTCATTAGGATCTACTATCACTTCATCCATCTCTTGATTCAGTTGAGTCCATGCTTCAGAGTTTTCTATCGCTTTAGCTTCCATTATCAATTCCCAAAGCTTCAAGCCTCTGTTCATCGGTGCAGAATATATCTGTCCACCTCTTAATCTCACGCAAAGAAACTCTCCTTTCGAGCTTCTTGCCTCCCAGATCAACCACTTCCGATCTGCGTCTTCATATATCCTTCTTGCTGTTCTCATTTTTCTATCATCTCCTTAAATATTCTGTATCTGTATTTTTCAATGTCACTGGCTGACTCTCGTCTTTTCGCCAATGTCTCTCTTATTTCTTCGATTCTGGCTGTTATCAATAAACTGTCAAAATCTAGTTGGTTGTCATTCGTCATCATTGTGGTCTAGAAAGGCTCTTTGGCGCTCTCTTCAACACTCGCTGGGGCTTCCATAGGAATCGAGTATTTCTCATATGGTGTCCGTATCCCAAGTTCTGAACAGCGTCGTGTCCAGTACTCTACGTTGTACGCCCACGCATCTTCTAAATCGCGTGTGAGTCCAACCCCCTTGGTCGCCTGTCTCTTGGTGGTCACAGCGAATGGTTTCCAATCTGGATTATCCTTCCACTCATCGTTCCCAATCCAAGCTTCTTTAGCTCCCATGGTCATATAATTCCCCTCAAACTTCCCACCCGTGATCGGATGGTATTGTCGGGTCACTGCTCGTCCGAAGCCAGTGTCTCTCGTCGTTTCAAAGTCAGACATAGTCTAAACTCCTTTATATTAAGTGTAGGCATTGTCACCTACGATTCTGAACCACCATAAAAGCGTTGAGATGTCAAATTGGCACGGAATTTACAGACTCTAGAAATGTTCGCTTCCATTTCATAGAGCATGTTATGAGTACGATTTGACATCTCATAAGTCTCCGATGGTGAGTGAATAGCATCGCTTCTTAAATCAGGGACGACGCAACCCAAACACTAGCGAGCTTGTCTCGCAGGGTTTTTCGGATGGTTCTAGGGAATACATCTAGGTCGTTAGTCGCTGGCTCGCCAGTAGACTTACGACTTCCCTAGGTTCTCCGCATGGTCCGTCTACCTGATTTAACTGCTATTCACTCGCCACTTTTATGGTACTTTGTCGCTACAAGTAAACCTTTGCGCCAGCACATTAGCGATTTGAAATCCCCCCATCAGCCCACGTTTAGACAGTCCCACCTGCGGTTATGTGGAGCTATGTCCTGAGGAGGTGCGCTTTGGGGGGATTTCACAAGCTACCAGAACCTTTAGGGGGGTAAAGCTTGAGTTTTCGGGGGGGGATGTGCCATTAGCCCTTTGGTTAATAGTTGTCAGACGCGTAAAACTGGGCGAGGACACCCGTACATGGTGTTTTTGGGGGTTCCTTGGGGTTGTAAGGTTTAGGATAGTTTCCCCTTGGGTGCCATCCGTCCGTTTTGAGTACGGTTCCACTCTGAGTTCGAGCGATCACACTTGTCTCTGTCCCTGCCTAACTTGCTGGTAGGGAGCAGAAGCCCATCTGACGGGCGAACTGAACCTGATAAGGGTTCGCAGACTTCGTTTTATATTTATTGCCCTGTAGTCTGGACGGGGCGCGTATATATTTGTATCATACTTATGAACATGTTCAAACCTTTTAGGAGATTTTAATGGCCGCAATGTCAAATTATTTGGAGAATAAAGTCTTAGACTATGTTCTTCGCGATCAAGCAGATTGGGCTCCTGCCGCTGTGTATCTTTCGTTACACACGGCTGATCCTACTGATGCTGGTACTGGCGCAGAAGTATCTGGTGGGTCTTACGCCCGTCAAGCGATTACTTTTAATGCCGCTCACGCTACAGCAGGCACGATAGACAATTCGTCCGCTGAGGAGTTCACTAACATGCCGGGTTGCACTGTGACTCATATAGGTGTGTGGGATGCGGCTTCTTCGGGGAACCTTTTGTTTTTTGGTGCTGTGTCTGCGTCTAAGACTGTTACTGCTGGTGACACGATTTCGCTTGCGGCTGGTTCTCTAGATATAACTTTGGCTTAGTCTTATGGCTACAGCTTTTCCGGGTGCGTTAGATACTGCGACTCAACAGCCTTCGCCGTCTTCAACGACGGATATGGACGCTACGGGTTATGAGCATGACACGGTGCATACGAACCATTCGGGTGCGATTATTGCTTTGGAAACAAAGTTGGGTTTGACTGACTCGAATGCTTCGTCTGGTGCTATTCTTGTCGGGTCGGGTGCGTCTACTACTTCGTGGACTACTACGCCTTCTATTAACACGACTGGTACTTCTGGTGGTTTAACAGGCGGTTACGAGAATGCTAATATTATTTTAGCGAATCTAGTTTTCAGTTAGGATTATTATATGGCAACTTTTTCAAAACTACCTTTATCGCATAACACTAATGGTAAGAACATTAAGGTTACGACAACGGCAACTGCTGGTGATGATATTCATACCGCTGTAGCGGGAACCTCGAATTGGGATGAGGTGTGGTTATACGCCTGCAACACTGATTCTTCGGATAGGAAACTGACGATTGAGTGGGGTGGTGTATCTGCACCGGATGATTTAACGGAAGTAACTGTTGAAGCTGAATCAGGTTGGACTTTGATTGTGCCGGGATTGCTTATCCAGAATGGTCTTGTGATTCAGGCTTTCGCGGCGGCGGCGAATGTCGTTATGGTGAATGGTTACGTAAATAGAATAACGGCCTAATGTTCAGGAATGATCGAACGAACCCTTCGGGAATTGTAGGAGGTTGGAAGGGTGGGCGTGATTTACAGCGCGGTAATCCTTCCACGGTAGTTTCTGATTGGTTGAATGGTGTAAGTGGCGGTCTTCCACCTACCGTGCCTCAAAATTTTAGACCAGCTCCTATTGGTGAGATATCAACTAAGGCTAAAGTGTGGGTGGTGACTGCACCAGCTTCTCCGGGTACTTCACCTATTATTGGTTACAAGTTTTATAAAAACGGCGTGTTAGCTCACACGAGTGTAGGTACTGGTTGGGCTGAAAGAACTTATACTCATACTGGTTGCACAACAGGAACTACGAGTACTTACACGGCTACTGCTTATAATGCTGTAGGCGAAGGACCTCACACTCCTTCAATTACACTTGCGAATCCAGCCGCACCAACAATAACAACGACTGGCACATCCACATGGTTTGGTACAGGAACACGAACTTACTCTGGTCAAAGTCAAGATGGTAATGGTTTTAATACTATTCAGTTTAGGGGTTCAGGCTCATGGGCTATTAGCGCTAATCCTGACGATTCACCTGTAACAGCTATACTTATAGGTCCGGGTGGTGGCGCTTATTCAGGTTGGGGTGCCGGTGGCGGTGGTGGCGCTGGCGCTATGTATATTGCACACGAAAGAACAAATTGGGACATTGGCACAACAGGTGACGCTTTACATACTGTGGCATTAGGCGCAGGGCAAGCTTTCAACTCGACTAATAGAGGCACAGATAGCACTTGCACTAATTTGCATTACAACGGTTCAGGTTGGGATGATATTACTTGCGCTGGTGGTGGAGGCGCTACAGATTACACTTCAAATAAAACTGGTTTAAATGGTTCTGGTGGTGCTGGCGCTAATGGTAACGCCGCCGCAGGTAGTCCTTTCGCGGCAGGTAGTTACACTGGATTTGCTGGTAGTAGTCTTGCTTTAACTCAAAGCGGCGCAAACGCAGATAAAGTACGTGGAGATGTAGTTTATAACATGCATGGAGGCGACGGTGGCGACGGGGGTAGCCACGGTGTAGCAGGCTACGGTGGTTATTACGCTTACGTTGGCGGTCCCGGCGGTGGTGGAGGGGTGACAACTAGTGGCGGTAGTGATATAACCGGATTCGACGCTAATGGTTGGGGTACTAGCTTACCATCAGGATATGACGGTCTGGATGCTTACGGTTCCGGTAGCGGTAGTGTCTATATTTACGCTTACTCCCGATCCGGCGCTGGTGGTTATGTTTTTCAGGAACAAGAAGGTTTTGGTGGTATTGATACCAATAACGGTTCTTACAAATTTATTGGTGGGGCTGGGTATGGTGGTTCAGGTTCTGGTGTAGGAGCCGGATATTTTACTTCTCCTCCTCCTTACGGTAATGGGGCGCAGTCCCCAGTTTCGGGCGCTGGTGGTGGAGGTAGCGCAAAATGGACATTGGCTTACGGTCAGGTAACTTATACTTATCCTTACGGTTGGGATGCAGGCGGTACTTTTAGTTATTCTTCTGTATTTCATCATGGACTTGCTTATACGGGTAATGGTGCAGGGACAACAATGACTGGAACGGTAGCTGGTGGGAATGGGGGCGGTGGAGGCATGTACGTTAGGTTACACACCTAATGGCTCATTTCGCTGAAGTAGATGAAAACAATATTGTTACTAAAGTCTTAATAGTTGGTAATGAAGTTCTTTTAGACGAAAACGATGTTGAGCAAGAATCATTAGGTATAGCGCATTTAAAAGAATTGTTTCCTGATTCCGGCACATGGCTTCAAACATCTTACGGAACTTTTCAAAACACACATATGTTTGGTGGAACACCGTTTAGAGGGAATTATGCGGGTGTGGGGATGAGATATAATCCTGACAAAAACAGGTTTGAGCATACACAACCTTTTTATCCTTCGTGGGTTTTTGATGACGAAACAGGAACCAGTAAACCTCCTATTGACCAACCGGGAACAGCATGGTGGTGGGATGAAGATTTAGTTAGTTGGGAACGTGCAGAAGAACCGCCTTGGAATAGAGGTTGGAATGATGACACAGGATGGGACATAGGCACTCCTGATATGGAAAATTGGCCGGGAGTAAATCATTATTGGGATGGAGATAAAGAAGAATGGATAGCGATGTAAATGGCTATCGACTATCGCCAATCAGGGGTAGATTACAGAAACACTACCCACAACTATGATGGTAATGAACAACCTGTTTTAACTGCTTCGCTTTCAAGCTCTGCTTCTTTAACAGCGGTCATAGTGGAGGAAGCGTCGATAGCTTCAGCTATATCTAGTGCCGCTTCAATATCGACAACTTTAACTGCTACTACGGCTTTAGGCGCGGCGGTTTCTTCTTCAGCTTCGATAACAGCCGTTATCGTAGAGGAAGCTTCTATCGCTTCAGCTATTTCAAGTTCTGCTTCTGTAACTCCAGCTATAAACATGAACACGTTTATAGCTTCTGCTTTGTCTTCAACAGCATCAAAGGTTACAGTTATTATCGAAGAGGCTTCTATAGCGTCTGCTCTCACAGCAACGGCGACTGTTTCAGCGGCGATTGTCAGAGATCAGCCTGTAGAGGCTTCGCTTTCAGCGGTGTTATCGACAGCTACTCTTATCATTGAGGAAGCTTTAATAGCGGCGGCTTTAACTTCGACAGCTAGTGTGACTACTGTGATTCGGTTAAAATTCCCTCAACCTGCTGTCACACTCTCGAAATCTTTACACCATGATGTTACTCTTGAAGTAACGTCTTAGGAGATTTAATGGCAACATACGATAACGGAGATCAGGTACGTGTAACTGGGAATTTCACAACTGCGGGAACATTAGCTGACCCTACAGGAGATGCGGCAGGTATAACTATTACTTGGCGTAAACCTTCAGGTGGGACAGATGCCACGCCTTCAGCTACAAAAAGTTCAACAGGTATCTATTATGTTGACCTGACTTTAACTGAGGCAGGTGTGCATACAGTAAAATTCCAAGGGGATGAAGGAGTTATAGCGGCGAGTATTGTAGAGTTAGAAGTACAACCATCAGTATTCGATTAAATGGCTAACGCATCAAAAGACAAAGGCATCCTTAACAGGAAAGTATTCTTAGAATCATTAGAGAATAATGGGAAAGTTGCTGATGCTCTTATAGCTACTGGGGTAACACGATCCGCTTATGAGAAGTGGAGGCAAAGATTCCCAGACTTCGCCGCAAAAGCTGATGCTATACGACTCAACTTTCATAATGAGAAGCCTGATAAGGATATACCAGCATTTGAGCATTTCAGATCAGAATACTTCGGGCATATGTCTCCGTGGTTTCATCTACGCGCTATAGACGCATACGAAAATACACCTCCCGGAAACTTAACGCTTATCTTGTGGCCACCTGAACACGGTAAAACAACACTTGCTGAGGATTATTTCTGTTACAAACTTGCAACTAACCCTGAGTTTCGTATCACAGTAGGTTCAGAGGGACAGGATATGGCTAGGAAAATCCTTGGTCGTATCCGTACTCGTATGGAACCAACTGGGCCATTCCCGTTATATGTAGCGAAATATGGTCCTTTTGTTCCACAGAATGCATCTGGTAGAAAAACTGCACAAGCATGGGGAGCGGATTATTTCAACGTTTTCAAAAAGTCTGCACACGATGAGCGTGACTATTCGATGGTTTCTTTAGGTTGGAGGTCGAAGATCGCTGGTACACGTACTGACCATCTACATATTGATGATATTCAGTCTCGTGTGTCGTTGAATCTAACTGAACAGATGTTCGAGATTTTCCGACAGGACTGGTTGACCCGTCCGGGAGAGAATGGTCGAACAAGTATTAATGGTACTCGTGTAGGTGAAGATGACTTCTATGAGCGTGTGATGACTGAGATAGATGAAGATATTCTTAGAGTTATTCGTTTCCCTGCCATAGTACAAAACGATGATGATGAACCTGAACCTTTGTGGCCTGAGATGTTTTCTATGGAAGCTCTCGACAGGATTCGTCGTAAGGTTGGTGAAGAAGCATGGTCACGTAACTACATGCAGGAGCCTACAAGTTCTTTAGCGGCAACATTTAATGATGAATCTATTAAGAAATGTTTGAATCCGTTACGTTCCACATTGCATGATCCTCCTAAAGACTGCACTGTTTACATCGGTGTTGACCCTGCGTTGGGTGGAATGAATTGTGTCATGGCGGCTACACCACATGAGGGCAAGTTGAAGATACTTTTCTTACGTGAGGATCAAGGATTAACTAGGAATGAGCAGATACTTCAGGTAGTCGAGGAAGCGATTTTACGCTGTCAGAAGAACGGTGCGTCTGTATCTGATGTGGTTATTGAAGCGATGGTGTTTCAGAAAGGGTTGTCTCGTGATGAACGTCTTATAGAGATGACTGAACGGTATGGGTTCAGAGTCAGGGAACATCTGACAGGTGTGAACAAATATGATGAAACTATTGGTATACCTTCTATGGCTTTATCGTTCATGCGCGGGGAAATAGACATAGCTTACGCTGACGATCCTGTTACTAGGCATCAAGCTGATGAGCTTATAAGACAGCTTAAATCATGGCGACCTCTGGTAAGAGGTACTAAATTGAGGCAAGACAGGGTGATGGCGTTGTGGTTTATATGGATTCTTTGGAGACAAAGAAAACAAGCTTTTGACGTAGACTCTTCACAATTTAACTTTAAGGCACTACCTTATAATAAGACACGTTCTAAAATTGGAGCATATTAGTGGCGTATTCTTTTGAGGAAATAGTCGGAATAGTCCGACAGAGACAAGACATTCAGTCGCCTTTGTTATCAAAGATGATTGATATTAAAGAAAGGTATAACGGCGATTATGTTATACCTCTTCCTTCTATGGACGAAGAACCTGTTCTTCCACCATTAACTCCATCTTTGATCTCTGAGAATATTGATGCTGTAGCTCAAAGAGCCGCATCAGTAACCCCGTATATAGGTTGCCCTGCTGTTGACCCTAGCAAAGAACGTGGTAAAAGATCGAGACAATATGCTGATATTCGTAAACGTGCGCTTGCCGCTACTTGGTATCAGAATAAATACAAGTTAAAGATGCGTCGCGCTTACCGGCATCTCGCTGGTTACGCGACTACTGCTCTTGTAGTAAACCCCGATTTCAAAACAGGTATGCCTAAGATAGAGGTTCGTGACCCACTTGGCGTTTATCCTGAACCATCCGCGGCTGAGAATTATGATATTCCACGTAACTGTGCTTTCGTGTATGGCAAATCAGGTGATTGGTTAAGAGCTAACTATCCTGCTTCACGAGATGAAAATGGTGGACCGATAGCATCCGATAATAACGCACGGCAAGAACTATGGGATTGCTGTGAATGGATAGACGAGGAAGATATCGTCATCGGAATAATGGGACCACGTTACAATCATTTCAACCAAACGTACCCTTATCACAGCACACAGTTGGAACTGTCAAGGTATAAGAATCTTGCAGGGATGCCTTGTGTGATAACTCCGGGTCGTGTCACATTAGATAAAATTTCTTCTTCAGTATCGAACGTCGTTGGGATGGTCGATCTTATGGCAAAACTAATGGCACTTGAACTCATAGCCCAAGAGAAAGCAATCTTCCCAGATCGCTACATCATCGGACGTTCGGGGCAAGTACCGATGATAGTAGGAGGTGAATGGAAAGATGGCAGGGAAGGCGAAGTTAATGTTCTCCTCGACGCGGAAGGGATCGGAGAGCTTAGAGGATCACCTGACCAGAATACGAACATCGCCATCGATAGGCTCGAACGTAACGCCCGCGTATCGACAGGTACGGTTCCCCAAATTGGGGGAGAGAGTTATGGCGCTCTTCGCACTGGTAGGGGCATTGACGCTCTTATGGGTGCCGCTCTTGATCCAAGGATACAAGAACTTCAAGAGATCATGGAAGGACATCTTCCCCATCTAAACGAATGCTTATTCGCTACGTACAAAGGGTATTGGGGTAACAAGACAGTATCTACATACACTGGTTACGCAGGCGACTTCGGACAAGTTGAGTTCACACCTAATGAACATTTTGAAACATTCGACAACGTAGTATCTCACTCAGTTCCGGGAGCAGATGTTCAGGGTACAACTATTCAGCTTGGACAGTTGTTGCAGATGAAAGGTATAAGCCTTGCAACATTTAGAACAAAGCATCCGTTTATTGAAGATCCTGAAGCTGAAGGTAGAAGGGTTGACGAGGAACAATTAGAGGAAGCTGTTATGGCTGGTATACAACAGCAAGCAGTTCAAGGTACACTCCCTATAATCTATATTGCTAAGATAGAGAAGTTCCGTAAAAAAGGATTTGATATTTTTGAATCTATCCAGAAAGCCGACGAAGAGATTCGGAAAGAACAAGCGGCGGCGGCTCCCCCTCCAGAAGAAGGACAAGTAATGGCTCCTGAAGAAGCGATGGGATTAGCTGGTCCACCTCAAGCGATACCACCTGAAGCAATGGCGGCTAGCGGTGCTACCCCACAACAAGGTTCACCACAAGCGGCTATGGCTCAAATGCAACAAGCGTTAATGGCAGGTGGCTAATGGCAAGAACAATACCTAAACCGGATATGGCAGGTGGAGCGCAACCAGCGAAGACTGATCCTAATGTAGTTTATGGTCAAGGTGGAGCTAACGTAGCGGCTCAGAATGAGATTCCTTTACCAGATTCTAGAGGGATTCCAAGAACCGTAGGTGGGACTGCTGAACAAGGACAAGTAACTCAACCTCCTTCAAATGCTTTAGAAGCGGCATCAGCATATCAACCTAATGTTATGCCTATGAACGCTCCTGATGACCAACCTGATATGGATGTAACTGCTGGTCTTATGCGTAACTCTATGCGCCCTGAAGAAATTGAAAGCAGGAGGAATCAGATAGTTGAAGCAGAATTAGTTTCACGTATGGCGGCTGTGTCAGGAGATCCTTATCTTATTAATGCCGCAGAACGTCAGCGGGCTATCAGTAGAGCGCTTTAATGGTTGAAAAATTAGGAGCAGGACCCGGACGAGGGGTCACTTCTGGACGTAGTGCAACACGCATTTATGGTAATAACAATAAGTATACGCAAGCACAATCCATGGAAGATGAACGTCTTGCTATGCGTTGGCGTATGCTTGAACTTACAGGATTACAAAGTTTCAGCGATCAGTATGCTTCAATAGGGCTTGATCTAGTTCGTAGTCCTATGGACGATCAGCAAATCCAGAATGCGTTAGCGGCGGCTGTTGAAACAGAAGCTATTCCTAAAATGGTTAAACACATGAGAGGTTTAACCGACGATGGTCAAGACGCGATGTATATGAGTTTAGCTCCTGCTACTCAAAAAGTGTTGAGTTCAAATGGTTACGTACCACCAAATCTGAAAGCAGATGACGATTGGTGGAACCCATTTGATTGGGATGATATAGCGGGGAAAGCAATTAAACCTATAAGCATTCCTTTACAAATAGCGATGGCTCCATTCAGATATGGTTTAGCTCCTGTTGTACGTGGTGTGTGGGAAGGCATGGAAAAGAGTATGAGGTTGGGCTTACGTGTCCAACGGTCACTTGCTATGCAGTATGAAGCTAATTTGGCTAAAACTAGCGGTGGCTTTAAAGGTCATTTCAGCGCAATGCGAAGCAGTAACTTAACAAATTTTAAAGAGAATTGGAAAAACGCAGAGTTTGAAAAAGCTTCGTTTACGAATAAAGCTAGAGAAGGCGCACAAGATTTATTAGACGACGAAGATTACCAAATTTTAATGGGTACTCTCAGACATGAAGGTAACTTCACAAAAGCCGCTACTGACTATTTTAAAGAAAGAGCGAAAGCAGAAGGTAACCCTGATCCAGAAGGTGCTGGGATTCTTGGTTTACACAACTGGTTAGATAAAGGAAGTGTCAATACTAGAGAGTGGCTAACGGCGGCAGAAACTTTGCAACGTGGAAGTGTTGAAGCTGGTGCAATGTCTGTGCGTCAATATGATAGAACTTTAAGAACTCTGCATTTAACAGCATTAGATAATATGCGTATGCCTTTGACTGGATGGAATGTTGGCAACATGGGGCGTACAGGCGCGGCTGTAGGCGGGACTTTATTTTCCGCAGTTATGTTTGATCCTGTTACATGGGGAACGTTGGGTTACAGCGCTGTAATTAAAGGCGCGAGAATAGGTTTAACCGCGGCAGGTGCGGCGCAACATGCAGTTAAAATACGATCTTTGTATGAGATGTCTTCTGCTCATAGGGCTGTAAGACTTTTAGGAAGAAGCGAACAAACTCGTGAAAACGCTAAAGAAATTATTGTTGGTCTTAGAACAGTTAAAGGGAAAAAAACACCTGAACAGTTATTGAAAACTAAAGGTCGTGTAAAAGGTGTATTAAAACCTAAAAATTTACAAAAAGAACGCAACGCTTACATCGACGATTTTGAACCTAATTGGTTGGGTAGAACACCTTTCTATTTAAATCGACAACTAAAGCATATTGAAAAGAACATAGAAATGATTATGGATCATTTCGCCGCGCATGATGTATGGCTAAAAACAAACCAGTTATACAACTTGAACGGAATGAAAAATATTGACAGCATAGATCCGTTAATTGATTTAGTTTCCAAACAGCCAAAACTTAACGGGCTTATAGAAGATCTCAAGCGTTACCACAACGCTATGAAACATTCAGGTATGAATGTAGATGATTATGATTTGATGCCAGCAGGGTTAAAAGTACCGGCAGAGTCAGTACCTTTAAGAGTTAAACAACCCGGATTAGATGAATGGGATGGTGTTTGGGCGTACCTTCAAAGCGAAAACGGTTTACGTGCTTTGTCTGCCACACCGTTTGGTAGAGCAGGTTTAGCTGGAAGAACAGAAAAATTCTTTTTCCCTAGGCTTACAAAAGCGTCGCAGATGCGTATCAATGTTCGTAAAGGTATGAATGTTTTCCTTGATAAAGCGGCATACAAGATGAAAGAAGTACACCCGTTAGCTTTCGCACAGTCTGTTAATACTATGCGTACTGTACGCCAAGTTGGTCTTGTTAATAATTTATTTAAAAGAATACATAGTGTTAAAGGAGCGGCTGATGCATTTGATTTTAAAAACCCAGCTTCTGTTAAACGATTAACTCCAAATGATTTGATGGACGTTTTAGAAAGTACGGCTTCTAACGTCGGGCATATAGCGGAACAAGGTGGTAGAGGCCCATCGTTTAATGAGACTAAACGAATTTTATCTCAATACGATTTAACGTCTGGTGATCTTCAAATCCTTAAAGATGCTTTTGTAAGAGATGTAGATTTAATGACCGAACAGGTTTATCAAGCCTATCAGAATCTAAAAAATGGTATCGAACCACAGGGTCTTGATCCAGATGTAGTTGAACTTGTTAGAAATGATTTACCTCAGTTCTCTGATTTCTTCACAGTACATACTGACAGATTTGGTGTTATCCGTTTCGATAAAGAAGGAAGAGCTATCTTCCCTAAGACTCGTGGCTTCATGCGTGGTGCGCGTCAAATGACAGCGAATCGTAAAAGCGCTATCGAAGGGAATGCTGGTAGTGCGAATGCGTCAAATGCTTTACCTAATCTAATTGAAACTTTAGCTCAAAAAACATGGGATGAAATAGCTGATGAAGGTATTGCTTTAACTGGTGCGAATACGCCTAGATTTAGAATGTTGCAAAATGCTGGATATGCAACACCAGCACAACTAATAGACGCAATAGAAACAAGTGGATACAGAAGTGTTGTTAGCAACCTTAATAAACAATCAGCCGCTAATATGGGCAGAAAAATAAAAGTAGCAGATCTTAAAAGCTTTATAAAAGATCAGTTAGGGATAGTGGTAAAGGAAAGACAATACTATGATTCTTTCGGTTCTATAACAGATAAAGGACTCGAAGTTGGTTACGCTCTTCTTTACCATCCGGTACGTTTAGCTGACAAACTTACAAAGATGGCTCCCCGTAAAGGGCATATTGACGTTGCAAGTAATGACGCTGTACGAGATTTTAAATCTTTATTAGACATGGGAATGAAAGCCGACATGGACAGGTCGGTATTAGATATGTATCTTTCTATATTCCTAAACGGAACTCCTGCACAAAGATGGGATGTCCAAAGCCATTTCTTAATGGATTTCCTTGGGAGAACAGGAGCGCTGGTTTATGGTGGTTCTGGAATAGAAAAATGGATGGGGCGTTTCATCAGACAAGGCGCACATCATTATTCAAACTTTGGGCAAGATCTTATTACATCAAGTGTTGGTAGAAGAAACCGAGCGATAGTTCCGGGTGGTGCTAAAGAAGCACAAGTATCGAATTTGAATGTTATACCAAGTTGGCGTGAACTAGGCGAAGCCGCACGGTTTATGAACATGATGAGTTTCCTTGGTTACGGTGGCACAAACGGTAAGTTCGGACCAGCTATTTGGGACAGGGTTATTGCTCGTTATTGGCGACCACTTGTACTTATGAGGTTAGGTGTTGGTGTACGAAACGCCGCAGATGAAGGGTTGCAATTCATTTTACGTGAAGGTCCAACTGCGTATGCTAACGCTAAGTTCGCTAAATATTCTTTGAATAGAGCTAAAGTATATGGTCCTTGGGGTGAATTGATGACGCAACCTGTTAGCGCAGAGACACGTAGATCTTTACTTTTCCGACCACTTAATAGAGCGTTACGTTTTGCACTTGATTCAACAGCAATCGGTGATGCTTCTATTACTAAACGTGCGGCTATGGAAGCTGAAAAAGAGATCGGTCATATATGGGGGATGATGGATGCCGATAAAATTATAGATGCTATTAAAGTAAAGCGGTTAGAGATTGTCAAAGGACAAACAGCGTATAGAGGTTTAAATGCTAGAGGAAGATTAAACTCGCTTCTTGGTACTAACGGGCGACATTTAGATGATCCTAAAAGATTTCAATATGCAGGTTTGATGGGGATAATGGAAGCGCTTTCAAATCGTACTGCACGTACATTACATGCGATAACTCCTGAAATTCTTTCTAAACCAAAGTTAGCTAAAGGTGCTTTAAAACTTTTAAAGAGTGATGCAGATACTATGTTGCTTGCTGTAGAGAGACAGTTCTTAAATCCGATAGTTATGAACGCGGCATATGAAGGACTCTTTGGTGCTTATCGCTCTTACTATGGTCAGAATCATTTATCAGCTATAGACGAAATGTTGCAACTTAACAGTCGTGGCATAGGTACTACTCGTGGTTTATTGCCATATATCAAATTACAGAATAATAGTAGATGGGATGTTATAAGTGACGTAACCGCAGAAGGAATGCAAAGAAGCGATGCTTTAGGACAGAACATTCTTATATATAAAAATGATCCATCTATGCAAACCATTGGGTTCGCACAGTCACATTTTGTGGATGCTGATGTTTTAACTAATACAAATCGTATAGTTCAAGGAGAAAGCGGTCAGTCATTATTATACGAACTCGGTAAAGATGCACGTTTTGAAGCGTCTGAAGTAACTAAGATGCTTGCTGGCGATGAGGTTCTTACTGCACGTATCGCGTATGACATGATTGAAGAGATCCCTCACGTTAAATCAACATTACAAAAATATTACAATGAAGTGTCTTCATTGATGCATGGTTATTCAAGAGAAGCCATGATAACTATACCTAGAATAAATGTATCTAACGGAGTAGCTAAACCTATTTCTGTTAAAGCCGCTGAAAAAATGATAGCGCAAACACTTGCTCGTAATAGTCTTGAAAGCAAATTTCTATATAACGTATTGAGCTTATTAAATAGATCAAATTTAGATACATACCATCCTAATACTTTCGCTTTTCTTGTAGGACATAGTAAAGACTCAACAGCTTTTACAAATAAAATAGATGATGTAATTCAAAAAGGTTATCAAGGTGCTGTAGATTATTTAGCTGGCACAGTTGATGGTGAACAAGCTTTAGAATCTCTTGTCCGTACAGGCGGTATGGATCCTATAACAACAAAAACTGTTGATCCTGTTTTACCAGATGAGATAGGTGTTTTCTTCCCGCATGTTGGTGGTGACACAGCGGCATTATTGACTTGGATGTTTGAAGAACAAACCACTCCAATCGGTAAACAAATGTTTAATAAATTAGAAGAGGCATTATCTACGCATGTTGGATTTGAAGAAGGTATGAAAGTTATGCACCTTCTTAACCCTATGAATCGGCCTTTTGGTTCTATCAAACCAACTCAATGGTTGAGTTTGCATATTGAACGTGCAGGCGAGTTAATGCAACGTGCTACACGAATGCAAAGTTCTGGTACAGTACAACAGTTTGCTAAAGAATTTGCTGTATTATTTAACGAACCTCAATTAGCTGACTATGTGGGTGTAAAAGTTCCTTTGCTTGCTGGCTCACATGATCTACCAGCTATGCGTGGTGTATTAAAAGCATTACATACTTGGAGAAAATGGATAGATGATACGGATATTATTCCTCCTCAAGTATCTCCAGTTAAAAATCCTAAAAGTAAATTAGTAGGAGAGGATTTCGCAGGAACGATTGTTCGTAGAAAAGTAAGTCGAGCAGAGCATCAGGCAGAACCCGGATTCGGCAGATATTATGGTTCGACTAGCGGTCATGCTTTCATGCGTCCTGACGGGACGATGAATTATGAAGAGAATCCTATAACAGTTCTTATTGTAGGAGATAGATGGGGAGATACTGCGAGTGTCCCTACTGGTTGGAGACAAAAAGTAGAAGATGGTATTCCTGTTCCTAACGAATGGGAACCTGATGCTAGTAATAAATTTATGAGAACCAATTTAGATAAACGTGAATGGGTTGAAGAGGAAATAAGTAATCTTGCTCGTGCGTTAATGTCTTTACCTAAAGGTTCAAGAGTTAGGTACGCCGCACCTTCAGGCAAATCTGCTGGTTCTTCATATGATGTCTTCGGTAAAGTAGTTGATAAAGCGTTTAAAACTGTTACAGAAAAAAAGGGCGCTACTGTAAGAGATTTAGAATTAGCTATATGGCAAGGGTTAGGAGATTTCCCTCAAGATAAACATGGTATTGAAGAAGCTATTACTACTGTATTGAAAAAAGCAGATGATGGTAGCGTCTTGATTAAGCATCCGTTTGGGTGGGAAGGGACTTTACAAAAAGGAGATCATGCTAATGCGCGTGTGGCGGGTGTACGAGTTCGTGCAGAAAAATGGGCGCACGATACTAAGAACGGCAAAGCATACAATTTTCTTTTCAGAGAGTTAAGAGGTATTGATAATAAAACATTAGCTGAAGCTATTGTAGAGTTTGAATTCAGACATCATTCGGCTATAAAGTTCGTTCCGATTAAAGGATTTCATTCCGATCAGATTGTTAGAGATTTAAAAAATGTTTTAGCTAATCGTCCTGCTGTATATAAAGGAGGAGATAATCCTAGCTTTATAAGCATGTCACGACTTGATGATGCTTGGGTGAATCCTAATACGAAAGAGCTTCTTGTTGAAAATATACCAGATGAGGATCTTCTCAGCATATTAATGTATGGAGTAGGCGCTCATGCAAATAAGTTTTACACACAGAAAATTTTTGGTTTAACGAAAAAGACAGCTTCTAAAAGATTTGATCGGTTAGATCAGATCGCTGAAGAATTGTATATGCGTGGCTATAATGTTTATGAAGAGACTCCACGATTGATGTGGTATAACTATTTAGATAGTCGTGATCCTTCTTTAAATCTTCCTTTAGAAATATCACCGCATGTTCGCGGGTTTAAAAACAGAGGTCAGAGATCTTTGTTTGATGCAGATGATATACCTGAAGGTATACGGTATACAGGTCCTCGCCCTTCAGTTACTCCTGATGAAAAAATGGCAGATCTTACAGGACAGTTAGATGGTGTTCGTGAGCAGATACAAATCGCTGAAGAGGAACGTGACATGTTCCGAATCATGCTTGAAGGAACTCTTGATGAACGTCCCTCACCTCTTGAAGTAGATTGGGATGATTCTAAATTACAAGCGTTAGATCAGATTCGGATAGAAGGATATGATTTAGAAGTAGAAGCTTTACGTGAAGCAGAATTTGATGTTCTAATTCAGATACAAGAGTTAGCTAAAGAACGAAGAAGTTACATTGAAATAGCTAGTAAAGAACCTGAAAGATTTAAAGACATAGAGCTTTTAGGTAAACAAGGCACCCAACAATTTCTTGATAAAACTCGTGAAGGATTGTTCGCTGACACAAGAGCGACACTTACCGAAGAGTTAGCTTTACTTAGAAAAGAATACAAGGAAGCAAATTCGGGTCGTAAGTATTTAAACAATGACCCTGATTTTATAGAGAATCTAAAAGACAATAAGGATATTGTAGAAGAGTACCTTCACTATAAACTTCAAGATAATAAAAAAGCATTAGACAATCTTTTTGAGATTGGGTATTTAGACGATGCAGAAGATGTCGATTATTTAGACACAGCAATTTATATTGCAAAAACTATGCGCGATGAAAAAGATCATTTTGAAGAACCTTGGAGTGCTTTAGCTAAATCTATTTCTGAAGAACGACCAGAAGATTGGAGAGCTTTCAGCGAAGCTCGCGGTTACACAGAAGAACAAATGGCTGTGTTTGAAAAGATGATGGAATCAACTGATGAGGCATTAGCTCGTGGTTACGACGAAGATGATATATGGAGTCTCATATATGACTTCAACGAAGACCATGATCTTAGAGATAGTTTAGCTGATCTTACTCCTACGCATTCTTTATTAGACGAATTGGAACAAGTAAAGAAACCATTCTATATGCCTGAAGAGATAAAAGAATTAGAAAATAAAATACTTGAGGCAGAAAAAAGACTTAGTTTAGATGGCACAACACCTAAACGAGACTTTATAGGAACTATAGGTGGCACTAAAGGAAGCACAGGTTTACGCCGTATATGGCCTGAGCTTGATGAAGATATGCGTGTTCCTGATTTGGATCTTATCGCTGAACCATTTGCTTCTGTTGAAGAAATCTTTCCTAATGCATTGAGATACGACGAAGGCGTTAATCAGATACCAGAAGCAGATCGTCTTGATGTAGCGGATGTTTATGACACTTGGAAAGGTAATTTTGAACCTCTGTATTTTGGTGAAACAATGCCTACTGGGTATCGCGGAGGTAGAGATAGATTCTGGAATCGTCGAGGAGATGAACGTCAAGCTACAGCAGGGGAGGGTTACGTTCGTGATCCTGACGCTCCTATTCCTCCGCAAAGTAAAACTGTAGGCGGTGGAGAAGGATTCCGTGGTGGCAAAAAAGGACAAAAGAGAGAATCTGCTAGATTCCCTCTTAGTCAGGAAATAGACCCTGAGTCAGGTTTATCTTTCCCTCTTAAAGCAAGAAAAGCAGAAGAAGTTTTAGATCCTGAAGACGCTAAGATGCTACGCAAAGAAGACATCGTTGGAAGAGAAGGTGTTCGAGAGTCTGAATGGCATGGTCCTCGTTGGGCTAAACCTAAAAGAAAGCGCAGACCAGCGGCTCGTGGTGGATTAACACGTAAAGATTATGAAAGAGATTTTGTTGATCCCGGTCCTACAGGCGCGAACTGGTCGCCAACAGAAGGTCGTGCTGTTCCTAATGACGATCCTGTTGAAATGATCGACAGTGCTCAAGTTAACGCATTTAGAAATAATCAAGCTGGTGTAATGATTATCAACAATGAAGTTGATACTGTTCTTCCATTTTATAGGAACCAAACAAGACTAGATGTGATTCCTTCTCGAAGTGAAGCTCCTAAAGAATGGGCTAAACTTCCTGCTTGGTTACAAGGATTAGATACAAGAGCTAGGAAGAAAGGTATCCCTGTATCTTGGGATGCTAGGCAAGGTAAACCTTCTCATACTAAAAAGATTGTTAATTCACGTTTAAATAAAGCTTATCCAGATCATTTAGCTAATGAATCTATTTGGGTTCCTAGAGTAATAAGTGACTCTGGTAATCAATCACCTGCTGTTTACGGATTCTCTGCTGGAGATGTTGGTGGTTTAGACGAAGCTGATAAATTTTTGAGTGTTCACCCATCTGATTTGATTGGAGAACAAATAGATGTGATGGGTCACATAGATGAATTACCTACAACTGATCTTTATATGAATGAGAAGGGTGATTATTTGTGGTTAAGAGAAGGCCAAGAAAACTTACATCCTTCTTTTCAGAACGACATGAAGATAACTCAGATTAGCGGAAAACAAACAAAAGCTTCTGGTATAAAAAATCCTTTGTCTAATTATTGGGAGCATCCTAAAGGACTTTTCTTTAGAGGCAGGTTATTTAAAACAGCAGAAGGAGCTTATCAAGCATTTAGAACTGGTAGATATAGAAGTGGTTTCGATAATCTTACTGGCAATCAAGCAAGATCAAGAGCTTTATCATTTGAGGATCTCCCTATGGGGACAACTATCAAAGCTGAATGGTCTGTAAGCGGTGGCGGTAAAGTTGGTTCTTTGCCTCTTCATCCAAAAATTAAAAAGGAATACAAGAATAATAGAATAGATGCAATTATGGAAGGTGACATAACTGGTCACACTGTTAGTTTTAAACACGCTAATAGAATAGAAGAAAACGACATAATCAAGTTATATGGTCGTGGTCAAAAACAACTTTTTGTAAGAGTCGAATCTAAAACCCCTACAAGCAAAATGGATCCTGCGGGTTGGGCGAAAATAGAAGGTGTTGATGAACAAGCGGCGAGAGTAAATTGGAAACAAAATAAGATTGATAAAGACAAGTCGATAAATATTAGTCGCGGTCATGCTCAAATCAAATTTAAAGTTGTTAGTGTTCCAGCTAATTATCCTTTAGCTAAAGGTAAGACTGCTGAAGTCGCGGCTAAAACACCTGAGTTTTATACAGGGCTTAATAAAATTGTTGGCGGTGGTCAGGTTGGTATACATCAAGCAGGTTTACGTGTCGCTCGTGCAATGGGTATTGAAACTGGTGGTAAAGCTCCTAAAGGTTGGCGAGTATGGGATCGTGCTTCTGATGCGCCTGCGAATGATCCTACTACATTGAAAGATTTTGGGCTTACAGAATCAGGTTCTTCTAAATGGGAGATAAGAACTGAAGAGAATGTTTTAGGTTCACAAGCGACACTTATTTGGGATCCAAGAGTTTCAACTAAACACGGGACGAAAGAAAGTCAATTAAGTGGTGGAACTAAATTAACATTAGACTTTGCTAAAAAACATAAAAGACCGTATTTAATTAACCCTTCGCATGACGAACTTGCTTTATGGTTAGAAGAAAAAAGAATCAAAGCATTAAATATTGCTGGTCCTCGTTTAAGAACAGGACAATTTGCTAATCCTTTAAGAGAAGAAGAAGAGTTTGAAGCTTTCCTTAGATCAGTTTTGACGACGATACGAGACAGGAACAAGAAACAAGTTGGTGATGCTGTAAGCGACAGAGATTTACTTAAAGAGATTCTTTCTGAAAGATGGGATCAAGTTCCTGAGTTTAGAAAGTCGCTTCAAAATGCAGGAAAGTTTGTATTCGAGTCAGAGAACGAATGGTGGAGGGAAGTCTATCCTGATCTATTAACTGATTTGCGTAATGAAAAAGTTTTAGATAAAGAATTTATTAAAATAGATTCGCAAGTGAATGGTCCTGTTGACAAACTAAATATGGCTGAACACCAAGCAACAGTTTTGAATACTGAAGCAGGAAGAATGTTTAGTACTAAAAATGATGAGGGTGCTACACGAGTTAATTATGTAGGTTTATTAGAGTTGCAAGATCAAATGCCTAATGATGGTATGGGAAACAGGTTGAGTTTATGGAATGACGGTGATCTGCTACCTGAAAGAATGCTTGCTCGTGTTCCTATTTCTGCTCCTCCTACTAAGGATGAAAGATTCCAAATGGTAATACGATCTTTCTTTGATGGTGCAGTACAACCAATTATCGCGGCGATGGCTCGTGAACCTATGTTCACACATTATTTTGCTGATTCTTTAGAATTGACTAGGGGCGTTAGATACTTTTACAACCATGAACCTCAAGCATTTAGATTCTTGCGTAAACGTACAGATGAAGTACCGAATCCTCCACAGTATAAAAGATTAACACTTGATGGTGAATCAGATGTTGAACAAATAAAACTAGGTATACATCATGGTATAGATGATACAGGTGTTGAACAAACAAGTATCCCTGAATTAGATGAGTTTATTATTAATATGCGTCCACAAGCTGACGGTGTTTTACAAGGAACTCCCATAGGTAGAGTAGCTCAATATTTAGATGACTACACCCAAGGCATCCGAAGTAAAGAAGGAGTGCTTGAGGAATTATTTAAGATACAAACATGGGACGAGTTGGGTCCTAGTTTAAGACAAAAAACTTATGCTCTTAAAGATCAAGGTAAACAAGTAGACGCAATGAAAAAGGTAATACAAGGGCGAGCAGAACCTACTGGGTTATTCTTTGAAGCATTCCCTCAATACAGAGAACATTTTGTTGATATGTGGAATAGAAGCCAGAAATTTGATGATGGTAGATCTTATAGAACTCTAACTAAACAACTTGTTGAATATATAAATCTGAAATCTATACAAGAAAGAGAGCATGTTAATCTTGCTGTAGAACGTGCTATGTGGTTGACATCAGAATTTATTGATGACCACTCAGTCCGTTCATTGTTTCAAGAAACTGTTGGACTTCTACTACCTTTCTGGTTCGCTGAAGAACAATTCTTAAAGAGATGGGTTAAAACTTTAGAAACAAGACCGGATGCTATTCGTAATCTGCAAGCATCATTACTTGCTTCACAAAGAAGTGGGTTAGTGTACACAGATAAAAACGATCAACAACGTATCATTCTTCCTGAAAGTGCGGTACTAGGACACGTGACAGAAGGGCTTGCTCACGCTCCTTATCTAAATAAATTATTTGGTAAAGATGGTGTGGGGATAATAAACGAAGATCTTTCTATGAGTTTAGCTAATCTAGTTCCCGGATATAACGAACAAACTGGGTTGCCTTCATTCGGTCCACCAGCGGCTATAGCTATTGGAGCTATGTCTTTACTAGATCCTTCTTTAAGAGGAGATGGTGTATGGGGTTGGGAAGATCATATGATAAGCAGATTCGGTTACGATTCAAAAGCTACAGATTTAATGTGGTCTAATGTAGTACCTGCTCCCGTGGCAAAACTTATAAGTGGAACTCTTGGATATGAAACTCCGGGTTATGCAGGTGGTAGAGCTAAAGCTAATCTGAGTGTGGTAGAAGCTATGTGGGCGCAAGGTCAGTTCCCTGATGCTACTTCTTTAGCTGATAGTTCAAACCCTGCTCTTCTTGAAGAAAGCATTCTACAAGGTATAGATCATGCAGGTAAACAATTACAATTCTTGCAGAATCTAACTTGGTGGGGTGGTTTCACTACAGCAACTCCTAAAGATATGACTGCTGGTGGTTTATGGGAATGGAACGAAGTCTTTCAATCCTTTATGGATTCTGGTTTACCGCATGAGGTTGCTTTTGAAAAAGCTCTTGGGATCTATTGGAAGAAATTCTATATTGATAGCGAAGCGGCAGGTATGACTCCTGATGCTATTACAAAAGAATGGTGGATGAGCGAGCTTCCTAAGTTCTCTATATTCCAATCAGGTAAATCAGATAAAGTTTCTGTAGCTAGACAACCTTCTACACGAGCGGCTTTAGATTGGATGGAAGATAATAAAGGATTCTTAGAAGCATTTTCTTTAGCTGGACCTTTCTTTATACCTGCTGGTGACACTGAAGAAGATAGTGAAGCTGTTTCTGAAGCGAGAAAATTGCAACTTTCTTTAGGTTTAAGAATTGAAAAAACTGTACCTGAATATGTTGAGAGTCTTTTAATCTCGTCAGCTTCTATTGCTTATTACAGCAGGAAAGAAGATTTTGATACGAAGATTGCGGCGGCTCGTGTAGCTGGTGACGATAAGTTAAAAGAAGGTTTAGAAGAAGAATGGGGTTATTGGTCAGATAATTTTAAAGCTATGCATCCTACGTTTGAGCAATCGTTATTAACTCAGGAATCTAAAGGGCGTAGAAGTAACACTATAAATCAATTCCATATGGTATTAAATAACCCTGATTTAGTACCTGAAGATACTCCGCATCGTGAAGATATTTTTATGGCCATGACAGCTATAACAGAATTTGATACAAAATACCAGTTGTTATCAGGAAGACAAGATGGTATAGCATCTGACCAGAGAAACGCACTAAAGTATGATTACAATGAATGGTTTAAAGTTGCGATACTTAATCGTCCGTGGCTTTTCCCATTCTATTATAACTTATTTGTACCTATGATAGAAGAAGGTTGGATTATTAAAATGGAAGCTGGAATGTATCCTGAGTTGACAGGAGCCGGATAATGGCAAATGGTGACGATGCAGGTTCTGGAGAAGAAACAACTACAACTTCTACAATTCCTCCAACTCCGGGTAGTGCTGGAGGTAATTCAGGCGGTACTACGGATCAGCAAACAAATGTTTATAGGCATATGTATCTGGCTTCGAGTGGTAACAACGCGTCTTTCACACGTTTAATTAACTTACTTTTAGATAACAAAGTTTATGTACAAAATATGTTTGGTGAGTCTGATCGTGCGGCTGGGCATCAAGACGTTTTCGGTTTAGGTTTTGACAATATAGGTGCGGCTACAAACATGGAAATGGTTGATCTTCAAACTGATGAAGGTAGAAGCACTATTAAAAAATATCTTGCTGAAAGAGATGGTGTATCACCAGATAAAATAACAGACGCAATGCTTGATATGGAAATTGGCTCTAATCGTTTCTTGTATAAACTTCCTGAAGCTTTTGCAGGTGACTCATATCTAACTGATACAGCTAAAGAATCAGGTCCTATGGGTCTTATTGCTTCTTTAGATGGCACTCCTTATGGCACGGTTAGTACTGTTCGTGAAGCTTTACTGGGTATGGATTTGCATAGATCAGCTATAGATACACATATGAAAAGTTTACAGGAAATGAGTCCTGAAGGTTTCAGAGGTGTTCAAGCTGAGTTAATGATGCTTGGTTACTACGATCAAATTGCTAACCCCGCTGAAGGCATTGATGTTGTTTGGGGACAAGCAACAGAGATAGATCGTTTGGCATGGAATAGTTTCATTCAAGATCTTATAAATACTTCTTTAGAAGAAGGAGACAGGGCGCGGTCAGCAGGTATTAAACCTTCTGATTGGGAAGGTATAAGTTTTGATGACCATATAAATAAACGTTTCCATGAAAGAATGGAAAAGTTTAGACAAAACACAATCACTCCATCTGAAAACCCTTCTTCTGATACATATTTATCTATGAAGACTAGATTAAATAGTGCTATAGAAGAGATAACAGGGTCTGATGATCCAGCTTTAACTGATGCAATAGATCAAACTCTTACTAATCTTATATCTGAAGGTGAAATAAATATTAGTGAAGCTTTAAATCAGGATATTTTAGGGTTTGCGATTTCAGATGAAAACGTAGCTAAAGCGGATGCTTTCTTGTATGAGTTTTTCGGTGGAGAAAACTGGGAAGATAACATAGTTTTAGGTGCAAATGGTAGTGCGAGTGAGCTTAAACGCATAGCAAAAGAAGCAGGGGTAGATACAAATGTGCATCCTGTGTTTGGTGCAGAAGCAAGCTCAGATGGCAAGAAGCAGATGGCGCGTTACTTCTTTCATATTTTAGATCAGAATGCTGGGCAAGGAGATATGTATCGTACTGCACAATTATTTGCTAATAGTTTTGGACAGATGCATATGCAGAATCAAGGCATGTCTTCTGACAGTATAGAAGCAATAATGAAGAAGTTAGACACCGTAGAATGGCATCCAGCTTATGCAGGAAGTATGCATGACGCTAATATTGAAAGGTTAGCCGCGTTTGATTCGATAGAGAAACGAGTTCAAAGTGCTATGGATCTCACTGAATGGGATGAAAAGACTGACCAAAAAGACAGAGTAATGATAGATGTTCTTCGTGGTCTAGGTGGCAGTGGTCAAAGAAGGAGTAGGTTCGCATGAGTGATCGCATGGAGATACGTGATTTATATGAACCATCACAAGAAAAGAAGTTGGATTGGTGGAACCCAGCAGATTGGGATGATTACGCAAAAACTGGTCTTGATTATTTAGATGGTCTTATGCCTAAGTTCGCTAAGAATGTACAAGATTTTCTTATTGAGATGGGATCAAATGCTATACCGTTAGCTGGAAAAATAAGTTTAGAAGATTACTCAGATTTACATAATAATCTTAAAGGTAAATGGGGCGCTCGAATAAAGCATTTGATGGATCCACCTGAACAAGCTTCACTACCTTTTGGTTTAGGTTTTCTTCTTCAATACAAAAATCATGATGCTAGAACACAAGCGCAAAGTATAGCGATGAAGTATGGGTTATCTATAGATCCTAATATGCCTAATATTATTGAACCTATGGGATTAAGAACTAATCCGACTGCATGGAACTGGAGTAAAGTAGATACAAATAAATTTACACGCCGTCCTGCGTTTGGGATACCACAGCATCAACTCGCTTTGAACGATGCGTTTGAATTTCAAATCGGTAATTTGCATTATGCTAATCCTGAATTGCGTACAGCTTGGAGAACACAGCCTGTGCCTTCGCCTGCTACAGGAATACCAGCAGGTCATACTGCAAATGCACCTTTCCCAGAAGCATACTTATATAATCCTAAATACTTTAATCAAAACTCTGCTATAGATTTAGGTTTTGGTGTAGGTGAAGAGTGGGATTCAAATACTGACCAAGTTAAAAAGCAAGTTTTAGAAGCTTTAATGACTGCTATTGGTGGTCAAGAATCCGATCACGGTCAACATCCTGATACTTATATAGAACGTCCCGGAAGTGGAGCATTAGGTTACTACCAATTTATTCCAACAACATGGCAGAGTTATGTTGAAGACTTTCTATCTAGTAACAAAGATAAAGGTATACGAGTATTTGAAAATGGAGAAACTCTTAATATGGCTGAGTTAGAAAAGCCAGAAGATTGGGATAGAAACAATGATCTGCATCAACATGTGATTGCGTATCATGCTCTTGAATCTTTGTTAGAGAAATTTGATGGTGATATAGGTGCTGTTGCTATGGATCATGGGGGAGGTAACCCTGCTGTGCATGAAACATATTTCACTGAACAAGCACATCCTGATAAACGTGTTGGAAGTGGTTTATCAAGACAAGATTATGTTAAAGAAGTTGTTCGTGCCTTTTGGTATTTAATGCAAGGTAATGAACATTTAACTCCTGAAGAAATCCAAGCACAAAATGTTGGCCCTTATCAATTCGATGAAGCAGGTGAACTTATGAGATTCTTAGAGGCAGGTAATTAATGGAGTGGTTAGAAGAGTTTAAGAAAAAGTTTCCAGCTTGGGCAAAGCTATTAAATCAGTTTCCTTCTTTGAAAGACAGTATCCAGTCATGGTGGGAGAGTGAAGCTAACCATGAAGATCCTTATAACGATTTATACAATGGGTTAATGGCGGCTGTTCAAGATTCTTCTTGGTGGCAGAGTCATTCAGAATCTATGAGAGATGCTCAGATATTAAAAGCAACTGATCCAGCAACATATGAAGCGAATCTAGTTACGAATAGCAAAGATGCACAACAAATATCTATGGCTATGGGAGGATGGAGTAAGTTCCGTTGGAATACTCCTTCTGAAGGGTATACATATTTCGATCAGATTGCTGAAGATGCTGAAACGTATGGTTGGTCTGCTGAACAAATTCAATCTCGGATAGTTCGTGATGGTATGGAATTTGAAACTGATCCATCTAGCGGCAAGATCAAACAAGACATGGACAAAATAGAAGCATACGCACGACGTATGGTTGTTAATATTCCTAAGTCACAGATCAGAAAGATGGCGCATCAACTTAATACTACTGGTGGTATGTACCATGACGATGATCCAACAACTGAACGTGACGAATCGAAAGATATGTTTCTTCCTTCTATGACATGGGACAGTGTGCAGGATTATATACAAGGACTTGCAGTAGCAGAGTATGGTGATGTAGTTGATGTCGAAAGTATTGCGGCTAAAGGATTAGCAATAGAAGATTTGCTAGGTGATTTTAGATCAGAGATAGCTAATACATTAGAAATTAATCCAGAGCATGTAGATCTATTAGGAATAGACAGAGATGAACTTATAAAAGGCGACGGTCCTGATGGTTTATATTTCGCTAACAGACAACATGGCGAAAATTTCGCTAAACGACAGTCACGTTACCAATTCACTGATGAATTTCGTGGCGATGTACGGTCACTTGCTGGTGGCATTTCACAGATATTCGGACTGAGGTAGATAATGGATCCAGATGTTGCGGCATATTTAGCAGAACTACAGGCTATAGAAGACCAGCTTGGTAGCTGGGAGGCGATGGTTCAAAGCTTTGTCGATCCTTCAGAAGCAGACGCAGGATTATTATCTGCTGAAGCGGCTCAAGACATGATTGCCGCTGGCAAAGATGCATCACCTTCTGGCTTGGAATGGGTTGAAGGAGCCGGTGTAACCATGACTCAGCAAATGGCTGACGATTGGACAGGATCAGAACCTTCTAAGATCGCAGTTGGTGAGCGTGGTGGACAGTATCGTAGAAAAGTAGAAGAAGAAGACGAAGTAGTAATTGTTCCACCTGCTATTGTTGGTCCTTTTGATCCTGCTGGTCCAGACTCAGGTGGGCCAGCAGGAGTTTTTGATCCGGGTGGCTGGTTCGATGATGATGCAGAAATTGATCCGATTAATGAAGGTGGGTTACCTAAGTTCTCTAAAGAAGAACTTGTGTATGCTCGTAATCTTTTAGAAGCTGAATTGAGAATGGCTGGATTTGATAATGCGGCTATTGGTCGAATGATGGAATCATGGATTATCCCTCGTTTAACTGGTACTTACGTTGAAGAAACGACAGGTGTAACTATGCTTCCTCCTGATACAGCAGAAGATTTGTTACCTGAATTGTTTGAACAACAAGAATTTAAGAATAGATTTCCGGGTTACCATAAGCGTCTTGATGCTGGTTATAACGCTATAGATGTACAAGATTATTTATCTTATGAAACAAGATTCAATGAGTTGATGGTTTCATATGGATTAGATTCAATGATTACAGAAAGTGGTACAACTGCTAAAGAATATATAGGAGATTTAATAGGCGGTAATGTTTCAGTAGCACAAGTTGATAAAAGAATTACTCAAGGTGTCGCCGCTGTATTAGATGCACCTGAAGAAGTACTCAAACAATATGAAGAATGGTACGGATCTGAAGGAGAGAATGCGTTACTTGCACAATTTTTAGATCCTAATGCTGACTTAATTGATTTAGCTAATAAAGCAGGAGCCGCTTCTGCTGGTGGTTATGCACAAAGGATACTTGGTTCTGGTATAGATCAAGAGATGGCAACAGATATAGCTGATCTTGATTACACAAATCAACAGTTGTATCAGGCTTATACTGCGTTAGCGCAACAGACCGCTCTGTTCGCTGAGAAAGCAGGTGAACAAGATTTTAGTATCACAGAAGAAGGTGTTGAGTATGCTTTGAATTTAGATTCTGAGACTATTCAAGATATGGAAGCTCGTAGAAGATCTCGTTCAGCGGACTTTCAAGGTGGCGGTGGTGCTATGGTTTCAGGTACGACTACAGGATTCGGGAGCGCAAATGCCTAAATATCAAACTAGCTCTTCCAAAGGGAAGGCAAAGAAAGTACCATATAAAAAGGTAAAGAAAGGTAAACGTAAATAATGTTTAACAAAGACGTACTAGAAAGAGTGGTTGCCACATTCGCGCAATCATTCCTTGCTGTGTTCACCATTGGTGACATGGGAAGCATGAAAGCGGCTGGACTTGCAGGTGCTACTGCTGTTCTCAGCCTTGTTAAGAGTGTTGTTGCCAAGCAGTTTGGTGACGGATCAGCTTCAGCGGCAAGTTAATGGCTAAACAGTACTGGATGAAAAACCGCCAGACACCAAGAACAAATAAAAAAGGTTTACAAAAGCGCGCTAAACAAGCCGGTAGTATTTATACTAAAGCTTTTTTTGCGGCGACTGTTGATGCTATGGCACACAACGCAAAGCAAAATAAAGTACCTAAGCCGGGTGATGTTAAGAGCAAAGGTTCTGTCGCGGGGCGTGGTACACGGTGGGGTGCGGCTACTCCAACGACTATGCCTAGGAGAAAACTTCCTTAAATGACTGACGTTACTGACCTGAAGCAAGTCAAAGTATCTAGGATAACCCTCGGACTTATCATGTCCGTGGCTATCACTAGTGGAGTAGTCGTATGGAATGCGGCTAGTATCGCTG